>Ga0209812_10000585_pt1 | contig 31863 bp, 31 predicted proteins | sample JI71714BDNA_FD_187502 | JGI IMG/M metagenome (GOLD analysis project Ga0209812, IMG submission 187502) | Wastewater effluent complex algal communities from Wisconsin, to seasonally profile nutrient transformation and Carbon sequestration -... | ecosystem: Engineered > WWTP > Effluent > Algae...
CATATGTTTGATTGTAACCGCGCGAATAAAGCCATGTCCGCCTGGGGCATTGAAGCCCGCGTACCCTTTTTAGATAAAGAATTTATGGATGTGGCAATGCGTTTGAACCCACAAGCAAAAATGTGTGGTGGCGGCAAAATGGAAAAGCATATTTTACGGCATGCTTTTGAAGGTGTATTACCTGATGAAATTTTGTGGCGGCAAAAAGAACAATTCTCTGATGGCGTTGGTTACAACTGGATTGATAGCTTAAAAGCGCACGCGGCCAAAGAAATCACTGATCAGCAAATGGCGACAGCCAGCTTCCGCTTCCCGGTGAACACACCCGACAGTAAAGAAGCCTATTATTATCGGGTGATCTTTGAAGAGCATTTCCCGCATGCTGGTGCCATTGCTTGCGTGCCTGGGGGCAAGTCTGTCGCGTGTTCAACACCAGAGGCGTTGGCGTGGGATGCTAAAATGGCCGAAATGACGGATCCTTCTGGCCGCGCAGTGCGAGATATTCATAGTCAAGGGTATTAATTCGCCTTCCAGACAAGAGTATAGACAGGTTAGATGCTAGAGATACAAATGCCGGCTATTGCCGGCATTTTTATTGAAGGGCGTTTTGCTGTTATGGCGTAATATCTATGCTGTCAGCTTCCACTACTACGGGTAACAAATCGGCACGATTTAACCCCAGTAATACCGCAATACCGCTGGCAACATACACAGAAGAATAAGTCCCCACAGCGATACCAAACAACAGTGCCGTTGCAAAACCATGAATTAACGCCCCGCCTAAGAAAAACAGCACGACTAACACCAGTATCGTGGTTAACGATGTAATCACCGTTCGGTTTAGAGTTGATGTAATCGCCATATTAATCGTCTCATCGACAGAGCTATCGCGTAGTTTTCGAAAACTCTCACGAATGCGATCAAACACGACGATGGTATCGTTAATAGAGTAACCGATTAACGCCAATATTGCGGCCAACACGGTTAAATCAAATTCGATCTGCAGCAACGAAAACAGCCCCAAGGTTAAGATCACATCGTGCCCCAATGCTAATACGGCTCCAACGGATAAACGCCATTCAAACCGCATGGCAACATAGGCTAAAATGCCCAACAAGGCGACTAATAGCGCTAAACCACCGTCTTGTTTTAACTCCTCGCCCACGCTTGGCCCAACAAATTCTACTCGACGCATTGATACACTTTGCGCAAATTCAGTTTTTAGCGCACTGACTACCGAATTTCCAATCTCCGCTTGCGCCACCCCTTCACGTAAAGGGATGCGGATCAAGACATCTTGGCTGCTACCAAAAAACTGTACTACTGCATCAGGAAAGCCAGCCACACGCAATTTATCACGGACGTGATTTAAATTGGCCGCCTCAGTGAAATTCACCTCAATGACAGTGCCTCCCGTAAAATCTAATCCCCAATTTAATCCCTTCGTAGCGATTAAGCCTAAAGACAACACCACTAAAAGCGCAGAGAAAATCACGGCAACATATTTAAACCGCATAAAATTGGCCGCTTGGCTAAAGGTAAATAATTGCATAACAAACTCCTTACAACGGAAGTGACTGCACACGGCGGCCACCCCAAAGCAAATTAACGACTAAACGCGTGCCAATGACTGCCGTAAAAATTGAGGTTAAAATCCCCAATGCTAACGTTATCGCAAACCCTTTAATGGGCCCTGTGCCCACACCAAACAAAATCAATGCCACCAGCAAGGTCGTGATATTAGAGTCGGCAATTGTCGCAAAAGCACGATCATAGCCCTGATGGATAGCCTGTTGTACCGAGCGCCCCTCGGCTAACTCTTCGCGTATTCGCTCAAAAATTAACACATTCGCGTCAACCGCCATGCCAACCGTTAACACAATACCCGCCATTCCGGGTAAGGTGAGTGTGGCCCCTGGTAACATCGACATTAAACCAATTAACAGCACCACATTGGCCAATAACGCCACATTTGCGACGACACCAAACCCTTTGTAATACACCGCCATAAACACTAATACAGCCACCATCCCCCAAAGAATCGCTTGCATCCCTAACTGAATATTTTCTTGGCCTAAACTCGGGCCAATTGTGCGTTCTTCAATAATTTGGATTGGCGCAATCAACGCGCCTGCGCGCAATAAACTGGCCAAATTTTGTGCTTCTGCTGGCGAGCTTAATCCCGTAATTTGAAAACTACGTCCGCCTAATCGGCTTTGAATGGTTGCGTCGTTAATCACTTCCTGTTGTTTAATGAGAATCGGCGTACCCGCTGCGTCACGTTCTTGACTAGGTTGATATTCGATAAAGACGGATGCCATACGCCGACCGACTGCATCTTTGGTGCCGGCAGACAATAAATTACTGCCTGGGGCATCCAGCATAATGGTTACTTGTGGCATCCCGGTATCATCATAGCCAGCCGTCGCGCCAGTAATATGATCACCGGTCAACATTATGCGTTTTTCCAGCAATAATGGCCGACCATCGCGGGTTTGATATAAAGACGCACCAGCAGGCAGTCGTCCAGCAAGTGCCGCTGCTAAATCGCTTTGCGTATCCACCAGCCTAAACTCAAGCGATGCAGTTGCCCCTAAAATTTCTTTCGCTTGTGCGGTATCTTGCACGCCCGGCAATTGCACAATAATGCGGTCTGCCCCTTGACGCTGTACTAAAGGCTCCGCCACACCAATACCATTAATCCGATTGCGTAAGATTGTGATATTTTGTGCAAGTGCATATTCTCGTATTTCTTTTTGGCGCTGTTCTGAAAACCGTAATTGCAAAATTACGCCATCGCGGCTTTGACTAAATTCCAAGCCCGCATCAGTTTTCTTCAATACGGCCTCTACAGCAGCGGCATCACTTGCCTCGCGCAAGGTAATCGTGATCTGTTGCGCCTTAAGATCGGTTTGCACACTGCGATAGCGAATATCGGCTTGCCGCAAATCCACGCGCACCAACGCCGTTAAATCATTCAGATTTTTCTCCAGCGCCGCTTGCATATCTACCGCCAGTAAAAAGTGCACCCCACCACGCAAATCAAGACCCAATTTCATCGGCGTTGCACCAATTCGCGTCAACCACTCGGGGGTTGCCGGCGCTAAATTTAGTGCAGTGATATAATTGCTGCCCAACGCCGCCATCACCTGCTCTCGTGCCTGCAATTGGGCTTCGGTATCTTCAAAGCGGAGTAATAACTCGCCATTTTGTAATGATGATGATTTTATCGCTATCCCTTCCGACGCCAGGGAACTTAGTAGCTGACGATGGGTATTCTCTGCGACAAGACCACCACGGGTGGCACTGATATTTAAGGCCGGATCAGCTGGATACAAATTAGGTAATGCATACAATAACGTAAGTAACAGCATGCCGATAACCACGACATAACGCCACCAAGGGTTTTGGTTTAACATAACATCCTCACAGGCCACAGCCGCCTGAGGGCTGTAGCAACATAATCACGTTTTAATAATATTGGCAAAACCTGACGTTTTGGTGTAAACCGACCCCGTCAGTATGCCCTAGGCAATAAGCCTGAACGTTTTAATATGTTAGAGAACGGGGTGGCGCGCGTGCTTGCCAAGGACCAGAAAAGGCACTTGCTGTGAAAGGGGGAATAAAAGAAGAAATAGGGAATGTAAAACCTTTAGACCATCCTTTTTCAGCGGCAATTAACGCAGCTGAATGGGTATCGTCTTTCTCGCTTGTTTGTCCGAGTAAGTGTTGCTGCAACGCCGGTTGAACGGCTTGTAATTGATTTTCAGCCAGAGGCGACGCATGCGCAGCATGCACCACAAAAGGTTGCGGTGTGCACAATAAGCTTAGATAAAATAGTATTGCAAACCCGCTAAACCAGCGCATAACACCTCAAGCAAACGTCTTAATCGCTTCACAGAACCCAAGCAAGGTGGATTTTACACCGAGTCCATGCGAGAAAAATTGCTCAATTTTGTATTTAAGGACATGTATGTGCAATTTCTATCGCTATAATGCTGCTTTGCGCCGTTTTTAACAAGGCCTATTTAAAAATAGAAGTTTTGTTGCGAGCGCTGCCAAGCCTTGTTCAGATCTGCTATTATCTGCAGGTTTTATAAATGCATTCCGTTATTTTATAACCCGGGTTTACAGGGATCACAGCATGATTAATCATTTTAGGGTACTTGGTGTAAAATCCAATGCCAGTGATGATGAAATTAAAAAAGCCTATCGGCGCTTAGCCAATAAATATCACCCCGACAAATTACATGGTTTATCTGAAGATGAACGTGATCAGGCAGCGAATCAGCTACAACGCGTGAAAACCGCTTATGACGTACTGAATGATCCGAAGCAGCGCGCGGCTTTTTTAAAAGATTTTAATAACGTAATTGTGACCGATCCCGCCGCCGCGATGCGCGAGCTGTGGGATGAATTTTATGCATGAGGCCAATATGGCAACAAAATTAAACCTTACACGTATTCGTGCCCTTCACACTGATGCACGTGACAATATTGATTCGTACAGCGATCCAGAAAATCCAAAAGCGCTGGAACGGTTTACCAGTAAAATGAAAGCCGTGTTATTAAGTGCGCCAGATATGTTGGAGTCTGTGCCCGAATATTTGCCTATGGCCCTTTTTGGCCAGGTTAAATTTCCACCAGGCGCTGGTGCCAAATGGAACCAATGGCTTAGCACTGGCAAACAGCCCAGCTGGGATGAATTTAAAGTCGCGGTCGCCTTTAATAATGCCGATTTACCGCTGGTCAAAGCGGTACGAGCCTATTCTGAAGATAAGCTTATCGAGGCGTGCGCTGCACTTTATTTACTCACCTTAGATAAGGCAATGCCTACACAAAAATCTGGTCATGCCGACAGTGATCACGATATTGACGATGACAACATGGATGACGACAACATAGACAGCGAAACTGCCTATGAAGAGCGCGATCACTATGACGATGATGACGCTGATGATGAAGAAGGCTACGACGATCAATATGATGAAATTCGCTTTAACCGGGAGAACTAACAGTGAGTACTGATTTAATTGCGATTGCCGCCGCTGAGATTAAAGAGCTGGCCTTAGTCGAACCAAAACAAGCTAGCAAACGCTTTGAAATCATTGCTAATACGATGAGCGATGAGCAATTAGGCGAAGTGATTGAACAGATTGATATCGTCACGCTGACGCAAATGAACAGTCAGCACGATTTATCATTTCCCTCAATCATTTCAGAATTAATGACGCCAGAAAAAATTCGTGACATCGTCTGTCAACAACCGCTGTATTGGGAAGAAAAAATCAAAAATAATGCAGAAGAATTAAAACAGCATACCTTTGATTTTTTAACTTATCTTATTCGTACACAAGAGAGTGAAGAGAAACAAGCAGAAATACTGGAGTGTATTGCCGACGATCCTGCAGGTTTGTTTTATTTATCTATCCCTTTTATTGAAATTTATCGTGGTGAAATTCTTGAGTACGAAAATTACTGGGAAGACAAACTGTACGAAGACGAGGAACATTTAGAAGAAGCCGAAAGCTACACCGAGCGGCAATTAACAGAAGATGCCCACAATATAGGGTATGACGATCCAAAAAGTTTGTTAGCGCTTATCCGACAGCTTACACCCGGTGTGGAAACCGCCATAAAAGCCCTTATCCGCAATGAAAAATCAGGCTGGGAAGGCATTATCAGTAAATTTGCTACCGAATTGGTGATGCAAGCAAAAGAGAAAAATCAGGTCGACGATGAGTTTGCTGAAGTTGACGATATGTTTAGTTTTTTAGATTAAGGGACAGCACTCATGCAGTTAATGGTTCGTGATAACCACTCTGGTCCCTTTTTAACAAAAGTGATTTATCAAGCACAAGCCGATGACGCGCTCAGTGCCGACCAATTACACCAAATTAAAAGCAAAGCGGTGCTAATGAGCCTGAAGTTTGCTGATAAGTTTTATAACAAATATAAAATGCATTTACTGGAGCATGCAGCACATGATGTGATTGGTATTGTCAGTTTAGGCTTAATGGCCTTAAGTGATCGCGATCACCACAAAGCGTTACACCTGCTGCTCGCGCCAGAAGGCTTAGTAAAACCCTTTCAAAAAGGCTGGCAAATGTTAGCAAGCGTTAGCCGCAAAACGTCTGGCAAACCGTCCTTATATGGGGAAGTTGATGAACAACTGTTGGCGCAAGTATCTAGCCCACCAGCAGCCGAAGAGTGGCCAGGCTGGCAAGCTTATCAACAAGCCTTGAGTGAGCACCATCGTTTACAGGCGATGCAATTATTGCGACAGCAGTTTTATCAACGCCAGGTGTTTGATGAGTTTGAGCATTTTAGCCTAGAAGAAGTGCTGGCCGAAGTCGTCCTCTATCGCGCACTCACTGGAGGTGATAAGGTTAAACAAGATTTAAAAAGGCGTTTGCGTAACCTTACTGTAGCTGAACATTGGTTAACGGACACCTACCTTACACTGCAAACAGAGGCCGTATTAAGCGAACTACCCGCAGAGAATGCAACCGCGATACGGGCAGATTTAGGTCAGCATTTTATTCCGGCGCTATTGCGCACGTTGTTTTTTTGCCGTGAATATCAGCAATTACAACAGACCGACGCATCACCTGAAAAACTCGATGCTTTTGAACATAAACATGGTTTGCATAGCCCGCTGCTTGGCTGGCCGCATTACCTCGAACTATAGCAACAGCTCAGCCTTCAGAGCCAACTCCGGTACCGGTCTGACCAGCTGAACATATAAAGGTTTATTTTAGGTATTACATGAACAGTATAGGTGTGGAATGAAAACGCCAAAACGGCTGCAACCCCTTATTGACGAAGGTTTAGTGGATGAAGTACTCAGACCATTAATGAGTGGTAAAGAAGCCGCAGTCTATGTGGTACGCTGCGGTGAAGCCATTCGCTGTGCAAAGGTCTACAAAGAGGCCAGTCAGCGTAGTTTTAAAAAGGCCGTGCAATATCAAGAAGGTCGAAAAGTACGGAGTTCTCGCCGCGCCAGAGCCATGGAGAAAGGATCAAGCTTTGGACGCGAGCAAGCTGAAGAAAGTTGGCAAAACGCTGAAGTAGACGCGTTATATAAACTGTCTGATGCCGGTGTTAGAGTTCCCACCCCGTTTGGTTGCTACGATGGTGTCCTACTCATGGAACTTATTGTTGACGAGGATGGTGATGTTGCTCCACGCTTAAACGATATTCAACTCACGGCTGAACAAGCGCGCCGCGATCATAAAACGATGATGCAAGATGTGCTTCGTATGTTAGGTGTTGGCTTAGTGCATGGCGATTTATCAGAATTTAATGTACTGCAAGATCAGCATGGTCCGGTGATCATCGATCTGCCACAAGCGGTTGATGCCGCAGCTAACAATAACGCACAGTGGATGCTTACGCGTGATGTTGAAAATATCACACAATATTACGCGCAATTTGCACCTGAGCTGGCGAGCAGCCACTATGCAAAGGAAATCTGGGCCTTATTTGAAGCGGGTAATCTTAATCCTGAGACTGAACTAACTGGCACTTTTGTTGAAGAAGAACATGAGGTAGACGTGAACGCTGTGCTGGATGAAATTAATGCAGCCTTTACCGAAATGCAGGATCGTAAAGCGCGCCAGCAAGCCGAAAATGACGCAGACTAAAAGCCGTTTATCGAGACGCTTAACATGGGTTCAGGTATCCTTGTTAAGCGCTAATACCCCTAATCAACTTAATGCAAAAATCCTATTACAGCCTCTCAGGGCTTATAGCGTTTTAGATACCATAATGACAAAGGTATCTCCAATATCAAATAGGTTAACAAGGTAAACCAAAACCAGTTTACGCGGAAATTCAACAGCTCGAACGAATAACCTGATCCCCAAAATTTCAGTCCAACAATACCTAGAGCTATTGCTGTTGTTAAGAGATCAAAGAGCGCCACCTTCTGCAAGTTTGCACCGGCAACTCGTGGGTAAAACCAAAAGTAGGCTAGCACGACCAGAGTCGTATTTAATAAAATCACCGCTAATTCTGGTGCTATCATCGTGTAAATCTCTATTACGTCTTCTGTGATTTATCTTTTATTACACGTGGCAAAACATTTGCCACTACTCCATCTGGCTCTAGCGTGAGTTCTTAGCGTTAAAACGGACAGCTTAGCTGGTTAAGGTTTTAATAGCGCTACTCAGGCCGTCCAACGTCAGTGGGTACATGCGCTTTTGCATAATCTGCTGAATAATACTGATCGAATAATAATGTGACCACCACTGCTGAGGCTGTGGGTTTAACCAGACGGCTTTGGGGAACTGCGCTAATAAGCGTTCTAGCCACACCCGGCCAGGTTCCTGATTCCAGTGTTCGACACTGCCGCCGGGGTACTCAATCTCATAAGGGCCCATAGTAGCATCCCCCACAAAAATCAACTTATAATCACTGCCATAGGTATGCAAAACCTCATTTATTGCCGTTTGCTCGGTATAGCGGCGTTGATTGTTGCGCCAAACGCCTTCATAAACACAATTATGAAAATAGAAAAACTCCAGATGCTTAAATTCGGTTTTAACCGCTGCAAAGAGTTGTTGGCATAATGCGATATGATCATCCATTGAGCCGCCCACATCAAAAAACATCAACACTTTTATTGCATTATGCCGCTCCGGTACAAAGCGCAAATCCAAGTAGCCTTGCTCAGATGTCGCCTGAATAGTGCCGCTTAAATCCAGCTCCGTGGCGGCGCCAGTGCGAGCAAAACGTCTTAATTGCCGAAGTGCCAGTTTGATGCTGCGATTATTCAGTTCACTGGTGTTATCTAAATCTTTAAACTCGCGCTTATCCCATACTTTGACGGCCTGACGCGCCCCGCTGCCCTGCTGACCGATTCGTACCCCTTCGGGGTTAAATCCATAGGCACCAAAAGGCGAGGTGCCCCCCGTCCCTACCCATTTATTGCCCCCCGCATGACGCTTTTGTTGTTCAGCTAAACGTTCACGTAATTGTTGTAACAGCGCGTCTAAACTACCAAGTCCTTTTAGCGCTGCTTTATCTTGCTCAGACAACTTACGGATAATATCTGGAATAAGCCACTCATCGGGAATGCGGCTGGCCAAATCTATTTCGGCAACACCGGCAAAATAGTCAGCAAAAGCACGGTCAAACTTATCATACTGGCTCTCGTCCTTGACCAAGATTAAACGCGATAAATGATAAAACGCCTCGGTATCAGCAAATACCACCTGTTGCTCTAACGCATTAATAAGATCCAATAACTCCGTAATACTGCTTTTCAGGCCATATTTACGCAGCGTAAAAAAGAATTCAACCAGCATTTAGCGCCCTTGCCGTTTAGCTAAAAAAGCCAACTTTTCAACGAGCTGCACATCTTGCTCATTTTTTAGCAAGGCGCCAAACATCGGCATTAAACCGCCCTTTTGTTGCTGTTGTTGTAACACCTCACTGGGGATCTGCTCGGCTAACAACAACTTAAGCCAATCCAGTAATTCAGAGGTAGAGGGCTTTTTCTTTAACCCTGGTAAGTCACGCAGTTCAAAAAATATTTCTAACGCCGTGCTAAGCAGCTGTTGGCGAATCTGAGGGAAATGTACCTCAACAATCTGTCTTAGCACCTCTGCATCTGGGAAGCGGATATAGTGAAAGAAGCAGCGGCGTAAAAACGCATCGGGCAGCTCTTTTTCATTATTAGAGGTAATAATAACAATAGGCCGTTCGACCGCAATAATTTGTTCACCGGTTTCATGTACATAAAAACGCATCTGATCCAGCTCGTGCAGCAAATCATTCGGAAACTCAATATCCGCTTTATCAATTTCGTCTATCAATAACACAGGGCGGCGTTCTGCCGTAAAAGCCTGCCAAAGTTTGCCTGGCTTGATGTAATTTGCGATATTCTGCACCCGCTCACTGCCCAATTGGCTGTCACGTAAGCGTGAAACCGCGTCATACTCGTACAACCCCTGTTGCGCTTTGGTTGTCGATTTAATATGCCACTGAATCAGATCGGTATTAAAACTTTGCGCTAGCTCTTCGGCTAACCGAGTTTTACCCGTACCGGGCTCGCCTTTTATCAATAACGGTTTTTGCAAGGTTACCGCGGCATTGACAGCCAAAGCCAGCTCAGCAGAAACGATGTAATTGTGGGTACTTTGAAACGCCATGCGAAATCCTTAGACAAACATAAAAAAGCTATAACTTATAGCCAAATACTACTTCATTTTTTTACACAGGTGCGTATGCTTATAACCAATATTATCTCATTTTGGAGTTTTTTATGGCTAATGTCTATGCAGATAACACCTTATCAATCGGCCGTACCCCTCTGGTAAAATTGAATCGGGTGGTTAAAGGGGCGAACGTTTATGCCAAAATTGAAGCGCGCAATCCAAGCTTCAGTGTAAAGTGCCGTTTAGGTGCAGCGTTAATTTGGGATGCCGAAAAGCGTGGCCTTCTGACCGCAGACAAAGAAATTGTTGAGCCAACCTCAGGCAATACCGGTATTGCCTTAGCCTTTGTCGCAGCCAGCCGCGGTTATAAATTAACACTGACCATGCCCGCAACAATGAGTTTGGAGCGCCGTAAACTGTTAAAAGCACTTGGCGCCAATTTAGTGCTTACTGAAGGCCCAAAGGGCATGAAGGGCGCAATTGAAAAAGCCAAAGAAATTCAGGCATCTAACCCAGAAAAATACCTAATTTTAGGCCAATTCGATAATCCAGCTAATCCACAAATTCACTTTGAAACCACGGGTCCAGAAATTTGGAATGATTTAGACGGTCAGGTTGATGTATTTGTGGCAGGCGTTGGCACCGGCGGCACGATCACTGGGGTGAGCCGTTTTATTAAGCATGAAAAACAACATCCGTTGGTAAGCGTTGCGGTTGAACCTAGCGAGTCACCGGTGATCTCTCAAGTTAAAGCGGGTCAAGACATTAAGCCTGGTCCACATAAAATCCAGGGTATTGGCGCCGGCTTTATTCCTGGTGTACTAGACGTGGCTTTAGTAGATCGTGTAGAGCAAGTCAGTAGCGATGATGCCATCGCTATGGCACACCGTTTGATGAAAGAAGAAGGCATTCTAGCAGGTATTTCGTCTGGTGCGGCCGTTGTTGCCGCGGCCAGATTAGCGGAATTACCCGAGTTTGCGGGTAAAAATATCGTGGTTATTTTAGCCAGTGCCGCAGAACGTTACCTCACCAGCCCGTTGTTCACCAGCGTGTTTACGGAACAAGAATTAGAAGCCTAAGCCGGTTATTTACCCTAAAAAGGCTGCTTTTAGCAGCCTTTTTCTTTACAGCACGTTTAAAACCGCCCACAATTAACGGTAACCGTGTCACGACCAAGAATTAATAATGCCTTTATTAAAACTTATACCGCTTCTTTTAGTGTTTCTTATCAGCGCCTGCGACAATAACCCGCAAGTGAATGCCCAGTTCGGCACGCCCGAAAATATTGCGGGGGAATTCTTTCATGCCATTTATAATGAAAAAGATCTGAGCAAAGCCAAAAGTATGAGCACATCCGAGTTTGCAAGCTTGCTCAGCTCTTATGGTACAGCCCGGCAAGCAGGTCGTATTTTGTTTAATATGAATTTTGATAAAGTGACTGTTAACGTTAATCGCAGTGGACGCAATTTGCGCGAGCAATATCATGATCAAGCCAGAATCCAGCTTATGCTTGATGGTGAGTTTGATGACAAACGGATCCAAGAAACACGCACCGTGGTATTAGTCAAACAGCGTGGTTCATGGCGGGTAAAAGAAGTTGAAGCCGATAAATTTAGCTCTTCCATTCGTTAAACAGGTGAACCGCGGTTTTAAACTGGGTTTGCCTGTTATTGTTCGCCACCTTATTGTGTCATCTACATTACGAGATTTAAGCGGCTCAACATTCTACCAAGCCGCTTATCACAATATTCCTGACACAACTTATCCTAGCGTCTAGCGTTTACTAAAAAAGGTCTTAAGCTGCTGCTGGCAGTGATCACTTTGCAATAACTGCTGAAAATCGACTAATTCATCAGCGATCACCTGTTGTACCTGTTGGCGCTGCGGGGCCTTTAATAAAGCTTTACTGCGCTGAACCGCATCAGAAGGTAACGCGGCCAACTGTTGCGCTTTTTTCGCGGCATAAGGTAACAGCTCTTCCGCTATAAGCACCTCATTGACCAAACCAAACTGCTGCGCCTGCTCAGATGTAAAAGGTTCTGCTAATAACAAATATTGCGCCGCACGTTGATAACCGGCAATGTGTGGCAGTAACAAACTTGAACCCGCTTCTGGACAAAGGCCAAGCAAGGTAAACGGCATTTGAAAACGACAAGCTGGCGCCGCATACACGAGATCACAATGTAATAATACTGTGGTACCAATACCTATGGCTAATCCCGCCACCGCAGCGACGATGGGTTTTGGAAATGCAGCAATGGTATATAAAAACCGTACTACCGGATGGGAAGCATTCAGCTCTCCGGCCGAGAGAAAATCTGCCAAATCATTACCACTGGTAAAACAGGCTGTTGATCCCTGTAGTAACACAACGTTAATCTGAGGATCGCTTTGCGCCTGTTCTAAAGCCAAGGTTAACTCACGGTACATGGCTAAATTTAAGGCATTTTTTTTGTCTGGTCGATGCAAACTGAGGATTAATACCCCATGCTGAACCGAACGGATAATCTCTTGCATATTGACTGACCTACTCGTTTAAAACCCACTGACTTTGCCTTCACGCCGCGGATCCGCTGCGCCCTCTAACAGGCTCTCTTTTACTTCAATAGCATGTAAACCGCTATTTAAATCTTGCACTCTTACGTCATATCCCATCGCAGATAACGCGGCTTGCAATTCAATTAAATCGGTGCCTGCCTCTAACGCCAAATAATCATTACGATGGGTATGCCGTGGTAAACTCAACGCCTGCTGTACATCCATTTGCCAATCCAGTACAGCGACTAAACTTAACGCAACATAATTAATGATACGGCTACCGCCAGGTGAACCTATAACCAGTTTTAGCTGCTTGTCAGCGTCAAATACCATAATCGGTGCCATTGAGCTGCGTGGCCGCTTGCCTCCCTCGACACGGTTGGCTACCCATAGATCGCCTTCACGAGGTGTTAAGCTAAAGTCTGTTAATTGATTATTTAATAAATAACCATTTACCATTAAACCTGAGCCAAACACATTTTCGATGCTGGTTGTCATACTTACGGCATTACCCGCAGCATCAACTATCGATAAATGACTGGTATTAGGAAACTCAATTGCAGGGGCTGCGGCTAAAGGTTGAGCGCCCTGTGGTGAACCTGCTGAATAGGCTTGATCTTTAGCGCTAATCAGCGCAGCACGTTGTTGTAAATAATCCGCGTCAAGTAAACCGGCTACCGGCACCGCGCTAAACGCAGGATCTGCCACATAATGATCTCTATCGGCAAAGGCTATACGTGCCGCTTGACTGAATAAATGGACAGTTTCTACACTGTGAGGCGTCATTTCGGCTAATGGAAAATGCGCTAGGATCCCCATCATTTGTAATACGGCAATCCCCCCAGAGCTTGGTGGCGCCATCCCACAAATGTGATACACCCGATACGGAATACAAATAGCTTCGCGCTCGTAGGCCCGATACGTCGCTAAATCGGTGAGCGACAAGGTACCTGGATTAATCGCCGCTTGTTGCACTGCTTGTACCATCGCTTGGGCATTCGCGCCTTCATAAAAAGCACTTACCCCTTCTGCCGCAATACGCCGCAATAGCGCGGCATAATCAGGATTTTTCAGCACCTTACCCGCCGCTAAAGATTCACCAGCTGGGTAAAAAAACGCTTTAGCCGGCGATAATTGCGTTAATCCTTGATTCCAGCGCATCGCCAGCTGCTTCGCGGTACGTTCACTCACCGGAAAACCTTGCTCGGCGAGCTGGATAGCGTCGTTAAATAAATCGGCCCAAGGCAGTTTGCCATAACGCTGATGTGCATCTGCCAATGCGCGTAATACCCCCGGCACCCCAACCGACTTGCCGCCAACGTAAGCCTCGCGCCAACTCATTACCTGACCGTTATCCGCAAATAAATAAGGGCCAGCTGCGGCAGGCGCTGTTTCCCGGCCATCAAAAGTGGTTAACACTTGCTTATCTGCCTGCCAATGCAGTATGAAGGCACCGCCACCGATCCCTGAGCTTTGTGGTTCCACCAAACCTAACACCAATTGCGTCGTGATAGCTGCATCAATCGCACTGCCCCCTGCCTGCAGAATACGTTGGCCAGCGTCAGACGCTAACGCATGAGCCGCCGATACCATAGCCTTGGGATAACGCGTTAATTGTTGCGTTTGTAAGCCTGTTGCGGCCTCTGGCTCGCGAGTTTCTTGTGCAACCGGCGCAACGGGCACAACGGGCGTTGCCGCCTGCAACGGACTGACGACGATGACAGGCAGCGATAATGCCGCCAGTAAGAGATAACGTGCAGAATAACGAGAAACGTGAAGATATCTTTTCATTGTGAAGACTTTCCTTATAATAGCGCCTTAACACCCTAACCAGTTACAACCATAAGATCAACCGGCGCTATGCTTAGTGTATCAATAAAACCGTATTTGCCTTATCTGTGTTTGGTGGGTTTAGCTGGGCTACTGTATTTAAGTCCCGCGTTCATCCAAACCGCGTTGGAATATGATCGTAACGCCTTAGCGCAAGGACAAATATGGCGCGTCATCAGCGGGCATTTAATCCATAGTAATTTTTATCATCTGTTAATGAATCTGATCGGACTGATATTAATTATGTTCATTTATGCTCCGCTCAGCCAACGGCTCGCTTTAGGCTGGCAATGGCTATTACTCAGCCTCAGTACCAGTGCTAGTTTATGGCTATTCTCCAGCGATATCAGTATCTATGTCGGCATGTCAGGTGTATTACATGGCATCCTTTGCTTTGGCGCCATTCTGGATTTACGACAGGGTTTTCGCACGGGTTATCTTATTTTAGCGGGCGTTGCGGTAAAACTGATAATCGAGCAGGTTAACGGCCCAGACACTGAGCTGGCAGAACAGATTGCGGCGAATGTCGCCATCGATGCACACCTCTATGGCGCATTTGGTGGCATTTTACTGGCTATGGTGTGTTTTTGTCAGACACCACGCCCGTTAAACGTGCACCACCAAAGCGATAGACCGCATAACTCATAAACTCTGCAGTTAACTTACTGTAAAAATCTAAGTTCGTAAGATTAATCGTAAATAAGCAGTTTAACGTGCAATTTACTGGACGAAATGTTTGGGTGCTTACCGCGCCCACTGTCGCCGTAAAATGATGGTGTGCTAGCAATTTACTCACTCGCCAACTGTGAAAATCACTGGTGATAAAGCGATAGTAGCGTGTTTTATCAAGGCGTTGCGCCAAGCTGGCAAATTCTTGGTAGGTGTTATCACCGGCATCAAAGCAATCGATCACCGTTTGAACACTGCGCTGATGCAAATAATCCAGATAAGGCTGGCAATATCGAGTCGTGATCAACACGGCAGCTGGGGCGTTATTGTGCTTGGATAACTCGCTGACCAATACATTCAGACGCGCCGATGCGCAGGCTGGCAATTGCGTTGCCGAACCGCCACATCCCAAAACAACATAGAGGGCAGGCACATCACTGGAGATCGCGCGCTCTTGTGGCATAGCCAAGATAGACATCGGCTGCTCGCTGAGCTTTTGCGTATTATGACTATACCAATGCCGCACCTGATTGGCTAAAAACGTATTTCCTACCAAATAGTAGAACAGCAATAAAAACCATAGCCCCTTTTTTTTGTAGCATAAACACGCCAACAGCAAACCATAAAACAACAGATTATGCGGATACAAAAAAGGCTCAAGCAGGTCTTTCATCTGTAACGTCCTTTGCTACACGCTTAACGGGAGCCATCACAGATAGCCTGTAAGCATGATGCGCCACAACGGCGCCATTAATCAGCGCCCATGGCAACCAAAGCATGCCCGACGTTAACACGTGGCCAGCAAATAATGAAACGAATAACAACAGGGTGTTAAGCAATAACACGGGGGCAGCAACTGGGGTTAAAGCCAAGCGGCTTAGCGCGGTTAGCAGCAAACGCCAAAAGGTTAATACGTAAAGTAACACGCCGGCTAAACCATAAAACAATAAAAAATCGAAGAGATCGATTTCAATAAAGTACTTTTTTAACAACAATTGTACGCCACCTTGTCCCACACCAAACAGTTGCAACCACTCTGGATAATACTCTGCTACCGCCGTAAAGTTACGTTGCAAATAATAATCGCGAGACGACAGAATAATGCCGGCAATACCGCGCTGTTGATAAGCAAACTGTAATTTATCGTAAATCCCCACCCACTGTAATAAGGCCGTCAGGTTCATTAATACGCCCAACATCAACGCCAGACCACAACCCAAAAGTAGCATACAGACGCGCCAGTGCCGACGATAAAAATGGCGAGGGGTAAGTAATAGTGGTATCAAGACAATTAATAACAACGTGCCAAATAATCCGGTTTTTGTCAGCATTAATGCTGCCATCGTCAAGGACGTAAAACTTACCAAGGGATAACACCAACGTTTATACTGCCACGTTAAAATCAACAGCCAACAGGTTAATACCAACAATAATGCTGATAGCTCATTGGTTGAGATAAAAAACCCTTTTATGCCTAAGAACCGCTGTGCCACTTCATCCATCGGCTGATAGGCGGTTCCGCCAAAACCGGCCAACCCAAAAAGGACATTCACGACAAGAACCATATAACTGGTAAGCACAAACCGGTTTACCCAGCGGATATAGGCTTCCGGATCTTGCTTGGCGCGTGCTGAAAAAAAAGCAAGTGCTAACAAAAAAGCTCCAGCTTTAGCCACCAATTGCACATCCTGCCAAGGCAAGGGCAGATCGCTCATTAGGCTTACATACACTGGACCCAGCAGCATTAAAACCATCAGACCAAGCGGTGCATAAAAATCACGTCGACAATGAGGTAAACCCAGAAGAATAATACCGAACAGCAGTATCCCTTTTACTGCCGCAGCTAGCCCAAAACTGCTGCCAAAGGTGTACCATAATACCCCATTTAGCCAATCGAACAGGATCACACAAAAGGCCACCATCAGAAAGGCTTGCTCCGCCTTGGCACGGTTTACCCATGTTGAAATAGGAATCATCATTATTTTTTAAATAATCCACGCACGCCTTTACTAAACAATCGGATCCGCAGCTGACTTAACCCTGCCAATTTGTGCTTTAAATAATAGCGCCATTTTAACGTGACTAAACCATACCGACATGCGCTTAAAAAAGCGTTTAAACTCAATGGCTGTTGTTGCATTGTCAGTCGATAAAACATTTGGTTTTGTAAATTACGCTCACTCATTAATGGTCGATGTTTAGCCACAAACTGTTGATGTGCATCCAGCCGTTTTGGGGAGTTGGTAATGCGCCCAAGCTCGTGCCCAACATTCACTTTGTAACTGGCCTCAGCAATACGCAGCGCAGGTCCAAACGCAGCAACCACCCTAACCCACATATCATAATCCTGAAACGCAGCCAAATCGGTATCAAAGCCCGCTAATTGCAACATCCGTTCACGTTTTACCAAGGCTTGATTAGACAGGGTATGTAAATCAAGTAATTCCGATAAACTCACGGCCCGCTCTTGCGCAAATAAGGTTTTCTTTACCGAACCATAATCCCAAATATAGGCAGAGCACACACAACTGTATTTATCATCATAGGCGGCAAAGAGCTGGCTTAAACGTTGCGGTAAAAACTCATCATCGTCATCAATACCCGTTACAAATTCGCCTTTGGCAACGGTTATGGCACGATTACGGGCAGCACAAGCGCCTTGCCCGGTTTCCTGACGTAATATCATGACGCGATTATCAGCGCCATAACGCGCGGTTAAAACGGCTTGAGTATCATCTTTGGACGCATCATCAACTACGATTAACTCGAGATTGGGATAATCTTGAGCTAACACCGAATCGATGGCTCGGCAGGCCATCTGTGCCCGATTATACGTAGGCATGTAAACACTAATTAACGGATACTGCGACATGCGACGCTCCTTAAATTTTGCCCGTCAGATACCACCACAGGTATCGCACTAGCCGTAACTGCCGACCAATTCGACTGGGCTGCAATACTAAACGGTAAGCCCATTCTAAATTCAACTTACACCACAATTCAGGTGCCCGTTTTACATTACCCGTAAACACATCATAAGTACCGCCTACGCCCATGTAAAAGCAATCTGGATGCTGCGCTTGTATGCGTTTAATCAATAATTCTTGCTTGGGTGAACCCATGGCAACACTCACAAACCGAGCACCACTGTCTTTAATGGCCGCGATCAGTGCGGCTTCATCTTTAAAGTAACCATCAGTCGCCCCAACCACAGGCGTACCTTGAGCAATCAATTTAGCCTGAGTTTGCGCTAACACCTCAGGTTTGGCACCCACTAAATAAACCGGTACCTGATACGTTGCCGCACGCAACATCAATGCCTGCCATAATTCACAACCTGGGATACGCTGAACATTACGATCAAGCCGCTTGCGCATCACCTTGACCACGCCTATACCATCAGCATAACGAATATCCGCTTGGCGAATCACCTCTAGAATGGCCGGGTTTTCCATGGCAGTGAGTATTTTTTCTGGATTGATGGCAATAGCCGATCCCGCAAACACGCTGCCATCCTCCTTTAAAATAAACGCCAGCAATTGTGCCATATCGTTGAAAGCCGACACCTGTACCGGACCAATGGTCACTTCGGGTATCGCGGCTAAGGGAGAATTGGATAAATTAACCATGAAAAAGATCCTGATAAAGTTGGCGCAACGTAGTGGCCACCTTGGGTAATAACACGGGTTCAGCCTGCCGACGGCAAGCCTGCTGCATGAGCTGATAGTGTTCAACAGATAATGCCAGTATCTGCTGAATAGCCTGAATAAACTGGGCAATTAAAACAGATTCGTCCTGGTGCGATGCAACACGATAGCCCGTAACATTTGAAAATACCTGCGCACGCGCGCCATCGGTATCCGTTGCCACAACAGGTGTATAACACGCCATGGCTTCAGCCATCACTAACCCAAAAGACTCGTTACGCGACAAATTAATAAAACAACGACTGCGTTGATACCATTCTTGCAAAGCGTGAGGAGATTGCGCGCCCACCAGCGTTAAACCAGGGTACTGCTTAGCGGCTTCTTGTAAGGTCGCTAACCAAGGCCCGGTTCCCGCCACGACAATCCGGTACGGCGCTAACGCCGGGAGCATGGCGATTAAGCGGTCCATCCCTTTATTTTTGTCCAAGGTGCCTACGTACAAAATATCAACATCTTTTTCACTGAAGGTGCGCGAAGTGCAGGTGGCAAACTGTCCCTGAATACCGGCTGAGAGGATCTGCTGCTTAGCGGGCGCGAAAAATAACTGTTGGCGTAAGCTTTCACTGGTAAACACCCATGCCTGTACCTGCTGTGCACACCATTGGTACAATCGACTCGGCGGTTGATAATGATAAATATCACTGCCATGGCAGGTAACCACTATTTTAACCTGCCGGTGACGCAATGCTCTGTATAATAACGCCAGCCATATTGTGGGGTAAAAAAAATGCACATGAATAATGTCGTAACGTTGGCGACGCAGCACAAACCGCCAAAAAAAATCCAAGAAAAACACCGGATACTTTAAAAGTCTGTTCAGCAAAGAGTCACCATGCCAACGCATATAATGGTAATCAGCAGCTTGCCCTTGGGCCTGTAATTCAGTCACTTGGTTTGCCACAAACTGCCCCTGAAAAGGCGCTGATGGTTTTGGCCCCATATTAGTCACTATTAGCAAAGCGGGATTTTCCTTGGCCACGTTAACGCGCTTCTCCGGTAAAAATGGCAATATAATGCCTAAAAAGATAATATTTAGAAACTATTAGCCTTAGCTAGTCGTTTATTTTGTTACTTAGCATTATTATTACAGCAAGTTTCAGCTGACGCTTAGCTGAATAAACGCCACTTAGGCAAAACTGATAAAAATGAATTCGTTATGACATCTCAACTGTTTTTAATTGTCTCTGCATTTGGCTTTTGCTTACTCGCTATTTTAGCGTTATACCCTTTATCGCAACGAGTGGGATTAGTTGATGTCCCCAAAGGCCGTAAACAACATCAAGGCGCCATTCCTTTAATAGGCGGATTATCAGTATTCAGTGGCTTGGCGGTGTCCTTAGCTTTTTTTGCCCCCGATGCCCTTCATCCTACTTATTATCTGTTATTGGCTGGGGCAATTGTGATCCTGGGTGCTTTTGATGATTATCTCGATCTTAGCGTGAAATTACGTTTGGCGATACAGCTAAGTGTGGGCTTAGGTATGGTATACGCCTTAGATCTGCATTTAGCCAGCTTGGGTAACTTGTTTGGATTTGGTGAAGTCACTTTAGGTGTATTGGGGATCCCAATCACTCTTATTGCGGTAATTGCAGCTATTAACGCGTTTAATATGACTGACGGTATTGATGGTTTAGCAGGTATGCTCAGTTTGGTCAGTTTTGTGGCTATTGCTGGATTTATGCTGTTATGGGGGCAACCGGAACAAGCCCTATTACCTATGACATTGATTTGTGCATTACTGCCTTACCTGGCGTTTAACCTGCATTTAGTCCCGGGTAAGAAGATTTTTATGGGCGACGCTGGCAGTATGTTAATTGGTTTATCGGTAATTTGGTTACTGATTATTGGCACACAAAGTGAAACCTCCAGTTTTCGCCCAGTTACCGCGTTATGGTTAATTGCTATTCCCTTGATGGATATGGTTGCCATCATGCTACGAAGAATTTTAAAAGGACAATCTCCTTTTCAAGCAGACCGCGAACATTTGCATCATATCTCGCTTCGCTTGGGCCTTGATCCCCGTGAGTCTCTGACATTAATTACTGCATTGGCGTGTATTTTTGCCTGTATTGGCGTTATTGGTGAATACCTAATGATCCCCGATGTGGTGATGTTACTGCTGTTTGCTATGGTATTCGCAGGCTACATTTTTTTATTGCAGAATATTTGGCGCATTTTATCGCAGATACGACGTCGCATGCTGCGGAGTCCAAAATGAATTTCATTAAGAAACTGCTGATGGCTCGGGCCTCGGCTATGCTGGGCGATAAACTGGTTAAGCTCGCTTCAGGAGCAGTACTGACTATCTTTGTAGCACGTATGCTCGGGGCCAGTGAGCTGGGGATTTTTTCAATAGTGATGGCATGGAGCGCGTTTTTAGTGCCCATAACCAGTATGGGCTTGAACAATTTGGTCGTAAAACAAATGACCAAACTGCCCAGTGGCCAAGACGCCATGACAATGCTCTATACCGCTATCAGTATTCGCTTAGGATTAGGTTTGCTTGGCGGCGCCATGATGCTTGGTATATTTTACCTGCTGAACCCGCAATTGTTTACTGGTCACCTGAGTTACGCCATCCCAATACTCTTCATATTACAAGCGTTTTTTGGCTTTTTACTGTTTGAATTTTATTTAAATTATCAAGGTACCTTTCGAAGCCCTGCTTACGTCAAATCGATTATCTCTTTACTGAGCTTTGGGATGAAGCTGTGGCTATTGTATCAAGGCTTCGGTATTGCCAGTCTTTTACTGATCACCGGCATTGAGTTTTTTATTGTCGGTATGGCGCAATACCTACTGTATCGTCGCAAGCATCAACCTTACAAAGACGAAACACAGCGTTGGCCAGCCTATCATCCCCGTTATTTTAACCGGCAACATGCGAAACAATTACTTAAACGCTCTTCTTGGCTTTGGTTGTCGGGTATCGTCTCTGTCATCTATCTAAAAATTGATATTGTGATGCTAGGTAGTATGGCTGGAACAGAGCAAGCCGGTATCTATGCCGCAGCCAGTCGATTATCTGAGCTTTGGTATGTGTTTCCAGCCACCCTTGCCGTACGTTATTATCCCGATATGTTGAAAGCTTATGAAAAAAGCTGGGACGGTTATCTGCTTAAGCTACGCCGTTTTGCACTGCTGTTTTTTAGCGCCGCGTTAACTATCGCGGTGATCATGACGTTAACGGCAGAGTGGATTATTTTGTTGCTGTTTGGCGACGCCTTTAACGATGCCGTTACGGTGCTGCGGATCCATATTTGGGCCGGTTGTTTTATTTTTATTCGTTATTTAATTGGCCAGCATTTAGTGATTACCGAACAAGAACCGCTCTCTCTGCTTAGCCACGGTATGGGCGCGTTAATTAATGTATTGCTTAATCTCTGGTGGATCCCACAATATGGTATTGTTGGTGCGGCTTGGGCAACGTTAATTTCATACGCTTATGCTTCCTTTTTCTTCTTGTTTTTTGCCAAAACAACGCGCAGCCATTTATGGCAATTGCTAAAGGTAAAAAAATCGGCAACGACACATAACGGAAACTTATAATGACCAAACCTTATTTTGTAGAAATTAAAGGCGTGCAATTTCGCAACAAAGGCGCTTATTTAATGTTACTCGCATGCTTGCAAGGTCTCAAAGAAAAAAGTCAGCCTTTTGAACTGGTTCTATCACCCGGACCAAACCTGCCCTATCCAGAACGCGCACGCCACGGTGCTTGGCAAAAATTGGCCTTTCGTCGCAAAGGAATTGATGCAACAGGGCTATTGGGCAAACTGCCCGCATCGCTTCGCAACCTCTTTAAACGCTATGGGATGGTGACAGAGCGCGATATCGATCTGGTTCTGGAAGCCAGTGGTTTTGCTTATGGCGATCAATGGCCCCTAACTTTTTTACAAAATACGGCGAAAGAAGTCGTTCGTTTTGGTAAAGCAGGTAAACCCTTTATTTTTATGCCACAAGCTTTTGGCCCTTTTACGTCTAAAGCCAGCCAAGCGGCGATGCGCGATATTATTAACCATGCTCGACTTATTTTTGTCAGAGATCCGGTATCACTGCGCCATTTACAAAGCTGTGTAGACGTATTACCTGAACACGTGATTTTAACACCCGACTTTACTGTGGGGCTAAGCCCAGTGGCTAACGCGGAAGTCCCATCGCTCGACATGCCTTTCGCTGCTTTGATACCAAATTCAAAAGTTGTATCAAAGTATAATCATGCGAATGCAGAAGCCATGCGGCAACAATATGTTACTGCTTTTGCTGCAGCCGCCGATTACCTCACGGTATTGGGGATCCAACCCGTACTGGTGAATCATGAAGGCAAAGAAGATGCCGAGCTCTGTGCTGAAATTGCCGCGCTTTCACCTTGTGGTCTGGTGCAAATTGAAGATCCGCTTGCCGTAAAAGCCTTTATTGGCAAAGCTGAGTTGGCGGTCAGTTCGCGTTTCCACGGCGCAGTGAATGCTCTAAGTCAGGGAGTCCCCTGTATCGCGACCAGTTGGAGCCATAAGTATCACGCTATGATGAGTGACTTTGGTATGGGTGAGTATTGTGTAGAAGATTTATCGGAAGACACCTTACTGGCCGCGTTGGCAAATTTACTGGAACAACAAACCGAATTAACGGCTGAAGTAAAAACGCGAGCAACACGTTTGAAACAACAAAACAAACTCATGTGGCAACGTTTGTACCACGCTATTGGATGGTAATCGTTGAAACGGCACGTGCTCCCTAGCGTTAGTCCGTGCCATTTAACGTCCTCAAGCTGGTTTATCCTGCTTGCAAAGGTTCTCGAATTAACACACCTACTAATTAAAGCAAATAGGCAGCTTCAGGGTATTATCTGTTTTCTCAGGGCCACCACACATCTCGTCATAGGCTGATTGGTGAACTAACCACGCGTTTCGGACCGTGCAATCACTTAATGATTGTTTCACTTGTTCAACACTGTGGAAATGCTGAGGCTGATTGCTGTCGTTGACGATAAACCCTTTACGACCATCAAAATCAGCTTCAACAAGATATAATCCCATTTCATAAGAATGCACCGTCAGCTCGTCAATACGAACATCTTGATGATTTAAATGGGCAAGGCGGTGATGTGGCATAGTGCTACTCCAACATTATACAATTAATAAAGCTGGGAAAAGCCCAGTGGCTTACTACGATAATTGTGATGTAATTTGCTACGTTTTATTTTCGTTAAGCGATCTATTATCTGAGCTGTTTAATTTCATATTACTCTGCCAAACGCGTCGCTTGCCAGTTAACCGCTTGCCATCTACCCTTACGCTTAATAAAAGTGCCACTGTTTAAAAAACGTAACTTCTCGCTGGCAGACTGGCCTACTAAGGTAAACGCAATAACCGCTGTATCGCCATAGAGCATGATTTGCAGATCGTCACTGTGATAACGCATACTGATTTCTTCTGGCGCTAACTCACCACGCCCATTCACACTTGCCATCAGTTCCGCTTTTCCAAAACGCTTACCGGCTGAACTGGTGTAAATTAATTCGTCGGCCCAATAGTTGTTGTGAACAACCGGATCATTTCGCGTGGCACCGTCTAAAAATTCGGCGAGCGCTGCGGTAAGCTCGGCTTTGTCATCTGCAACTACCTGAGCAGACCATCCTAAACCGCACACCAATAACAGCAACGTTAACATTTTCCAACGTAGCATTTTTATGCTCCTTTTATGCTTTTTTAAGATACATGCCTTTTTAAATACTCACTTTATCGAGGCTAGCGTTTCTATTCTCACATTTTTATTCTTGCGCTTTTATCTTGGCGTTTTTGTGCGAATTTTTTAATACTTAAGTTTCAGGTATAAATAAACGACAAATGTAAAAAGGCGCCAACGCGCCTTTTTACATCTAACATACTGCCCTGCACTGACAGTGAGGGGAAACCTGTACGAAAAAATCAGCACCAAAAACCAGCATCAACAACGCGATGCCGCTAGCACCTAAAACGCAATACCGCCATCAATCTCTACCACTCTACCCGTAAAGAAATCGTTTTCAAAAATATACTTTGCAGTATGCGCTATTTCAGCTGCTTCGCCTAAACGACCCACTGGCTTCATTTTCTCCAAGCGCTCGCGTGCTTCCGGTTTCATCGCATCGGTCATAGCAGTACGAATTACCCCTGGAGCAATCGCGCCCACGCGAATGCCATAACGCCCTAACTCACGTGCCCAAGTTACCGTCATCGCGACTACACCCGCCTTCGACGCCGCATAGTTCGTTTGGCCCATGTTACCGGCGCGAGCAACACTAGACATATTGATAATCACGCCCTTACGTCCCTGTTTAACCATCAGCGCAGCGGCTTCGCGACCACAGAGGAACACGCCAGTTAAATTCACATCAATCACCGATTGAAATTGCTGTAATGGCATCTTCGCAACCAATTCGCCGTCTTTCACCTTTAATAACAAACCATCACGCAAAATACCGGCGTTATTAATTAAGCCATCAATCCCCGTAAAATCGCGATCAATTTGCGCAAAAGTGGCTTCAACCTGCGCTTCATCCGCCACATTCGCCACATAGGTGTGTACCTTAGTCAGTACCGCTAACTCAGTGGCCGCCGCCGCTAATTGTTCATTATTCATATCAATCAGCGCCAATTGCGCGCCTTCGGCTGCACACATCCGCGCCATTTCCAGACCTAAGCCTTGAGCACCGCCGGTAATAACTATGGTTTTATCTTTTAAGTTCATAAAAATTTATCACTTCTATCAAGATAGGACGGGTACGGCGTACCTGTCTCAGATGAAAACTTACGGATACATCCTTAAAAAGCAGGATGGCGGATGTACTTTTTTCTGAGACCGTTGGAGGCCATGGATGGTCGAACAAACTCGTCGGGAACGAATTTGGACAGCCCTGCTGGCCTCCGGTGAATATCATGGATGATATTCACAATCGAGCCCCAGGGATGGTTCATGGCGTGTCTCATAAAAAATGTACGGAGCCTCAACGCGATTCGAAGAAAATTACCCTACACTCTTATCAAAGGCATTAAAAATACTGGAAAAATCCAGCTTACCATTGCCAGCACGCTGATGTGACACATACATATTCCGCGCTAACGCACCCAAAGGTGTGCTACTCCCGCTCTGCAATGCCGCCTCTAGCGCTAACCCTAAATCTTTCACCATCAAGTCCACCATAAAGCCCCCCTGATAGCCATTTGACGAAGGCACATTGGGTAATACATCTGGACACGGATTATACAATTCTAAAGTCCAGTTACGGCCAGAACTCTTCAGCATAATATCAGACAGCACCTTTGGATCTAGGCCGTTATCGATGCCCATTTGCAGCGCTTCCGACGTTCCTACCATAAGGATACTTAACAGCATATTGTTACAGATTTTCGCCACTTGGCCTGCACCCATGGCACCTGCGTGAAACAGGTTTTTACCCATATGCGCTAGCACGGTTTTCGCGCGCTCAAAATCCTGCTCGCTGCCGCCAACAATAAAGGTTAAAGTGCCTGCTTTAGCACCACCAACGCCACCTGAAACAGGCGCATCAATAAAAGCAATACCTTGCTGCGCGAGAGCGTCGCCCAATTTACGCGCACTTTGCGCATCAATAGTAGAGCAATCAATAACCAGCGCATCTTTGTTGATCTGATTTACAATACCTTGCTCCCCAAGGTATAAGCCCAATACATGCTTTGCAGCAGGCAGCATTGAAAGGACAAACTCAGCACCGTTTACGGCATCGGCGGCAGAACGTGCTACCATTGCGCCTTCCGCTTTCAGCTGTGACAAAGCCGCTACCGATAAATCAAAAACCGTTACATCATGCCCGGCTTTAATTAAGTTGATGGCCATAGGGCCACCCATATTTCCAAGTCCAATAAAGGCGACTTTTGCCATGGTAATTATCCTTTTAACTTACCCAGATCACTGAGTGGATGTTGTGCGGCAGACCAAGGTGAACAAAACAGCTCATCGATAATGTGGGCAGGCACCGTGTTAACGTCTGAATATAACCAATTAGGGTGCAAATCCTTATCAATAAGTAAAGCTCTGACCCCTTCTTGAAACTCACCGAGCTTGGCACATTGCACACTTAATCCCAGTTCTAAACGAAAGCTATCAGCCAAAATTTTTGTTTGCCCCAATTGCAATAAGCGGTAAACAATATGTGCCGTTATCGGGCTGCCATACCGAAGCGATTCCTTGGCTTTAAGCAGCCACTTATCCTCGCCAGCTATAGCATATATCGCCTCGATTACAGCAGGCAGATCTTGCTTTAACGCAATTTCAGTAATGGCTTCTTGATGCACCCTAATTTGACTGAGCGGCATTTGGGTACGACACCCTTGCTCTTGCTGACGCAACACGTCTGATAACTTCTGATGATTGAGCGCAACAGTATCGCCCCATTTCACCTGAAGCAGCTTATCTATTACTTGCGCTTTTTGTTCATGGCAAATAAAGACATCTGCCAATCCAATAAAACGTGCATCTGCGGCATTGATTGAGGCACCTGTTAATCCTAAAAACAAACCACATCCTGCAGGCATACGATTCAAAAACCAACTGGCGCCGACATCAGGATATAAACCGATAGCCATTTCCGGCATCGCAATACGACTGGAAGCCGTAACCACACGGTGAGAAGCACCGGCCATCAAACCAAGCCCGCCGCCCATCACTATCCCATTGCCCCACACCAGTACCGGTTTATCAAACGTATGTATCAGATAATCAAGCCGATATTCTTTAGTGAAAAAAGTTTCTACATACGGCTGAAACGTATTAGGCTGATCTTTCATCGCCTGATAGAGATCACGAATATCCCCACCCGCACAAAAGGCGCGATCGCCAGCGCCTTGTAATAACACCATCACGATCGCGCTATCTTGCTTCCAGGTTTGTAATTGCGGTAACAGCAATTCCACCATCGGCAAGCTTAACGCATTAAGAGACTTCTCAGAGTTGAGTGTGGCTATGGCAATTTTTTTACCATTAGCTGCGGTAAGTTCTTCAAACCGCACCACCGCAGTGGTAGATGTTTCAAGCATAGGGTTTCCTTATCATTTACTGCTAACTTAAGCAGCACTTAGCAGCGGCAAAGGCGCTGCTAAGTTTAACCTTGCTTTGTGACAAACTTACAGAATTTCGCCAGCCGCCGCATCCAACAGGCGGCGACCGATGATCAGACGCATGATCTCGTTAGTCCCTTCCAATATCTGATGCACTCGCACATCACGGAAATGCCGCTCTAACGGATATTCTTTAATATAACCATAGCCACCGTGCAGCTGTAATGCCTGATCACATACTGTAAATCCAACGTCCGTGGCAAAACGTTTTGCCATCGCACAATACGCTGTCGCTTCAGGATCATCATTATCTAATTTAAACGCCGCTAACCGCACTAACTGCCTCGCGGCTACTAACTCAGTTGCCATATCGGCGAGTTTAAATTGTAATGCTTGAAACGCCGCCAGCGGCTTACCAAACTGCTGCCGCTCAAGCATATAGTTACGCGCCGTATTCAAGGCTTGTTGCGCAGTACCAATCGAACAAGTGGCAATATTAATACGGCCGCCATCTAAGCCTTTCATGGCAAAACTAAAGCCCTGCCCCTCGTTACCCAGTAACGCGCTGGCAGGAATACGCACATCTTCAAAAGTCACTAAACGGGTTGGTTGAGCATTCCAGCCCATTTTTTCTTCTGCTTTACCGTAAATCACGCCTGCAGTATCAGCGGGAACCACAAAGGCAGAAATGCCTTTTGGTCCGGCTTCCCCAGTGCGAGCCATCACTACTAGCACTTCTGTGGCGCCAGCACCTGAAATAAACATTTTGGAGCCGTTTAACACATAATAGTCACCGTCTTTACGCGCACTGGTGCGTAAACTGGCTGCATCCGAGCCTGAACCAGGTTCCGTTAAACAATAAGACGCTAACTGCTCACCGGTTACCAGCGAGGGTAACCAGGTGTTTTTTACTGTCTCAGTGGCATAACTGGCAATCATCCAGGTAGCCATATTATGAATGGTCAACATGGCCGTGGTGGCCGTGCACCCCATGGCTAAGTATTCAAAAATAATGGACGAATCTAAACGAGACAAGCCCAAACCACCAGCCTCTTCCGGGGTATATAACGAACAAAAACCGAGTTCACCCGCTTTTTGTATCACGTCTTTCGGGAAATAATGCTCACGATCCCAGCGAGCAGCATGAGGAGCAAGTTCCTGCTCAGCAAATTGGCGCGCCACATCGACAAAGGCTTGTTGATCTTCAGTGAAATTAAAATTCATGCTCAGATTTCCTATACTACCTTTTTAAAACAATCAGTTGGCAATTTATCACTAGCAAAACGGGCGACGGTAAAGCTGCAAATTTTTAGGAGTTTGTCTTTACTTTAGCCGCCGCCACGCCTGCCCCTGTCACCGGTTAACGCAAATTGATTGACATGTTCGGGCCTGAAACCGCGATATCATCATCAAACCAACGTGCTGTAATCGTTTTTGTTTCAGTAAAAAACCTAACTGCTTGCTTACCATAAGCATGTTGATCACCGTAGAAAGAGCCTTTCCAGCCAGTAAAAGAAAAGAAAGGTAAAGGCACTGGGATCGGTACGTTAATGCCCACTTGCCCCACTTCAATATTATGTTGGTACTTACGTGCAGCAGCACCACTTGCGGTGAAAATTGAGGTGCCATTGCCATAGGGGCTGGCATTAACTAACTCAATGGCCTCTTGTAGCGTATCAACCGTCATTGTGGTTAATACTGGACCAAAAATTTCTTGCTTGTAAATTTCCATGTCGGTCGTCACATTACTGAAAACCGTTGGACCAACCCAATTGCCATTAGGATAGCCTTCAACCTGGCACGCAGAGCCATCCAATAAACAGGTAGCACCTTCTTTTTTACCCTGTTCGATCAGAGAGACAACACGCGCCTTTGCTTGTGGGCTAATTTGTGGTCCATAAGCAGCTTTGTCATTGCTGTAATGTCCTGGCGACACCTTACTAATCGCCGCGGCAACATCGGGGATCCACTCTGCGGCACTGCCGACAAACACCGCCACAGAAATCGCCATGCAACGTTGGCCGGCTGCGCCTACTGAAGCGCCGACTAAGGCGTTTACGACCTGATTTTTGTTAGCATCAGGCATAATCACCATATGATTTTTCGCGCCAGCAAACGCTTGCACGCGTTTTAAATTATCGGTACCGGTTTTATAGATATACTGGCCCACATTCACCGAGCCGACAAACGAAATGGCTTTAATATCGGGGTGATGTAAAATAGCGTCAACTTGTTCTTTCGCGCCATGGACTACTTGCAACACCCCTTTTGGCGCACCTGCTTGCACAAACAGCTCAGCCAATTTGTTCACCGTCATCGGATCTTGCTCAGACGGTTTTAAAATAAAGGTATTACCACAGGCAATCGCCAGCGGGAACATCCACAGTGGGATCATGGCTGGGAAGTTAAACGGCGTAATACCGGCACACACGCCTAGCGGTTGAATATAGCTATAGGTGTCGATACTGCGTGCCACGTTTTCAACGGTTTCCCCCATCATCAATGAAGGAATGTTGGCGGCTTGTTCCACCACTTCGATACCGCGCCAAACATCGCCTTTCGCGTCTTCAACGGTTTTACCAAGCTCTTCACAAATTATGGCAGCAATATCTGCCTGATGATCTTTGAGTAATTGTGCGTAACGCATCATTAAACGCGCACGCTCAGACACTGGCACTTCCTTCCACGTTTGAAAGGCCGCTTTAGCCGAAGCGATAGCCTGTTTCATCTCGGCAGCCGTCGCGCAAGGTACCTGTGCAATAATTTCTTGCGTCGCTGGATTGGTTACGGGGATCAGTTTGTCACTGTTTGAATGAACAAATTCACCATCGATAAAAAGTTTAACCTGTTGAGTCATGAATGTATCTCGTTAGCTGTGTGAGTTTAAACGGTTAGCCGGCCTTTAATAATTATTGTGGTAGGCCGGCGCCGTTACCTGTCCCTCTTGTCCTGATAACACGGTATGCAGAACTAAAGGTTTGCCCCGTCTTTGCGGGTTCTATCACGCGGTGCTTCTCCCCAACCGCTTGGTGTTTAACGTGGAACGCTAATTTTTTTAAATTGTCTTACTAGCCATCTGGCGTGTTAAATCACTTCTACTGCCAGGGCAACGGCTTCGCCCCCCCCAATACACAATGACGCCACACCGGTTTTTAGGCCGCGTTGGCGTAAGGCATGGATAAGTGTGACTAAAATACGAGCTCCCGAGGCACCAATAGGATGGCCTAAAGCACAAGCGCCACCATTAACATTCACTTTCTGAGCATCTAGCCCAAGTTCATTAATGGCAAGCATGGTCACCATGGCAAAGGCTTCATTGATTTCCCATAAATCAACATCATCTTTTTGCCAGCCTGCTTTTGCCAACACCTTTTGCATAGCACCAACTGGCGCGACAGTGAATAACGCAGGCTCCATCGAATGCGTAGCATGCGCCACGATCCTTACTAAAGGCGTTAACCCTTGCGCGCTAGCATCGGCTTCTCGCATTAACACTAACGCCGCCGCACCGTCAGAAATAGAACTTGAATTGGCCGCAGTGATGGTACCGTCTTTGGCGAACGCTGGACGTAAGCTTGGAATTTTCTCAGGTTTCGCATTACCAGGCTGTTCATCAACACTGAACGTAACGTCACCTTTGCGCGTTTGAAAGGTCACCGGGGCAATTTCAGCAACAAAAGCACCACTGCTAATCGCCTGCTGCGCACGGGTTAATGAGGTCAACGCATAGGCGTCCATTTGCTCACGAGTGATGTTTTTATCATTAGCAGTATCTTGAGCAAAACAGCCCATCGCCTTACCATCGTAAGCATTTTCTAAGCCATCAAGCATCATATGATCTTTGATTTGACCATGCCCCATCCGATAACCGCTTCGGGCTTT
>Ga0209812_10000586_pt1 | contig 31850 bp, 20 predicted proteins | sample JI71714BDNA_FD_187502 | JGI IMG/M metagenome (GOLD analysis project Ga0209812, IMG submission 187502) | Wastewater effluent complex algal communities from Wisconsin, to seasonally profile nutrient transformation and Carbon sequestration -... | ecosystem: Engineered > WWTP > Effluent > Algae...
CTTAATTTTTGAAGGACATGTACAATAGTGTTATACCCAGTAAAGCCCAGATTTACAGTTTTAACATTTTCCAGTTGATTGAGATCATAACATTCTTTGCTATTGGAGTAATAAGATAAACTATTACCAATCTTTTTTAAAGTTGGAAAAATTGATCGATGTTCGTTGGATGTTGAAAATCGCACATCTCTTCCAACATGAGTAAGGTAAGGAAAGGTAATTTGAGCATTTGAAAAATGGCTAAAGGATAAGTCTACTGAGCCGTCTATTTGGGTAGTGATAAAGGTGAGATTTTTCATTAGTTTTGGATTTTGTCTATAAATAAAATCTCCTTTAATGTATGTAATATTTTGCAATCCAGAAATATCTTCTAACCATTGGTTACTTGTGATTTCTAGGTTACCTAAAATAACTTTTATATTTTCGAGACCATTTATTTCAATTAGTCTAGTTTTCCCCCCAAGTATTTCTGGACCAATAATCAGATTTCCGAAAATAGTGTCACAAGCTGAAAAATTACTTTTAAATTCATTTAGTTTGGTTTCAGTTGAAATGTGGACATCACCAGTCTTGCATTGAGCAGCCAATTTAAAATGTACAAAGTTAAAACCAATTATCAGTATCAATATTAGATATTTCATTAGGGAGGTGAGTTAAATTTTATGTTATGCAGTAATATTTAGGTAAAAAATAAACTCTAATTTATGACAAATTTCTAAAATAAAATCAATCTTGGTGTGATAAATCCCAATTTTTTGAATAAAGTTGATATATGCTATAAATTAATGTTTATTAGATAAGGGAACAAAAGAAATTAAATATACTTCGCTGATCAAAAGATTGCAAACAAGTTTACAAGTCCAATAAGGGATTCTAGCAAACAAGTTTACAAGTCTAAAAAAATATTAGTACTTATGGAATGGAATATGTAGAGAACAAGTTGCAAACATGCGCTAGCCTTGGGCTTGACTAGCTCGGGTCTTTGTCCATTTCGAAAGTTATCACAAACTAACCAAATTAATCAATGCTGATTAATTTTAATTAATAAGTAGATCATGTTTGTCATGACCATTTATTTGTAATTATAAAAAGTTACTATGAGACTTATCTAGTAATCAATACCTAGTAAAAATATAATTTACGTATTCGACGGCTATGGTATCATAAATTTTGTCTGGATTTTCATTCAAGATTCTTCTGACTACTTCTAAGGGGTCGTCATTGGTACATAGTGTATTAGAATAATAGTTTAGCGTGTCTTTTGTGGCGTGTTTATCACTTCTGAGGGTAAATTCTTGACAGAAGTTTAACTCTAATAGGTCATTATTTATATTTATGACGTAGTTGGGACGCGCATCAAAAATAATCTGATTGCCTGACAATTTGTAGCTTGTAAGTAAGGTGTCTAAAGGTAATATGCGGTCAACACCCACAGTATCTAGATACCCGAAGTATAGTTTTGCACTGTTATCTGTTATGAGTTCTATCGATCTCAACATACCTTTGGTAAAATCATTTTTAATGATAAAATTGAGACTATCTGCTATGACGCTATTCGGTCTATTAAATGAACCTAGTGTATCTGATATTTTCCTGAGATTTTGGGTGAGTGAGTCTATGACAATAAAGTGTTTTTCATACAAATTTGGGCTGTTAAATCTATAAGAACTTGGAAACAAAGAAATAGTCGTCTCGGTTTTTGAACAAGAAATAGCGAGTGTTAGTAGAAATAAAACCAATAATGGAAAAAGATTTCTGTTTATAAAATTCATTTTTATTTTAGTTTAACGATGCAAAAGTAAGCTGAATATTTCTTTTACTATCTATTTTGTGGTACTTATTTATGGTCAACTTCTTTGCGAACCATTCTCATAACGGTATTTCTGAGTAATATATTTTATTTGATCAATGTGATAAAATGGCGATATCATTTTTAGGGCGATATGACTAAGCTTTTAAGGATGGAATGTATTAGACCTTTGATTCAAACTTCCTAACTATGTTTAGATAAGTTTCAAATCTTAGTCTACTCCTGAAAAAATTGGAAATATAATAATCAACTGTTTATTACCTTGCACATTGAAGGATCTTTCAGTTATATTTTTTTTTTGGAGTAGAGTTCAATCTAAAAAGCTAACATTAAAACAAGAGTCCTGAAAGGACTCAATTTGAATAACTGTGGGTGCAACCCACGGTTTAATCAATAGCACTGCTCAACCCTGAAAGGGTTGAATGATAGCTTGTTAAGAATTAAACCCCTTCGGGGTTTAGAAATCCTTGATATTGTCTTCCACCGGTTTTACCGATGGTTATTTAAATTTTATCCCTTCGGGATAATCAAATTACTTTTTAAAGTGGACTCATTGCCCAAAAAAAGTAAACAAAAAAGGCTAGTTCCGCTAAATCGCTCCGCGTACCGGAACGGCTAACCCGCTTTACATGCTACCTTAAAGTTTAAAGTGGTGTAAATTTATAATATAATTTAATTTTGACTTAAAGAATTTATTCTGTACAAAATGTTATACACACCTATAAATGTTTCAAATCTACATATTGTAATTACATTTGTATTTAATTTATAAATCATTGACCATGATAAACCATCACATTTTTGCATCTTTTGTAATCTTAATCTTCTTGGGATTAAATAGTTGTAAAGAAAAATCGACTGAATCAAGCTCTGCAAATGTGGAAGATTTTTGTCAGAAAATCCATAGAAATGACAGTCTTAGTTTGACAGGTACGATTGCAGGTTTGGATAGTTTGATGGAGAAGTCTACGGGTACATATGTATTAGAAGATGGTGACGGTTCGATGATAGCACGTGCATGGTTGACAGAATATGCGGAGAAGACCATTGATATTCAGTATTTTATATTTTCTGTAGATAATGTAGGGTTGATCGCGTGTGACTATATTGTTCGAGCTGCTGATCGTGGTGTGATGATACGGATATTGGTAGATGACATCATGGTAGATGCAGAAGGCGAAGATATTCTCATCATGGATGCACACGAAAATATCGAGATTAAGATCTATAATCCGGGTACAAATATTGGCAAAAACATCATGCAGAAAGCTGGAAAACTGATTTCTGATTTCAGGGGAGTTAATCAAAGAATGCATAATAAAACGTTTATCGTGGATCAAAAGCTAGCCATCACTGGCGGAAGGAATATCGCAGATGAATATTTTGACTATGATCATGAATACAACTTCAGGGATAGGGATATATTCCTTATGGGGAAGCTAGTAAAACAGATGCAATCATCCTTTGATGAATTTTGGAATCATGGATTGAGCATTCCTGTAAAACAATTGTTGCCTGACATCATCACCGCTTCTCATGATGCTACCATGTATGACAAACTTCATCAATATGCTTGTAATCCAGACAACTTCTGGCCACAGGTAAGGGAAAGAATCACTAATTTGCCTTCGGCTTTCCAGCAAATCATGGCATCTGGTGATTTGGTTTGGTTGGATAGTATTTATTTTGTTTCAGATGATCCTGGCAAAAACAATGGGACAGCAGGACTTTCAGGTGGTGGTAAAAGCACGGATGCACTGATAGCATTGGTAAAAAAAGCCAAGTATAGTATTGATATTCAATCGCCGTATTTGGTTACTACAGAACTGAGTCGTAGCTTGTTCGAAGCCGCTACCAAACGTGGTGTCAAAGTGAGAATTCTTACAAATAGTCTTGCGTCCACTGACAATCTAGAAGCATTCAGTGGTTACCAACGTGATCGCAAAAAACTGCTAGATACTGGTGTCGATATTTATGAATTTAAGCCTGATGCAGCATGTAGATTTCATGTGATGACGGGTGCGTTGCAGAAAAAAATGAATTTTACACCCATTTTTGGGCTTCATGCAAAAACCATGGTTATAGACAATCACATCACCGTAGTAGGTACTTTTAATCTAGATCCGCGAAGTGCAAATTTGAATACTGAATGTGTCGTCGTGGCTCATTCTGACAAAATAGCGGCAGGTGTCATGAAAGGCATCGAAGAAGAATTTCTACCTGAAAATGCATGGCATACCACCAAAGAATGGAATCCTGATGGGGAAGTTGATCTCAAAAAAAGAGTGAAAACGATGATGAGGAAGGTAGTTCCTAAAGATATATTGTAAGAAAAACGAAGAGTTACATTTGTTAAACATACACATCGTTTTATAATTTTTTCCATACATATGTAGTTCAATATGGGTAAGTTAATTTTTGTGGATAAATGCGAATGACATAAAGTTTCATTCATTTAGTACCGTTTTTCACAAAATATATTACTTTTGCATCATATTTGAATCTTAGGTACACAACTTTCAGATCTTGTGTCTTTTAAATGATTTGATAATCAATTGTTTAGCATTATTATTTTTGATTTAGTCTGTACAAACCAATATTAGGCGTGCCAAAAAGTAAAAGTCAGATCATATTTGAACAAGAGTTGTTTCCGCACATGGACGCACTCAAAACTTTTGCTTATCACTTGGCTTATAATGAAGAAGATGCGGACGATTTAGTGCAAGAAACCTATCTAAAAGCACATAAATTCATAGAAAATTACGATACGGGAACTAATGCGAAAGCTTGGTTGTTTAAAATACTTAAGAACGCATACATAAACGAGTATCGCAAAAAAGTAAAACGTCCTTCAAAAGTTGATATTGATGAAGTGATCAGTTTTAAAGAAGGCGAGGAGCCGAAACATGCTGCGTTTACAGACCTGAGACTGGAAATATTTGATAATACCATGGGTGATGAGGTTACCATCGCACTAAATGCGTTGCCCTTAGAGTTCAGAGAAGTTATTTTGTTGTGTGATATTGACAGTTTTTCCTATGAAGAAATCGCAAAAATTCTCGAATTGCCTATTGGTACGGTAAGGTCGAGACTATTTAGGGCCAGAAATATGCTGAAAGATAAGCTGAAGCAATATGCGCTCAAAATGGGTTATAAAGATATGAGAGGACTCAAGCATGGAGGTCATAGAGATGAGGAGGAAGAGTAAATTGAAATTATTTGTTTGAATATAAAATAAAAGTTTTTGTCATGAGAGATTTTAACAATGGCATGTCACTAAAAAAACAGATTAATCTATACTTAGATAATCAGCTACCATCACAGGAAGCCATCGCATTTAAGTCAAAAGTAGAAGAGAATCTTAGAGGGCAGAAGATGTTGGAGAGCGAGATTCAATTCAGAGAATACATCAAAACTAATGTTAAACGACCTTCCGTTTCACAAGGATTTATAGAAAATCTTATGACCCGTATCCAAGGGTAAAAGTTTAGTTTACAGGATAATTTCAGCGATTTTTGTTGTACTCGTAACCTTATTTGTTTAAGTTTAGATGTACTAGTTTTTAGGCTGGCTATATATCTACATCAATGCATTAAGGTTTTGAATAGACATTTGCTGTGATTTTTTCTCTTTGAAAGTTTTCATGAATTGTAAACATGGGATCACTCACCTTCAGATAATATTTTTAGTAATAATTTTGGTGGTCTCAGATATATCACTACTTTAGTGGTTTAATATCAAAACCAAGCCATATGTCAACAGTTGCCACTAAACCAAAGGGATTTGTAAATCGAGCACTTGACCTCATCGAACGAGGGGGAAACAAACTACCTGATCCTGCGATTTTATTTGTCATTCTGATGTTTGCCATTTGGCTACTTTCTGCTGGATTGTCTACATTTGAATTTAGCGAAATAGATCCTAGGTCAAAAAGTCCTATCGTTATTAATAATCTTTTGACAGGTGCTTCTCTAGCGGCTTTTCTGTCTGGTATGGTGACTACGTTTACGAGTTTTGCACCCTTGGGGATTGTGTTAGTAGCTATGCTAGGCGTAGGTGTGGCAGAGCATTCAGGATTTATAAATACGGGTATCAAAGCCATGTTGGGAATTACACCTAAAATGCTATTGACACCTATTGTTGATACTTGTAGCTATCGTCTCACATACGGCAACAGATGCTGGATATGTTTTGGTCATTCCATTGGGTGGTGTTATATTTCTGGCGGCAGGTAGGCATCCTATAGCTGGTATTGCAGCAGCTTTTGCTGGTGTTTCAGGAGGGTTTAGTGCCAATTTTATACCTTCAGGGATAGATCCATTGCTCCAAGGTTTTACCCAATCGGCGGCGCAACTTATAGATCCGAATATCCAATTGAATCCACTCAATAACTGGTTTTTTACTTCAGCATCTACTTTAGTTATTATGCTTTTAGGTAGGTTTGTGACTGATAAGATTGTCGAACCAAGACTCCAAAGTACACCTTATGAATCAGATTTGTCAGAAGATAATGCTATGGGCAAACTAACTACAAAAGAGAAAAAAGCATTTCTAATAGCTTGTGGTGTGATGTTAGCATCTTTAGTTTTATTGTTCATTTGGGCATGGCCAAGTGATTCTGCATTGAGGTCAGAAAAAGGTGAATTGACTGCATTGGCAGCGCCGATCATGAAATCAATTGTACCCCTTATTTTTATCATATTCTTGATACCTGGTATTGTGTACGGTGGATTATCTGGCGTATTCAAAAAATCAAAAGACATCATAGACAGTATGACGAAGTCGATGAGTGGTATGAGTTATTATATCGTTATGGCATTTTTCTGTGCATTATTCATAGATGCTTTTAGTAAGTCTAATATCGGAGCACTTCTAGCTTTAAAAGGTGCTTCTGTATTAAAATCACTTGCACTTCCCGGCCAAGTGACCATAGTAGGTATCATTTTTCTTACTTCTTTTGTGAATTTATTCATAGGTTCAGCATCTGCAAAATGGGCGTTGATAGGACCAATCATGGTGCCGATGTTGATGCAATTGGGTATTTCTCCTGATTTGACACAAGCAGCATATAGGGTAGGGGATTCTGTCTCAAATATCGTGACACCTTTGATGCCATATTTCCCGCTCGTAGTTGTTTTTTGTCATAAATATGTGAAGTCTACCGGTATCGGTACATTGGTATCCATCATGATACCGTACTCAGTGGCTTTTGCTATAGTTTGGACCATATTTTTATTGATTTATTGGGCGATAGGTTTTCCATTGGGTATTCAGGCGACATATGATTATATACCTGGGTAAATAGAAGCAGTTTACATGTCACCTTTTTCAGAGTTCGTTACTAGTTACTTTGTTTGATTATAATCCATTATAATGTAATATCTTCGGGATTGAACCATTATTGGACTTGTAAACTAGTTTGCAAGAAATGATGATATGTTATAATGTCATCCCTTCGGGATTTTACAGAAGGTTTAACTAGCCGATGATAATATTCTCATTGATTTGCGATTTTGGGGTAGATAGAACTAGAGTTCAAATCGTTTGTTATATTTTTCACCAACTCATAACTAATATATCATTGTTTTGCTGCATCTTTGCGCAAAATTTTGACCATCATTATGAGCCAAACCGTTCAGCACATTGCTATGGATTATAGCAAATATGAATACACCCAAGATACCTTAATTCATCTATATACAAGTCTAATAAAACCACGTCTCATCGAAGAAAAGATGCTTATTCTCCTTCGTCAAGGCAAGGTGAGTAAATGGTTTTCTGGTATCGGGCAAGAAGCTATTTCAGTCGGATGTACAGAAGCTTTGGATGCGGATGAAAAAATCTTCACCATGCATCGCAATTTAGGTGTTTTCACATCTAGAAATATGCCGCTTGAACGACTTTTTTCGCAATGGCAAGGTAAGGCAAATGGTTTTACCAAAGGTCGAGATAGGTCATTTCACTTTGGTGCACCTGAATATGGTATCATTGGTATGATTTCGCATTTGGGACCACAATTGTCTTATGCCGCAGGTGTAGGACTTGCGCACAAACTGTCACAAAAACCAAAAGTAGCTCTTGCATTTACAGGCGAAGGCGGCACGAGTCAAGGTGAATTTCATGAAGCACTCAATACGGCTGCTGTATGGAAATTACCGACTATCTTTGTGATAGAGAATAATGGTTACGGACTTTCTACGCCTACCAATGAGCAATACGTCTGCGAACATCTTTCAGACAGAGCAAAAGGTTATGGCATGAAGTCGGTCATTATAGATGGCAATAATATTCTAGAAGTATATCAGACCATCAGCAGAATAGCAGAAGAAATCAGAATCAATCCTGAGCCATGGTTGGTCGAGTGTCTTACTTTCCGTATGCGTGGTCATGAAGAAGCTTCAGGCACCAAATATGTACCACAAGAACTCATGGATACTTGGGCTGTCAAAGATCCAATCAGTAATTTTGAAGCATATTTATTAGATAAAGGATATATAGATCATGATAAAATTGCATCTATTAAAGCTGCTATCAAATCAGAAATAGATCGTACCTATGCTATGGCAGATGCAGAAACACCGATTCAGTCATCAGTAGCACAAGAATTGAGCGATGTATACGCACCGTTTAATCAGGTTGTCGTATCGCCATCAAGCAGTGCAAAAACTGAAAAAAGATTTATTGATGCGATCGCAGCTGGTATGGATCAAGCAATGGAAAAACATCCAAATCTAGTCCTAATGGGGCAAGATATAGCAGAGTACGGTGGTGTATTTAAAATCACCCAAGGCCTTGTAGAAAAATATGGCAAAGGTAGAGTACGCAATACACCTTTGTGCGAAAGCGCCATCATTGGTATCGGACTTGGGCTCAGCCTCGAAGGATATAAAGCGATGGTTGAGATGCAATTTGCAGATTTTGTAACGTGTGGATTCAACCAAATCATTAATAATTTAGCAAAACAACATTATCGTTGGGCGACAAAAGCAGATGTGGTCATCAGAATGCCTGCAGGTGGTGGTATGGCAGCAGGACCTTTTCATAGCCAAAGTAATGAAGCATGGTTTGCCCATACGCCAGGACTAAAAGTGGTCTATCCATCCAATCCATATGATGCTAAAGGACTGTTGCTTGCATCTTTTGAAGATCCAAATCCAATTATGTATTTTGAGCATAAAGGTCTTTATAGACTTATGTCTGAGGAGATTCCAGATGATTATTATACTGTGGAGATAGGAAAAGCTATTACTACTTCAGCAGGAAATGAATGTACCATTATAACATATGGTATGGGCGTACATTGGGCAAAAGAAGTTGCTAGCCAAAGTGGGTACAGTATAGAAATATTGGATCTAAGGACATTACTTCCTCTTGATTATGATGCAATAAACGAGGCAGTGAAAAAAACTGGTCGAGTCTGTGTGCTTCACGAAGATACTATGATTGGTGGATTAGCAGGTGAGATTGCTGCTTATATATCAGAGTATCTTTTTGAATTTCTAGATGCACCTGTGGTGAGAGTAGCGGGTCTAGACACACCGATACCATTTACAAAATCATTAGAAGATAATATTTTTATGCCGAAACAACGCTTGAGAGAGAAGGTGGAATGGTTGATGAATTATTGATGGATTGAATGAGGTAAGTCTTTTTTATCTACCTGTACACTTCCTTGGTAAAATAAGCATAAACGCTCAGATTCATTGGCGCTGCAGCTGTTGGGTTTTCTTTGATTCTGTAGTAATCTTCGATAATGTCTGCTTGTTGCTCAAAGTTGAAATCTAATAAACTGCCGCCTTTCAGCATGACTTGGTATAGGTTGGCAATACCACCATAGTCGTATCCTTCTTTACTTCTTTGCGCTTTGATGGCTCGCGCTATGTAGATGCTCCCGAATTGCTGAAACTGCCAAATATGCATCAACTCATGGATGAAAATGGCTTTATCGATATTTCTTAAGTAGTTTATAGTATTAAAACTTACGTAAGCAAGCGCTATTTTTTTAGTACCAAATCTTGCTCCTGTATCTACTTTTACTAGGTCGTATTGAATAGAATCACCAAAAATAGACTTGGCTAAAGTCTTTTCTTGAATGGTGAGTGATCGAGTTTTTATTTTTAATAGCGAAAATATTATTTCATACACTTCAGGCATAGCCACTATATCCATGATATAAAATCCTACATCCACAGACCATTCTAAGATACTTTTTGGAGGAAATTCATTTGCTATGGGCCGATAGAAAGGATAAATGACATGTCGCCATAATCTTTTTATCCTTATGGGTAACTGTTGAAAATAATAGAATATCTTATTCATATTTTTCTATTCAAACCTCAATGCTTTGATAGGTGTGATTCTGGTCACAAGCATGGTAGGCAAGACTAGAAATATCAAGGTGACAACAAATGTTCCAATATTGAGCATTAAAATAGTGATAAAATTGATCTCAATAGGCGCTGTACTCAGGTAGTAATTTGCTTCATCTAATTTGATAAACTGGAAATGTTTCTGTAAAAAGGCTATGCCAAGTCCTAATATATTTCCCACAATCAGCCCGAAAAAAACGATGTATCCAGCATTGTAGATAAATATTTTTCGCACTCGCCAGTTATTCATACCCAAAGATTTGAGTATTCCGATCATTTGTGTCCGCTCTAGGATCAGGATAAGAAGCACAGTAATCATATTTATAATGGCCACTAGTATCATCAATTGTAGGATGATCGTTTCGTTAATATCTTGTAGTCCCAACCATTCGAAAATGCCTGGATATTTTGATTTAATGGATTCAGCATAGAATTCTTGGGGCAAGATTTCGTAATAAATATACTCTGAAAAGATGTCTAAGTCATTGACATTATCTAGTACTACTTCCATACCTTGCACCTGATTTACATCCCAACTAAGGATGTCTTGTAATTTATGGATATCTACGATGCCAAATCTTTTGTCATACTCTTCTAATCCCGTATTGTAAATACCACAAATCTGAAATCTTTTTTTGATTCTAGCATTATCTCGAATAAAACTCATGACAACCTTATCTCCTGTCTTTAAAAACATCTTATCTGCAATGTTTTTGGAAATCAAAAGATCTACAGACGTCGAGTCTTTCAGATAAGTAATTTGTTTTCCATCAATGATGTACTTATTCATCGATGACCAATTATAATCCGCATCTACGCCTTTGAGTAAGACACCATGAAAATTATCCTTCGTGCTCAACATAGCTGGTGAAATAATGTAAGGATAGACACCTTTTACACCACCAAGGGTTGTTTTTTGCTGGACTTTTCCTTCTATTGTATAACCCAAAACTTTTGCCTGATCTTCGTAGTCAATCTGTTTGATATCCCTGATTTGGTCGTAGTAGATTTCATTTTTTTCAATGGGTGACAACTCAAAGTTTCTATTGATGTTGCTATCTGTGATGTGGATATGTCCCCAAAATCCAAATATTTTTTCTGTGATTTCTTTTTTGAAGCCTGCGATGATGGCTGTCGTAAGTATCATAACCGTAAGACTCACGGCAATAGCTGCGATGGCAATCCTTAAGATTACCTTGGTAAATGACCCCGAATTGGAGAGTGCAATCCTTTTAGCTATAAAATGCTCAATATTCATCTGCCTAAATATGCCAGTATCGGTATAAAACTTTACTTTTGTCCTTTCAAAAAATGCAAAGATAATGAATTTTATAGAAGAATTGAGATGGAGAGGAATGTTGCACGATTCTACACCAGGCGTAGAAGAGTTGCTTAATAGTAAAAAAATAGTAGGATATATAGGTTTCGACCCTACGGCACCGAGTATGACGATAGGGAATTTTGTACAAATCATGTTGTTAAAATTATTTCAATTGTCAGGTCATCAGCCTATCGTATTGATGGGTGGAGCGACAGGTAGGATAGGGGATCCGTCATTTAAGGATAAAGAAAGGGACCTTAAGTCTTATGAAGAATTGGACAGCAACCTTGCATTTCAGAAAGAACAGATCAAAAAATTCCTTGATTTTGATGGTCCCAATGCTGCAATTATAGTCAATAACCACGACTTTTACAAGGAAATGAATATCTTAGATTTCCTTCGAGATGTGGGTAAAACACTGACGGTCAGTTATATGATGTCAAAAGATTCTGTCAAAAATAGACTGGAAACAGGACTTTCCTTTACGGAATTTAGCTACCAATTGCTACAATCTTATGACTTTCAGTTATTATTTGATAAGTACGATTGTGTACTTCAGATGGGCGGCTCAGATCAGTGGGGAAATATCACATCAGGTACAGAATTTATCAGGAGAAATATTGATGGTAAGGCTTATGCTGTCACTACACCTCTATTGACGAAAGCAGATGGAACGAAGTTTGGCAAGTCAGAACAGGGCAATATATGGTTAGATCCGAAGTTAACTTCAGCATATAAATTTTATCAGTTTTGGCTGAATGCAGATGATGCAGATTTGCCTAAATATTTGAGATACTTCACGCTTAAATCGAAGGAAGAAGCTGAAGCATTGGAAGCAAAATATGCAGAAGATCCACGTGGACTGAAAGCGATTTTGTCTGAAGAATTGACTAGAAGAGTGCATTCTGATGAAGATTTTGAATCCGTATTGGCCGTTACGAATATTTTGTTTAGTAAAGATGCCAATGCAGCATCTTTAAAGACGATGACCGCTGAGCAATTAGATATGATTGCTCAAGAGATACCATGTGAAACGATTGGAAATGTAAACATCGTTCATGATTTTAACATTATTGATATTTTGACTGAGACAGGAATTTTAACTTCTAAAACTGAAGCCCGCAATGCTATCAAAGGCAATGCCATTTCTGTCAATAAAAACAAAATAAATAGTCATGAGTTTCAAATAGCTATGTCTGAATTCTTACATGGTAAGTATTTATTGATAGAAAATGGTAAAAAGAATAAGTTTATGGTGAAATTTGTAGCAGAATATTACCAATCGAAAATTATCAATAAACAAAAATAGTTAATTCTTTGTCTGAAGAAATTGTAAATAGCATTGAACTAATCTAAAATTATTTATGTTTATTTTTTTTAAAGTATATAATTTAATTCATGGAATCAAATCAAATCAAACTGTTGTCTGCGCTTGCGAAGAAACTTAAGTCTGAGGAAAATAATAAAGCCAAAGCTTTAACTTCTCTGCAGTCGGCAAAGATATTAGATAAAAACGGAAGGTTTACCAAGCCCTATAAGAATCTAGAAAAGGTTGTTTTGAGCGCCCAGTGATGTATAGAGATCGTCCTAATTTAATGATAGGATTTCACGGATGTGATGAATCTGTAAGGAATGATTTGGTAAATAAGCCTGATAATGTTAAAAGTAGTAAAGAAGCATTTGATTGGTTGGGACATGGTTTTTATATTTGGGAAAATAACTACACTAGAGCTCTTCAATGGGCTAAAGATAAAAACAAAAGAGGTGTATTAAACCATCCTTCAGTTGTTGGAGTCGTTTATCAGTTGAATAATTGTCTTGATTTTACTGATTCAGAATACATAAATTTATTAGGCTCATATTTTGAGCTAATGAAACAAGACTTTAAATTATCTGAAAGAGATTTACCAAAGAATAAGAACTTACCTAAGGACAAAAATCATGATTTGATCTTGAGAGAGTTGGATTGCGCTGTTATACAATACCTTCATCAAAAGGTTGATGAAGAAATAAATGACCAAAACACAGAAAATGGATTTTCTTTGTTAAAAAGATTTGATTCAGTAAGGGGAATTTTCACAGAAGGTGGTCCAGCTTTTGAAGGCGCAGGTATCCAGTCTAAAAACCACATTCAAATATGTATAAGAAATTTAAACTGTATTAAAGGATTTTTCATTCCTAGAAAAGATGTTACGTTTTGATTAAATGATATTGTAGGTATTTTATCATCAAAAAACGAAGTCAGAAAAGCCATACAAGGTAATGCCATTTCAGTCAATAAAAACAAAGTTTCTACGCATGAACACACAGTCACTAAGGATGATTTGCTTCATCAAAAGTATATCATGATCGAGAATGGTAAGAAAAATAAGTATATGTTAGTATTGGGTTGATTTTATATATTTTGCTAAAATCGATGGATCATTTCAAATGTTAATTAGGTAAAAATTAAAAGCTTTGTCTAATATTAATAACTGAAATGTCAGACTAAATACTTAACGGATGAATTGCAAGTTATGTTCTTCATTTTTACGCTTGTAGATGAAGTTTAAAAGTGTAAATTGATTTTAACTTCTTTTTCTTTTGTCTTAACACAAAAGAAACAAAAAGTCAAGTCTGTTTCATTTTCTTAACGCCAAAACATCAAAAAATAGCTAAACCGAAAAAACTCGCTTTTGTAATTTGCATCTCGTAATTGGCTTTAGTACCACTACGTTCATGATCACACGTTTAAACATTAGTTTTAGCTCGAACAGTTTTCGCTTCTTAACGCCATTTTATGAAGTTTTGACTAAAAATGAAAAGGACGATCGACAATGCATCTGGACATGAAGATAATAAAAATGTCCATTATTGTAAGTGTATATTAAAATGTAGGTAATCAATACATCAAGTAAATTTATATTGTTTTATAATAACTGTATATTCCGAATCAAATTATTTTTTATAAACACCGAAACTTTAATTAATAATATTGCTTGATAAGTTTTAGAAACCATTTAAATTGATATTCTATATGTTGTAAATATGATGTTTGATTGGTTTGCCTATATGTAAACTGATGTCCAAAACAACAAATAAGCAAATCCTAGTGTTGTAGATTTATACAAAAGCGTTACCTTTGCGCCTCAATTGAAATGATAATAAATACTCCGAATGAGTGACCAGATAAAACATGAATGCGGTCTTGCAATGATTAGACTGCTAAAACCACTCGAATACTACCATCAGAAATACGGGACAGCACTTTACGGGCTCAATAAAATGAATCTGCTTCTTCAGAAACAGCGTAATAGGGGCCAAGATGGTGCGGGACTTGTGACCATAAAGCTAGACTCTACGCCCGGAACAAGATATATCAGTAGACGTAGGTCTAATAGTCCACAATACTTAAAAGACCTGTTCGAAGGTGTATTTTCTCATTTTAATGATATCACCAAAGAGCAACTTAATGACCCGAAATGGCTCAAAGACAACAAACCATACACAGGGGAATTGTTATTGGGACACCTTAGATACGGGACACACGGTCCAAATACCATAGAAACAGTCCACCCATTCCTAAGACAAAATAACTGGATCACACGGAATCTGGTACTGGCTGGAAATTTTAACCTTACAAATGTAGACGAACTTTTCGGAGAGTTGCTTTCTTTTGGACAATACCCAAAGGAAAAATCCGATACGGTTACCGTTCTCGAAAAAATAGGGCACTTCCTAGATGATGAGGTGCAACGACTTTTTTCATGGTTTAAACCCGAAGGATATACTAATCAGGAGATAAATGGATTGATTGCAGAGCATCTAGATGTACAGCGACTATTGCAAAGAGCAAGTAGGAAGTTTGATGGTGGTTACGTGATGGCAGGTTTGATTGGTCATGGGGATGCCTTTGTACTTCGTGATCCTGCGGGTATACGTCCAGCTTTTTATTATCAAGATGATGAAATTGTCGTTGTAGCTTCAGAAAGACCTGCAATACAAACAAGTCTTAAAATCAGGTATGATCAGGTCAAAGAATTGACACCTGGCCATGCATTGATCATTAAAAAAAATGGTACCGTTACTGAAGAACTTTGCAAAGACAGGTTGCCTTCTACACCATGTAGTTTTGAACGGATTTATTTCAGTAGGGGCACAGACAGAGATATTTACTTGGAGCGTAAAAAGCTAGGTGAACTCTTAGCAGGTCGCATCATGAAAGCCATAAATAATGATATAGAAAATACTATTTTTTCTTTCATTCCGAATACGGCAGAAGTCGCTTTTTATGGTATGATAAAAGGTCTTGAATCCAAATTAAATGAAATCAAACAAGATCAGATCAAAGAAGCAACTCAAAACGGATCACTCTCTGATGATAAGTTGAACAAGATACTAGCTCAAACGATCAGGGTAGAAAAACTCGCTGTTAAAGATGAAAAACTTAGGACATTTATAGCAGATGATGCATCACGTGGCGAGATGGTGTCGCATGTATATGATGTGACCTATGGAATAGTGAAAAATGAAGTTGACACGCTGGTCCTTATAGACGATTCTATCGTGCGAGGTACTACACTAAGAGATAGCATCGTATACATTTTATCTACGCTAAGACCTAAAAAAATTATTATCGTATCGTCTGCTCCACAGATCAGATATCCAGATTGTTATGGAATAGATATGAGTAAGTTGAAGGAATTTGTTGCTTTCAGAGCGCTCATCGAATTATTAGCACAAGATGGCAAATCCCATATGCTTAATGATGTCTATGTAAAGTGTAAAGAACAGGAATTGTTGCCTATAGAACAAATGCAAAATCAGGTGAAAGTTCTTTATGACCAATACACACAAGAGCAAATATCTGCAAAAATATCTCAGCTCATCACGCCAGAAAACATCACACCTGATGTGCAAGTGATTTATCAGACCATTGAAGATCTTCACACCGCTTGTCCTAATAACAAAGGTGATTGGTATTTCTCTGGAAATTATCCGACACCGGGAGGTATGAGAGTAGTGAATAGAGCATTTGTCAATTTTATGGAGAATAATGAAGGCAGGGCTTACTAATAGTGGTTTTGAGGTGATGTTTTTTATTTACTAGTTCTTCCATACTATTCATTTCTAACTTAATTTTGATTCGGTTTTTGCAACTTTAAGGCAAAAAGAGTTAAAATAACTTCGGCTTCCTATTTTATCACTGATTGACTCTGTGGTTACTGATTTTTAACACCTTTTGTGTTAGAACAATTAAGTTACATTATTTCTAATAATCGTAAAGGTCTACTTTTTATCAACCTATTGGTGTTCAATGAACAACTGTTATTATTTAAATAATGGGATATGATGGATGTCATTTAGTTAAAGTTGATAAAAATGATTAATTTTGGTCTTTTATAATTTGGCCAAAATGAAATATATGAAGTCCTTGTTTGCTACTGTGTTATTGTCGTTTATGTTTATTCTTTTTGAATTTCCACTTCATGCACAAACCCATGAAGAAGAATATTGCAACAAAGCACATGCAGCAAGACATTTTTTCAATCCTTTGTTGAGATTTAACCCACTTACAGAAAATTATGACCTAAAATATTATCGTTTTGAATGGGATATAGATCCAGCTGTTTATGGGATTTCTGGTACAGTGACACCGTATTTTGAAGTATTAAGTGATGGTTCTAATGAGATAAATTTTGATTTATCTAGCCAGTTTGTCATAGATAGCATTATATATCATGGAGAGAAGTTGGCGTACACACAACCATCATCTTATTTGTTGAATATTAAATTTCCTAAGACATTACCTATTTCTTCTGTTGATAGTATTTCCATCACTTATCATGGTACGCCGCCATCGAGTGGTTTCGGATCATTTATTCAGAGTAGTCATGAAGGTGTACCTTCACTTTGGACACTATCAGAACCATTCGGAGCGCAAGATTGGTGGCCATGCAAAAATGGGTTGGATGATAAAATTGACAGTATAGATGTCATTGTAAGGACGTCTGAAAATTATAGAGCTGCTAGTAATGGATCGCTTGTCAGAGAGCTAAATCTTCCTGACCAAAAGAAGTTGTATCATTGGAAACATCGATATGCAATTGCTCCTTATCTAGTAGCAATTTCTGTAACGAATTATGTGGCATACACGGATGATGTGCTGCTCGGAGATGGAACTATCATGCCTATGGTAAACTATGTCTACCCAGAAAGTGAAGCAGCTGCAAGGGTAGGTACTGCCAATAATGTCAAAGTACTCCAATATTATGATAGTCTTTTTGTACGATATCCATTCAAAAATGAAAAATACGGCCACGCACAGTTTGGATGGGGTGGCGGTATGGAGCATCAGACCATGAGTTTTGTCATCAATTATAGTTGGTCTTTGCTAGCACATGAGTTGGCGCACCAATGGTTTGGAGATTATATTACATGTGGTGCTTGGGAAGATATTTGGTTGAATGAAGGATTTGCTACCTATCTTGAAGGTCTTTCTTTGGAGAGATTTTATCCTACTAGTGGGTGGTCAAATTGGAAAGTAGGCAAAATAAATTCCATCACATCCAATGATGGTGGTTCAGTATTGGTAGATAATACAACTTCTGTTAATAGAATATTTAGCAGTAGATTGAGTTATAATAAAGGCTCTTATTTGCTTCACATGTTGAGGTGGAAAATGGGTGATGAACAATTTTTTACAGCTCTGAGAAATTATCTAAATGGTAAATCATATGATTTTGCAAGAACGGATGAGCTCCAAAGTTATTTGGAAGATGTATCTGGAGAAAATCTAGATGAATATTTTAATGACTGGTTCAGAGGCCAAGGTTTTCCCAATTATCAAGTCGTTTGGGATCAGAAAGATAACGAAGTCCTTATAAAGTTAGGTCAAACTAGTTCGCACCCTTCTGTAAGCTTTTATGAAATGCCCGTACCTGTGAGATTAAGAGGAGAGGGCAAAGAACTTATGTTGCGATTAGATCATAGGTATTCAGGTCAAGTATTTAATGTTGCGACAGATTTTGTGGTAGAAGAAGTCACATTTGATCCTGAATTGTGGTTGGCAGCCAAAAGTACTGTCAAACAAGAAACCATTTCTAGTGTACATCAAGATGATTCTGTTTTTACCATATATCCAAATCCTGTCAATGATGTTATCTTTATCAAAATGGGTGGAAATCAAACTTACACTTGGACAATGATGGATAATCATGGAAAACAAATAAAGACTGGCATGGGACAAAAGGAAGAGGAAAAAGTGTCCACATCGGATATGGCAAATGGACTATATTATTTAAATATCACACAAGAAGGTAGGGTAGTGTACCGCCATACTTTTGTAAAGATGTAGTCTTGATACTGCGTTAGGTTTTACGGTTTGATTATTTTGTTTTCAGACCATTAAATCGATACACTGCCCTAACGCAGGTTGCATTTATTCAAAAAATAAGTTTACTTCCTAAACAATTTATCCTTTTTTGACCTTTATCTAAGCTAATAAGATTTAGAAAATGGAATATAAAAAATTAGGAACATCAGATATAGATGTGAGTGCAATTTGTCTAGGGACCATGACATGGGGCGAGCAGAATACCGAAGCAGAAGGTCATGAACAGATGGATTATGCCATCACTCAAGGCATTAATTTTTTTGATACTGCGGAGATGTATTCCGTGCCAGGTAGGGCAGAGACCCAAGGGTCGACGGAGCGAATCATAGGTACTTGGCTCAAAAAGACAGGAAAAAGAAAAGACATTATACTAGCTACTAAAGTCACAGGACCTTCTGTACCAATGAGACACATCAGTGACAATTTAGGTTTTAGTAGACCACGCATATTAGAAGCCATCGAAGGAAGTTTTAAACGATTGCAGACTGATTATGTAGATTTGTATCAAATGCATTGGCCAGAAAGAAAGACTAATTATTTCGGACAATTGGGCTACAATCACCAAGTCGATGATGCATGGCAAGATAATTTTGAGGAAGCAATAGGGACAATGAATGATTTGGTCAAAGAAGGGAAAATAAGGCATTGGGGCTTATCTAATGAAACATCTTGGGGTATTATGAGAACCTGTGCAGTCAGTGATGGAAAAGGATATCCACGACCCCTTTCTATTCAGAATCCTTATAATTTGCTCAATAGATCATACGAAGTCGGTCTAGCAGAAATGTCCATAAGGGAAAACATCAGTTTATTGGTTTATTCTCCTATGGGTTTTGGCTTGTTGTCAGGTAAGTTTCACAAAAAAATAGACACGCCTAATGATAGAATTAACAAGTTCAAACAATTAGCTAGATATAATAGTCCCCAAAGTTATGAAGCAACAGCAAGCTATATAGCAATCGCAGAAAGTGCAGGTTTGACACCAGCGCAGATGGCATTGGCTTTTGTTAATTCCAGAACTTTTGTCACATCCAATATCATAGGAGCGACGAGTATGGTTCAATTAAAAGAAAATATTGATAGTATTCATGTGAAACTTAGTTCTGATGTATTGGCAGCGATAGATGTGGTGCATAAAGAGATCTCAAATCCTGCACCATAAAATAAAAGGTATCAACCAATTATTTCTATTTTTTGCTCCAATGCTGAAGTGACCATTTTGCTTTTAATTGGATTTTATTGCTTTTGTTTTCCATGTTCTTATAGTCATGATTTGCATTAAGTTTATCAATAACTGAAGTTTCGGACTAAATACTTTACGGATGAATTGCAAATTTTGTTCTTCATCTTCACGATTGTAGATGAAGTTTAATAGTATAAATTGATTTTAACTTATTTTTCTTTTGTTCATGCTAAAGTCGTGACAGGCTTTAACACAAAAGAAACATGCGCCGCGGCGCACAAGTCTGTTTCATTTTCTTAACGCAAAAACATCAGAAAATTGCTAAACCGAAAAAACTCGCTTTTGTAATATGCATCTCGTAATTGGCTTTAGCACCACTACGTACATGGTTACTCGTTTAAACTTTAGTTTTAGCTCGAACAGTTTTCGCTTCTTAACGCAATTTTCTGAAGTTTTGACTAAAAATGAAAAGGACGGTCGACTTTGCATCTGGTCTTGGAGAAAACAAAAATTATTTCACTTTTATTATGAGTTTTTATGTTTTCTTCGGTAAAATTTGTCTTGACTTTTGAAAATACTAAAAATAAAAAAGGCTTTCTTCGCGGTTGAAGAAAGCCTTTTTAAACTCAAAAATTAACTATGATTATTGTTTTACGATCTTTTCTATATAAACATTTTCATCTGTTTCTACATGAATAAGGTACATACCTACATTAAGTGAAGATATATCAAGCTTAACATTGGATTCATTTACATTTTCTGATAACACCAATTGACCAGCTAGAGTGTACACTTTGATGATACTGATCTCTTCATCCGTTGCTACGTTGATATAATATGCTCCTGGATTTGGATATATTCTGATATTATTGGAAAGATCTCTGCTGGTGACTACTTTAAAATCATCTGTTTTGGTTACAGTGACTGAATTATTACTTTGGTTGTTATCTTGGATACCACTTACAATGACTGCATCAATAAAGATATTATCGTCTTTGTCGGAAGCATTGGATTGGAATCTGAACTTCACATCATTCCCGAAAGGTCCTGATAAGATAACGGTTGCCGCATACAAATCTTCATTGATGAAATGATCACCACTTGTGAATGTAGCCGCTTCGTACCATGTATCACCATTGAAGTATTCTAGTCTGAAATGCTCTCCTTTTTCCATTTGATTGGCTCTAAATTGGAACTTAATCTCAGCACCACGGAATGTTGAAAGGTCAAATGATTCAGACGTCATAGTTGATGATTCACTAGAGTGATTTCTCAATCTTATTGAATATTGACCTTCAGCAGACATATTACCTTTGTATCTAAAGCAATCTCCACCACCATCAGACCAGCCATCCCATCCTGTCTCGAAATAGTGTCCAGCTACTAATTTTTTAGCTTCATCTTGACCAGCAAGTAATCCAGCAGGAACGGTTTTGTATCCTTTGATAATTACTGCGTCGATGTATACCAAATCTGAGGCATCACCTGCATCTGATTGGAATCTGAATTTTGCGTTTGTAGACAAAGGACCGTCAATCTTAATTGTTTTTGTATAAACTTGATTGTTTACAAAGTCTGTATTGAAGACATAAGTAGCTACTGTCAACCAAGTACTGCCATTGTAATAACGTACCCAGAAATCTTTGCCAGTTTCAAAACTTATGGTATTAAACTTAAATTCCACTGTCACAGAATCATACGTTAGTAGGTTATATTCTGCTGATGTCATTGATGAAATTTCACCATTATTATCTCTCAATCTAATAGAATAAATACCTTCCGGAGACCTTGATCCACCATAACGTGCACAATCTGCTCCACCACCAAGCCATCCATCCCAACTAGTCTCAAAGTAATGACCTGCTATGGTTGTGATTTCAGTATTTCCATTGCTTGGACATGCAGGGCAGCTTCCGCCACAGTCTACACCGGTTTCATTGCCATTTTGTATACCATCTGAACAAGTCGGACAAGCAGAACAGCTACCACCACAATCTACACCTGTTTCATTTCCATTTTGTACCCCGTCATTACACGTAGGGCAAGCTGAACAATTTCCGCCACAATCTACGCCAGTTTCACCACCATTTTGTATACCATCGCTACAAGTTGGACAAGCAGGACAATTCCCACCACAGTCAACTCCTGATTCACTTCCATTTTGAATACCATCTGAACAAGTCGGGCAAGCTGCACAGCTGCCACCGCAATCTACACCGGTTTCATTTCCATTTTGAATCCCATCATTACATGAAGGAGCAGGTGCGCCAGTCGTTTTGTATCCTTTAATGACCACAGCATCTATATACGCTATATCTGTATCGTCGCTAGCATCCGCTTGGAATCGGAACTGAGCATTGGATGCAAGAGGGCTACTTATTTTAACTGTTTTTGTATACACTTGGTTATTGACAAAGTCAGTATTTACAACAAATGTTTTGATGGTAGACCATGATGTACCATTATAATATCTAAGCCAGAAATCTTCTCCGGACTCGAATGAAACTGGTTTGAATTTAAATTCTACAGTGACAGAATCGTACGTTGTCAAATTAAAAGTAGATGAGGTCATTGCCGATGCAACACCTGAGTTATCTCTGATTCGGATGGAATAAGTTCCTTCTGGGGACTGTGATTCGCCATATCTAGCACAATCTGAACCACCACCTGTCCAGCCGTCCCATCCTGTCTCAAAATAGTGACCAGCAAGCGTTGTAATTTGAATATTTCCAGTAGGACAAGCAGGACAGTTGCCACCACAGTCTACACCCGTTTCACTACCATTTTGAACACCATCAGTACAAGTAGGGCAAGCAGCACAGTTGCCACCGCAATCTACACCTGTTTCACCGCCATTTTGGATACCATCATTGCAAGTAGGGCATGCAGGGCAATTTCCACCACAGTCTATCCCTGTTTCGCCACCATTTTGAATACCGTCTGTACATGTCGGACATGAAGGACAATTTCCACCGCAATCTACTCCTGTTTCACCGCCATTTTGGACACCATCATTGCAAGTAGGGCATGCAGGGCAGTTGCCACCGCAATCAACACCTGTTTCGCCGCCATTTTGAACACCATCATTACATGTAGGACAAGCAGGACAATTTCCACCACAATCTACACCTGTTTCATTACCATTTTGGATTCCGTCATTACAAGTTGGGCAAGCAGGGCAGTTGCCACCACAGTCAATGCCTGTTTCATTACCATTTTGGATTCCATCGGTACACGTTGGATTGCTTCCTCCTGTAGTTTTATATCCTTTTATGACCACAGCATCTATATAAACGACATCCGTGTCGTCGCTAGCATCAGATTGAAATCTGAACTGAGCATTAGAAGCAAGTGGGCCATTTATTTTAATTGTTTTTGTATAAACTTGATTGTTAACAAAGTCAGTGTTTAAGACAAAGGCTTTAATCGTGGACCATGAACTTCCATTGTAGTACCTTAACCAAAAATCTTCACCTGACTCAAAACTTGATGCTATAAACTTGAACTGAACTGTAACAGAATCAAATGTAGCTACATTAAATGCGGCTGAAGTCATTGCAGATGCAACACCTGAATTGTCTCTAATTCTAATTGCATAAGTACCTTCAGGAGCTAATGAACCACCATATCTTGCACAGTCGGATCCTCCACTTGACCATCCGTCCCATCCTGTCTCAAAGTAGTGACCTGCGATATTGGTGATTTGAATACCACCTGTCGGACAAGCAGGACAACTACCACCACAATCTACGCCTGTTTCACCACCATTTTGGACACCGTCGTTACAAGTTGGACAAGCAGGACAATTCCCACCACAATCTACGCCTGTTTCACTTCCATTTTGGACACCATCAGTACAAGTAGGGCAAGCAGGACAGTTTCCACCACAATCTACACCTGATTCGCTTCCATTTTGGATGCCATCAGTACAAGTAGGACAAGCAGGACAGTTACCTCCGCAATCGACACCTGTTTCAGTTCCATTTTGGACGCCATCAGTACATGTAGGATTAGATGATCCTGAAGCACAAAATGATTTAATTTCAGATGCTCCAAATTGTCCACCGCTGATTAAAGTTGTGGTCCCTTGCATGATATTGTAGTATCCTGGTCCATAAGCACAGCAAATACCGTCTCCATAAGAGTCATAAATTGAAAAAGTATAACATCCTGTAGCTAGACAAAGCTCATGTGTATTGATCGAATTTGGATTTGAATATGGTCCACCTGAATATATAATTGTACCTGAACTATTTTTTATATTCCAAGTCGTTTCATTGGCATAGCTATCAGTTCTAACATTAAGTATTAGCACGTTTTCTTGGCATTCATTGCCACCACCATTGCCGCCACCATCGCCTTCACATACCTGAAGACAAGCAGCTCCAGTAACTTCTGATCTAATGACATTACCTGGTTGTGTTCCAAATCCATTGCTGAAATTAATCCCTGCATTGGTAAGATGGCAGTAAGACATGATCGTTCCTCCACCAGATGGTAAACCAGGATTCGGACAGCCACCTTCTGTGGTGTAGCATCCGTCAATAGCAGTATTATTTCCATTCCAAACACACGCATGTGTATGTTGGGAACCAAAAAGATGTCCAAATTCATGGGTACAAACTTCTACTGACCAGCTATATGTAGGTACATTTTGGTAAGTACTTTGAATTCCAGCATAACTCATACTATAGTCAGGATTGGATCTACATAATCCATCTACGTATGCAACACCACCACTAGCTTTATATGATAAAAGCTGTGCTAAATCACCATTAAATCCTTGTCTGTATGCTGTAAAAGCATTTAACATGGCTATTGATGTGGTTCCGTTGTAAGGACTTGGCACGGTCCAAACGACGATTTCTGACACTACCGTATTGATTTGTTCATTAGAGTAGAGTGTACTTACTTGGTTAAACAAACCTGTGACAAATGAAGTCACATTGGGTACGCTACTACCTTTATTCAAATATATGTCATAATCAACTTCAAGATATAGACGGACACAATCTGACAATGCCCTAGCACTGCCATCGCTAGATCCGCGAAGTTGTTCTTTAGTGTATTGTACTGTGTTATCTTTTGCTTGACAGTCGAATGAAAATAGATTGCTTATTTGATCATCTTGGTATAATATGTGTCTAGCGTCATTTTCCAGCTTTCCGATTACTAAATTTCCTTTAGCCATTGGGTGGGAAATAAAACCAATGATCTCGCCATTGATGACAGAAACTGCTGCAACACTTGATTTCTGACCTTTGATTATTCCTCTGTAGTGCTTTCCCGTGTTTACCTTTACGGTTTCCATGCTTGGGGCTATCTTTACAGAAAAGTCAGCTGCAAAAGGATGTACTTCGACAAGTTCCAATGCAATATCAGCCCTACCTTCTTGTGGTATAGAAAGCGTTACTAACCCAGCATTAGTAGCTTCAAGCGCATTTATTTGAGATTTATTTACATTTAGCAAGGAGTAGCTTTCTATTTCTTTTGGAATTCTAACATTACTGCGATCTGATGAAACACTGAAAACAGAAAAATTTTGTTTCGAATTGCTAGAAATAGCTTTAGCCACAAGGTCTGATGGTTTTAGACTTGTGGATTGACTATGAATACCAAAATTGATCAGCGCAAAAAAGCAGATAAAAGCGAATAAACTCTTCATTCTAATTATTTAGTAAGGTAATGATTGATGTAGGTCTATGCCGTATCAATACAAATAATATTTACACGATAGGCAAAATGAGTTAGGGAATCACATAGACAAAAGTTTTTGAGTATTCTTAAGGAATAAAACTTTTGGTTACAGATTTAAACTCTTTTACCAATAAAATTTATGAAAAATGTAAATACTTGAAGTGGGATGTACTGCTTAATTATTGACAACCTAGGATAAAAGTCGACACAAGAATAGCTACAAATCCATCAGTATTCCTAATAAATTTTTGACTTTTTGTGTAAAATGGTTATATACCCTTGATTGTAATAATGGTAACTACCCAAAAATTATGCCAAAATCCACTGATTTTTATCGAACAATAATGGTTAAGCTAATTGAAGTTTTTATTTTTATATCCTATCGTATTAGGTTATTTCATAATGTGTTAATAGTCAAATAGATAATTTTACTTTTTGATGATTCGTATTAAAAAATAAAAAGTGACTAATTCATCTAAATTAGTCACTTTTTAAGATTTGACTGCCTTAAATAACAGAAGGTTTCTATTTTTTGATGGTCACAGTATTTGATACGTTTATAGTGCTGCCAGTAGTATTATTAATAACAGGATCTACATTACCTTTAATTTCAGCATTATTAAGTGTAAGATTTCCTTCATTTAAGACAACAGGAGAAGCAGTGCTAGTCATATTGACTTTAAGATCTTTGAAAGTCACAGTTTTTGAAGGATTAACTTTTATACCATAACTGCCACTGAAATTTAATGTTATTTCGGTGATTGGTTGGTTTAAGCCATTTACATTGCCATCTATGGTCAAGTTTTTATCAATAACTAAAGCACTAGTAAGCAAAGGATTAATACCGCTTGACAAGGTAATAGAAGCCCCTTCTGCAGCACAACCTGCTATATCTCTTAGTGTCCCAGGACCTGAATTGGCTGATGAGGTGACTAATGGTGTGCATGCTCCAGTGACTGTGACAGGTTTGCAGTTGTAACTTTCTAACATACAATTTCCTGAAGAAAATAGTTGAGTGAAAGTTTGACCAATCCAAGATGTCGGAATTAAAGTACTAATATATCTAACTCCATACACACAATATGTTCCAGCGCCTAGGGATGTGAAATTGGATGCATTATTGACGGCTGTAATAGTATTATTGCTAGCATTGACAGCCGCATATGTATATGCATAACCAGATCCAGTTGGAACATTGTTTTCATAAACCACTGCTCCGTTGGGTCCTGTAATTGTCAAAGTGCTGCTACTACCAGACGGCCTAAATAAGACACCACTATAATCACCACACGTATTTGTAAGATTTAGTGTCATAGAATTTCCTAAATTAATACTTCCTCCGGGTTCTCCATCAGCGTCATATGCAGTTGACCCCAAATAATTTGTACATGGAGTTGATACGTTATAAGTTCCACTATATATGCTAAAAATAGTTAAATTTGAAGAGGTAAAAGTATATAAACCTGGTGTACTAATTTTAAATCTAACGGATGACTGGGCAAATCCATTGAAACCTGATGAGCAAGTACCTGGTCCAGCAGGAGGATTTGAATTAAATGATATATTTACAGCTGATCCTGAAGCGGTTAGCGTTTTAGATATGATTTCATTTCCAAACGAATTTGTAAGACCCAAATTTAGCTGTGAATCTCCTACGGGCAATGTGACTGGATTTGCAGGACAAATGTTGCTTCCAACAATTAAGCATGAACTTGACAAGTTAAAATTGACATTGGAAATATCAAAAAACTTTACACATGTAAAACAACTACTTTCTACTTTCACTCTGCAAGTGGAGCTAGGAGGAAGATTGGAAGGAAAGGTGACAGATTGGGTACCATCATTTGCTGTATTCGTAGCCAAACTATATGGGAAAGTCTGGCCACCATCTATTGACAATTTTATATTGACTGTACTACAAATGGATGTGGTATTAAATCCTGACCATGTTACGGTATGTGTGTTGCCTGCAGTCCAAGTGACATTCGTATTAGGAGTCGTGACAGCAAGCGGACCTGTAGTATTGCTGACCGAAAGTTGGATAGCAGAAACATCGATTCCGCCGCCATTTACGTTGTTATCCCTTACTGTTAATCTGAAGTTTAAGGTTCTATTTGCAGTAGGCAAGCATTCGCCTATAGTGTTAAAAGGAGGAACGTTGTTGTTGTTGAGTATATAATTTAAGCTTGGAAAGTATCTTGTTGGTAATGTGGTAGGAGAATAACTTCTAAAAATAGGACCTGAAGTACCTCCACAGGCAACGTTTGGGGCTCCATGTGGTGGACCTGGGTCGTATTGTTCCCAATTATAGGTAACTGCATCACCATTACCATCTGTATGTGAACCCGTTAGTTCGAATGGTGTATTTGCTGGTATAGTGATCGAAGTTGCATTACAAGGATTGGCTATAGCTACTGGAGGTGTATTATTTGTAGCAGTACCTGATGCACAACTATTACCTGAAGTGCCAGTGATAAATGAGACCATCTGTTCTAGACTGCGGACATGGAAATAAGGAGATGTACTAAGAATTGCATTTCCACCTTGATCTGTAATGTTATCCGATGTGCAGATTCCTGGATATGCCATTAATGTAGTACCACTACCAGGTTCGAAGGAGTTTGCTGCTGAAAGTCCTTGACCACAAAAATTTGCTTGTCCATTAAAACTATGTGTTGCAGAAAACATATGGGCCATTTCGTGCGCTACAATACTCATAAATCCATAGCCAACATTGGATCCTCCTGCACTCCATCCTCGACCTTTAAACAATGAAGATCCTCCACTATTAGAACAGACAGCATTAAGTTGTGCAACTCCAGAACCACCAAAACCTGAACCAAGATTGTGAAACACATGACCAATATCATACTCATTTTGAGTAAAATATGCAGTTACACAAGTACCCGCATAAGAAGCTCCTGCTAAACTAGGATTCACGTTAAAAGCACTTGTTTCCGGTCTTATGGTGGCAGTAAATGTCACAGCTAGATCTCTTTTATATATAGTGGTGATGTCATTAATGGTAGCCACTGCTACTGCTATAGCTGCTGCTCCACCACCATTTGCTGCTTCATATTCATCTGTGATTACCACGCCAAAATCGTAGTTTTTTAAAGTAGATCCATTTGTAGATGTCCTCGCACCTGAAGGCATGAATGGTCTAAATTTGTCATGATCTGTCGTGCATTCAAAAGTTTCAGTTCTCTCTCCATATGTTGATTCATATTCATTTTCTACAACCTGATCGATCATAACCGTGTTTTCATTTGCCCCTAAAATAAAAGCATGAATCTTGTTATTATGAAGAGTAAGGCTAACAATATGACTTTTGAAAGTTTCTGAATACCCAGTATAGGTTGCTATTTCAGGATACTTAGTTTTCATTTCGAAGCTCATGACATCGTTTTTGAGAAAATTGTATCTTATAGATTCTCCATTAGGTAGGCTAAATGTTAATGGAATACCTAATGCTTTATTAGTGGTTTCAGCATCGTTTGGCGCTTTATTTAAATTGATTATATCTTCTGTAGGTATTACAAAACTTCTTTTTTGGACAGATTTTGTATTTATACGTTGTGCATAAACATTAATAAATGATGCGAAAAAAATGGAAAGGAAAATTATAAATCGCATTGAAATTGTTTTGAGGTTAAATAAAAATGGTTCAAGAGACGATTATTAAAATTGCCTCGTAATTAATAAATTCTCAAAACTGGGGTTGAAACTGAATGCAAATTTATAGTAAATATACTACAAATAGAAACTAATTTGCTTGAAAAACATCCCTACTTGGTAAAAAGTTTAGGTACAATAAAGAATTACTTGAAAACTGATATATTTTGTTTAATTATTTTTTTGACTTTGTCCTATCTAGTTTTATATAAATGTTATTTTATAACATATTGATATTTATTATAATATGCTTATAAACTTTATTTAATGTGACTTTTTAGGTAATCATAACCAAATGATGGTCGATGTTACAACTATTGATTGTTATTAGAATTAAAGAAAAATAATATTATTCTACTTTTCTGTCAATATGATTTCTTTTGTGTCATTAATCCTTGTGTGAACTCCGTTTGGAGATATGGCTAAGACATTATTAAATATAAGTTTTGATCCTTCTTCTTGAGTCTTTATAAAATTAATAGCTTGTTCATTTAATGTTTCGGATCTGATGGAAAACGAAGAAGGGTTGGGGCTGTTTTTGGGTTTTATAAATAAGTTGTAAGAGAATATTTTGCTTTTTACATTTTCTGGAATGCCAAGTCCATAATCTAATTTTAATGCAGTCCCAGATGTAATATTGGCTAAAGATATTTTACCATTTAATTCCCCATCAAATTTCAGGGAAGGTTCAGGCAATTTTTTAACTGACATGGTTTTTACTTCACACAGAACTTTTTTGTAATACAACTTAATTTTAAAATCTTCTATTTCATAAGGTGGGCTAAAAGCAAAAGTACTATCATCTCTTCTATATATATTACCTGAAGTGACTTTTACTGTAATATCTTCAGGATTTGTATGATTGATAGCAATATTTATTTGATTTTCAACACCAGCAAATAACACATTTTGACCATTTTCCTTGATAGCAGGAAGATTTGCAGTAAAATTTAGACTAATCAGAAGAGTTATAAGGGCTATCATGGTTTAGTATTATAAAAATTATCAAAAACTTCATCCACCGGTTCCCATAATTCTATTTTATTGCCATCTTCATCCATGATGTGGACAAATTTTCCGTAATCATAAGAAGTAATCTCATCACAAATAGTAACGCCTTCATCTTTCAATAAAGTAACCAATTTTTCGATGTTTTCGACGCGATAATTGATCATAAATTCCTTTTGAGAAGGTTCGAAATAATTTGTTTGAGATGAGAATGGGCTCCACTGTAGGTATGCATTTTTACTTGGATCTTCTACTTTTTTGGTTATGAAAGCAGCTCCCCATTCATCCGTATTAAAACCAAGGTGTTTGGCATACCACTCCTTAGTTGACTTTGGGTCGTTGGATTTAAAGAAAATTCCGCCAATACCTGTGACTCGTTTCATAATGCACTTTTTAGCTGTGGGGACTCAATATTTATTTCTGTCAAAGATATAAATTTTGTCTTTTTTAACAATGAAATTACTTTTTCAGGAGATATTTTATCTATGTCTAAAGAGATGTATTTCTCAGGCATACGAATGGTCAGTTTTGCTTTGTTTTCCATTATTATTTCTTTAGGCATCAAATATTTACTTGCTGTATAATCCGACGCGCCTACTTTTTTTAACAAACTGAATAGAGATAAACTATATGGAGCAATTATGTCTTTTTGTTTTTGAACTTCAAGTTTTGTAATGTTACTTTCTGGAATGAGTATTAAATAGTTTTTATACATATTACGACAATAAACACCTATTCCTTGATTGAAAACAGCTAAGGAAACCATAAATTTCTCATCGTCACTTTCTGATAATGGATCCTTAAAAGTTAACCCACCTAGACCTTTTTGGAAGCGCATTATCCAGAAAGTATCCACAGAAATACCTCCGCAATGCTTATTTATCTCAGCGTTTACTTTATGTTTTGAACAATTTGTAAGATCTATTATTTTCACTCCGAAATATCATTTAATGTTGGTGATAACAAATTTCTATCCTATCTTGTTTTGTTTTTAATTTTTGTATTAATTGCTATGATTATTCCCCACAAACTGATTTAAACATTAAGTATATTAAAATAATGTAGTCTTTTATTTTGCCAAAGGTGCATATTCGTTGTTAAAGTAACATTAAAATTGGTTTGGATACACATTATAACAAATATTATTAATACTTTTGACCCATCAAATAAAAGTATAAAAAATGTATAAAATTCTTTTTACACTCGGAATGGCCATGTTGAGCTTGACCGTATTTGCTCAAAAAAACAAACAAATTAATAAAATGGATCAACAGTTTTTAAGCACACAGCCTGATGGTTTGTATGCAAAATTTCATACCAACAAAGGTGATATTTATGCCATATTAGAGCATCAAAAAACACCTATGACAGTTGCAAACTTTGTAGGATTGGCAGAAGGTAACATTAAAAAT
>Ga0209812_10000588_pt1 | contig 31614 bp, 32 predicted proteins | sample JI71714BDNA_FD_187502 | JGI IMG/M metagenome (GOLD analysis project Ga0209812, IMG submission 187502) | Wastewater effluent complex algal communities from Wisconsin, to seasonally profile nutrient transformation and Carbon sequestration -... | ecosystem: Engineered > WWTP > Effluent > Algae...
ACCACATCGCGCGTGCCTTGGCGGTACTTGCCCGGCTCCATGGTGATCGGCAACGGCTCGCTTTCGTAAGCCTTGCGACGCATCTGATCCACGTACCAATCGGTGTTCAGCAGGCTGAGATTCACCACACGCACATCCGTGCGGATGCCTTCCACCTCTTGGGCGTACCAAAGCGGGAAGGTGTCGTTATCGCCGTTCGTGAACAGGATGGCGTTCGGTGCGCAGCTCTCCAAGTAATCCGCAGCCAGGTCGCGGGCTGGCATCCGCGTACTCCGGTCATGGTCATCCCAACCGTCGGCCACCATCACCGCGGGTACCACCAGCCCCAACGCCGTAGCCAGCACAGCGTGTACCGTACTGTTCTTCATCACTTTGCCCAATACGTGGAACAGTCCCAGTCCCGCACCACCCAGCAGGGCCATGTACAGGATGCTGTATGACATGGAATGATCGCCGTCCCATTCCACCACATATTTCAAAAGGCCAAGACCGGCCGCTGCGCCTACCGCCATGCCCAGGTCCTTCTGGGTGATGGATCGAGCGGCTTCATACAAGGCTAACACCCCTAAGCCGATCCAGATCGCGAACGCGTAGAACGAGCCCACATACGCATAGTCGCGCTCACGGGGTTGATATGGGTACTGGTTCAGGTAGATCACGATCGCGATGCCGGTGAAGAAGAACAACAGCATGGTCACTGTCCAGTCCTTCGGGTTCCGCACCAGTTGGAAGACGAGACCGATGATCCCGAACAGCAGAGGCAGGAGGAAGAACTTGTTGTAGGCCTTGTTCTGCCGCATGCTCGAAGGCAGTTGGTCCTGCGATCCCAGGCGCTGTTCATCGATCAGGTCAACACCGCTGATCCAGTTCCCATCCACGATGTTGCCATGGCCCTGGATGTCGTTCTGCCGGCCGGCGAAATTCCAGAGGAAGTAGCGCCAGTACATCCACCCGAGCTGATAGTTGAAGAAGAAGCCCATGTTCTCCGTGAAGGTGGGCTTGTAGATCACCGTGGGCTTGCCTTCTCGATCGGTGGTCCGCATCGGCCTGCCCTGGAAGTCGCTCCATTCCTTGTACGCGTCCACGTGGTTGCGCTGCGAACTGTACATCCGTGGGAACACCATGGTGAACTCGGGCTCGTACACCACCTCCGTGCCTTTGCGTGCATCGGTGATCACGTAAGAATGATCGATGGTATGGCCGGGGTTCTGCTCCACGAAGTGCTTCGCGTTCCATCCATCGTATTCGTTGCGCATCACGCGCTCACCTTTCTTGATCTGGTAAACCGCGGTGTACACGGGATTGCCGTCCTCACGCTCGTTGGAGTAGGGTGAATCCCAGAACTGACCGATGAGCAACGGACGATCGCCGTACTGCTCCCGGTTCAAGTAGCTCACCAGGTTGAAGACGTTCTCCGGGTTGTTCTCATCGATCGGCGGGTTCGCCAGGCTGCGGATGACCGTCATGGCATACGAGCTGTAGCCGATCAGGATCACCGTAACCCCGAGTATCACCGTGTTCGCGATCACCCGACCCGTGCGCTGGGTCCAACGCAGGCCGAGCACGATCAACGTGCATAGGGCGATGAAATAGAAGAGGTTGCCGGTGTTGAACGGGAGGCCGAGGTCATTGACGAACACCAGTTCGAACTTGCCCGCGAGTTTCGCAACACCGGGTATGATCACAGCCTGTATGGCGCCCAGTATCACCGCACTGATCAGGAAGGCCGAGATCATGCCGCGCGGAGTGGCCTCATAACGCTTGAAGTAGTAGACCATGGCGATGGGCGGGATGCACAACAAGGCCAGTAACTGCACGCCGATGCCCAACCCGAGCAGGAAGCAGATGAGGATGAGCCAGCGTGTGCTGTGCGCTTCGTGCGCCACGTTCTCCCATTTCAGGATGGCCCAGAACGTGAGCGCGGTGAAGAGGGACGACATCGAGTATACCTCCGCTTCCACGGCGCTGAACCAGAAGGTGTCGCTCCAGGTGTAGGCCAATGCGCCCACCACTCCGCTACCTAATATGGCGATCATGCCACCGGTGGTGAGTTCCTCCTTGCCACGCACAACCAGCTTATGAGCCATGTGTGTGATGGTCCAGAAGAGGAACAGGATGGTGAAAGAGCTGCACAGCGCGCTCAAGGTGTTGATCGCCACCGGGACGTTCTCCGGCGACACGAAGGCGCTGGCCACCCGCCCGATCATCATGAACAAGGGCGCCCCGGGTGGGTGGCCCACTTCCAGCTTGTTGGCCGTGGCCAGGAATTCGCCGCAATCCCAGAAGCTCGCCGTGGGTTCTACCGTGGCCACATACGTCCATGTGGCGATCAGGAACACGAGCCAGCCCGTGATGATGTTCAGCTTCTTATAGTTCATTGTGTGGGGTCGGGAATGCGATAAGGGCCACACGCTCAGCACAAAGGCAAGGGCGTGCGGCGGCGAAAATACCGAAACTCCCGGCCGGAACGTCCCTCCTTTTTGAAGGCAATGCCGGATCGCTTACTTTTGCCGCGCTTTAGTGCCAACTGAAGCGGTATTGACCGATGGTGTAACTGGCAACACGTCTGATTTTGGTTCAGAAGAGTCCAGGTTCGAGCCCTGGTCGGTCAACAGGAAAACCCCGCGAAAGCGGGGTTTTTCGTTGATAGACGCACCGATGCCATGTTCAGGATGGTAGCGATGAGGGCTTCCCAGCGCCGGGTGAATAGCAACTCTGACGCTTACGTGGCGAAATGTGGGGTGGCTGCCCTTTGGCGGGGTGTTACGCCTAGGGCCAACCCTAAAGACCCGCTCAGGTCCGCTGTGGAGCTGGTAGCTCCGTGGCCGGATCCTGGTGCAGGAGTAGGCTCAAACACTTATAGACCATCGGAAGTGCCGCTTTGAAGGCTACGGGCTGCTCGAAGAAGTACTCCACCGCCACGGCAAAGAATTCGGCCTGGTTCGTGCCCGCATAGCCCCGTAGGAACCGGCCTCCCTTGGTCTTGATCTCCCGGATCTCCGCCTCTGCCAGCCTTTTCCACTCCTTCAATAGCGACGGGGTCAGGAAGTGCTGCTCTCCGTTGATGATGTCGTTCTCGAACCAGAGCGCGTGGGCCATCTCGTGCAGCCCCACGTTGTGCGCATCGCGGCTATGGGCATAGCCGTGTACGAAGTCTTCCCAGGAAATGATGATCATGCCTACCACCGGTCGTACCTCCCCTTGGTGCAGGCGTCCGCTGCGATGGGACCGGTAGCTCTCCGGGTACACCACGATGCGGTCGAAGTGGCGCAGTTCCACCTCGGGGAAACCACGCAGCAGCTGGGCGGCACAAGCAGCGATCATCACCTTCATCTCGGGCGCTACGCGCATTCCAGCACCGACCCAGGTCTTCTCGTTCACGAACAATGAGACTTTCCGCTCGAACAGGTCCTTCTCCGCATCAGGCAAACGTTGATATTGGATGGCGTACTTCGACAGGATCGCCCGATGTTCTTCGGCGGATAGGCCAGCCATCCGCTTGCCGCGACGACTGAGCCGCACACCGTAGACCAATGCTAGGACGAAGCCGAGCGTGGCGATGACACCCATGCGCGCTTCAGTTCAATAGCGGACCTTATCGGTCTTCGACTTCCACGCTTGGAACACCGTGCGCGCTTCTTCGCGCAGCTCATGCCCTGTAGGTATCCGCCGGTCCTGGTAGGGTAGGGGTAGCTCGTCGTAGATCAACTGATCATCGAAGCCCGCGTCCGCGGCATCCTCACGCGTGGCCGCGAACACGATCCTATCCGGGCGTGCCCAGTAGATGGCTCCAAGGCACATCGGACAGGGCTCACAACTGGTGTAGAGCACGCAGCCATCCAGTTGGAACGAGCCAAGCTGCTTACAGGCCTCGCGAATGGCCACCACCTCCGCATGCGCTGTGGGATCGTTGCTGCTCGTGACACGGTTGTTCCCGCGGCCTACGATCACCCCGTTCTTCACGATCACACAGCCGAAAGGGCCGCCATCACCGCGTTCCATACCGTCTTTGGCCAGCGCGATAGCGGCGCGGATGTAGTCAAGGTCCGAAGCATGCGGCATGGGCGGTGTGCAATGGGTGAACTGCAAAGGAAGCCGTTCGAACCGGATCAGTGGCGCCTGGACTTTTCCTGGTTCGGTCGCCCCGATTATCTTTCCGCTCCACCAACCCCACTTCCATGTTCGTGACCTCCCCCATGAAACGGCTTGCCTTCAAAGGGCAGGGCGGCGACCTCTTCATCGTGCTCCTGGTGAACATGCTGCTCACCTTCATCACTCTTGGTCTCTACTATCCGTGGGCGAAGGCGCGGAAACTGAGCTGGTACTACGAGCACACCGAACTCGACGGCCATCCCTTCCACTTCCACGGGAAAGGCGAGGAGATGTTCAAGGGCTTCATCAAGGCCATCGCCTTGTTGCTGTTGATCTACGGGACCTACGCCTACGGTGTTTACGCGAAGGATGTAACGATCACTGTGATCGGTCTATTGGTGATGGTGGTCGGCCTGCTGCTCTTCATCCCCCTGGTCATACATGGTTCTTTCCGCTACCGTTCAAGCCGAAGCAGCTGGCGCGGTGTGCACTTCGGCTACCACGGTAAATTGAACGAGTTGTACAGCATGTGCCTCCGCGACGGGCTCCTTACGGTCATCACGTTCGGGATCTATGGTGCCTGGTTCACCATCAACCTCCGCAACTACACGCTCAGCAACCTGCGGTATGGCAGCTCCTCCTTCCAATACAAGGGCGATGGCATGGATTACTTCCTGATGAACCTGAAGGGGTACTTCCTCACCTTGTTCACCTTGGGCATCTACGGGTTCTGGTGGCAGCGCGACCTGTTCAACTACTACGTGGACAACCTGAGCTGGAACTTCCAGGATGGCCGGAAACTGCAGTTCAAGAGCACGGCCACCGGTGGCGGCTTCTTCGGACTGCTGGTAGTCAATGTGCTCATCGTCATCTTCACCCTGGGTATCGGCTTCGCGTGGGCCGAAGTGCGGACCATGCGTTTCGTGCTCGACAACATCACCCTGATAGGCGATGCGGACCTGAACGCTGTGGTGCAGACCGAACAGGAGCATAAGGACGCCATGGCCGATGATCTCGGTGATCTGATGGACATCGGTGTATTCTTCTGAGCGTGGAGCGCGAGGTACAAGCCATCTACTACGACGGGGCTACCAGCAAGCCCCAGGAGGCTGTGGTGCGCGTGAGCGACATGAACTCGTTGGAAGTACAACTGCCCAACGGCGATCGGTTCCAATGGCCCTTGGAGCATCACGGCATGGAGTGGGAGCGCAGCAGCAGCCTATTGCGCCTTTCGTTCGGTGAACACCCGCGACGCGTTCTGCTGATCCGCGATGAACCCTTCATCAAGAGCTTCGCCCTGCGGATGCGGTACACCGGCCGACAAGGTGCTTATGATCGCATCCTCGGCTTCGCCCGAAGTGGCCCGGTGCTCTTCTTCTTGGCCGTGATCGCCCTGTTGGTCTGTGCCTATGTGTGGATCCTCCCGTGGACCGCCGAACGCCTGGCCATGGTCGTACCACAGGAGGTGGATGAACGCATCGGGGAAACTGCCTACCAACAGATGGCCTTCGCCCTGGAGGAGGATGCCGACCGCACCAAACTCCTGCAGGAGTTCGGTGATCAGCTGGAATTGTCGCCCAGCTATTCGCCCAAGTACCATGTGGTGAAGGATGAGCAGGTCAACGCCTTTGCGCTGCCCGGTGGCCACATCGTGGTGTTCACCGGCATCCTGGAAAGGATGGACTCGTCCGATGAGCTGGCGGCGTTGCTCGCCCACGAGGCCACACACGTGGAAGAACGCCACAGCACCCGCATGATGGCCCGGAGCATGGCGGGGTATCTCTTCCTCTCCCTGCTCATCGGCGATGTGAACGCCGTGGTGGCCGTGGTGGCCGAGAACGCGAACGCGCTACGCAACCTGGACTACGGGCGAGGTTTGGAGAGCGAAGCCGATGGCGAAGGCCAGGAACGGTTGCTTGCGAATGGCGTGGACCCCATGGCCATGGTGAAGCTCCTCGAGCTGTTGGAACGCGAAGCCATCGACATGCCCGAACAGCTGGCCTTCCTCAGCAGCCATCCGCTCACCGAACAGCGGATCGACAACGCGAAAGCGAACGCGCAGGAGCTCGGCACACCGGCCGCACCGAACACGGCCTTGGAGCCTATCTTCCAGCGCTTGGTGCCAAGTGCTCAGACCACCGAAGCCACCCCCAGCTCGTTCAACTGATCGGCATCCAAACGGCTCGGTGCATCGATCATGGTGTCGCGGCCGGCGTTGTTCTTCGGGAAGGCGATGAATTCGCGGATGTCCGTGCGGTGGCCGAACAGCGAGACCAAACGGTCGAAGCCGAAGGCTGCGCCGCCGTGGGGTGGCGCGCCATACTCGAAGGCGTCCATGAGGAAGCCGAACTTGTACCGCGCGTCCTCATCGGTGAAGCCGAGCACGCGGAACATGGCCTCCTGCATGGTGCGGTCGTGGATGCGGATGCTGCCACCGCCTATCTCCGTACCGTTGATCACCAGGTCGTAAGCATTGGCGCGCACGGTGCCGAGTTCGGTGCCGCTTGTCAGCTTGTGGGCATCCTCCGGCTTGGGTGCAGTGAAGGGGTGGTGCATGGCGTGCCAGCGACCAGTTTCCTCATCCTGCTCCAGTAGGGGGAAGTCGATCACCCAAAGGGGTTTGAACACCTTCGGATCGCGCAGACCGAGCAGTTCGCCGATGTGCAGGCGCAGTTCGTTCAGTTGCTTGCGTGTCTTGTCGGCCTTGCCGGCCATGATGCAGAGCAGGTCGCCTTGCTTCATGCCGAAGCGTTCGGCCCAAGCAGTGAGCTGTTCGGACGTGAAGAATTTGTCCACGGTGCTCTTGAGGCCTTCTTCGGTCCACTTCACGAACACGATGCCGGTGGCGCCGATCTGCGGCCGTTTCACGAAATCGATGAGCGCATCGGTTTGCTTGCGGCTCCAATTCGCGCAGCCTTCCGCGTTGATGCCGACCACCAGCTCGGCCTCGTCGAACACCTTGAAGCCTTTCCCTCGAACGAGATCATCAGTGAGGGGCGTTCCTCCCTCTCCTTGGGAGAGGGCCGGGGTGAGGCTCTGGAACTTCATGCCGAAACGCAGGTCCGGCTTGTCGCAGCCGTAGCTCTTCATGGCCTCATCGAACGACATCCGCGGGAAGGCCCCGTCGAATTCAACACCATGGATGCTCTTGAACAGGTGCTTGGCCATCCCCTCGAAAGTGCGCAGGATGTCCTCCTGTTCCACGAAGGCCATCTCACAGTCGATCTGGGTGAATTCCGGCTGGCGGTCCTGGCGCAGGTCCTCGTCGCGGAAACACTTCACGATCTGGAAGTAGCGGTCGAAGCCAGCCACCATCAGCAGTTGCTTGAAGGTCTGCGGGCTTTGCGGCAGGGCGTAGAACTCACCTTGGTTCATGCGGCTCGGTACCACGAAGTCACGCGCGCCTTCCGGGGTGCTCTTGATCAACACAGGCGTTTCCACTTCCAGGAAGTGCTGTGCGCTCAGGTAGTTGCGCACCTCCATCGCCATGCGGTGCCGCAGCTCGAAATTGCTGCGCACGTTGGCGCGACGCAGGTCGAGGTAGCGGTACTTCATCCGCAGCTCGTCGCCGCCGTCGGTGTCTTCCTCAATGGTGAAGGGCGGCAGTTTCGCGGCGTTCAGGATGGAGAGCTCCTGCACCACGATCTCCACTTCACCGGTGGGGATGTTCTTGTTCTTGCTCTCGCGCTCCTTTACTAGACCCACGGTCTGCACCACGTACTCACGACCCAGTGTGCGGGCTTGCGCCACCAAGGCTTGTTGCGCTTCGCTCCCGGGATTGAAGGCCAACTGCGTGATGCCATACCGATCACGCAGGTCCACGAAGGTCATGCCACCGAGGTCGCGGGTGCGCTGGACCCAGCCAGCCAATGTCACGGTCTTTCCTGCGTCGGTGAGGCGGAGTTCGCCACAAGTGTGGGTGCGGTACATGCTTTGCGCGTACGCGCAGTGGAATGACCACCCGCGAACGGAGCGCGAAAATACCGGATGCGGCGCGAACCGCTACTGAACAGTGAAGGTGAGCGAGCGCCGGATGATATCACCGTCGGTCTCCTGCACCCAAAAGGTCCACTTCTCCGCACCCGCTACGGGGCGCAAGAGGATGGCCTTGTCGAAGGCGAATTGGTCCGACCCGATGGACAGGCTGTCCACCACCACATCGGCGCCGTTGTCGTACTTGGAGATCACCTTGAAGGTGTTGAGCCCATCATCTCCTTTGTTGATGCGCACGCCGACCAATAGGGTATCGCTGAGCGCCATCGTGTCGCTTTGGAACGTGTAGCCGGAGTCGCTCAAGAACTCGATCGTCGGGTTCACCGTGGGCTCGGCGTCGTCGCGATTGCAACTGGCCGACCAGCCGCTCAGTGCAAGGGCCACTAGGATGAAAGGCAGGAAGGTTCTCCGCGTTGGCATGAGCCGCAAAGGTAGTGCGGTTCGTGTTCAGGCGCCGGTGGATGGATCTGAACGGTCCAACACTCAAGAAGCAGCGGAACGCGACACAGGAGTGTCTACCGGTAGAATTCCATTGATCATGATCAGAACCGTACTCCACGCCCTCATGGCCCTCTCCACTTCTGGCGCGATCGCCTGTTCGTGCTTCGGCCCTAATACGTTCTGCGGGGTCCTGAATCCACCATACGAAGAACCGCAGCCGTGGCTGCCGGATGCCGTGGTGCTCGCGGTGCCGCTTCAACAGTACCATTATGGTATCGATATGGTGATCGTGCAGGTTTTCCAAGGCGAAGTGAATAACGACACGGTCCGGGTGTGGGGCGACAATGGGGCGCTATGCCGCCTTTATGCAGGATGGCCCGCCGGGGATACCCTGGTGCTTGGTATCCAGCACTGCGACCTGCTGGGGAACATGATCCAGAATCCGGAATACCCACCCGACCTGGAACGCGAAGAGGATTACATGATCAGTGCGTGCGGTGTATATGCGCTCGACTTCCTGAACGGCAATGTGCGGGGATACGTGGACCAGCCGTTCATGCAGACGTTCACCTTGCAAGGATTCTCGGATCTTATCGCGAATTGTGCCTTAGCGAACGGACTCTCCGAACAGGCCGGTGTGGACCCCCTGCTCATCCAGAGCAATGGCGGACCCGTGGGCCTGGAATGGCAAGGCTCTTCATCCCCGATGGAGCTTACGGTGTTCGATACCCAGGGTCGTGCGGTCATCCGTCGCCGCTGGGACGGCCGGTACCTGGTCTTGGAGGCCTTGAAAGCGGGGTCGTACCTGGTTGAAGTGCGCAATGGCTCAGAAAGGGTCGTCCGCAAGGTGATGGTGGGCTAGGCAGGTACCTTGGCGGAATATCCTCCGTCATGCCAGCCACGCTCAACTCCCCCTTCACCCGCTTCGCCAAGCGCACCTCCACCATAACGGGCAGGCCCATCACCTTCATCCTCGCCGTGGCGGTGATCCTTGCCTGGGCCGTTACCGGGCCACTTTTCCACTTCAGCGACACTTGGCAATTGGTGATCAATACCAGCACCACCATCATCACCTTCCTCATGGTGTTCCTCATCCAGAACACCCAGAACCGAGACACGGAGGCGCTGCAGATCAAGCTGGATGAACTGATCCGTGCGCAGAAGGAGGCCAATTGCGCATTGCTCGACCTGGAGGAGATGGACGACAAAGAGCTCGACCGCATCCGCGAGACCTATTTGGCATTGGCGCGGGAACAAAGGGAGCGGAACGGGTGATCCACCGATCGCTTAATGCTCTTTCCGATCGTGCGTAAGGCCTTAAATTAACCTGTCTACTTCAGCGCAATAAGGACCATTGCCACCAGAACCAGAGACACCATGTGGTACGCGCCGGAGAGTATGCCATACTGGATCGGCCGCGGGATGTTCGGGTTGATCCCGATGTTCACCGTGTTCGCGACGAGATAGCCGAAGCCGACCAGGAGTGCGAAGGTGAATGCAGTACCGTATGTGGTGATCTTCAAGAGGTCCATGAGGGTCGCGCTGGTGAGGATCACCACAAAGCTGCAGACCATGGGGCCCAGGAAGTAGATCGGGTCCTTGCTGGGAGGATCGTTCGCTGAGCGCCCGAGCGTAAAGAGGTACTGCTTCTTGAACAGGACCATGAACCACAAGGCACCGAGTACTGAAGTGACGACGAGGGCCAGGCCGATGCCCAGCCAGGGCAGGTTGGAAAGTGATATGGACATGGGAGGTTGTTCGTGTGCCGCAAAGATCACGGCACCGTTGGACAACCTTATGTCAGGGGTCTTGGCGGCGGCCCCGATCGCGAGCGCCTTCGTCGCCGTGGTAACGCTCGAAGAATTGCTGCAAGGTCATGTCATGGGGGGTGAAGCCCTCGGCCAGCAGTTCCATTCGGCTTATCCGGTCCAGGCGGAAATAGCGGAACTCTATGCGCGAACGGCACCAGGCGATCAACAGCCAATTGGCCGTGTTCAGCAGCGCGAACGGTTCAATGGTGCGTTGGCTGGTCTGCTGGTCCGCGTTGGTGTAGTCGATGCGCACCACGCGGAAATCGGTGATCGCGAATTGCAGTTCCGAGAGGCTGGCGCTCGTGCGTTCGAGTTGCTCGATGCTCTTGAACTGCGTGCGGTCCGTCAGTAGGTTCACCTTTTCCTTCGCCCTGCGATCGAGCACAGAAGTGATCTTATCGATCGCCTCGGAATAGCGTGTGATCAACGAAGAGTCGGTCGTCTTCAGGACCAGCTGTTTGGCGGCGATGAGCGCATTGGCCTCCTGCTCCGTGAAAGCCACCGGAGGTACCCGATAATGGTCCATCAGCAAGTAGCCCTTGCCCTCTTCGGTGATCACCGGCACTCCCGCTTCTTCCAACGCGCGCACATCGCGGTAGATCGTGCGCTGGCTCACGGAAAAGCGTTCTGCCAACTCCGCTGCGGTCACCAGCCGGTCGGTCTGCAGCCGCGTAAGGATCGCTGTGAGACGGGAAAGGCGTTTGATGTCTGAACGAGGCATGGTCCATCACAAAGGAAGGGCGCCTTACTAGACGCCCTTCCAGTAGTTGTTGAATGCAAACGTCTACAGCGTCCCCCTATTCTCCTGCTCCCTCCCGCTGCACAGCGGGACGATCGCCTCGAAAACCGCCTTGAAGTTGCCCTGACCATACTTAACCCGAATCCTACCTTTAGACCATGGCACCGCGCAAGATCCTAGCGAGCATCCTGCTCTGTATCGGCCTTCATGCCAGCGGCCAAGCTGGTGACAATGACTGTGTAGTCCAGTACTACCTCGGTAAGGTCAACGACGTTGGTACGTACACCATGCTCATGGACTGTGTCCCCTCGCTGAGCAACGAGGCCACGGTTTCTTTAGCTCCTGGCGAACAAGTGCGCATCACGCGCCATTGCCCCGGCTGTGTTTATTGCCCCGACTCCGAGGTGGGATTGGAACGGCGCGCGGGCACCGGACCCGGTCATGCGTCAATTGCGGTCCCCGTGTTGGATACCTTGCCTTTGTCGACCTCGGTAGGGACGGATATCGCGGAACCAGGATCCTACTACCTGCTCGGCATCGCCCCGAACGATGGACTCTCCTACTACGCAGCTTCCTTGCGGTTGATCATCCAAAGCATGGCAACAGGCGTGGACGAGGTTTTGATATCATCCTTCAATGCGTGGGCCGTTCCCGGTGGCGTCGCGCTCGAAAATGTACCTGCTGGAGTGCTCTCGGTGATGGACATTTCCGGGAAGTTGATCCACAACAGCCCCGTTGCTGCGGACAAGGGGATACAGACCATCGCACTTCAACAACTGCCTACCGGCAGTTACCTGATCACGGTCGTTTCCGATAAGGCTACCTTGAGAAGGCGGATAGTGATCGACTGACGACCGAACAGGCATTTCTGGGGCGCGGTGGGCGCTCCTTCCGTGAGTACATGTGACGTCTCGTTCAAGTCACATCGTCTCCAGTTGTGTCACCAGCGGAGCGACTTAGCTGATCTCTTCTGCCCTACAGCATGACGATCGCCTCGAACAGCACCTGATCGCCGCCGTTCAAAACAACTTCACCTCTCCCGCCACGATCGCCGACCAAGGCACCTGCTCGATACCCGGCGCCAGCATGCGCCGCTCCTCGGCCGTGTTCACCACCCACCCGCGCTTCAGGCCGAGGTCGCTCATGCATTGCTTCGATCAGGCCAAGCTGCGCGGGTCGATGGTCGTGCCCAGTTTGATCTCCACCGGCAACAGCTGGTTGCCATTGCGGATCAACAGATCCACCTCGGCAGCGGCCTGCGTGCGCCAGAAGAACACCTCGGGCCGAACAAGCGTAGGAAACTGTGAGGAAGTTGCCTTGTATTTCTGAAGTCCGACTTCAAATATGCAAGGCTACTTTGAAATGGTCAAAGCGTCCCCCTGTTCCGTCACCACGAGCGGCGCGAAGTGGCTGCTCCCGCTCGATCGTCTCGAACAGCGCCTTGAAGTTGCCACCCGATGGATCGGGACGAAGACGCTTGCCGAAGCTCTTGGCCCCTCACGCTATCACGGGACGAAGACGCTTTCTCGGGTGATCTAGAGGAACATAATGGGAAGGTCCACGACAACCTCCTGGAACGACGAAGGGCGCCCATTGGACGCCCTTCGCATGTGTGGTATCGCTTCCGCTCAGGGTGTATTGCGGTCCTGTTTACTTGACCGAGGTGGCGAACTGCGAGGCGACCACCTCGAAGGTGGCGAAGTAGGCCTGGGTCACCGGCATCTCCATCAACTCGCCGGCGATGGCCATGAACGCGGCCTGGTCGCGGTACACCGTCATACCCACGCTGAGGCGCTCGGTATCCGGCCCGCCCACCACGGCGAACTCGTAGCTCTCCAGCACGCCATCGCGCCCGTCCAGCATGTCCACGAAGGCTTTGCGCGTGCGGTCGAACGCGGCCTCTTGTCCGGAGCGGGTGCGCCGCACTGCGACCTCCAACACCTGGCCCTCGGTGCGCAGCACCTTGTCCAGCTCAAAAGGCTTGCCTTCGATCTGTTGCAGAAAGGCATAGGCCTTCAGGTCCATGGTGGCGGCGAACGCTCCGAAGGCCTGCTGAACTTCAGGCACCGACTGGATCTCGCCCACACGGGACATGGAAGGATACTGTGTCATGCCAATGAAAACGGGCCGTTCGTCGGGAGCGGGCAGTGCGTAGAAGGAACTGAACTCGCGGTCGTTGCTCACGCCATCCTGCTTGGTGAGCAACTGGATGAACTGTGCGCGGGCCTTTTCGAATGCCTCCTGTTCACCGTCCTTCACCATGCGGACGGCAAGCTCGAAGATGGGTTTTTCCTTCATTGGCGTTGTGTTATCCATTGTTGGAACGGACGCAAGCGCGATGGCTGCGGCCAGTCCGGTGATGATGAGTTGGTCCATGTGTATTCGACTTTGGTGGTTAAGGCAGGTTCTGGCAGCAGGCCCCTGGGTGGTCGATCAGGGAACGATGGTCATTTTGTCTTTTGGCTCAACAGGATCTCTCGTGACCACACTTCGTGATGCATGGTTGGATCACAGGGTGGAAGGCGACCCAGGTCCTGTACCTCCTTCGGAAAATTGACCTCGCAGATCGAATGGAGGTCGGTATCCGTGCGGCTTTCAGGGTCGATCGATCACCTTACTTGAGTACGGTGTTCAATGCGCCGAACTGAGTGGGCGGGTAGGCACCAAGGAACTCCGTCACCGCCGGGCTCCCCATGAAGTTCGCGTCCATGCCGATCGCCAACGCGGCCGCTTGATCATCGTACACGGTCATCCCCACCACGACGTTGTTGTTCAGTAAGCTCCGCCACTGGATCTCCTGAACAAAACCCGGCTGCTGGGCAAGCAGGGCCAGGAAGCTGTCGCGCTTGGTCATATAGTCGGTCGTATCGAAGTTGGAGTATGCGCTGATGTCGCGCACCGCGATCTCCAGGATCCGCCCTGAGCTCAAGGGAGCAACCGTGGAGAGGTCGATCGGTCCATACCCTGGGAGAGGTTGCATTACCTCGAAAGTGATCGGCGCGAAGGTCCCGAAGAACGTCGCCGCCTCGGGTAGCGCGATAAGCTGCTGGCTTAGTGTGCTGAAGGTGTTCAGGTCGGCATACTGGGTCATGCCGATGTAGATGCTGTCCAAGGGCAGTCCTGACGCCAGCAGGTCGAACGAGGGCTGGAACTCGCGGTCGTTGGAGGTGCCGGGTCGTGCCATTAGTTCCGCCACAAAGGCGTCACGTGCCGCTTCGAAATCAGCGACGTTCTGTCCCGGGTTCAATCTGCGGATGGCCAATTCGAAGACATCATCGTTGGTTTCGCTCTGGGTGCCGCCGCTCACATTCTGGGGCTCGTCATTCTCCTTTTTGCAGCTTACGAGGTAAAGGCTCGCAGCAAGCATGAAACTGGTCGCCGTTCGAAAGGTGGTCATGTTCTGTTCGTTGGTTTGGATCGACTGGTAGGGCGATGATGCAACCCCGACCGCCCTGTTTGGTAGAGCCGATCCAGGCTGTTCCGATCGCAGGGCAAAACAAGAGCCGGTGGCAGGGCCCTGATCGGTCGATCCGGAAGAATGACGGTCACTTTGTCGCCTGCTGGCGATAGGCGGCCGGTGAAAGGCCCATTTGCCGGCGGAAGGAGCGGGCAAAGTTGCTCGGATCGGTATATCCCAACTCATAAGCGATGGCGGCCACATCGACGTCCGAGAACAGGAGTGCCCTGCGTGCATGCATCATGCGGTGGTCCTCGATCAGCTGTTTGGCCGAACGGCCGAAATGCCGCTGCGCCAATTTGTGCAGATGGCCACGACTGATGCCGAGTTCTGCGGCGAAGGCACCTACGGTGTGCAGCTCGGTCAACTTGTTGGCCAGCAGGTAGCGGAATCGTTGGATGCGGGCATCGTTGATCGGGCCCGGGTCACGCTTGGTCCCTGCGGAATACACCCGTTGGAGCCGGACGAGCAGCAGCTGGAGCACAGCCCGCAGGAAGGGCTCGCTGTCGCCGGATGGGTTGCGCAGTTCCCCGTGGATCTCGTGCGCCAGCTCGGCACATGCCGTGAATACCTGCGTACCTGGATGTAGCGCAGGCGTCGTTCCCGGTTCGTGGAAGAAGCTGAACTTGTAGGTGAAGTGGGGCTCCTCGAACAAGATGTCCAGAAAGCCGGCCTCGAAGAAGATCCAGATAGCGCTATCGAGTGTGCTGCCGCTCAGGTCCACCAGCGCACCGGGGGTGATGGTGATGATCGTGCCGGGCCTGACCTTGACCCGATGTTCGCCTATGCGGATGGTGCCATTGCCGCGTTCGATGGTGCCGATCACATGGAAGTCCGGCACAGCCTTCATGATGCTGCTGTCGAAGGTGGACATGTCCGCCGCGTCGATCAGCAGCCCATTGCCATAGCGGTTGCGGTCGAATCTCAGTTTGCGCATGGAAGCTGCAGCGAACTTTCTCCGGACATGTGTAACGGATCCTTGCGGTGAGAGCAGCGGTATGTTAGAAGGGCGCCTTACTAGACGCCCTTCCAGTAGTTGTTGAATGCAAACGTCTACAGCGTACCCCTGTTCTCCTGCTCCCTTTCGATCGCCTCGAACAGCGCTTTAAAGTTGCCCTTGCCGAAGCTCTTCGCGCCCTTGCGCTGGATGATCTCGAAGAACATCGTGGGGCGGTCGAGCACGGGCTTGGTGAAGAGCTGCAATAAGTAGCCCTCGTCGTCGCGGTCCACCAGCACGCCGTGCTGCTTCAGCACCGCCAGGTCCTCGTCGATCTCGCCCACGCGGTCCAGCACCGTGTCGTAATAGCTGGGCGGCACGTAGAGGAACTCCACGCCGCGGTCCTTCAGCGCGCCCACCGTCTCGATGATGTTGTTGGTGGCCACGGCGATGTGCTGCACACCGGCGCCGTTGTAGAACTCGATGTACTCCTCGATCTGGCTCTTCTTCTTGCCCTCGGCCGGCTCGTTGATGGGGAACTTGATGCGGCCGTTGCCGTTGCTCATCACCTTGCTCATCAGCGCGGTGTACTCGGTGCTGATGTCCTTGTCGTCGAAGCTCACCAGCTGCGCGAAGCCCATCACGCGGGCGTAGAAGTCCACCCAGTGGTTCATCTCGCCCCAGCCCACATTGCCCACCATGTGGTCGATGAACTTCAGGCCCACCGGCTCCGGGTTGTAGTGGCTCTTCCAGGCGCGGTAGCCGGGCAGGAAGGGGCCTTTGTAGTTGTCGCGCTCCACGAAGATGTGCACCGTCTCGCCGTAGGTGTGGATGCCGCTACGGATCACATAGCCGTTCTCATCCTCCTCGCGCACGGGCTCCATGAAGCTCTTCGCGCCGCGCTTGGTGGTCTCCTCCCAGGCCTTCCTGGCATCGGGCACCCACAGGGCGATCACCTTCACGCCATCGCCGTGCTTGCGGATGTGCTCGTTGATCGGGCTGTCCGGCGTCATCGGCGTGGTGAGTACCAGGCGGATCTTGTCCTGCTGCAGCACGTAGCTGGTGCGGTCCTTCATGCCCGTCTCCAGGCCGGCGTAGGCCACGCTCTGGAAGCCCCACGCGCTCTTGTAGTAGTGGGCGCTCTGCTTGGCGTTGCCCACGTACAGTTCCACGTAGTCGGTGCCCAAGAGCGGGAGAAAATCCTGCGCGTCCGTCATGATCTTCTCGAGACCATAATCCACGTCTTTCAGTCCAGTTGCCATCGTAGTAGGGAGTTGGTGGTCCTCAGGTTGTTCGTGGCTCAAAGTTCGGGCTTTTTGCGGGGGTGTGGATGAGGAAGGTCATTGGGGCGTGCCCGGCCCACCCTTCGACTCCGCTAGGCTCCGCTCAGGGTCGGCCGGGTCGGGCTATCCGCTGCAAGTCCTCGCCTAAGAAGGCTCCGGGCTTTCCGCTTCTCTCCCTCACGCGAAATGCCTCCTACTCCGGTATATCCTTCAACAGACCAGCAAGTTCCTTGTCGGTGATGTCAGCTTGCTCGGACTTGTCGTACACCGTGAGCAGCCATACCACTTCACCCACCACCCGAACGCAAGTGATCACACGTGCGCCACCGCTTTTGCCCTTGCCTTTGGCGGCGATCGCCATACGGACCTTGTAGCATCCCTTGCCCAATGAGGAACCTTGGCGTGGGTCTTCGAGCAGTTCTTCCACCAGTTCAGCCAGGTCCTGTTTCAGCGAAGGGTACTTCTTCGCCAAGGCCTTTGCGCGGCGGTCGAACTCCGGGATGGTGCGGATACTATAGCTCATTGAGCAGCGCTTGCACAGGCCGCCCCTTCAGCTTGCCGGCCTTCACCTGCTTCATCTCCTTTACGGCAGCCCGCACGCTATCGAGGGCTTCCTCCTTCTCGTCCGTCACCGGCCGTGCCTTCACGAACGACAGGCTACGCAAGAGCTCCAACAGGAACTCCGCCTTGCTATCCTTCACTTCGACGATGAACTTCATGCCAGCAAAGGTAGAGTGTGCGCGTGCCCCTCGCAAAAGCCTGGGCTGTCGTTCCTCTTAGGGTCTTCGGCTGGATCACCAGCCTCCGGGCTTTTCTGGTTTCGATCCCTCATGCGAACAAGGGTATCCAGATGCATCTCGTTTTCGTCGGCCTTGGGTAATATTGAGCCTACGTAGGATGTGACACGGCCCGATGGCAATGGATCAGGAAGAACGAACCCAGCAGCTCGAGAGAATAGCCGTTACAATTGGTGATGTTTCTTTCAATCAACTCCTTGGCTCAGTGCGGGAGGTGCGCCGGGATCGCTGTTTGCGTTTCTGGCAAGAAAGTCTCCTCGCAAAGGCTGGAGCCAACGTCACGAGCTACGCCGAGTTTCTCAGTCTATTCGAAGGAGCCAAATTGAAGGAAACAGGTCGGGCCAAGGATGCAGTATCGGCCGCAACTTCAGCCTTCTTGATGCCCACGCTAACGGAGCATGGCTTCAAGAAATACGGGAAGCGTTCATTCGGGCGCTTGATGGATGATAGTGTTTTCCAGTACGTCCATCTCCAGCTATCTGCGTATGGTGACAAGAGTTTCGCTGTGAATTATGCAAGCATCTTGATCTCCTGTCCGCATGAGGGCATGCGCTCGACGTTCCGAAGGCTTCCTCAGGGCAAGTCATCGGACGGATGGTGGCAGGCCATGCACCATGAAAGAGCCGATGAGTCGATGTTGGATGTGCGTGAACGGATGATGAACGTCGCTTTGCCCTGGTTCGATGCTACCTCGACGCCCATTGGGCTGGCGGAGGAGCTGGTGAAGATGGGTCATGGCCACCCGAGCACACTCTTCGAGTTGGGATGTTGTTATGCCACTACTGGCAACCTGGAGGCCGCAAAGGAGTCACTTCGAGAGGCCATACGGATCTTAAAAGAATCGTACAACACTGCGCTACATCATGAGTGGATGCTTGGCGAGACCACCCAAATCGAAAGTCTTTTGGCTGCAATCGCAAATGGGAGTCATGCGAACTTGCTCTCAGACTGGAAGGAGCAGACCGTGACTAGGCTCAAGTTGTCAGAATTCTGCGTGAGGGATAGGAGCAAGTAGCCCGCAGTGAAGCTTTGCGAGCGAGGACTACTGCGGATAGTCCGACCCTGCCTGGCCCTGAGCGGAGCTTTGCGGAGTCGAAGGGTGAGGCAGGGGCACGCCCGAACATCCACACGCTCACGACTCGAACACCTTGAAGTACTCCTCGAACCGATAGATGCGCCCCCACTTGTTGCCAGTGATCTCGCGCAGGATACCGATGCGCTCGAAGTCGCTCATGATCTTGTAGGCGGAGGGAGAACTCTGGCCGGTGGCCTTCATCACTTCCTCGGCCCATACGATCGGCTGCTGGAAGAGGTGGTTCAACAATTTCGGTGCAGCTTGTGTCTGCCGGCCGATGCGGGGGATCCGCACTTCGAGGCATTCCTGCTTCAAGCGTAGGATCTCGCGCAAGCCGTTGGTGGCTTTGTTGGCGGTTTCGATCACACCCACCAGGAAGAAGCGGAACCATTGGCGCAGGTCGTTCTGGCTGCGCACGCGCGTTAGGTTGTCGTAGTAGGCGCTGCGGTTGCGCTCGAAGAAGTCGGACAGGTAGAGCACGGGCTGCTTGAGTACGCCTGCGTGTACGAAGTAGAGCGTGATCATCAAGCGGCCGATCCGGCCATTGCCATCGAGGAAAGGGTGAATGGTCTCGAACTGGTAATGCGCCAACGCGGCCTTGAGCACATGGGGAAGGCCGGTGCGATCGTTGTGGAACAGGTTCTCCAGGTCGCTAATCAACGGGCCGACTTCTTCCCAGATCGGCGGTATGAAGGCGGCATCGGCCAGGCTTGCGCCGCCGATCCAATTCTGGCTGCGGCGGAACTCTCCGGGCATTTTGTGTTCACCGCGCACGCCTTGAAGCAACGTGCCGTGCGCTTCACGCAGCATGCGTGACGACAAGGGCAGGCGGTGCATGTCCTCCAAACACTGCTCCATCGCCTTCACGTAGTTGTTGACCTCGCGGCGGTCGTCCCGGCGTTCCACGGAAACGGCACGCTCGTCCAGGAGCGCCTCCTCCATGTTCGTCCGGGTGCCCTCGATCTTGCTGCTCACGGTGGCCTCCTTGTACACATGCATCCGGATGAAGTGCCCGATGTTCGGCACCAGTTCGCCGAAGGCGTTCAGTTCCCCCAGTTTCAGTGTGGCCTGCTCCAGGAGGCCTTGCAACTCCATGTCGTCCAGTCGGAAAGGCCGGTTGATCGGCTCGGGCTGGAAGGCCTTGTAGCCTGCGGTCGTGGGGGTGGCCCGGCCAGCACGGAAGGTCTTCATGGTGAGGAAGTTGTGAGGCTACTTAAAAAGCGCCCACGGCTTTTTAACTAATCGACCACAAACTTAAAAAGAGTTGACCGCTTTTTCAACTCGGGTGAAAAGACCTCCGCCCCGGTTACCTGAGATCCTAGCCCGGCGGCGCGCCAAAGCCGATCGAGGCAACCTGTATAGAAAAGTGTGGTTTTCTATATATGTCTTGATGGACATGCATAGAAGCGCTCAGTTACCCGCTTCCTTCTCGGGGTCAGTGGGTGGGGGCGTGAGGGATAGGAGCAAGTAGTCCGCACACCGAGGCTTTGCGAGGGGGAGGACTACTGCGGATAGCCCGGCTCCGCCTGCTTTTGTGAGGGGGACAATGATTCAGTCAGGCGAGGGTGCAGTGCGAAAATCCCAACTGGGAAGAACCCGTAGAGGAGCATGTTGAGCAGCACCGGTTCGGCCGTTCCAGCTTGCGTGCGAATAAGGCTTGTGGCTTTCGAGAGGAAGAACAAAACGTAGAACACCAAGTACATGAAGCCAAGACCAACTGGCAAGATCGCCCAACGCCAGCCATACTCTGCCGGTGTGTAGTTGTTCAGCAGGAACTCATCGCTCGGGAACCAAATGATGATGGCGATGTAGCCAACGATGTAGAGCGATCCGGACCTGAAATGACTCAGGTTCAGCGAAGACGGGGCGCCAAGCTTTCGAAACAGTTCAGCGCCCAGCTCATAGAATGACCAGGTCACCAAACAAGCGAGCACGACGAAGAGTCCGCGTGCAACGAAAGGGTTGACCAGCTTGGCCACGATCGCACAAACGACCAGTGCGCACAACCAATACCACGGTTTCCAAGTAAGCAGGGGAGACCTCATCAGGTGGTGGTTCGCCCTAGTAGTTTCTCACTCCACCCAACTCTTCCAGTACTTCCCATCATCGATCTTCAAGCACTCCTCGGTGACCATCAGGGGCTTGAAGGTATCCACCATCACGGCGAGCTCGTCGGTCACTTTCTTGCCGATGCTGCGCTCCATGGCGCCGGGGTGCGGACCGTGGGGGATGCCGGCGGGGTGCAGGCTGATGTGGCCCGGGCCGATGTCGTTGCGGCTCATGAAGTCGCCGTCCACGTAATAGAGCACCTCGTCGCTGTCGATGTTGCTGTGGTTGTACGGCGCAGGGATGGCCTGCGGGTGGTAATCGTAGAGGCGCGGGCAGAAGCTGCACACCACGAAGGCATCGGTCTCGAAGGTCTGGTGCACGGGCGGCGGCTGGTGCACACGGCCGGTGATGGGCTCGAAGTCGTGGATGCTGAAGGCGTAGGGGTAGTTGTAGCCGTCCCAGCCCACCACATCGAAGGGGTGGCTGGCGTACACCAGCTCGTGCAGCATGTTCTGCTTCTTCACCTTGATCACGAAGTCGCCCTTCTCATCGTGCGTCTCCAGCTTCTTGGGGCGGCGGATGTCGCGCTCGCAGAACGGCGAATGCTCCAGCAGCTGGCCGAAGTAGTTGCGGTAGCGCTTGGGTGTGTACATGGGGCGGTGGCTCTCCACGATGAAGAGGCGGTTGTCCGCGTCTTTGAACTCCATGGTGTAGATCATCCCGCGCGGGATCATCAGGTAGTCGCCGTACTTGAAATCGATGTTGCCCAGGAAGGTGCGCAGTGTGCCGCTGCCCTTGTGGACGAAGATCATCTCATCGCAGTCGGCGTTCTTGTAGAAGTAGTCCACGCTCTTCGCCTGCGGTGCGGCGAGCACGATGGCCACATCGCTGTTCACCAGCATGGTCTTGCGCGCGGCCAAATGGTCCTTCTCGGGCTTGGTCTTGAAGCCATGCAAACGCAACGAGCGCATGTTCTTTTCCACGGCGATCTTGGGCGTGACGTCCTTCGCCTTGCGCAGCTCCTTCACCATTGTTGGGCGGTGAGTGTGGTAGCTCAGGGTGCTCATGCCATCGAAGCCGATGGTGCCGAAGAGCTGCTCGTAGAAGAAGCGGTCCTTCCCGTTCTTGAAGACGGTGTGCCGCTTGTGGGGGATCTTGCCCAGGGTATGGTAGATAGGCATTGGTCTCGGCTGTGATCTCTGTTCAGGACGAAGGTTGGGGCGCGAAATTTCGCGCCCTTAGTTGGGCTTTTGACTGATAACCGTCAACTCAGGATGAAGCGTCCCTTTTTCGGCAAGGATGGTCTCCTCCTCCCGGATGCGCTGCCGCAGACCTTCGGGGTCATTGATGGCTTTGGTCTTGGTGCTCCGGGTGCTGCGGCCTTTGCGCCAGATGCGCTGTTGTTCCATGGGCAGTTGGTGGATCTCGCGGCAGCTCGGTGAGCAGCAGTCGGCGTATTTCCCAGCGCACGTTTCGCATTGGACCAACAGCATGTTGCAGGTAGCCTCGTGGCAGTTAGCGATGCGGTCGCTCTTGGTGCCGCACTGCATGCACGTGCTCACCACATCTTCGGTGATGCGCTCGGCCAGCCGTTCGTCGAACACGAAGTTCTGCCCGAGGTATTTACTCTTCAGCCCCTCGGCCTTCAGTTGGCGCGCATAATCGATGATGCCACCGTGCAATTGCGCGACGTTCGTGAAGCCTTCGTGTTTCAGATAGGCGCTGGCTTTTTCGCAGCGGATGCCGCCAGTGCAGTACATGAGCACTTCCTGCTCCTTGCGGTCCTTCAGCGCCTCCACCACCTCGTCGATCGCCCCGCGGAAATTGTCGGCCTTAGGCAGGTAGGCGCCTTCGAAATGCCCGATCAGGCATTCGTAGTTGTTGCGCATGTCGATCACCACCGCACCTTCTTCCATCTTCTGGTTGAAGGTCTTCGCGTCGAGATGCGTTCCTACGTTGGTCACGTCGAAGGCATCGTCGGCCAGCCCATCAGCTACGATCTTCTTCCGCACCTTGATGGCCAGCTTCAGGAAGCTCCGGCCATCATCCTCCACGGCGATCTTCCAAGGCACTGCCTGGAAGGCTTCGCGGCATTCGAGGTTGGCTCGGAATGCGACGAGGTTCGCGGTTGGCAGGCTCACCTGCGCATTGATGCCTTCTTGGGAGAGGTAAATGCGGCCCAGCACGCCCAATGCCTCCCATTCCTGGTATAGGGTGTGCCGGAGCGCTTCCACATCGGCCAGCCGCACATAACGGTAAAAGGAAAGGGTGGTGCGCGGCAGCCCTTCGCGCTCCAAGCGGGCACGGAGCTCTTCCGGGCTGCGCAGATTGCGGAGGTGGTGAAGTTCCATGGCAGCGAAGGTATGGGACGACCGCCACGCTCTTCTGGGCCGCGCTGGAGGATCAGTGCACGGCCTTTCGGGTTAAGTCTTTGATTACTAGCGTTATGAGTAGCGCATCTGTCCTTGCCCCGTGGAAGTGCCCCGTTCCAAGGAATTTGGGATGAGCTACGGTGAACACCGTGAATTTCGTTCGTTCCGACTTGCTATTTTCAGAGAATGCCCTATTTTCGCCCACCTCAAACCAACCTTCCATTCCGAAATGAAAAAGTTCGTTCTCGTTCTGGCCGCAGCTGCCTTCATGGTCGCTCTGCCTTCTTGCAAAAAGTGCAGCACCTGCAAGCTGACGGTGATCGGTATTACGACCACCCAGCCTGAAGTTTGCGGCAAGAAAGATGAGATCAAGGCCTACGAAGATGCTTGCGCTGCTGCTGCAACGCTCGGCGGTGGTTCTTGCTCCTGCGACAAGTCGTAGTATTCGGTCTTTGAACTTGGGGAGCCTTGGTTTCAAGGTTCCCCATTTTCTTTTTTGACACTGTTCACCATGTCCGCTTCGACCGCTCTGGCAGTGACCTCCGGTCTATTGCTCGGTATGCTCGTGATCATCGCGGGTACTGCTCACCAAGCACTAATGGATGCGTGCGTGTGTGTTGTGAATTCCGCAGGGCGCGCAGCGGTGGCATTGGCGGTGACCGCTGCCTTGGGTGCGGTGCTCGCAGCGCTGCACGAGTCGCACGTACGTACGTCGCGAGCTGTGGAGATGATCCAGGTCGTGTCGTTCATAACAGCCCTCTTCTTCCTTGTTCAACATGTCTTCTTCGTTCTTGAACTGGCTTAAGGCTTGCCTCTTTTTAACGGTCTTTTTCGTTGGTTGTTCAGATGCTGACAACGACTGGTCGTTATGCCGTGCCGTGGATCAAGGTGGGTTCTCCGTGCGTATGCCTGCAGAAAGTGGTTCACAGAACGGAACCTTGGTTCTTGGCAAGGATACCATCGTGTCCCATATCGATATCCTCGCCGATAGCGGTATCACGTACGCTTCTTCTTGGTTCGAGATACCTCCTCAGTACGCCGGACTTTCCGAGGGCGCTGTTCTGGATTCCATCTGGCCGCTCATTGTGAACAGGGTCAATGGCACTGCCCAGCATGATGCTCCCAACCCATGGAGTTCGGACGCAGCGGTCCGCGCCGGATGGTTCGTGAACAGCGATGATATCAGGCTTGGAGTGGTACTTCGTACATTAGGACAGCGAGTGGTGGTTTTGAATGCTGCCACCCCGGCTCCGTTCTTCACGGCCCGGGAGGAACGAAACATGCTTCGGTTCCTGGATTCCTTCGAGAAGCTCTGAAGCAGTATCAAGTTTGGAGTACTTCCCCACTGATGGCCTCGAATTCCAAGGTCCAGTGAAAGTCCGAACCAGTGTTGTGGTTTTCACCAACTTTGCCGGGTATGCACCAGAAGAAGATTCTTGTCATAGGCTCCTCCGGTCAGATCGGCACCGAACTCGTTGAAGGGCTACGCGCCCGTTTCGGGAATGAGAACGTGGTTGCCAGCGATATCAAGGAACCTCAAGCGAAACAGTCCGGGCCCTTCGCCATGGTCGATGCCATGGACCGTAGAGGCATCGAACGGGTCATCGATAAGCATGGGATCAATGAGGTCTATCTGCTTGCTGCTCTTCTGAGCGCCACCGCGGAGAAGGACCCTGCATTTGCGTGGAAACTCAACATGGAGAGCCTTTTCATCGTGCTCGAACTGGCGCGGGAAGGGCGGTTGGAACGGGTGTACTGGCCGAGTAGCATCGCCGTGTTCGGGCCCACCACACCGAAGGAGGTCACGCCGCAACACACCATCGCGGAGCCCAGTACCGTGTATGGCATCAGCAAACAGGCCGGTGAACAATGGTGCGCCTACTACCATCGTCGCTACGGAGTGGATGTGCGCAGCATCCGGTACCCCGGGCTCATCGGCTGGAAAAGCGCCCCCGGTGGTGGTACGACCGATTACGCCGTCCACATCTTCCACGAGGCCATCAAACACGGGAAGTACACGAGTTTCCTCGGCAAGGACACCACGCTTCCCATGATGTACATGCCCGATGCCATCCGTGCCACCATCGAACTGATGGAAGCACCCGCCGAACGTGTGAAAGAGCGTACGAGCTACAACCTGGCCGGTTTCAGCTTCAACCCCGCCGAGATCGCGGCCGAGGTTAAGAGACATGTGCCAGGCTTTGAGATGGCCTACGCTCCGGACCACCGCCAAGCCATCGCCGACAGCTGGCCCAGGAGTATCGACGACAGCGCCGCTCGAGCGGACTGGGGTTGGGCGCCGCAGTTCGACCTTCGGGCCATGGTGGACGATATGATGCTGAACCTCAAGGAGAAGGTGAGGTAGTCCGCTGAGACGCGGAAACCTTCAGGCATCATCCTGCGTATCGCGTGCGGTAAATACCCGCACTCTACCGTCATGGCTTCACAGCGCCGTTCCGTCCTTCTGACCGTTCTGACCTGTCTCTTTTTTTCCGTGCAGTGCTCCTTCGCGCAAGCAGGTGGCACCTCGGTGGATACCCTGAACCGGGTGGATGAGATGGGGCGGAAGCAGGGGTTCTGGAAGGTGGTGGCCCCGGTAGCGGATAAGCCGGGCTATACCCAGGGCCAACTCATCGAGGAGGGGCGCTATACCAACAGCAAACGGGTCGGTACTTGGAAACGCTATTGGCCGAACGGCAAGGTCATGAGCGAGATCACCTACCAGATGGGGCGCCCACGCGGAGCTTACAAGACCTACTACCCCAGCGGCAAGGTGGAGGAGCAAGGTAGCTGGGACCTGGACCGCAACACAGGCAAATTCCAACGCTGGCACCCCAACGGCCAGTTGGCGCAGGACTTCACCTTCACCGCTGATGGCGTGCGTGATGGGCAGCAGAAGTACTACCATGAGAACGGCCAACTCGCCGTTCAAGTGGAGGTGGAGCAAGGCAAGGAGGATGGTACCCTGAAGCGATACACCGCCGACGGCCAGCTGCAGCAGGTGGCGGAGTTCAACGAAGGGGTCATCGACGCGGCCAACAGCAAGTACATCAAGTCCGTTCCGAAGGCCGATGATGTGAAGGTGGACCCGAAAGCAGCGCCGGCCCCAGCCGTAACACCGGAGGAGACCACCAATGCGGTCACCTTTCGGGAGAACGGGTACAATACCCTGTACGATAAACAACTCCGCCTTTCGCAGCAGGGCGATTTCAAACAAGGCCGTTTGTGGGATGGCAAGCGCTACAACTACGACAAGAATGGGATGTTGCACCGCATCCAGCTCTTCAAGCACGGCCGCTATGCCGGTGATGCGGTGATCACCGACGAGGATCGTCAGTAGGCCTTTCCGCATCGCTTCGCGCTGGCCTGTACCTTCGCAGGCCACTGTGAAGACCATGTCCGAGCCGAAGAAAGGTCCCCTCTACATCTCGAACACCCTTACCCGCAAGAAGGAGGAGTTCGTTCCACTGCGACCACCCCATGTCGGTCTTTATGTGTGTGGACCCACCGTTTACAGCGATGTGCACTTGGGGAATGTGCGCACTTTCCTGAGCTTCGATACGGTCTATCGTTGGCTCACCTTCATCGGGTACAAGGTGCGCTACGTGCGCAACATCACCGATGTGGGCCACCTAGTGGGTGATGTGGACGAGGGCGAGGACAAGATCGCCAAGCGCGCCCGGTTGGAGCAGCTGGAGCCGATGGAGATCGTCCAGAAGTACACCAACGGCTTCCATGACGTGATGCGGTTGTTCAACATCCTGTCTCCAAGCATTGAACCCACTGCCACCGGTCACTTGATCGAGCAGATCGGCATGGTGGAGCGCATAATCGCCAGCGGCTATGGCTACGAGGCCAATGGGAGTGTGTACTTCGATGTGCCGAGGTTCGCAGAGAAGCATGCCTACGGCGAGTTGAGCGGGCGCAGGATCGACGAGCTCTTGACCAATACGCGCGATACCGAGGGCATGGATGAGAAGCGCAGCCCGCTGGATTTCGCCATTTGGAAGAAAGCGGAACCGCAACACTTGATGAAGTGGCCAAGCCCTTGGGGTGAAGGGTTCCCTGGATGGCACTTGGAGTGCAGCGCGATGAGCACCAAATACCTCGGCCAGACCTTCGACATCCACGGCGGTGGCATGGACCTGAAATTCCCCCACCACGAGTGCGAGATCGCGCAGAGCGTAGCGGCCGACGGCCACGCACCGGTGCGGTACTGGATGCATGGCAACATGCTTACGGTGAACGGTCGGAAGATGGCCAAGAGCGAAGGCAATGGGTTCACGCCTGAAGAACTCCTCACCGGCAACCACAAGCTGCTCGAGAAGGGTTACAGCGCCATGACCGTGCGCTTCTTCATGCTGCAAAGCCATTACGCGAGCACCTTGGACTTCAGCAATGCGGCCATGCAGGCGGCCGAGCGCGGGCTGGAACGCTTGATGGCGGCCATGGACCTGCTCGATGGGCTCAAGCCCGGTGCTTCGGATGGCGCGGACATACCGGCTCTGGAGCAGCGATGCTACGATGCCATGAACGATGACATCAATACGCCGGTGATGATCGGCGAGCTCTTCGAAGGGGTTCGCATCATCAATTCGGTGAACGACGGCAAGATGAGCCTCACCACTGCGAGCCTCGAGAAGCTCATCGCTCTCATGCGCAGTATGGTGCATGAGGTCCTGGGCCTTGAACAAGAAGAAGCAAAAGCCTCCGATGATGGAGCGATGGACGGCCTTGTGCAGGAGTTCATCCGCATGCGTGCCGAGGCCAAGGCGCGGAAGGACTACGCTGCTGGGGACGCTATCCGCGATCGCCTCGCCGCGTTGGGCATCGTTCTGAAGGATACCAAAGAAGGCACCACATGGTCACGCGCTTGAATTCCGCTCGATACCAATTCATCGCTGGTGGCCTCGCCATCCTGGTCCTGTCCGGTTGTCGATCCGAGCCACCCGAGACCAGCACCACCGTGCCGGAGCAGCAGGCTCCTGCTCTTGCGCCCACACCCGCCTTCAATGCGGATAGTGCCTATACGTTCGTTGAACGCCAGGTGGCCTTTGGCCCACGCGTGCCCGGCTCGAAGGCGCATGCGGCTTGCGGCGATTGGATGGTGGCGCGCCTGACCGCGGCTGGTGCCACCGTGGTGGAACAGACCGGTACCGTGATCAGCTACAACAAGGAACGCCTGCCGCTGCGCAACATCATCGGCCAGTTCCATCCCGATCGGAAGGAGCGCGTTCTGTTGCTGGCGCATTGGGACACCCGCCCCTTCGCTGATAAGGACGATGAACGCACCAATGAACCGATCGATGGTGCCAACGATGGTGGCAGTGGGGTGGGTATTCTGCTCGAGATCGCACGTCACCTCGCCGCCAAGGAGCACGGCCCGGGTGTCGATGTCCTCTTCACCGATGTGGAGGATCACGGTCAACCCAGCGGAGCCATGGGTCTTGATGAGAGCAGCATCGATACTTGGTGTCTGGGATCACAGTATTGGGTGAAGAACCCTCATGTACCGGGTTATACCGCCCGTTTCGGTATCCTGCTGGACATGGTGGGGGCGAAGGATGCACGTTACTATCAAGAGGCGCTAAGCATGCAGTTCGCGCCTGCTGTCGTACGTAAGGTGTGGAAGACCGGTGAGGCCTTGGGTTACGGTGATCGCTTCGTACAGGAAACGAAGTACTTCGTGGGCATCGATGACCATGTACCCGTGAACAAGGTGCTTCGCATCCCCACGATCGACATCATCGAGTACGATCCATCCACGCAGGCGTTCGGGCCGTATTGGCATACGCACGACGATTCCATGGAGGTGATCGATCGAGCATCCCTGGACGCTGTCGGCCGAACCGTACTGGAAGTGGTCTGGAAGGAACGCTAGATGAGGCTTGAGCCCTTAACGAAAAGGCCTGCCGGATCCGGCAGGCCTTTTCGTTAAGGGTGTGGCCCGTGTCACTCGCGCACGAAACTCACAGCGTGTGCGGTCCCTTCGCTGACCACGACCAAGCGGTACATACCCGGGGCCAGGGAGGAAACATCCATCCGGCCGCCGAGCAGCACAGGGGTAAGGACCTGCTTTCCGGTCACGTCCACCACCATTGCTTGTTGTATGGCACTCTGGTCCTTCAACTCGACGCTGACAACGCCTTCGGTGGGGTTCGGGTAAAGGCGGAGGCGACCATTCGCGGGGTTGTTGTCCATGCTGGTGCTCACTCCCTCGATGATGTTCAAGGTGGTGTTCGCAGGCACATCGCTCACCGTGGTGATGATGCCTGAAGGCCAACGGACCTGCACTTGTTCGATCACAGCATCATCGCCGATGCCGAAGTGAGCGGTCATGCTGCTCATGGTGCTGAAGGCATCGCCGCTTCGGATGTCGCGCAATTGGGGACCCATGGATGACAAGATCGATACGCGGGCTCCGAGGCCGTTGGAGTTCGAAACCGTTCCGACGGTATTCACCTTGAGCCATTTGTTGCCGTTCCCGTTGTTGAGGAAGGCGCCAGACCACGATGCCACGTCCAAGAAGCCGTCATTGTTGAGATCACCTACAGCGCTGGTTGATGGGCCATCGACGTCCGCCTCGAAGCCCATGGAACCATTACCGTAGAGGATGGCCCCTGCACCGAGGATGTCCAGGTAGCCATCGTTGTTGAAGTCATGGGTGGCCCACTCGATGGATTGCGAGGTGAAGAGGTCCAAACCGGAGCCTGCCGTAACATCGGTGAACGTCCCATTGCCGTTGTTGCGCATGAGCTTGTGGTAGCCACTGGAGCTGGATCCGATCATCACGTCGATATCGTCATCGTTGTCGAAATCGCCCCATGCGCTCGACCAGGACTGGTGGTCGTCGGATAGACCGAGTTCGGGTGCCACGTTGGTGAAGGTGCCGTCACCATTATTGCGCATGAGAAGGTCAGTGGCGTCGCAGCCGCACTTGGCCACGAACATGTCGATGTCGCCGTCTCCGTCGTAGTCGATCCACTGCGAACCATAGTTCCCGCAGGTCTCACCAAGTCCCCCTTGGGCGAAGCTCAGGTTGCCTTCGCCATCGTTGTAGAATGCCACGTTCGCATCCACATCGTGACAGCTGAACGCATCCAGTTCCCCATCGTTATTGATATCCACGAAGTTGGTCCGTTGGCAGAAGATGTACTCAGCGAAATCCACGATGCTGTAGGCCGTTCCGTCATCGTTCGCGATGGCGAAGGAGGCACCGCTACCACCTCCGTAGATCAGGTCATTGTACCCGTTGCCGTCGATATCACCTGCAGCGATGCTCCATGAAGGTGAATTCTCCGCATTGGCTGTTGGGATGTTCACGGACTGGAAACCACCACCGGCGAGCTGATATTGGATGTTGATGTTGTTCGTGGAGGCGCGCACTACATCATCCAAGTGGTCGCCGTTCATGTCCACAACGCAGTCCCCGCCGGTAAGGCCGAAGATGCTGGAGGGGGTGAAGGTGACCATGCCGTCCACAGGTGCCACTGGCTCGACCAATTCCAACCGGAAGGAGAAACCAGTTGAAGTCCAGTTGTTGTCGAAAGCGATGCGGTAAATGACGCCAGCCTGCACATCGAACACGGCGGTAGATGCGAGGTTTGAGCCACTGATGTCGTCATTCCCGGCCACACAGCTCAAAGCACCGCAGTTGCCCTGATACACATGGAAACGTGTGTCGGTGTTGGACCCCAGATCGGTGGTGATCCGTACGGTGGTGTCTTCCGCCACCGTGAACCGATACCACTCCGCACTGGTGGCAGTGCCGGTGTTGATGCAGATGGGAGAAGGTGCCTCTGGCCCATCCACAGCACTTACCGCAAACACTCCAGGGGCAATGGATTGGGCGGTGCTGCAACTGTTCTGAGCAATGCTGCTCGTGACCGCCGCGGACAGCAGGAAAAAGGTGGCGAGTGTTCTCATGGGGTTCGGAGGTATGCCTTATGGACGTGAACTATTGCCGTTCTGACGCCCGGGAGACGTTCTATAGTTTAGTGAACCGGGCTGTTCGCGTAGTGCCATCGAACCGGGCTTGGATGGAATACAATCCGGCTGGTAGGCCGCTCACATCCACCGTCATGTCCACTGGGCGGCCTTGATGAACGATGCTGCCACGCGCATCGATGATGGTCAGATCTGCCATCACCCCTGCGTTGAGGCCAAGCATAAGATGACCTTGGGCAGGATTCGGATATACCGCGAACAGAGCCTCCTCCACTCCGGCTTGCACCGCTGTGCTTGGGCTCTCGACCGCGGTGAACGTGGTGTTGATGTCAACATCCGTGTAAACATTCGTGAGACCTGAGGGCCACAGCACACGCACTTCTTCCACCACTTCATCCTCCCCAAGCCCGAAATGGGCCATCAGGGTGCTCATGTACCTGAAACCATCACCGCTGCGGACCTCGCGGATCTGCGTACCAAGCGCTGTGGTCACCAAGATCCGAGCACCTATCCCGTTGCCATTGCTAACAGTGCCCACCGTGTGGATCCTCAGCCAGTTCATGGAACCCCCGTTGTTGTACCGCACGGAGCTACCGCCTAGGATATCGAGATACCCATCGT
>Ga0209812_10000590_pt1 | contig 31589 bp, 24 predicted proteins | sample JI71714BDNA_FD_187502 | JGI IMG/M metagenome (GOLD analysis project Ga0209812, IMG submission 187502) | Wastewater effluent complex algal communities from Wisconsin, to seasonally profile nutrient transformation and Carbon sequestration -... | ecosystem: Engineered > WWTP > Effluent > Algae...
AATACTGCTGATTAGCGCACGATTCGCAAAAGGGGGGATCGGCACATTTGCTGTCGCTGTGCCGTTCTGCTCGGACGACCGTCACCTGTCCGTTCCTGGTTGCGATACGCATCCCCCGATGGGGAATTCATGGGATTTTTTCCAGAGGCAAGTGGCGGAGACGGAGTCCGCCTAGATTCGTCAAATTTCGATTTAATATCAGATGCTAAAGGGGTTAATACTAAATCTTACCCACACGATTCCCCACCTAAACCATAGTTGGCATCCTAAACCTGCCCCGTAACTGTCAAAATCGGAAGGCTTTTTCTAGCTGCAATTCATGGCTTGGGGCCGCTGAGACAACAGCCAAGATGACATAGATTTGGCCTACGACTCGATTCGTAAGCGAGATGGCGTCGGGTCTGATGGACAGCTCATGTCGCCGTTACCAGCTGACCGACATTGGGCGAATAGCGATAGGCCGTGATCGATCTGTCCCGGATCCGTTCGACAGCTTCGTTGATTACCGGAAGCGGAACCACAAACCATTCGCGAGGCTTCACCATGTGGCCGAACCGGTCCGGTATGGTCAGATCAAGCTGCGCGGCGGCGAACACCTTGTGCAGGAGGCTTTCCAGCTTCTGGCAATTGACGCCATAGACCAAGTAGGTCGCCACAACATCAACGCCCGCGAGAAGATAGGTGGAGCTTTTCTCGGCACCGGAGATCCGGGTCTCGACCGACCCGCTGGTGACGCCGATCTTGTGCACCACCTCGCGGTGCTCGGCCACGAAGGGGTGATCAGACTTGCTGCGCAGCACGTAGATGGTGCCCGTCTCGGCTTCGCCGTCGTCCGGTCGATCGGCGAATAATGGACCAGGCGACGGATCCGTAATGCGGCGCCCGGCCTCGTCTTCATGCAGCTGGCGCTGGAGCGAGCGCATCAGCATCCCGCTTTCGGTGCCGTTGTCGAAGATCACCCGCAGGCGGGCGTCGGTGCGCCCCTGGGCGTTGGTGAAGATGTCGTCCATCTCGGCGACGTAGCTGATGAGCCCGCCAACGATGAAGAAGGCCCCGGGCCGGATTTCTGCCTTAAGCTCAAAGGGACGGGTCACCCGTGTTCCCGAGGCGAGGTCCTGCTTCACCTGCTCGAACAGCGGCTTGAACTTCTCGAAATCGTGACATTTGTCGCGCCGGGCAATTTCTTCAGCCGCCCGCTTCTCCTCGGCAGACCGCACATGCCGGAGCCGGGTGATATCAGAGCCGTCGTCAAGATCAGCCAACTCCGAGGCCAGATCGTCCACGCCGAGTTCCACCTCTTCGGCAGCAAGTGCGGTCGCCTCGTCTAGCAATCCATGCTGATCGAAGGTTGCCAACAGGTCCCGGCAGTCCTGCTGCGCTCTCAGCCGATCAAGGCGGACAGCATAGAGCCGTTCAAAGATGTCACGCCCCTCACCGTGCTGCGGTGGACGGCCATGCTCCTCATAGAAGCGCACGATGTCCTCAAAGCCGGCGATGATCCGCTCTTCGCGCGCAGTGTATGTCGCCTGCTTCTTCGCTGCTGGAGCGAAATCGGCAAGTTCATCAGCCAGCTCGTCGAGATCGAATTCACTCATAGCGGCCTTCCTCGCGGAAACGCATAAAGGCAGCGGCACCTTCCGCAAGGCGCTGTTCCCACGCATCGCTCGACGTGATCGACGGAACGCGGCCACGCTCCTTCTTGAATTTGACGGCGGCGACGGCGAGTTCCTTGGCCTCGTCCGGCAGGATCTTGGTGCGTTTGGCCGAAATCGCCGCCTGCACCTGCTTCAGGGTGCTCTCGGTCATGGCCTTGGCCAGAACAGCGTAGGCGGCATGCCAGGGGTTGATGCTATCGATGAGGTCGATGTCGAGCTCGCGGACGTCCATCGCATATTGCCGGACACCCTCCAGCAACGCCGTGTTGGCACGCTGCTCGCCTTCGGTAACGTCAGCCGTTCCCATCGCCAGTGACTTCGCCTTCTGGGTCAGGTTGAGCGCCGCAATTGCATGCTGACGGACTGCCTCCTGATCTTCGGCACTCAGGTCGGGGTAGCGATCGCGGACGATCTTGCCCATGGCCACCTGGGTCATTTCCTGCGGCGCGGTGTTTTCGTCGAACAATCCGCGCTCAGCCACGCTCTTCTTCTGGACGAAGGCCGCGATCACCTCGTTGAGGTCCTGTTCGCAGATGCGGGCAGCTTCGGGGCTCTTGGGCGTGACGAGACCGGCGATCTCGAAGTGATATTGCCCGCGTTCCTCGTTGACGCCGACGTTCGCCTTGCCCTCTTGGTAGCCTTCCGGCCCGTAATCGAAATCGGGCAGTGGGCCCGCGCTTTTGGGGCTGAAGGTGAAGCGTGGGGCCAGCACCTGTTCCATCAATAGGCTGGCAGCGATGGCCTTGAGGGTGTCGTTGATCGCATCGGCAACGGCGGCTTCCGAGGCATCAGGCTCGGCGATCAGGTTGGTGAAGGTCGCGACCGACTTTCCGGGAGCATCGCGCGTGGCGCGGCCGATGATCTGGATGATTTCGGTCAGGCTGGAGCGATACCCCACCGTCAGCGCGTGCTCGCACCAGATCCAGTCGAAGCCTTCCTTTGCCATCCCCAGCGCAATGATGATGTCGACGTGGTCGCGATCATTCTTGTGCGCCGGGTCCTTGAGCGCCGCCAACACCTTCGTCCGGCGCGCCGGATCGCTGTCGTCGACCAGATCGGCGATCTTGAGCACCCGGCCATCCGGCAAGGCCACCAGCTCGAAGCCCGTGACCGGGTCAGCACCCTGCCACTTGCCGAGGTAGTGCAGGATCTCGTTGACCTCGGCCACCTTGTCCTTGGTGCTCTCCCGCGCGTTGACCGACGGGATGTGCACGATCGTCTTGCGCGCGGGGTCGAGGCAGTGCTCGATCGCCTCCAGATAGCGCCCGGTGTAGAAGAAATAGCCGATGTCGAGCCGCTTCAGGTGCTCATACCCGTTGAGCTGCTCGTAGTAGGTGTAGGTGACGGTCTCGAACTTCGCCTCGTCCTCGGGGGTCAGCACCGGCACCGCATCGCCGCGGAAATAGCTGCCGGTCATCGCAACGATGTGCACCTTGTCGCGGGCGATGAACTCCGTGAGCTGGTTGCCGAGACGATTGTCTTCGCCGGCCGAGACGTGGTGGAACTCGTCCACCGCGATCAGGCGGTCGTCAAAGGCTTCAACGCCGAACCGCTCCACGGCAAAGCGGAACGTGGCATGGGTGCAGACCAGCACCTGATCTTCGCTTTCGAGGAATTGGCCGACCGCCTTGATCTTGGACGGATCGGCCTTCTCGTCATCGACCCCGGGCGTGTTGCACAGGTTCCATTTCGGCTTGACCGTCCAGTCCGCCCAGAAGCCATGTTGCGACAGTGGCTCATCGCCGAAGCTGCCGCCGATCGACTTCTCCGGCACAACGATGATCGCCTGCCGAAGTCCCTGATTGTGCAGTTTGTCGAGCGCGATGAACATCAGCGCGCGGCTCTTGCCCGAGGCTGGCGGCGACTTGATCAGCAGGTATTGCTCTCCCCGCTTGTTGTAGGCGCGCTCCTGCATCGGGCGCATGCCAAGTTCGTTGGCGTTGGTTGATGCACCGCTGCGGGCGGTCTGGAACGATACGGCGGGGATGGGGCGAGCGGAGGTCATTGCTACCTTCTGAACAATGAAATGTATTCGTCAAACGCAAACAGACGGTTGCGCCGTTGACCAGTCAGTTCAACCAGAACCCCGTAGCTGACGAGATCATTGATCAGCGCCGCCGCCGTGTTTGTGGAGCTTCCCGTAATGGCCGTAACCGACTTCACATCTAGGATCGGGCGCGCATACAGATTGCGCATGATTGCATGAGCGTTGTCCTGACGACGCGCGCTGAACCGCGGCAGAACCTCGCGCTCGATCCGCTCCTTCAAGGCCAGGATAGCTCGAAACACCCCGGCTGAAGCCCGCGCTGTCTCCTCAACCCCAAAGAGAAAGAAAATGAGCCATTCGCGCATATGATTGCCCTGCCGCACCGCCATCAGGTGATCGACATAAGCGGTCTTGTTGCGCTCGAAATAGTCGGAGAGGTAAAGCGCGGGCTGGTGGAGCAATCCCTCACTCGCCAGATAGAGCGAAATCATCAGCCGCCCCAATCGGCCGTTCCCATCCAGAAACGGGTGGATGGTTTCGAACTGGTAGTGGGCGATGGCAATCTTGATAAGCGGCGGCACCACGATTGTGCTGTCTTGGAGGAACTTTTCCATGTCGCTCATCAGGTCGGGCACATGGTCGTGATGCGGGGGCACAAAAACCGCGTTCTTGAGACTGACCCCAATCCAGTTCTGGCTCACCCGGAACTCCCCGGGCATCTTTTGTTCGCCTCTCACCCCCTGCATCAGGATGGCATGGGTTTCACGCAGCAGGCGATTGCAGAGCGGCAGCTCGGGCAGGCGATTGATCGAATGGTTGATCGCCTGAATGTAGTTCTGCACCTCGCCCCAGTCGTCGCGCTCTTCGGGGTTCAGATCGTCGGCATTCTTGAACGCATCTTCGATATTCGTCTGCGTGCCCTCGATGCGGCTTGATTGTGTCGCCTCTTTGGCGACGTGCATGCGGATGAAGAAGGCTATATCCGGGATAAGCTGGGAGAACGCGTTGAGTTCACCCAGCGCGCGGTCTGCCTGCCCAAGCAGCTGCAGCAGTTCGGGATCGGCAATGACCCACGGGTGATGGATCGGCTGTGGCAGGAAGGCGCGATATTCATACCGCTCCTCTGGTTCGCCCGCACGATAGTCCGCCAAATTCATATTTCAGAAACTGCCCCTGATTTTGCGATATGAATTTGCTTATGTCAGGATCGCGCCCTGGCGCAAGCGCTATGTCAGTTTGAGCGGAGTTTTTTGATATAGCGAGTTCGCTAATGTGAGAAAGTCGGGATCAAAATTCTCAGAGGGTGTTCTCACGCCGCTTTCCCCCCTGTGGCCTTTGCGCCGGTCATCCTGGTGTAGAGCTCGAAGAGCTTTTCGAGGCGTTCGGTGTCGTTTTTGAAGCGGCGGCCGATGTAGATGCGTTCGAGGGTCTCGTCGTTCTCCTCGTGGGCTCGGCGGAGGTTTTCGGGCATGGTTTCGGGGTCGTAGAGGTCGGCGATGGTCGCGGGGAAATGCGCCTCGCGCGCGAGGAGGATGTTCTCGGCGCAAGCCGTGAGGTCGGCCTTGTTCTGCTCGATCAGCTTGGGGAGCGGGAAGCCGTTCCAACCTAGGCCGTTAGTGTAGGAAAACCTGAGCTCAAGGCGGCCACAGACTGTCCCTGCCCAAGTCCAGTGCATGCGTGACGCAAGCACGGAAAATACCCAGAGGGAGGTGTCGAAAGCTCCATAGTTTCGATTTGAAATCACGCTTCTGCTGTCGAGAAGATCGACCGGCAGATATTCGCGATTCTCGGACGACACGGAAGGTAATGCGACGGTCATTTCCGAGCCACAACGCATCTCTCGGAACTGATGAGGTCGATGGTTATCTGACTTCGGACCAAAATCGCTACTCGATTTTCTCAATTCGGCAACGGCGTGGATGCGTGCGGCAATGTGCTCATTGCTCAGAGCTTCCGCGAGGTTGTCGTCATCTAGCCACAGGCAATATTTCGGCACCCCATTGATAATCTCAGAGGCCCCAAAAATTTTTCTTATGATTGCGCTTGTCGTCTTCAGGCCAGCCTCAGCCAACCGGTCTCGACCGAATTGTAGATGACCTCCGTCAACGGGCTTGTTCCCAAATTTGAGGTCTGGCCTTTCGCTAATTGGTTTCGTGTGGTTCTCCACGACGACGTTTTCGCCGGGCGTCAAATATGCCGAGATATTCGCTACGCTCTTTGCCTCAAGCTTCCCATTGTCATCGGACCAGTAAAGGCGCTTTTCAGCTGCCCCGCTTAGTCCCAAACCTACGATGACCACCGTGACGCCAGCATTGTTGGCTGCTAAGTTGCTCCACTTGAACGATGTGTGGGCAAAAACAATTTCGCGGCGATCTCTGAGAATTAACGGCCACAGCAGGGGAACAGCTTGGCCTTGGCAGATCGTGTTGGTGCTCACGAGTGCTGCGACCGAACCCACGCGAGAGATATGATCGGCCGCTTTAAGGAACCAGCCCGCAACATAGTTCAACGACTTCGATGACTTGAGGCGTCGGTCGACAATCCGCTCGATGTCAGCTTTTTGATCGGGTGTCTGATCGTTACTCCAGACGTATGGTGGGTTCCCACAGATATAGGTCTCGCCCCCGGCGTTCTCGAAATCGATCTCCGACTGTTCGAGCGGCGTATTGAACAAGTCGTCCCCCCGCACCTTAACGCCCGTCCCTGTCGGCGGGCAGATGCTCAGCCAGTCAAGCCGCAGGGCATTCCCACAAGTGATCCAGTTCTGGCTGTCCAATGGCAGGAACTCGGCGAGCGCCTCCTTCTGCCCGCGATAGAGCACGTCGCACTGGTATTCGGCGATGATCAGCGCCAGTCGCGCAATCTCGGCCGGGAAGTCGCGCAGTTCGATGCCGCGGAAGTTGGTGAGCGGGATCTCGCTGCGACGATCGGGCTCGCCGCGCCGCTTGTTGATTTCGGCCTCGATCGCCCGCATCTCCTTGTAGGCGATGACGAGGAAGTTGCCGCTGCCGCAGGCGGGGTCGAATACCCTGATCTTGGCCATGCGGCCGCGCAGGTTGAGCAGCTTGCGGGTATTGTCGCCCGCCTCTTCCAGATGCTTGCGAAGGTCGTCGAGAAACAGCGGGTTCAGCACTTTCAGGATGTTCGGCACGCTGGTGTAATGCATGCCGAGCGCGCCGCGCTCCTCGTCGTCGGCGACGGCCTGGATCATGCTGCCGAAGATGTCGGGGTTGATCTTGGTCCAGTCGAGATTGCCGATGTGGATGAGGTATCCGCGCGCGGTGCGGCTGAAGCGGGGGACGTCGATATTGCCGCTGAATAGCTGGCCGTTGACGTAGGGAAAGCCGTTCGCCCAGGTCTTGATGCCCGCCGCCGTGCGATCGGCCAGCGGCGTGTTCATGGCGCGGAACAGCTCCCGGATCACCTCATGGGTGTTGTCCGCTCCGCCGCTGGTCATCCGGGTCACCGTCTCGGTGAACTTGTAGCCGGAATGGAAGATGTCGGTGTCCTCGGCGAAGAAGCAGAAGATCAACCGGGCCATGAAGTGGTTCATGTCGGATCGGCGATCGGCTGCGGCCCACTCGGGATTGTCCTGGAGGAGGGTTACGTAGAGCTTGTTGAGGCGCCCGGTGGCGCGGATGTCGAACGAGCTTTCGCGGATCTGCGCGACGGTGGTGATGCCGGCGAGGGGCAGGAAGAAGCCGAAGTGGTTGGCGAAATCGGGGTAGTCGCAGACGACGGTCTCGCCGGTCGTGACGTCCTCGGCCTCGAACCGGTCGCCATCGGTGGCGAGGATGAAGCGGGCCTTCTGGCTGGTGGTCTTGGGGCTGCTGCGCAGCGCGGTGAGGGTGTCGCCGACGGTGCCGGGCAGGCAGGTGGCGATGTGGATATGGCTGCGCTGGAGAACAGCGTCGGGGATGTCGGACTGATTGGTGTTGCCCTTGCGCAGCCGGTCGATGGCGGTCTTCTTGTTGCCGAAGGCTTCGAGGAACTGGAACGGGAATTCGGCAGCGTCAAACGGCTGCTGCGCGAGGTCAGAGATGGCGTCGCCGATTTCTACGGGGTTCATGGGGCGAAGGCTTACAGTGGCTTATCCCCGCCGCCAAGCGAGACAACGCATGTCTAGCAGTTTATGGCGCAGGTTCTGCATGTTAGTCGTACTATTCGTGTGCGTGAACTCGGTGCAATGCCATCGTTGAGGGAAGGGGAATTGGGGTTGAAGTTCGCCGCAAATCTTGTTGTGCTGCTGGTTGTTCTGGCGCTGGGGCTTGGTATTCCCGCGCATGCTCAAAGCCGAGCTGAGCCTTTCACCGAGAGGCAAAGAGAGATTCTGCGGACGGTACGATCGGTCGATGGTTACATCGATGAGGCATTGCACAAAGAGTTTTGGGGGCTGTTTCCGGACTCCGTTCGCGATGACCCGACCTTGCCGACCCTTCTAAACGATCTGCTTGGGCAGGTCGGCGAGGCGCGTGAGCAGTTTCAGAAGGAGACTTGGCTTAGCGCGCGGGAGAGTTTGGCATTAAGAAAGGTGATCAAAACGCCTGGTTACGTTGCTGCAGTTAGGGCTCTGCGGAGCGCGACCACAAATGCCGAATTCCAAGATGGTATCGGGAAGGCAATCTCATCTGCGGAAGGATTGCTCACCGTGGCAGCAGCGGGGCAGCCCCTCCAGACGCCAGAGGGTCCGGTCTTCATCACAGAAGATCTCGTCAGTCAGGTTCTATCCGGGATCGAAGCCAGTGAGTTTCGGGGCAAGAAGCTTTTTTCGCCCGTTTGGGATGGCCGCTATGTGAGATTTGATTACCCAGATGTCCGCGTTTCGGTACTGGCCGTGACCCCATACACCCTCGAATGGAAGGATCTAGCGACACCCGAGACCGGCAGTATCAAGATGATCATGCTGTCGCAGCGGCGGGGGGCTGTTGCATGGGCCGCGATCAGCTACCTCCAGACCAAGGGACGATTTGAGAACCCCTTGCGCTCGCTGACTTCAATCGCGCGCGCGGGGATCGAGGGATCGGGCGCCGCAGGCAGGCCTCCCGTGTTTTCCAAATGGCGCGGCATGGACTCTACGACCGCTACGGGAAGTGCGCGGACGAGCGAAGGGGATGTTTTCGTCGCCATCCGAGTCATTGAGGTGCCTGAAATAAATGGGGTTCTTCAGCTTTTCGTAGCATCTGAGCTGTCGCTTGCCGATGCGATCAACGAACGCGGGATACTTGAAGAAACGACGCAGATCGTCCCGTGAGCTTGCCCGACGTCGTCCTTGTTAACGCAGACATGGCAGCATACCTTGATTAGGTGCAGGCGTTTGAATTGAAAGGAGCGCGCGATCTTCCAACGACCATAGACAATCCTCGCCGCAGGCTGGGCATTGCTGTGTTCGACTGGCGATTTTCGAGACCCGCAACCGCTTGGGCCAGCACGCGGCATAATCTGCCGGGTCGATCCACCTGTTCACATGTCCACATGTGCAGCTGTGAACAATGACGACTCCCTCGTGCGCTGCCTCGCTCGCCAGCATCGCGCAGCGCCGGAAATCCAGCCAGGCAGTCAGTTCTTCGACGCCCATGATGCGGCCTATATCAGGGCTGGTGTTCGCCAGTTCGTACCCGTTGCGCATCAGGCGCTGCCCCCATCGCAGCTCTGCCATAAGGCTTTGGCCGCGCGTCTGCACCGTCTCGAGAATGGCAAGCCGTGGCAGCCGGCCGATAGCAAACAACCCAGCGATGTGCCGATGGACCATTTGGGAGTCCGGGTTGAGTTTCTGCGACCTTCGGAAATGCCGGCGCAGTCGACGCTCGATTTCGCAGCTTTGCCCGACATAGAACGGGGTGCCGTTGAACGGACCCTCTTCAAACTGCACGCCGGGCTCACCAGGATCGAGAAGGGCATAGACGACGTAGGGCGCACTTTCCGCCTCGTGCCGTGCCTGGCGCTGCAGGGCCTTGAGGCGCTTTTCGATATCGATGGGATAGAGAGGCATGTCGATCTCCTTTGCTGGATCAACACCACCCATCCCCCTTTCCCTTAATCGCCGCCATGTGGCGATCGCCTGACGCGCGGCCCTTACGCTGCGCCACGCTTTGGCAGCCGTGCAGGAGGAAGAACCCGGGAGCACGAAACCGGTTCGCTCGCACGCGACTTACCCGCTGAAACCATGTCCCGCGCCGGCTCTGCTGGGTGATTGCGGACCGAGGCTGCGTTGTGGTGACGAGGTCTGGGACAGAGCGGCCGTTCACGGTACGGCCGCCAAATGACGGGGTGGGTCCGAAAGCTGACGTTGGCTTGCGGGGTTGAGGATCGCTGGGGTTGGAACTATCCAGAACTTCTGCTTACGGCGGTGCGATGAACATTCTGTCGTTCGTTCAGAGAGGACATATATAGGTCTGATACGAACCCTCTATTGATTGCTCCCTAGGAATCCGAAATATCAATGTCGTGGCCATTTTAGGGGACGTCGGTGTTTATCGCGTTAAGAAACTCCTGCGAATGTGAACTAATATTAGCTTCGCTTCCCTTTGACCACTCTTGGCGCTAGCTCATGTCACAAGCAGACCTTGTACGAACAAGTCGAGATGGCGATCAGTTTCATTATCTGCGTGCAGCGCGTCTGTGTCTTGAACTTCTGCTGCCTGGAACGTCTCTCGTAACGGTCACAATCGAGGGGACATCGCCTCAGGAGGAAATCGCTGAAGGCCTCAATGTCATTGACCTCGCGCTTTATCGCGGGAGCAGCGCCCCAGAGTCAGCATCTCAAATTGCCTATCGCCAGTTCAAACACTCGACGTTGCACGCTGCTGATGAATGGACGGATAGCGGGCTTAAGAAAACTCTCGAAGGTTTTGCTAAGCGCTACGAGAAGCTGGCAGAAGCCTACGGCGCGGCCGATGTTAGCAAACGCTTTCTCTTCGAATTTGAGACAAATAGGCCGATAGCTGCAACCGTATTCGAGGCACTTTCGGATCTAGCGGAAGGTCGAGAAAGTGACCGTTCAGCCTATTTCAGGCGGGTGTTGCCCCTAACGGGAGCGGCCCTTCAGACCTTCGCGAAGCTTGTGCACCTCATCCCTAGCGTTCCCAATTATCTTACACAGCGTTCATTGTTGGAACAGGGCCTTGGAGCATATCTTCCAGACAGCGACAAGGATGCGCCGCTCCAACTCAAAGACCTAGTGGCTCGGAAGGCTACGACAGAATTTGAGCGTGATCCACAAATCAGACGGCAGGACGTTCTGCACGCAATAGGCGCCCGAGAACACGACCTTTTCCCCGCCCCGTCGCTCATAGAAACGCCGCAGCACATCGTTCCGAGAGAACAGCTCCCGTCCATCGTGGCGGAGATTGTCGCTTGTACCGTTCCGATAATCCTCCAAGCCGAAGGTGGTGTTGGTAAGTCTATCACGGCCACGACACTCCCCGAGCAACTACCGCCGGGCAGCATTGGCTTTGTCTACGACTGCTTCGGGAACGGCGGGTACAGAAGCGCCAGCGAGTATCGCCACCGACCCCAAGATGGCCTTGTGCAATTGGCCAATGAAATGGCGTCCGCTGGGCTGTGTGACCCGCTCCTACCGTCCAACAAGGCTGATGATAGCGCCTATGTTCGCGCGTTCATAACTCGCGTTCGCCAAGCCGCTGACCAACTGACCAACAGTGGCGATGGATTGCTCCTCATCGTCATTGATGCTGCCGATAATTCTGAAACTGCCTCGCTGGAGGCTTCGGACGGGCCGAGCTTTCCGCGCCTAATATTGCGCGAAAAGCTGCCTGCTAACGTCCGCTTGGTGCTCACAGCACGCCCTTATAGGGTGGAAAGCCTCGTGCCACCTCCTGAGGTGAAGCTGATAACCTTGCAGCCGTTTTCAGAGTCGGAAACCGCAGCAAAACTACGTGCCCATTTTCCCGATGCGACTTCTGCCGATGTGCGGGAATTCCACCGCCTTACCTCTCACAATCCTCGCGTACAAAGTGCTGCGTTAGCCGTAGGCGATACAGTCGGAGAGGTTCTGACTCAACTCGGACCAACCCCTCGTACGGTAGAGGACACAATCAAGGAACTGCTTGAAAAGGCGGTAGCAAAAGCGCGGGATGTGTCTGAATATGAGCAGCAACAAATCGACCTTGTTTGCTCAGCACTCGCGACTTTGCGGCCATTTGTGCCGCTCGAAATCGTCGCGGCAACGGCGGGCGTAGGCGTTGAGCTTGTCCGCAGCATTGCGAACGATTTGCAACGACCTCTGATCGTTCGCGAAGATGCGGTTCAATTCAGAGATGAGCCAACCGAAACTTGGTTCAGGCAGCGTTTCCGGCCTTCTGGAGCTGAACTGAACACCTTTATTTCCCGACTGAAACCCCTGGCGGCAGCGAGTGCTTACGTTGCAGCCGTCCTTCCCGCCTTAATGCTGGAAGCGGGTCTGTTTGACGACCTCGTCGCGCTGGCTCTGACCAGTGAGGCACTTCCTCAAGGAAGCGCAATTGCGAAACGAGATGTCGAGCTTCAACGATTGCAATTTGCTCTCAAGGCCGCCCTAAGAGGCAAGCGCTATTTCGAAGCCATCAAGTTGGCGATGAAAGCCGGTGGCGAAGCAGCGACGGACGAACGCCAGCAGAAACTGTTAAGCCAGAATACCGATCTCGCTGCCCGCTTCCTCGAACCTAATCAAATTCTCGAACAGGTCTCGCGACGGCTGATCACTGGCGGTTCATGGACGGGGTCCGAGCATGCCTACGAAGCCGCCTTGCTGTCGAGCAGCTTGCAACTCGTCGGAGATGCCCGCTCCCGCCTTAGGTTCGCTTACGAGTGGGTGGGGCATTGGAGCCGCTCGCGAAAGGGCAAAGATGAAGATCATTTTGCCCGGACCTCGATAGAGGACGAAGATGTCGCGGCATTGCAGTTTGCCGAGCTAAACCTTCATGGCGCTGCCGTGTGCGCCCAGCAGTTGAGACGATGGAAGCCGAGAGAGGTATCCTTCCGCGTTGGGCGGCTTTTAGCTCGCAGACTGATCGATGCAGGCAGGTTCACGGAGCTTGACGAACTAGCGCATGAAGCGGGCAATGATCTGGGCCTTATCCTAGCGATCACCATGGAGCTGGGTGCGATTGGTCGCATCCCGCCCCGAGGGCCAGTCCAACGAGCAACGGCTTTACTCGCAAGCAAACACGTAAAAATCGGCGCCCCGAACGATTGGCGTGGAGATGACACGCGCTTGATTGCGGTTTCTGAGTTGGTTGCAGCGGCTGTCAGGCTTCGCATCGCTCCTAGGCGAGACCTAGCAAGGGTTCTTGATCGATATGTACCAAAGCAAGCCCCCAGAGGGTTAGCTACGCGCTTTCCCCACGAACATGATCGACGCCTTGCTTATCTCCGGGCGTACTCACTGAGGGCGAAGCTGCGTGGAAGATCGGTTCACCTCACCGAACCCGCAGAGCCGGACATCAAGAAGGCCCTAAAGAGCAAGCATGGTGGTTACGGCTCTGACGCCGAACGGTATAAGCGCGACATTGGCGTGTTATTGCCGTGGCATGACTTGTGGGCGAGGGCGCTACTCAAGAAAATTGCTCCCGCCGATCTCTCAGCGTCCATCGATCAGGCCCGCGATAGAGCCAATCAGGCTGAGGCTCGATCTTATGAAGATTATTCCGCAACCGGAGACGAGATTGCACACATCTGGAGCCAAATTCTCGTTGCTGTATCTGCCTCAGAAGCAGAATGGCTGAAACTCGACGCCTGGCGCAAAGAGCTCAAGCACCCGCTATTCACCCCTACACTAACCGCAATTGCGAGGCGGGCGGCGTCGTTAGGGCAGCACGGTTTTGCGTTGGACATCGCGGCAGAGGCTCACAAGCTGGGCGCTGGCGAGCGGGACGAAGCCGACAGCAAGGCCGACGGCCTGATTTCTGTGTGCCGTGCCGTGCTGACATCGAGCGAAGCGGAAGCCCGCCAGTATTTCAATGAGGCAATCTTGGTAGCGAGTCGGATCGGCTCCGAGAACCTCAATCGTTGGGATGCCATTCTCCATCTCGCCAGTGCAAGTGCGGCGGAGCCGATGGATGATCCAGAAACCGCGTACCAGTTCGCCCGTGCCGCTGAGCTAACATATGAATACGTCGCACGGGATAAACACTTCCCTTGGGATCACACGGTTGAGGCCCTCACAGGGCTTTCTCCTCGATCCGCTCCAGCCATTTTAAGCCGCTGGCTAGACAGACGTTTCGGTAACGAGTTTCGCATCCTTCCAGAGCTTATCGAGGCGTTGCTGGATGGCGGATGCCTAGACCCGATTGCCTCGCTCTGCTTGCTGCCAATGAGAGGTTGGTGGAGCTTACCCAGAATTCTCGATGCCGCGCTCAAGGCGGCAAGCAACCAAACCGAGCGAACTGCAATAGCGACAGAGTTTCTGCGCTATGCACGTTTTCAAGGAGGAGGCCCGTCAGATTGGCGGAAAATAGCCGACATTCTAGACGCGTTAGAACTCCCTTCGACCGAAGCCGATGCAATGGCCGAAGCGGCAGCGCGTTCGGAAGACCAACAGCAGCGAAGCGAGACAACCTATTCCACCGAAAAGGAAGCTATCGATTGGGACTCGGTCTTCGACGGCACCGACCTGCTTGATCCATCGAGTATGAACGATGCCCTTACCCGATACAAAAGGCTGGAGGGCGGGTTCTACCCAAGTCAATTTTATGGCGCCGCGATCAGCAGGCTGGCCGCTGGCTCGGAAGCCAGCTTCCTTGAGTCTTTAGGCCGTTCCGGGACGATAGAGCGCTATGAGCTTGGCGGTCTGCTAGAAGCAATTCCGACGCACTGGAAGTCGCGTGTTTCAGTTGCTCCCGCGATCAAAGAACTTGTTATGCAGGTATATCGCCTGGAATGTTTCAGCATCAGCGCGAGCCGCTACTACCAACTTCTCCCGCACAAGGCCGCGAGTGAAGCGAGTGGCCTGACCATAAAGGAACTCTTTGAGGAAGCAGTCGAAGCAATTGGCTATACAACGGTTCCTTCGGGAGCCAGCGACTTGTTCCAACTCGTGGGTGTGCTCGCAACATTCCTGTCATCGGAAAAGGCAAGAGAAGCCCTCAGCTATGCCCTCAATCTCTTGGAGCCGTTGCACGAATCTACGGATGGCGACGGCCCTTGGTCAGTTAATCTGGTCCCTCCACCAACCGTCGAAGCTTCAATAGCCGGTTATCTGTGGTCGGCGCTGGGATCGCCAGAGGCAGAGAGACGGTGGAATGCCGCTCATTCAGTGCGAATGTTCGCATCGCTCGACCGAACCACAATCATTGACCATCTTCTGGACTTTGCGAGCGAGAAATCTGCCGGGCCGTTTGCGGACGCAGAACTCCGCTTCTACGATCTTCACGCTGTTCAGTGGCTTGCGATCAGCCTTGCAAGAGCGGCAAAGGAAAGTCCGACGACCATTGCTCGCTGCAAAAGCTACCTTCTCAGCCAAGCGTCTCCAAACAATCGGCACATATTAATCCGCGCGTTCGCGGCAGAGGCTCTATTGGCCCTGCAAAAATGTGGAGCAATATCGCTCGAAACGGACGAAATGGACGCGTTAGAGGCTATCAACAATTCCAAACTTCCGGTCATTGACTCCCGGAGCTTTGATCGAGTGCGGGACGGACGATCTGTTGAACGAAAATGGGAAGATTATCGCTTCCACTTTGGTCTGGATTTTCCAAAAAATTTCCTAGCTCCGCTAGGTCGCGTTTTTGCAATGTCCGATTCAGAGATGGAGATCGAAGCGGAAAAGATCATACGCGATGACTGGCGGCTCGACGACGATGGCAGATACAACAACGACCTCAGAGCCACGCGAAAATACTTCAGAGACAATATGAGTCGCGCACGAGGCGATGTTAGCGCTGTGGATGACCTGCAATTTTATCTAGCGTATCATGCCACAATGACATTGGCTGGAAAGCTTCTTGATGAGCGCCCGCTACACGAAAACCTCGAAGACCCCGACGACGATTGGCACACGTTCAGGCGGTGGCTTCGGTCGCAAGGCCTTACCCGAAACGATGGACTATGGTTGGCGGATCGCCGCGACCCCTCGCCAGAAGAGTGCATCACCTTACCGACGACGAAGGACGAAGACTGGCAATCATCCCTAGATGATGAGCAATTGGACGGATTTTCGCTGCTGCCAGATGGTAGAGTGGTAGCTTCAGGACGGTGGACGACCTATGCAAGCCGGCGGCAGCAAGAAATATCGGTAAGAAGCGCGTTCGTTTCAAAAAGCACTGCACCGGCTCTCATCCGTGCGTTGCAGAGCCATCAGGACCGATATTATCAACGACTCCCTTATGCAGGCGAGCGAGACGGCGACATCTCAAGTGGAGAGTACATTCTCAAAGGATGGGTTTCTGAATTTGGTAGCGAAGAAGAAGGGCTTGATAAATTCGACTCGTTGGCTGCCAGTGTTGGGCACCGCACCCTTGTTCCATCGCAAGACATTGCCGCTCGGATGGGTTTGGAAGCAGACCCAACCGGACGAATCTGGCAGATGGAAGGCAAGATAGCCCTCTCTTCGGAAATTTGGAGCGAAGGTTTGCCTGATGAGGACGGGCGACACAGTCACGGACGAAGATTGCTAATTTACCCTGCTCTCATTGATGGCCTTTTGAAAAAGACCGGCATGAGCCTCGTTGTCGAGGTGAGGGCAGAACGGCAGATGGCCTATTCGCGATATGACACTTGGCGAGAACGGGAGGGGCGCGATGCCAGATCGACCACGCAAATCATCCTATTCGAAGAAGGCAAAGAGCCCGTTAGCGTCCGATCCGATCCTAAGCCTAGGCAGAAAGCTCGTCGCCGCTCTAAAGATCGACGATGACGATCTCCTATCACAGTGGATGGCGCATCATATAGCGGAGCTAATTGCTGAATGCGACGCGGCAGACCCTGACGCCAGCAAAGCCGCCAAGCAGCGGTGCGCCACCGCCATTCTGGAGCTTTGGTCGCACCGTGCTTCACTGACAGGCACCTCTAAGCCATTTCAAGACTTGGCCCCCATCATAGAAACCCTGCGAGCGCTCGACCCAGAGGCGGAGCAGCTCTTCTATAGACGCATGATCCCAAGTGTAGAGGGGGCGGTAAATGAAGAGACGGCAAAATGGCTGGGCTTCGCCAAAAACTGCGATGTCATCGCACGTATATTGATAGGCAGTAAGCGGTGTTCTCAGGCCACGTGTGCGTGTGGCAGGAGCTCGTCGATGCGGGACGCGGGGTGACCATTGGCGAGACTGGTGAGCGTCGCGGTCAGCCATGTGTGCGGGTTGATGCCGGTGAGTTTGCAGTTTTCGATGAGCGTGGCGATCACCGCCCAGTTGTCGCCGCCCTCGTCGGAGCCTGCGAACAGGGCATTCTTGCGGTTGAGAGCCAGCGGGCGGATGGCGCGCTCGACGGCATTGTTGTCGAGATCGATACGGCCATCATCGAGGAAGTGGATGAGACCGTCCCAGCGTGGGAGCGCGTAGCGGATCGCCTCGCCGAGGCGGCTCTTGGCGCTGACCTGTCGGCCACGGGCTTCGAGGAACCTGTGCAGGTCGTCGATGATCGGACGGCTGCGCTGGTCACGGGCGTCGCGGCGCTCGTCAGCGGATAGGCCGCGGATCTCGTCCTCGATGGCGTAGAGCGAGGCAATGCGGCGCAGGACATCAGTCCGCTCGTAACGATGCCATGATCCATGACCCCAAGCGTCTGAACCAATCAGCCGTCAGCACAAGGTGGGGCCCAGACACCGCTTACGATAGGCATCGGGATCGATAAGGCGTCAGAGCATGCTGGTCACGCTGCTTCGGGGTGGGCCAATTCGGCATCCCAAGCGGGCTTGTTCGATCTTGATATTCAGATTGTCGGCTTCCTTGAGGACCGATTGAGCGAGAACGAGCGAGAAAATCGTCGCCGGGTCGAAGATCTGAAGAATCGCATTGAAAAGCTGGATGCGTTTTCGAACATGGCTTCTGCGCTTCGCGCGGACTTTCAGAGAATGGTGGCCGACCTAGAACGCAGTGATCATCTTTAATCCAAGGAACCTGAATGAATGGCGGCATTTTGGAGTCTATGAGAATCAGCGAACGTCCGCGCTGTCGGCGCTTGCTGCCGGGATGGTAAGACCAATACCGATGTCGGGTTGCGGCGTATTCGGACTGACAGGCTACCGCTTCTGAACGGCGTGATCTGGGTCGGCAGCTGCCGGAACCTCTTGGGACTTTGCCGTCATTCCCACGCGGTGGTCTTAGCGGCAGGTCCATCGCCAAAACCCGACATTCTACGAACAGTCCACTGGCTAAGAATTACACCCGGAAGTAGGCCGATTGCGGACTGGAGGTAGCGGCGGCAAGCATTAGAAAAACGGACATTGCTCAGCCACGTTTGAGCATTGCTGACGACCAGACCGGAACAAGTTAGATGGGTTCTGTTGAGGCTTAACTCAGCGGCAGAGAGGGGTGGGCCTAGAGTGGCAAGCGGTGACGAGGTGGGCGGCGAGACTGACTACGTGCTCAATCCAGCGTTCTGGCTGAACGGTCAGGCGCTCGGGTTCCCGGTTCAATTCGATTTGGTGTTAAAACATCTGCGTCAAGATATGCGCGACGACTGGTATTTTGACTGCCTACAGTATGACGACCTTTTCAAGGATCCGACCGAGGCGAAGCGGATCATTATCTCGCTCTTGCAGGACTGGAACGGTGTGTATCGGGGTACCCGCAGCGTCGTAAGGAACATACCAAAGAAGGGATATGGCGAGCGCTACGGGCTCGAGACCGACTTCTTCGACCGCTTCGTTTACCAGGCGATCTGTACTTTCCTAATCCCATTCTTCGACCCGCTCCTCGGCCATCGGGTGCTAAGCTACCGCTACGAACCAGCGCCGCTTAATCCGAAATACCTGTTCAAGAACAAGATTGACCGGTGGTTCACGTTTGAAGGCGTGACGCTGACATTCCGCAGATCGGGGCGACATCTGCTAGTCACCGACCTCAGCAACTTCTTCGAGAACGTCTCGCGCGTGCAGATCATCAAGGCGCTCGAAGAGGCGGTTCCATATCTGGTGGCCACCGGTCCAGAAAAGCTGCAAATCCGCAACGCGATCGCCACTCTCGACAGGTTGCTCAAGCAGTGGACGTTCAGCCGCGACCATGGTCTGCCTCAGAATCGTGACGCGTCGGCCTTTTTGTCCAATATCCTTCTGTCATTTGTAGACAGGGAAATGACCAGGAAGGGCTATGACTATTATCGTTATGTCGACGACATCCGAATCATCGCCGATTCCGAGATGCACGCCCGGCGCGCTCTGCAAGACCTTATTCGGCAGCTGCGTAAGGTCGGCCTCAACATCAACGCCAACAAAACAGAGATCCTCGCGCCCGACGTCTCAAACGAGAAAGTAGTCGAGTACTTTCCCTCTCAGGACAGTTCGACGATCGCGATCAATCAGATGTGGCAGTCTCGCAGCCGACGCATCGTGACCCGGTCGGTGACCTACATTTTCGAGATCCTGAGCCGATGCATCGCCGAGGGGGATTCGCAAACGCGGACTTTCCGCTTCGCGGTGAATCGGGTGGCAAAGATCGTGGATTCTGGCCTTTTCGATGTCGGCGACGCATTGTCGATCAACCTCCTCGACGCGCTGTCGCGCTCGCTGTCTGATCACGCCGTCACGACTGACCAGTACTGCCGACTGATCGCTACATTGGATCGCGACGGGCGTTGCCTGCCAGCCCTTGAGGCTTTCCTCCTCGCGGAGGACGGGGCTATCCACGACTGGCAGAACTACAACATCTGGATGCTGCTTGCGGTGCGGCGACACCGCTCCGATGATCTTGTAGCACTGGCAGACCGTAAACTTGGTGAGGACATGAAGTCGGGGGAGGCCGCCGCCATCCTGATCTGGCTCCGATGCGTCGACGAGAAAGCTCTCATCGAGAAGTGCTTGCAGGAATTCGCGACGCTTCCTTATCAAAACGCCCGCTACCTCCTCATCGCTTCATCGGTGCTAGACGAAGAGGCTCGGCGTCCACTTTACGGTCATGTTCCCGTCTGCTTGAAGGGGACCGGGCGCCGCGCCGAGCGTCACTGCAACCAAGACGGCCTTCCGTTCGCCGTGCGCGAGAGTACAGATCTCCTGAACCTCGTCGATGAGGTCAGCGGCTATGATTGACCTACTCTCCCGGCTGCTGCTTTTCATGAAGGACTTCACGGGGAGGGGAGCCGACTCTTTCTACTGGTTCCAAGATGGGCAGATCGAGAAAACTGACCCCGCGAACGTCGTCGAATATCCGGGGATCGTCGTGTGCCACGACTTCTGGATTATCCGCGATGCACTGTTCGATGCGACGGGCAAGCTGCCTGAAGCGATCGTCGACGTCGATGAGCTTCGTATCTCAATTAGCGGAATCCCCGAGGAACGACTCGCCCGGGAGAAGCGCGACGTCACGACGCATCTCGTGAAATACGGGGCCAATCAAGAGGTCTGCGAGGCCTATCAGAAGATGTTCAACAAGGGCATCCCCTTCGACGAAACGGTCGCTGCCGAGGCTGCGAAGGCGATCTCAGCGATGTACCTTGACCTCTGCGCGCAGGCGTTCGCGGATGGTGAATTTGATCGCTTCTTCTCCGTTGAGATGCCTGTCTATCGATTGCTCCAACTGTCGATGTCGAACGGAATCTCTATCGACACGGTAGGGCTCTCTGACAAGCGGGCGCAGGCAGACCACGACTACTTTCTCTTGTTGAAGGACTATTCCGCGAAGCATGACATGCCGCTCGAAACGCCGAGAAGGCGCGCCATCGAGGCAAAGCTGCTTAAGGAGGGTTTCCAGCTGGACGAAGTGTCCGTCGAATATCTACTCGAGTTCGTGCCTCATGAGCACGACTTCGGTTGCGACACCCTAGAGCTCCTTGCCCTCGATACGGCGCGCAAAGTGCTGGGCTCGCTCACACTGTCCACCGACAGCACGCGACCGGTGGTGGACGTGTTCGGCTCTCGCACATCGCGAGTGCAGCTCCGCAGCCCAAGTCTCCAGAATATACCAAAGCGATATCGGTCGATCATCATCGCGCACGGTGGTGCCCAACTCGGGTACGTCGACTTCGACCAATTTGAGGTCGGGATCATGGCGGCTCTGTCCGGGGACGAGGAGCTCAAGAAGCTCTATGCAGCGGGTGACATGTATGACCTCTTCGCGACTACGCACTTAGGTCTGGTGGGCAATCGGAAGGCCGCCAAACAGCTGTTCCTTTCCTATGCCTACGGGATGAGCCGCAAGGCGCTTGTGGACGCCGCCGTTACACTCGGTGTTGACAGACAGAAGGCAAAAGAGGCGTTTCGACTCTTCCAGCGTTACGAGAACTGGAAAAAGGAAGTGTGCATCGAGTTTCAGAGCACCGGCCGGGTGGCTACCGTCTTGGGCAACCACTACCGCCGAAACGGCAGAGGACAATTGTCCGGTAAAGAGCAGCGGTCGGCCGTGAGCCAAGTGGTCCAAGGCACGGCATCGCTGATATTCAAGCGCGCACTGCTGGCGGTCGCCTCAATCGAAGATGCGAGAGCCATCCTGCCGATGCACGACGCCCTGCTATTTGAGCACAGGCTCGCCGACACGCCGGCTCGCGTCGTCGAGGCCTTCGAAGGCATAATGACCGAAATTCTTGGCGGGCGGGTTGCCGGTAAGGCATCAATCAGCGACTTCTTCGAAAGTGAGCAAATTTCGTCTGCTCCACGTGAGAACGAAGTCTGACTAGTGCATAATTGAAGACAAAGAATTTCTTGTCAGATGTCTTTAAAAATCGGGGGAATCAAAGAGCATGGTCGATGCCTATTACGACGACACGCGGTATGTAGATGTCGAGCAAGCGCGTGTTTACTTCAACACGCGACAGCCCGTTCCTCTATATACGATTGGCCGATTTCTCACGACCGTCGGTAGGGAAGTCGAGGATGCTTACGGCGAGGGGTTTGTCGTCGAGCTCGAAGCCATCGAACAAGGCAGTATAGGTTTCATTTTCCGCAAGCTTCGTGAGTGGACGCAAGACGAAGACGATGACCGCGATCGAGATCAGCGACTCTTGGAACTCGCGGAAGCTGCGGAGGAACGCGATCGGCGACTGCTTGAATTGGCTGAGCGTGCCGAACGGCGCGATGAACGCTCATTAGAGTTGGCAGAGCGTGCCGATAAGCGCGACGGCAAAATTCTTTTGGCGACTGTGATTGGCATCGCGCTGGCTGCGCCTTCCGCTGCAAAGGCAACGCTGGATTTATTGGAGTACGGCGAAGGGACGGGCGTCGTTATTGAACAGGACAAAGTCCGACCTGAACTCATTCCCGCGCGCGAATTCGTGGATATCATCGAGGACGACCGAAGCGCACGCAACTCCGAGCGCGCGCAAGCAACCTTGCTCGAGGACCGCCGGATGCAGACCTACCTCGAAGAAAATGCTTTCTTTGATCTCGCAGGCAAGATCATGCCGAGAAAGAAAGGCTTCTTCCGAACTGTGAAGGGTAATCAGTATCGAATCTTGAACCAGCCAGAGACCGCTCCCGTTGGTGCATTGGTTGTTATTCACGCTCGTGCCGAGAACGACCAGAATGGCGAGATCGGCTTGAACATCCTCGATATTAGGTCGCTGGACGACGAGTAGTTTCAGGCCGTTCTCCCTCCCGAGCAGCGAGGCCAGAACCGAATCCGCCAATCGTGCATCTCCAATGGCATCGACCTTAGAGGACGATGTCGGAGGGGGTGCTATGGCTCTAACTGCATCGGGAGACGAATCTTGGAAGCTGCCTCAGCTGTCTGCTTTCGGACAATCGCAGCTTATGCTGAATGACCGAAACTGGGGCGCTTTGCCGACCTTCTGCTTTCCCCGCAGCAATAGGCAGGTTTTGATTTCATGCGGCACTCACTGTTGCAAGCCTGAGCGACCGGGCCTGGATCGTAAGCGGTCGAAAGCTTCTGGGACAAAAAAATGCAGTTCGCGGCTAATTCGGGGACCGTCCGGCTGTCCCGCAACCGGCCATCTATCTGAACATGAAAGCCTTCCCTGCCATGTCTGGCTCGTCCCTGTTCCGAGGGATCTTCGCCCCTACTCGGCTGCGGACCCGGATAAGTCGTTCTCAAACTTGGTGAAAGCTGTGAGTATGGTGAAGAAGACTCTCAGTCTTTCCAGCGGTCTTTGGCGAGTTCGCTGATTGAAGGCCTTGCATGGGCGAAAGCCTCTTTGTCAGCGGCGGTCAGGTTGAATGAAGCGACCGCTTCGATATTCATTTGCGCCGCAATCATCTTGTGCGTCGCCCGTTCAAGATGGCGGAAATAGTCGCGATCTGCGATCACATACCGCTCGCGGCCCTGGCTGGTCAGGATCACGGGCTGCGTCTTTGCAAGCTCGAGGCACTCCTCAACGTCGCTGTGAAACCGGGTGATGGGAATCCTAGGGTGTTCGCTTGGAGCCGCTGGCATGGCGCATTCTCCTTTCGCAGCCACGAATGGCGATATCTGCCAGATTGGCAAGATTTCCGGACCAGCGCTGGCGGCCAAAAAACCTCCCGCCCTTCGGCAATGTTGAGCAGTTCGGAAAAGACAAACGTCGCTGGCGCGCGTCCCGAAGCTGGGACTAATTCGCGCAGCAGCCCATTCGCTCATCATAGGCAGGCGGGTGATCCGCGTGCTGCGTTTGATGATCGTTTGCCTACAGCTACACCATTTGATGATCGTGAAACAGGGTTTTGCCTACATCAAAATGCTTTGGTGTTCTCAGGCGATCATCAAACCCGATGGCTGGATGCTAGGCGTGAATGCCCGCGTCGACGGCGTCGATATAGGTCAACACCTCGTCCGCCCGGTTGCTCTGGACCAGATGCATCGCGGTTTGGCCGGAGAAGCCCGGCAGCGGTTCTGAGCGGTACCAAGCATAGGCCAACAGGGGCGAGCCGAGGCGGGGCTCGACCTTGCCAAGCACCTCGACCATGTGGCGGATGCGGCGCTGGGTGCTCGGCGATGTAATCCGATCCTTGCGCTGGATAGCGTCCTTGCCGAGGCCGAGCGTGCGGGCGAGTTCATCGCTGGTGGTGCGCAGCGTTGCGGCAATCTTGCGCGGGGCAAAGGTGCCATTCTCTGCATAGGCTTGGATCGACATCGCAATGCTCCGCTGCTTCTCGCCCCATATAGTGCCGCAGCTGACGTGAACCAAGCTGCGGACGACCTGAGCGTGGCATTCACCGGCCCGCCCTCGGTCAAGCCAATCAGGGCCAGGCCCTAATGTGAGTTCACCACAGACGCTTGATGGCGAACCCGTCGAACAGCTCCTCATTCGATACCAAGACCATGTCTTCGGCCTGTGCCTGAGCGATCAGCAGACGATCGAACGGATCCTTGTGGGCGATGTTCATTTCACCCGCGAGCCTGGCATGGTGGACGCTGATTGGCAGTTCACCAAAGCCCTGTTCGGCAATGATCGCCTCGAAATCCTGCGCCAGCACTGCCGCACCGGGCAGCTTGCCGATCCGGAATTTGGTGGCGATCTCCATCGCCGATGCGGCGCTGACGATGATCTCGTTGGCCTCATCGGCGATGGCATCGCGGGCACGGCGGCTGAGAGCATCGTCACCCGCCAACCACCAGATCAGCGCGTGGGTATCGAGCAGAAGCCTCAAGCGAGACCCCACCCTTCAAGCTCATCGTCGGGCAGCGGCTCATCGAACCGGGTGTCGACCGTGATCTTGCCCTTGAGCGCGCCGAAGCGACGCTGTCCGCGCGGATTGACCGGCACCAGACGCACAGCCGGCACGTTGCCGCGCGCGATCACGACCTCACCGCCTGCCAAGGCTTCCGCGATGAGGCGAGAGAGGTTGGTCTTGGCGTCGTGAACCGAGAACTGGGCCATGGGGTTACTCCTTGGCTAAGTATATAGCTAAGCCAATGTCTGGAAGCAAGAAGGACGGGATTGGTCCGCGCACGTTGTGTTTCGGGCAGTGGCGTGCGACCGAAATGCTCACCGCCCCCGCTCCATATCGCGCTCGCGGTCCAGCTCGCGCCCGCCCGATCCGCGCCCGGGCTCGCTGCGGTCCAGACCTTTTTCCAGCGTGAGTTCGCGCTCCTTGTTGGTCAGGACCGCCCAGACAAACTCGGGCCCGAGCGCCGCACCAAGTCGCCGTAGCTCGTCCGTCATGATGGGGCCGCGCTTATCCGGTTCGTTCTCAACCGCTTGCCCGCGCGCAACTTCGACAGCGCTGGTCTTGTCGCCGGGATTGCGCGCCACATCGCGCTCGATCTTGTGCGCGTCGTCGACGATCAGGATAGCGTCGCCCGTGAACCGGGTCGCGGCGACGAGGAATGAGCGCGTGCTGTTCAGCCGCCGCTCGCTCTCGCTCAGCACCATGATGCCGTCCTTTGCGGTCATGCCCTGCGCGATATGGGCGTTGACCGCGTAGGCGAGGTCGAGCCGCTCCAGCATTGGGTCGCCATGCTTGAGGTCGATTGTCTCACCATCCTTGGTGGAGACGGTAATGCCGTGTTTGCCGACGCTTTCGACCTTGGCCACATCACTGTTGGCGAGGCCGCGCGCATGATCATTGGTAGTCCAGCGGATCGGATCGCCCGCGTGCAGTGCAAGGCGCTTCTCGGCGAAGACCGACACGGCATCGTGCTGCAGGTTATGGGGCAGGCGACCCGGGGTGAAAGTCTGCACCCGGCCATCCTGCATCTCGAGCCTGACCCGTTCGCCATCATTGCCCAGCACGCGGCCGCGCTCACCTCGCGCAATGTTCTGGGCGCGCAGGTTACTGTTGAAGGTGACGATATGCCCCTCACGGTAGGCTCGCATCTGGCGGGCGCCTTCCCTCGTGATCGTCACCCGATCGAGGACAGTCTGCTCATGAGCCTGCTTGCCGAGCTCGCCCTTGTCGGCGCGCTGTTCCTGGACTGCGGTGTTGAGCGCACTGCGCATGGCGCGGCTCAAGGTGAGAAGCAGCGTCTGCTCGCGCTCCTCCGGTGACCGGCTGACCCAAATCGCCGCTGCCGTTTCAACGCCTTCAAGGCGCGGCAGTTCGAGCGTGCGATCTTTGAGGGCGGCGAAGGCACCTGGCAGATCTTCGCGGTCGAGCGCCGCAGCCACTGCCTTCATCTGAGGCGAGGCAGCGCGAAGGTTTTCGGTAACGGCCGAGGTTGGAGTGCCGCGCTCCTGCGCCTGCTCAAAGGGCTTGCCTGCTGCTATGGCTTGCAATTGCTTGGTGTCGCCGATCATCACCAGCCGCTCGGCCCCCGCGAGATTGGCGAGGCGGGCCAGCTTTTCGAATTGCTCGGTGCCCACCAGCGACGTTTCGTCGACCATGATCCATGCGCCGCGCAGCTCCCTTGCCGTGTTCGCGGCTTGCTCTGGACTGGCGGTGCCATCCAGCACCGGACGGTGCCGCGCGAGGAAGGCGGCGACCGATTTGCCTTCAACGCCAAGCTTGTCGCCGAAATCACGCGCCGTTCGGGTGGCGATAGCCAGCGCATGCACCTGTTTGCCCTCTTCGCGCAGAAGCGCCGCGACCGGCACCAGGGCCGCCGATTTGCCTGTGCCAGCCCCGCCTTGCACCAGATGGACCCGGTCATTGGTCGCAAGAACGTCGACAGCGGCGCGCAGCTGGCCCGTGTTGAGCGGCCGCATGCCGAGGTCAGCCGCCGCTTGCTGAGCACGCAACGCCGCCGTGGGGCGGTCGGCAAATGCTCCAACCGCTCCACGCCCTGCCGCGATCTCATGCGCGGCGCGTTGCTCCAGCGCCAGCATGCTGGCAGGCGTCACCATCCGCTCATTGCCGAGCAGCAGGCCTTTTTCCTGCAATTGCGCGATGCGCGCCTCTACGACATCGGCATTGATGGGCCCGCGACGTTCTAGAGCCGCGCGCACAAGATCGAGGCGGTTGAAACCGGCTTCGTTCTCCCCGAGATCGCGGACGGCAGAGGCGACGGCGTGGGCTGCCGCGAAGGCCTGCGGAGTGAGGGCCCCCTTGCGCTCTGGCACCAGCGCATCCCCGGAGCGCGGGGTCAGTCCCATTGCTGCGGCCACCTCCAGCCCTTTTGCATGGATGCCGCGAACCCCCTCAACCATCCGCGACCACAACGTTTCTCCGCGCGCCGACCGCTCCATCGCCGCCGCAATGATCGGGTGCAGATTGAGCCCCACCTGCGCCGCCTTCTCCGCCCACACCTTTCCGCGCTCTTCACGATCCATCTCGGGTTCCTTGTCCCGCCGCGTCGCAAGAGCCGCGATCTCGCGTTCTCGCGGGGAGGAACGGCCATCCTTGTCCAGCGCGGCGAGGATCTGCGCGCGGCGCTCGGAGAAGGCCTCGATCTGGGTGCGCGAGATGCCTGCGATCTCGAACTCTCCCAGCACGGGATTGTTGCCCGGCACGAGTTCGTAGCCGAGTTTCTCCAGGCCCTCGCGCAGATAGGCGTTGTGCACGGCACCGAGCGTGCGCTGATGCTGATAGATCGCGTCATTCTTGAGCGCATGCCACTTGCCGTCGCTGGCCAGCGTTGCCCCGGCCACCACCGCGTGGACGTGCAATTGCGGGTCCAGTTGGCGGCTGACGTCATGGGTGAAGGTCGCGACGAGAAGGTTGCCGGTGTTTTCGGTCACTTGTCGACCGTCCCGCCAGACGCGGGCCTGCGCCAGGTTCTTTTCCGCCCACACAAGCGTCTGGGCGACGGACGCCCGAAACGCTTCCACCACCCGGTGATCCTTGCCGACGAGCGCGACAAGGCTGACTGATTTTGGTGCGCTGAAGGTCAGATCGAGGCCTGCGCGGTGTTCGCCGCGACTGGCATTGATTTCGCTGCCGTCGGGCAATTTGCCGTCCAGAATGCGCTCGAAGGTGGCGGTTTCAACCTTGCCCTCAAGACCCAGCGCCTGGGCGCCGCTGCCCTGCCAAAGGCTCTGATCGGTGCCATTCTCCAGCGAATAGTAGTTGTCCGAGGCGTAGTATTCGGCCGCACCGGCGGATGCGACGGGGCCGAGCGACATCATGGCTTCGGCTTGTCCATCATGGGCACGAGCACAGGACAGGCTTTGGCACCATGCTTGGCCTTCCAGAGTTCGCACATGGCCTGATCGGCGCTGCCGTACATGGCGCGCGCCATCGGATTGGCGATCCAGGAATCTGGGGTGAGGCGGGCAAGCGTCGTGATGACAACGGCTGCTGCAAACAGGGCAGTGATGGCGCCGACGCAGATTTGCCAGGCAGGCATGCGCCAATCTGGTGCAATCTCGTATCTGTTAACGGTGCGCGGTGTCTTCGCAGCAGCTTCGATGACGTCGAGCCTTGCATCAAACCCGGCGACCCAATCCGGTGCGAGCGCCGCCGAAATGACCTGTTTGTGCAGTTCTTCGACCTCTTCCAGATGCCCATCCAACAACTCTGAAAAGGGCGTTGCGCCTTGCGAGAACCGGGCTGCCAGCATTTCGCCAAGCCTGTTCATCGCCTCTCGGTTCGCCTCGTCGGTCGCGTTGAAGGCTTCCACCAGCCTCTTCTCACGCCGCTCCGCCGCGCGCAGAATGCGATCCAGGTCGATGCTGATCTGCTCGACTTTCAAGGCCAGGGTTACGGCCGTGCCGGGGTCGATCGGCAGTTTCGGCGGCTCGAACATCGCTCTGCCCTGTTCACCGGCGCGCACCGCCTCCTCCGCAATCGCGCGCAGCAAGTCGGGGCGAGACAGGCCGCGACCTTCCGCGACCGCGTCGAGGTGAGCGAGCAGTCGGTCCTCGTAGGCGACATTTACCTGTGCCACCGCACGCGCTCCCAGATCATCGAAATAGGCGAGAGATGGCGGAAATCCCGGCTTCTACGGGGGAAGTAGGCGCAAGCTCTACGCCGCCGCCGCAAGCCGGAGAGCTTTTGCGGGCAGCCTAGAGTTCTACCTAGGCCGTAGAACTGCAGAATTCCGGGACTTTCTGCTCCCCCAGTAGCCGCTAGGCAGTAGCGTGGTGCGTGCAATTCACTTCGCTCTGTGAGGCCAAAGGAGATTTGACTTTGGGGGTCTTGGGAGCGTCTGGATTTCCCGTGGGGGCCAAGGCGGCTGTTATGCCGCAACACACTGCCACTAGGCCAGACACCTGTGCTGCGAGGCCCGCTCATTGGCCCGCTCATTGGATCGTCGGCTTTACGGGCAGGGGGAGCGTCCCCAGAATGGCCGCATCGATAGCCTCACGGATCCTTTCCGCCAGGTTTTGCGCATGGGTGCAGCTGAGCGCGACAGACACATCACCGATCCGCAAGATTCCCCCACGGCAGTCAGCCGGGCAGGCGATCTGACGATCACAGATTACCGTCAGCGAAGCGACGTTCCCGATCAATACGATCGAATGCGTCGGGACGCTGAAAAGCGGCAACCGGGCAACTGGCTCCGTCATCACAGGAGCCTCCCGAAATCGCGCGGACGCTGTGCTGGCGGCGGGGGCGGGATCGGACACACCGGATCACTGACCGGGAGCCCGTTGATCCATTCGTCAATGTCGCGCCGTTTCCAGCGCAGCTGCCCGCCGCCGAGTGCGCAGGGCTTGGGGAAGTCCCCCGCCGCCCGCTTGCGCCAGATCGTGACCCTGCTCATGCGCAGGTGCCGGACGAGATCGTCCGTCGTCATCAGAGTGCTTGTTTCCTCGCGTTCCATCGCCGTTCCTCCACGTCGCAATGCGTGCAGAGGCTTTCACAGGGCGGGGAGCGGACGAAGCCGTTTCTGGGGATTCCTCAGAATTTCTGGGAATTCGGGATGTGCTCAAGGGGGGCACAAATCAGGTGGTGTCGCTGCATTGAATGTTATGCTCAAATGCGCTATGTAAATGCTCAAAGGAGCAATCATGGCCACCTCTGCGATCTACAGCGGCAACGTCAGAACAGCGCGCGGCAGCAAGCTTGTAACGCCGAAGACAAGCGGCGGCTATCGCGAGCTCTTCGCCGCTTCCCCGCAGGCGCGGATTGCGATGATCCGGCAGGGCGTACCCGCCATCGAGGCCAAGCGGCTGGTGCAGGCGCTCGGGGTCGAGCAGAAGGTATTCTATCAGGCGCTCGGGCTGAAGACAGCGACGGTCAATCGCAAGATCACCCAGAGCGAGCAGCTCGCCAGCGATGAAAGCGAGCGCCTGCTCGGCGTGGCGCGGTTGATCGGGCAGGTCGAGGCGATCGTCGCCGAGTCTGGCGATCCCAAGGGCTTCGATGCACCCGAATGGCTGTCGCGCTGGCTGCGTGAGCCACTGCCCGCGCTTGGCGGCACCCCGCCGATGGCTCTGCTTGATACGATGGAGGGTCAGGCCATGGTCGCCGAAGCTCTCGCCCGCATCCAGAGCGGAGCCTATGCGTGAGTCTATCGGTCTGGCGGATTGCGACTGACACGAAGGACTATGAAGCGGACGATCTCAGCGGCAAGGGGGCGGAAATCACCGGCGGTCGCTGGAACGACAAGGGGACGCCGCTGGTCTGCACCTCGACGAGCCGGTCGCTCGCCGCGCTTGAGACCATCGTGCACCTCAACTCGGGCGGCCTGCCGCTCAATCGCTATCTCGTCGAAATCATCATCCCGGATGATGTCTGGAACGCGGCGGAAGGGATCGATCATACCAGCGCGCCGGTGGGGTGGGATGCCGAGCCGGCGAGCCGCACATCATCGGATTATGGCACCCGCTGGGCCAGAGCTGCGACCAGCCTGCTGCTGCGCGTCCCTTCCGTGATCGTGCCGGAGGAAAGCAATGTGCTTATCAACCCGCGCCATCCCGACATCGCGGCGATCAAGGCCCGCAAGGTGCGCAAGTGGATCTATGATCCGAGGATCGTGCGGAGCATGTGACCTAGCGGCCTAGGCCTTGCTTGATCAGGAAGGCCTTGAACGCTCCATAGGTGCCACTGGCCGACCTGCCGACGATTTTGCCGAGCACGTCGTCGGTGTAGTCGATGTGTCGACCGTGCTCTTCGGCGCCTTCCCTGACCCTGGCGGCGATTTGACCGGTCTGGAGGCAAGGATCCCTCTGAACGATTTTCCAGGTTTCCAGGTTCACATAGCGGAACAGGTCCTTCTCGCTCACGGATTTTGGCGCGGCCTCGAGGTACGTATTCAAGGCCTCGGTGAATGCGCTTTCCGCGATGCCGGTGAAGGGGTGATCGGCTTCGCGGACCGGTGAAACAGGGACAATGCTGAGGCCTAGGTCAAGCTCGTCAGCGTGAGGCTGTTGCATCGGTGCGGGAGCGCTGTCGCGAGATTTCACCCGCTCGTCCAGAACCACTCTGGGCACCTCGACGAACAATTCCTGTGCTTTCGCCCGGGCGTCAATCGCGCCGCTGCGGACGATCAATCGCAGGCCGTTCAGTCCTGCAAATTCTTGTCTAGCGATGACGGACGCGCCGTCACCACGTTGGCGCATGGCGCTGCATTTGCCCGCTTCGAACTTTGCCCGGCAGGCCTCGAGGCGGACAAACCACTTATGCTGCTCGGACGTCCGTAAGCGTGCCTGAAGCTCCCGGTGGCTCGGTCTGCGCAGCCGCCGGTCACATTCCAATGCGGCCGCACCACTCAGGGCCGCCGGACACAGCCACTGGACGGGATTGCCGTCTCCGATCGTCGTCAAAATCGTGAGGGCAGCACCTACCACCGACAGACCAACACTGGCCCATTTGCCCATATAGAGCCACGTCCACTCGCCCTGCTCAGGGTCGAGCCGGTCAAGAAATGCGATGCCAAGGACCGATTCGGGGGTCTTTTGGGGATCTTCACCGTGCTCTTGAAGGAGGGCGGACCAAAGCGTGGGGAACCGTTCCTCGCCCGTCCTCAAGTCGAATGTGCCCATCGATGACTGGTCCACGGGCCCCTCCGGCTTCAGGTCCTCGTTGCAGCGCAATAATCAGCCCAAAGATTCATCAACTTGCGCCGCTTTTGCAAGAGTTTTCCGCGCCGATAAGCCGCTTCAAC
>Ga0209812_10000591_pt1 | contig 31535 bp, 30 predicted proteins | sample JI71714BDNA_FD_187502 | JGI IMG/M metagenome (GOLD analysis project Ga0209812, IMG submission 187502) | Wastewater effluent complex algal communities from Wisconsin, to seasonally profile nutrient transformation and Carbon sequestration -... | ecosystem: Engineered > WWTP > Effluent > Algae...
ACACCTGATCAGCATGTTGCAGTGACGCCGGTAAGGCTTCTTTGTGCACGCCCATGCGCATCGTGTTTGAGCGCGGTTCCAGTACGGCCAGGATGCGTTTTTGGCCCACCCGGGCGCGTAAGCCGGCCAGTGTCGTTTCAATCGCGGTTGGGTGATGGGCAAAATCGTCGTAGACGCTGATATCGTTGACAACGCCTTTGAGCTCGAGCCGACGTTTTGGTGCAACAAACTGATTCAGTGCTTCAATCGCCACTGCCACCGGCACGCCGGCATGTTGCGCCGCCGCCAGCGCCATCAGGCCGTTGTCGACACTATGCTGGCCACATAAAGCCCAGTTAACGGTGCCTTTGACTTCGCCACGGAAACTGACCGCAAAACTGGAGCCATCCGCTTGCAGCAACTGCACCTGCCAATCGGTACCGCTTTGCTGCTGCTCGCTCCAGCAGCCCATATCAAGAACCTGTTGTACGGCCGGGACCCCAGCCTGTGACAGCACTAAGCCGTTACCTGGCACCATCCGCAATAAATGATGGAACTGGCGCTGAATGGCCGCAAGGTCCGGAAAAATATCAGCATGGTCAAATTCGAGATTGTTCAGAATTAACGTACGTGGCCGGTAATGCACAAACTTACTGCGTTTATCAAAAAACGCCGTGTCGTACTCGTCGGCTTCGATAACAAAAAACGGCGCATCACCGAGGCGGGCCGATACAGCAAAATTCTGCGGAATACCGCCAATCAGAAAACCAGGCTTCATGCCGGCGAATTCTAAAATCCACGCCAGCATCGTCGTCGTCGTGGTTTTACCGTGGGTGCCAGACACCGCTAAGACCCAGCGGTCTCTGAGCACCGTTTCTGCCAGCCATTGTGGCCCGGAAGTATAGGGAATATTGCGATTGAGCACATACTCGACACAAGGGTTACCGCGCGACATCGCGTTGCCAATGATCACCAAATCTGGTGCAGGTTCCAGCTGAGCCGGGTCATAGCCCTGCGTCAGGCTGATCCCCAGCTCTTCGAGCTGTGTGCTCATTGGCGGATATACATTGGCGTCAGAACCCGTGACCTGATGGCCTAAACTCTTGGCGATGGCAGCAATGCCGCCCATAAAAGTGCCGCAAATACCCAAAATATGAAGATGCATTGAATAGTCCTGCTATAGATGGCCCCGCGCCTGAATCCACGCACGGGCATTTGCCGGTATTTTGCGGCATTGTAACAAAAGCACAACCGGCTTTTTCGAAATAAAATCGGTGATAAAAATGCAATTTTTGCCCAGATTCTTTAAACTCTGGCCGGATCCGATGCCCGTTCGGCCAGCAGAGCCTTTTAATTATTCCAACGAAGACCGGCATAGGCCCTTAACCCTACACTAACAGAAGGAAACACCGATGCGCCGTCTGGCTCCCGTATTGCGACAAGATGGGGTCGATACCGACCTGATTGCTCTGATTAAAACCATTCTGGCAGCCTGCAAAGAAATTTCCTTCCGTGTCGGCCAGGGCGCGCTGGCAGGTGTATTAGGCTCCACACTGGACGAGAATATTCAGGGCGAAACGCAGAAAAAACTCGATGTACTCGCCAACGAATTGCTTAAAGACATGATTCTGGAAACGGGTGTGGTCAAAGCCATCTCCAGCGAAGAAGAAGACAACACGGTTGCTGGCAACCCGCAAGGCCGCTATCTGGTCACTTTTGACCCGCTGGATGGATCCTCCAACACTGACATTAATAGCCTGATTGGCACCATTTTCTCCATTTTGCCGGCGCAAGCCGACCTCGACGCAGCAGACCCGGCGCAATTTTTACAGCCTGGCACCGCGCAATTGGCCGCCGGTTATGTGTTGTACGGCCCGTCGACGATGCTGGCGCTGACCACAGGCAAAGGCACCCGGCTCTACACGCTGGATAAAACCTATGGCGGATTCCTGCTGACACAGGAAGAAGTGGCGATTCCGTCAGTGACGGCAGAATTTGCCATTAACATGTCCAATCAGCGTTACTGGCAACCGGGCATGCAGGCTTATGTCGACGATTTATTGCTGGGCAAAGCCGGGCCGCGTGGCAAGAACTTTAATATGCGCTGGATAGCGGCCATGGTCGGCGATGTGCACCGCATCCTATGCCGCGGCGGTATCTTCATGTATCCAACCGACACCAAAGATCCAAACAAACCAGACAAATTACGCCTGATGTATGAAGCCAATCCGATGAGTTTTCTGGTCGAACAGGCCGGTGGCGCCAGCTCGACCGGCTATCAGCGCATCATGGAGATTCAACCGGTGGATATCCACCAGCGCGTTGCGGTGGTCCTCGGCTCAAAACACGAAGTCGATAGTTGCCTGAAGTATCATCGGGCCTGAATAAACCGGGCGTCCGACCAAAGTCAGGACGCAGAAACATAGCCATTTTTGACGCCGCCAGTATAATAGGCGGTACATTTTTTAATGCATAAGGAAGCATCATGAGCTTAAGTCTGGTTCCGGCAGGTAAAAATCTGCCAGATGAAATCAACGTGATTATCGAAATTCCGGCCAATGCCGACCCAATTAAATATGAAGTGGACAAAGACAGCGGTACGGTGTGGGTTGACCGTTTTATGTCTACGCCAATGTTCTATCCATGCAACTACGGTTTTGTGAACCACACGTTGTCACTGGACGGTGACCCGGTCGACGTGCTGGTGCCAACCCCATACCCATTGGTACCAGGCGCCGTCATTAAATGCCGCCCGGTCGCAGTGCTGAAAATGGCTGATGAAGCCGGTGAAGATGCCAAAGTACTGGCAGTGCCTATCAGTAAACTGACCAAAATTTATGACCATATTCAGGATATCGGTGACGTCCCTGAGCTGTTAAAAGCACAAATCCAGCATTTCTTTGAGCGTTACAAAGAACTGGAACCAGGCAAATGGGTCAAGGTTATTGGCTGGGGCGACAAGGCCGAAGCGAAAGCAGAGATCCAGACTTCGTTCGAACGCGCACAAAACAAATAAGTTTGACTCTGTAACGATACAGGCCCGCACTGCCGGGCCTGTTTCATTTATGACACCAAATATCAGTAAATTCATTTTTTTCAGCACTATCCCATTCTTTACATTAAGAAATTCTGTTCTAATGCCTCGAGATTGCGGCGACATAGCAATTTGCTGTCTATACTGGTAACTGATTTCAAATCAAAGACATTGAATATAAATCCGGCCATCGCGCTGATCCAATGGGGTATTCATCTATGGAATTTTTGCAACGCCTTTCGATTGCGAAAAAAATCTATTTAATCCCTCTCATCGGCACCATGATGTTTGTGGTGTTTTTGGGGCTTTCAACTAAAACTGCTCTCAGCAACGTTAAGACGCTGGAAAGCACCCGGGATATTCAATTCCCGATCCTACAAGCTTCAGAAAGCGCTTTGGTGTCGCTTGAACGTTTAAAAGAATCCTTGGCCAGTGCCGTCACGACCGGTGACGAAGAAGCACTCAATGGCGCCAATAAGCTGGCTGACCAGATGAAAAAACAGCTGACCACTATCGGGCAACTGGAATCTGGCGTCAGTCGGGAAGTGAGTCAGATTTTGCAGTCTTTTGATTCTTACTACGAAGTCGCATTCAAAGTTTCCCAGGAAATGGTCAGTAATACTGCGGATATGGCCACCATTGGTGAGCGTTCACAGAAGATGAATGCTGATTACGAAAACACAGTCAAAAAGCTGACCTCGTTCCGGGATTTACAGTTATCTCAGTTTAAGCATGCAATTGATGATGCCAATAGTCAGGCCTCACAAATGATCACCGTTGGTGTCATTATGATGGTCATCACCATCCTGGCATTATTTGGTACAGCCTTGCCAGTCGTGCGCGGCATCGACAGCAGCCTAGGCCATATTATTCGCTCTCTGCGCGACCTGGCTAAGGAAGACGGCGATTTAACCGTCAGGATTCAAACCAACTCCAAAGATGAATTAGGCGACCTAGCCTTTTGGTTCAACTCATTTATGGAAAAACTGCAGGGCGTCGTGAAAGAGATCGTAAATACCGCACTGCCACTGTCATCGCTGGCTAAAGACTTACACCATTTAACTGAAGATACCAACAAGACCATTACTGTACAGCGCAAGGCTGCGGATCAAGCAAAAGTTGCAGTCGATGTGATGAGTCATAGCGTTATCGCTGAAGCCAGCAGTGCGAATGAAGCATCAAGTGCTGCAAATGATTCCAATGTCGCAGCTGATCGCGGTCAGCAAACGGTAGGCGTTACTGTCAACAATATCCGCCAACTGGCCACTAACGTCCAGGAAGCTTCAGAAGTCATTCTAAAACTGGAGACTGATGCCAATCAGGTTGGGGCTGTGTTGGATGTGATTAAAGGCATCGCAGAGCAAACAAACTTACTGGCACTGAACGCAGCTATCGAAGCGGCACGGGCTGGCGAACAGGGTCGTGGTTTCGCGGTCGTTGCGGATGAAGTTCGGACTCTGGCTTCCAGAACGCAGAAATCAACTGAAGAGATCCAGAAAACGATTGAGCAACTGCAATCTGCAGCGCGTTCTGCAGTACAAAAAATGCAGCAAAGTACAGTGCAGGCCGATCAGAGCGTTACTTCCGCTAATCAGGCTGGCGACTCACTGCAGGCAATTACCACCAGTATCCGCCGCATCCGCGAGATGAACCAGCACATTGCATCTGCAACTGAAGAGCAGCAAGTAATGGCAGGAACTATCGTTGGTCATGTCGTCGATATTGTGAAGCACACCGAGCACACGTCCCAAAGCGCTGGGCATATTGCCAAAGCGAGCCGGGAACTGGCAAATCTGGCACAGAACCTGGAAAATATTGCCCGACTGTTCCGCGTCTAGTCGCTTCAAGTACAGCGGCTAACGTCGCTGCAAACATAAAAAATGCCGCATATAGCGGCATTTTTTATGTTACGTATCAGTTGTTACGGCTGCCAATTCCGGATAAAAGTAAGCAGCTCTGGTGTGGGCATAGGCTTCGCGTACATAAAACCCTGCACTTCATCACAACCCATCGCCTTGACCGCAGCGGCCTGCTCGGGCGTCTCAATCCCTTCAGCAATAGTCGACAATCCTAAACGCTTACCCAGACTCACAATAGTTTCTGCGATCACAGAACCGTTCGGTTTAGCAAAATCGCGGACAAATGCCCGATCGACTTTAATCCGATCCAATGGTAATTGTTGCAGATAACTCAGACTAGAAAACCCGATACCAAAATCGTCTATCGCAACCTTGATACCATGTGCTTTGAGCTGACTCAACGCATCGATGACAATTTTAGGTTCATCCATCACCACTGACTCGGTAATTTCCAATTCAAGTAGCTGCGGGTCAATCCTTGCGGCTTGAACCGCTGCTATCACTGATTTTACAAAATGCGGACTACGGAATTGCGGCATCGATACGTTGACGGCGATCCGCAATGGTTCCAGGCCCTGGGCAGTCAGATAATGAATTTGCTGACAAGCCTGTCGAATGACCCAGTCACCGATTTCAACAATCAAGCCCGAGTATTCTGCTAACGGAATAAAGACTGCAGGAGAGATATATCCACCCTGTCCATCTGGCCACCGCAATAGTGCTTCCATTCCGATCACTTGATTATCACTCAGCGAGATTTGTGGCTGATACCACAATGCCAGTTTATCCTGACCGAAATCCTGCCGCAGTCGACGCAATAAAGCCAAACGCTCGGCCATCTGATCTTCAAGTTCAGCATGATAAAACTCGAAGTTTTGCGAGAGATTCTTTTTCGCTCTGTTCAAAGCGATATAAACCTGTTTCAGGATGCCAAGCCCCTGACGCACAGAATCATTCAGCCGGCAGAAACCAAAAGTCGCATTAATTTGCAAGCTATGCTCTGACGCCTGAAATGGTAAAGCAAAAATCGCATTTAACTGTTGCGGAGTTAACTCAGATTCGGGACCAATCAAGCCAAATACATCTGCCCCGATCCGGGCTATCTGCGCGATATCACCAAACTTTTCTACCAGTCTGTGAGTGACCGCAACCAATAAATCATTCCCAACTTCTTGTCCAAGACCATCATTGACGTCAGAAAAGTGATCGATATCGATTAAAACAGCAATAGTGTTTTCAGGCGCGAGGCGCCGTGTTTCCTGCAACAATTGCGTATATTCGTTACGATTAGGGGTTTTAGTAAGCGGGTCGATGTAAGCGGCGTGCTTGAGCTGTTGAAACAGTGTCACATTTTCATATCCGATTGAAATATTGCTCAAAAATACTTCAATCAGCTGGCGGTCGAAATCTTCGATAGGTCTGTTAGTTTCAATGTAAACCGCTGCGCTGTGCTCAGGATTGCCCAGATACAACACGGTATCAAAAGCAGTGAAAATATGTCTGCGCTCAGCCAGGCACAGCAAAATTTGCTGGATGATCCGTTCGTTACCAAGCCGTTCAAGTTTGCACTTGATATAAGGTGCATAATGCCCTGCAGCACCCAATACGTAGACATTATCGCTGGCAGAACCATCATCTTCGATTTGCGCACACAAAACACCTTCGGCATGTAACCCGATCAGCGACGATATTTGCGTTACGACACCTTCAGAAAATTCATGCAGTGAATGCTGTTCTAACAGGTTGGCACCGGCATTGATAATTTTTTGTAACCCCAGCCGGTTTTGATTAATTGTTCGGATTTGCTGATAAGATCGGATTGAGGAAATGATCGAAGTCACCAGCTTACTGCGGGTGAGTTCTGTTTTAGTTTTGTAGTCGTTGATGTCGTATTCTTTGATAACACTTTCTTCCGGGGCATATCCCGGTTGACCGGTTCGCAACACGATTCGGACTTCATCCATCCCGAGCTGTTCGCGAATTTGTTGTACCACCAACAAACCTGCATCATCGGATTCCATCACCACATCGAGCAAGATCACTGCAATGTGGGGATTCTTCTTCAAAAACTCTATTGCTGCACGGCCAGAATAAGCATGATGAAACACCAGTTTACGGCCCTGCACGAGCAAATCGCTTAATGCAAGTCGGGTGACAGTATGGATTTCTTCATCATCATCAACGATCAATAAATGCCACTCGCCCGTCACCTGAGGTGCTGGCGTATAGACATTCTCGTCTTCTGCGAGGAACAGAAAATCATCATCTGTTACTTTTGAAACCATTCAACGACCTTATCCTTAGAGTCTCACCGGGCAACACTATCTGGCATTCCATTTTGTTGTGCCTGAACGGGTCCGTTCATACCACCTGTGAGCCAACATCAACAACTGTTTTATCGCCTTCTTACACTATACCCTTAAGTAAAAAATGCAATCACTTTTACGTAGTGCCTCCGGGTATAGCTAGGCTCCGCAGCCTGGTGAAAAAGCAGTGACTCAGGTTTTTCGCGATAAGGAGTAGCGGTCTTGAATTCATGGCCGATACAATGGTTTCGCCAAACGCTTCAAGGGTGCCCCGGGATGAGTAAAATTCAACATATGTCTGGTCAGCAGCGACTAAAACATCTCGCTAAACAACAACTTGGGCAAGAGTTAGGCGGTAAAGCCCGCTCTGTGGAAAATCACGACAATACTATTTCAATCCAGCAACTTCGTCATGCCAGTGCCGTTCATCAGCAGTTATCTGCCCGGGCGGGAGCCGTATCTGACACCGAGATCCCCGAAGATAGTGTCCGCAGCCGAGCCGCCCGGCGACGTCAAATGACGTTGGAGCGGCAACAATTTAATCTTGAGAAAGTCATGGTACTGGCGCAGGAATATTGTACGGATCAAGCCGTTAGTCAGGACTTAGACCCTGACTGGTTTTATCATTATTGTGAACATGTTCAGAATATATCTGCACTCGCTATGCAGAAACTATGGGCCCGAATCTTGGCGGCGGAAATCAGTGCTCCCGGCAGCTTCTCTTATAAAACGCTGAACATCCTGCGGCAAATGCACCACAAAGACGCTCAAGCGTTGCAACTGGCCTGCAGCCTCAGTTGTCGTCTGGCATCGCAGGAACCGGCTCATATCTACTTCAGTTATCTGCAACAAGGCTCGTTCTGGCAGTGGCTGCGCGGCCGTAACCGTGGAGTATTAAATCTGAGTCAATTCGGCCTAACTTACCCGCAAATTCTCAGTCTGACCGATTTGGGTTTGTTGCATCCTGCAGAGATTGAAAGTGGAGTCATGTCAAAAGGGCAAAGTTTTCAATGGCTTTTCCCACAAACACCGCTCACCGGGCGCCTCAAAGCAAATGGGATCGTGCTGCAATACTACAAATTCACTCACAACGGTGCGGAGCTAATGAGCTTGTTGAACAGTCCCGTACAGCCCCTTTATCTGCAAGCGCTGCAGACTTTATACAGCAATGTTATTGAATTTCAGCAACTGGCCTGATGCGTGACAAAATATGTGCAAGTTTGCGCGCATCCATTGGTTTAATCATCACATCATCCATGCCTGCAAGACGGAAACTCGCAGCTTCTTCCGGTAGTGCATGTCCGGTGAATGCGAGTATCACAGTTTGCTGATGGTGACGCAGTTGTCTAATCCGTTTGGTAACTTCTATCCCGCTCAGATCTGGCAATTGGATATCCATCAAGATCAGTTGATAACGGCTGTTACTCGCCATTTTTAATGCTTCATGGCCTGTCATCGCAAAATCTATACTGACGCCCTGCCCAGCAAGCATTGCGCGGACAAAACTGAGATTGGTCGGGTTATCATCAACAATCAATAACTGTTGATTGGCGAATTGGCTGCCTGGTTGCGGTAAATCCTGCAAATCTGCCAGCAACAGCGGCGAGCCAAATCTGGTATCGGGCAATGAAGCACTGTAGCCCTGCAGTAAATCCTGCGGCGCAAATAGCACCAACTGATGTCTCTGGCTGATCTGATGCAGATTAGCCATATCAGCTTCACTGACTTCATCCTGATGCAGATGCATAACAACTGTATCAATAAGCCGGCTTTGCAACATCTGCATCAGTTCATTTAATGTACCGGCAGCTACCACCTGCTCACTCACGCCCAACAGACTCTGGCGCCAAATTTCAAGCCTACCGCGCCTTGGGTCATACACAGCCAGATTTTGGAACCGCTTCCCCTGCTGCTGATGCTGACCAACAACCGGAATGCTGAGTATCAGTCGGGTCCCTAAATCGGCTAACTCTTGAATTTGAATATCTCCGGATAATGAATCCAATAAATGGTGAGTTAACTCAAATGGCATATCTGTCCAGGTAGGTTCAGCCAAACCTCCTTCCTGCAGGATCTGCCGACTGCGTGCACTGATACTTCTGCCTGTATATTGAATTTTCAGCAACAGCTTATCTCTGATGCCGGTTTCGATACGATAACCAACGAGTAATTCATGCCCTTCGATTAACTGCTGCAGCCCTTGCAATAGAGCAAACAACAGCTTTCGCAACATGTCGGTATCAACGACCATTTGGTATCGTGTTGAGGTCGGATCTTCATCCGGCAATAGTAAAATCTGTGGCGGCCATGACTGCTGAATATCCCGCAACGAGTGGGCAAACCAGCGCGAAACACCTTGAACTGTCGGTTGTAAAGCACTCACTGGTTGCTGCCGCCATTGCAGCAATCCGAACCACTGGCGCAGTTCCACATCCTTCATTTGTCCTGCTTGATCATTCAGCAATTGCCAGCATCGCAAATCACGACTTAAATGCAAATTACGGTGTAGCGTCTGAGACACCTGACTTCCCCATTCATGCTGCTGCTCTGAAAAGGCGGTCTGCTGAGTTTGCAGTTGTTGCTGTTGACTCTGTATGGTTTGAACGGCACGGTCGTACTGCATGACCAATTGACGCAATGTCGATTCTAATTGTCGACGGTCCAATCTGGCATACCCCTCGGGTCGCAGTTCGACAGGAAACATTTGCCAGAATTGCTTACGACGCTGCCGTAATAAACGCTCACGCAGAATGTAGCCCATCACCAAGATTGCATAGCCAAACATGGCCATCACCAACCAAACCCATGGGAATCCGCTGGATAATGCCGACAGCTGTAATTGTCTACCGTTACTTAATGGATAGAGCAAATTGAGCTGATTCAATGACCATAATGACTTTTTGTGCGGGAGACTATCGGCAGTCAGGCCAGCAGCGACACTGACGGTCCCGTCTTGTTCTAACAAACGAATAGACAACGAAGGTAAAGGCGAGACCGACTGTGACAACGACATTAATTCGGCTTCATACACCGGTTGTGCTCGCAGGTAGAGAGCTAACTGCTCAGCAAGCTGCTGCAACTGTAGTTGCCCGAGTTCCTGCTGACGTAGGGCAGACAACCAGGCTGCACTCGATACAGCCAACAAGATAAAAACGAACAGGCCGATGAGCAATTTAAGGTGTAGCATGCTGCGATTCCGGATCAACAACTCAATGCTGGACCATTCACTCTGAAGGTTCAGCGAAAGCCCCAGTATAGCGGGGTTAGAATTACCGCAGCAACCTCAGCCGCTGTAAATCCAAACCAATTTAGTACATTTTTTTAACAGAAATCAGAAGTCAAAATAGATTGCGGCGAAGCCACCGGCATTATCTGCCACAACATCTAAATGATCACGATTTGTCACAACCAGCCTACTTTGCTGCCATCCTGCCCTAGCATACAGCTGAAACATGGCGATATCGATAACTCGCCATGACAGTCCGGCACGCCAGTCGTAATTGATATCACTCTGATAACGGCTGTACACGCCTGTGACAAAAATCGCAGTATCAGTTCCCCACACCCCGACTTCAGTATCGGCATACAACATTGGAATGATCACGGACAAGTCTGCGCCACTCTCAGTAGACATTGAATTGAGATTAATTTTTGCCTGTACTTTGCGGGCAGTAACGCCAACATCGACACTGAAAAGATCACTGTCAGAAATTTCGTAATATGCTGTTAAGTCATAATAATGCATCCCATAGTTCTGCCGAGTCTCAAGACCTGCAGTATAGGAAACCTGACCTAAAGTCAGCGGAGCACGAAGCTGTGTCTGACCTGAAAGATTAAGGCGCTGATAGCGTGCAGCAATGTTGGGCAACAGCGGTAATGGATGTTCAAGACGGCCAGACCAGGCCAAGCCACTGGCGTTTTCGAAGGTGAGTGCTCCGGCCGAGCCTGTATCTCCGGCTCGAATGTCAGGTTGTGCCCGCCAGGTCTCAACACCAAGACGAACCCCCAGCATATCTGCTTGTGCTGCAGAACATAACATCGTCAGGCTAAAGCCTAACCAGCTCATGAATCGCATCTATTATCCTTGCGCCAATAACTCAGTCAAATCGATCAGAGCCGCGTTAGCCCGCGATATATAGTTCGCCATCACCAAACTATGGTTGGCCAACACGCCAAAACCACTGCCATTTAATATCATCGGTGTCCAGACCGTTTGCTGCGTAGACTCCAACTCACGAATAATCTGCTGCAAACTCACTGTCGCGTTCTTGCGCTGTAACACATCAGCAAAATCAACTTCTATCGCTTTTAGCAAATGTAAGAGTGCCCAGCTGGCACCACGCGCTTCGTAGAACTCATTATCAATCCGCCACCACGAGGTTTTGACCATCATTTCACCTGGCGTCAAGGTAGATTGGCGCGCTGCAATATCGCCTGCTAAATCAGTATTCAACCGGTCTTGCCCGACGCTGGCGCTCAATCGCTGGCTATAGCTCCCCAGGCGTTTCTCTGCTTGTTTCAGCCAATCACGCAGATTATCTGCTCTGGCAAAGAACTGATGCTCCTGATTTTTCGGGTCCATTAACGCCTGGCGATAGTCACGTAACAACTTGATTGCAGCCGTATATTCATCTTCTGGTGACGGCACCATCCAACTGCGATGCTCGATATTGAATTTAGGTTGAACTTGCTTTAGCAGGCTGTTTTCAACCGATTGTGACTGGGAACGACTCAAATCAGTACGCATGGCTAAAGCCATATCGCGGATCATTTCCAAAGCGCCCAGCTCCCAGGAAGGCATGTCATCCATCATCACAAAAGGCGGCAATATGTCATTACTGACAAAACCACCTGGTTTATACAACAGCGTTTCAGTGATATGAATCAATGTGTTAGTGGTAGTAAAGCCGACAACAGGTTGTTGATTGTTTGCAGCAGACTGAGCCACAGCCAAGACGTCAAAAGTGGCTGGCTCATCACTGTAATACAATGCCATCCCCCACCCGATGAGCAATGTGCTCAATAGCAGTGCGATACCTATCATCAGCTTTTGCATAAAACAGTCCTATTGTTTGGGGATCCGGGTCACAGTGGCCTGCACCGCTTGTTCACTTCCGTCAGACCAGCGCAGTTGGAGTGGGACTTGTTGACCCTGGCTAATCTTACCGGCGGGTCTAAACAGCATTAGATGTAATCCACCGGGTTGTAAATGCACCTGCTGCCCAGGTTCAACTGAGATGTTTTCTACTTCAGTCATCTGCATCATGCCATCCACCATCTGATGGGTGTGCAGTTCGATATTGCCAAACAAGGGGCTGGTGACTGACACCAAAGCGATTGCGGTGGTGCCGCTATTTTTTAGCGAAAAATAACCGGCACTCAAAGTTTTACCCGGTAAGGGTTCACGTACGGTTGCATTGGTAATTTCCACCTGAGCCGACCAAAGATTGCTTGAGAAAAGACCAACAGCCAAAAAAAGAATCTGACGCATACAAGGCTCCTGCTATCAATATATGCCTATCTTACACAGGAGCCCGTGATTTGTCAGACAACATAACGGTTTGGCAGAATCAACGCCGCGCCAATGTATGCAACAAACATAACGGCTGGTAATGCCAGGAAAGCCAGCACCGCTATGCAGCGTATTAACGTTGTATTGTGCCCGTATGCTCGCGCCAGGCCACTACAGACTCCGGCAATTTTGCGATCAGCTTTGTTGCAATACCAACGATTTTCATGGTGAGTTCTCATGACTGTCTCCAGATTGTTAAAGTTCGATCTATGACAATCAATTCACATGCCAAATAATTAATCCTTCATATTCAATGGGTTACAGAAAAACACCAACATGAAAACTACAGGATTGGCGAAAAAGACTAAAAAATGCGGTTTCTACTTAATAAACAGTCGGTTCTGCCTGGAAAATGAATTGCGGAATGGGGATAAAAAAAACCCGGTACTGCTAAGACCGGGTCGTCGTGGGGATTTCAGTTGGCGGCAAAAACAATAACCAGACTTTTGCCGTGACAAAGATACTGATCACCGGGAGCAAAAACATCCCGAGTAACGCAGGGGATAATGCCAGAATCACAATGCTACTCCACAATTGCGGATTCAGTAGTGGCAAGTCCTGCCAAGACCTCCGTATCAGTTGACTCAGCATCTTTAGATACAGCTTCAACCAAACTTTCCGTTAAACTTTGCTTTAACTGCTCAGCCAGATTCGCTTTCATTTCAGCCGCCTGTTCCGCAATCTGCACCGCAGCAATTGCAGTCAGGTCACTGACGGGGTCTGCCATCACAGCACTGGTACCGAACATCAAGGTGGTTACTAATAAAACTTTGTTAAATGATTTCATGATAATTTCCTCGTTGGTTAAATTCACTGTCTTCAGACAATGAATTACAATCCTTGTGCCAACTGAGAAAATAATTACATCTTATTGTTTATTAAAGATTTTTATTGAATGCCGACTCAAATACATCATTATCAAAAACAGCAAAAAACCAATTTTTAGCATAAATAACTAAGTTTTAGCCAATCTCTGGCACCTTGGCTAAGGCAGCTTCTAATACCTCAGGCCCACTGCTGGCTAAATGACCAATTTCGCTCAGATGGCGGCGCCACTGCCTCGCTCCGGCCACCCCTTGGAATATGCCTAACATATGTCGTGCTATGTGCCAGAACCTCGCACCTTGCTGCATTTGCTGTTCGATATAAGGCAGCATGTTACGTACTACCTGATGTGGCGTCGGGATTTCTGAATCATCGAGAAAAATTGCCCTGTCAATCTGAGCGAGCAAAAGCGGATTGGTATAGACTTCCCGCCCAACCATGACACCATCCAGATGCGCCAAATGTTCTAAACAATCAACGACTGTTTTAATACCGCCATTAATAGCAATATCAAGCTCCGGAAATTGCTGCTTCAACTGATACACACGAGGATAATTCAGCGGCGGAATTTCACGGTTTTCTTTCGGACTGAGTCCCTGCAGCCAGGCTTTACGGGCGTGGATAATGAACTGGGAGCAACCAGCAGCTTTGACCACGCCAACAAAATCGGTCAGAAACTCCATATCATCGGAGTCATCGATGCCAATGCGTGTCTTCACCGTGACCGGAATATCAACAACATCACGCATTGCGCGCACACAGTCAGCGACCAGTTGTGGTTTGGCCATCAAACAAGCGCCGAACATACCATTTTGAACTCGATCAGATGGGCAACCTACATTGATATTAATCGCATCATAGCCACGCTGCTGACATTGAATAGCAGACTTTGCCATCGCAGCGGGATCGGAGCCGCCAAGCTGAACAACGACCGGATGTTCCTCTTCATTAAAAGACAAGTAATCACCTTGGCCGAATAAGATGGCCCCAGTGGTCACCATTTCGGTATACAGCACGGCATGCTGGCTGAGTTGACGATGAAAATAGCGACAGTGTTTATCGGTCCAATCCAGCATTGGCGCAACAGAAAATTTATGATTCACAATAACCTCCGGCAAGGCACGCATTTTACCCTGAATCGCTATTTTTTCCGATTGTTTCAGCGATTTATCGACTTTTATTCTGTGATACACTGAAAAAAACAGCGAACCAGGTTCTCACCGACATGTCAGTTGAAAGTTTAGTGCTGCGGGCACATCAGATTTGCGCGCAAAAAGGCGCACGATTTACCTCGATTAGAGAAAAAGTATTCCGTTTATTGGCGGGGACTCATAGCGGTGTCGGGGCTTATGAGCTGTTAGAGCAATTGAAGCAAACCGAACCAGCGGCAAAGCCTGCCACAATATATCGAGCGCTTGAATTTCTGACTGAGCAAGGGTTTATCCACAAAATTGAATCCAGCAATGCGTTTATGCTATGTCATCATTTTGAGCACCATCATCCGGCCCAATTGCTGATTTGTCAGAAATGTGGCCATGTTGAAGAGTTACACTCAAATGTATTGTTTAAAGAATTCAGCAGTTTAGCTGACACTCTTGGCTTCAAAATTCAACAGCAAACTATTGAAGCGCGAGGCTTGTGTCAAAACTGCCAAAAGTAGACTTTCTACATACAACCTGTTAGCCATGCGCATACATGGATGTATTTTGCGAGATTTTTTGAGAATTTTATTCATGAAACTATCTCAAAAACAAAGGGGTAGTCTTGTTTATTCCAGAAAATCTGCCTAACCTTATCGTCAGGGTCAAAAGCCAAGTGACGAAACACAGCAGCGGGTCTTACCAATGAATGTCGAGTATGTAAATCCATTCTTATCGTCGTTAGTGAATGTGCTGAGCACTATGGCCAATACGACTATTGTGCCGGGTCAACCACGCATCAAAAAAGATGAAGTCGCACGCGGTGACGTGTCGGGGTTGATTGGTATGATTGGGCCGCAGACTAAAGGGTCGTTTTCAGTAAGTTTTGAGGAGTCACTGGCACTGGAAATCATGAACCGGATGCTCGGCGAAAAACCCAAAACGATTAATGAAGAAGTGACCGACATGGTCGGCGAAATCACCAATATGGTCACAGGCGGTGCGAAGCGGATCCTGGGCGAAAAAGGTTACGAGTTCTCAATGGCAACGCCAGTTGTCGTCTCTGGGAAAGGTCATACGATCACTCATAAATGTGATGGACCTAAGATCTTAATGCCTTTTGATTCAGACTTTGGCAAAGTCCACATCGAAGTGAGTTTTGATAATCAAGGCGGTGGTTGATCACCTTGGCAGTTTTAATGTAAAAAAGCCGGTACTACCGGCTTTTTTCACATTAAAACTTTCACAACTCAATCGCCAACGTACCTGAATTGTACACGGCTAGTGATGTTACATAACAACTCATATGGGATTGTCTGAACCCGCTCAGCAATCTCTTCTACAGGCAACTGTTCACCCCAGAGAATAACTTGGGCACCATGTTCAATATGGTCTTCACCTATATCTACTGTGGTCATGTCCATCGATACCCGCCCTACTATTGGATAACGCTTGCCGTTAATCAGGACTGGAGTCCCACAAGGCGCATTGCGCGGGTAACCATCACCATAACCAATTGCAACAACTGCAAGCCGGGTATCGTTCGGTGCTACCCAACTGCCACCATAGCCCACCGCGTCACCTTGTCTGACCTGACGAACAGCAATAACAGAACTACTGAATGTCATCACAGGACGTAAACCATGCAACACCGAACGCCCTGCTTCCATCGGCGACACACCGTACAAGGCCAGGCCAGGCCGTATCCAGTCGCCATGACTTTGTGGCAAGGCAATAACGGCTGCCGAATTGGCAAGACTCAGTTCCCCTTTAGCGTCACCAATAGTTTTAAGAAATAAAGCAAGCTGCCGCTCTGTGGACGGGTTATCCAATTCGTCTGCACAGGCAAAATGTGTCATGAGCCGCATAGGTTGCAAAACATTTTTACTTTGGCAAAGCTTTTGATAAATATCAGAGAAATCAGCAGGTTCGATTCCCAAACGGTGCATGCCACTGTCTATTTTCAACCAGACATGAACCGGTGACTCCAACTCAGCCTTGAGCAACGAATCCACCTGTGCCGGGTGATGAATAACAACCTGCAAGTTTGACGCTACAATTTGCGATAACTCGTCGGCATGAAAAAAGCCTTCCAATAACACGATGGGTTTAACAATACCGCCAGCGCGCAGCATCAACGCTTCGTCGATACGCGCAACGCCAAAAGCGTGCACGTCTTTGAGCTGGGCAGCCACAGCTAATAATCCATGGCCATAGGCATTCGCCTTCAACACAGCCAATACTTTACTGTGCGGTGCAAGTTGCCGGATCCGTTGAACATTGTGTAGGAGCGCACTGGTATTGATTTGTGCAAGTGGCCGTCGGCTCATCAGTACTCGTCCTCGAATCGTGCGGTGCCGGCATAATTATCAAATCTTGAGTAGCGGCCATGAAATGTCAGACGGATCCGACCAATTGGACCATTCCGCTGTTTGCCGATGATAACTTCTGCGGTGCCTTTATCCGGACTATCGTCGTGATAAACCTCATCCCGATAAATAAACATAATAAGATCGGCATCTTGCTCGATAGAGCCAGACTCACGTAAATCAGAGTTCACCGGCCGTTTATCCGCCCTTTGCTCCAAAGAGCGGTTCAACTGAGATAATGCAACGACTGGCACTTTTAGTTCTTTGGCTAAAGCTTTCAAAGATCGGGAAATCTCCGCAATTTCCAGGGTACGGTTGTCCGACAAGCCAGGAACAGTCATGAGCTGCAGATAGTCGACCATGATCATCGATAAACCACCATGTTCACGGGCAACACGACGTGCCCTTGACCGCACTTCTGTTGGCGTTAAGCCAGAGGCGTCATCGATATACATTTTACCTTTGCTATTTAACAGTTCGATAGCGGAAGACAGCCGTGCCCAGTCTTCATCATCGAGTTGACCAGTCCGGACTTTGGTTTGATCAATACGACCCAGTGAGGCCAGCATCCGCATCATGATTTGTTCTGAGGGCATCTCCAAACTGAAGATAAGAACCGGCTTATCACTGCTAATGGCTGCATGTTCGCAGAGATTCATTGCAAAAGTGGTTTTCCCCATCGAAGGCCGAGCCGCGACAATAATCAAATCCGAGGGTTGCATGCCATTTGTCATTTTGTCCAAATCCATATAACCGGTTGAAACACCAGTCAAACCACCATTACTGGGATTTCGGAACAAGGCATCGATTTTGTCGATAGTTTTGGCGAGAATACTGTTGATGGGTTCCGGGCCTTCATTCGCATCGGCCCGTTGTTCGGCAATCTTAAATACTTTAGTTTCGGCAAAGTCGAGTAGCTCAGCACTGCTGCGGCCCTGCGGATCATAGCCGGCGTCGGCAATATCGTGCGCCACAGAGATCATATCGCGTACCACTGCCCGCTCGCGCACAATATCGGCATAAGCCAGAATATTCGCTGCACTGGGGGTATTTTTAGCGATTTCACCGAGGTAGGCAAAACCCCCAACGTCGTCCAACTGTTGATTGCGCTCAAGCCATTCAGAGACTGTGATCAGGTCAATAGGTTGATTCAGTTCAGCAATAGCCGTCATTGCTTTGAAAATATGCTTGTGGGAACGCAGGTAAAAATCCTGCTCAACGACTTTCTCTGAGACTTTATCCCAGGCATCGTTGTCCAGCATCAGACCGCCGAGGACCGATTGTTCAGCCTCGATAGAATGTGGCGGCATTTTCACCGCGGCAACTTGTTTATCTTTTATATTGGCCATAACACCTAACAGCTTGAACTGATCAGAATACCGGAGCAATCAGGCGCTGAAATCCAGCGTCAACTGGCAGCAATCGGTCCGAAAAATAAGATGCTTAGCCTAGCATTTTTCGTAGCGCAGAGCAGCGGAAAATTATCAGTTCAGACAAAGCGGATGAAGGTGCAATCGTTGGATAAAACAGATAAAGAAACAAAAAACGCGAGAGATGAAGGGGATACTGACACGGCAACAAAGTTACCGTGTCAGTCAGTGGCTTACGCCTCAGCAACAACAACCAGTTTAACGGTTGCAGTGACTTCAGCATGCAGCTGCAGGTCGATGTCAAAAGAACCAACGTCACGCAGAGTACCGTTTGGCAGTTTAACTTCGGCTTTAGAAACAGCTACACCGGCTTCAGTGATCGCATCAGCGATGTCACGAGTACCGATAGAACCGAACAGTTTGCCTTCGTCACCAGCTTTAGCAGCGATAGTAACTTCGCCCAGCTCAGCAACTTTAGCAGCACGTTCTTGCGCAGCAGCCAGGTTAGCAACCAGTTTGGCTTCTAACTCAGCACGGCGTGCTTCAAATTTTTCGATGTTAGCTTTGGTTGCTGGAACTGCCTTTCCTTGTGGGAACAGGAAGTTACGTGCATAACCAGATTTAACAACCACTTTGTCGCCTAAACCACCCAGGTTAGCAACTTTATCCAACAGAATGATATCCATTGTTTAATCCTCTCTGTATCGTTGAACCAGGCTTATGCGTGTGAATCGCTGTATGGCAGCAGAGCCAGGTAGCGGGCGCGTTTGATTGCACGGGCTAATTGGCGCTGATACTTAGCGCTGGTACCAGTGATACGGCTAGGAACAATTTTGCCACTTTCAGTGACATAATTTTTTAAAGTAGCGGTATCTTTGTAGTCGATCTCTTGCACGCCTTCGGCAGAGAAACGGCAGAATTTACGGCGACGGAAATAACGGGCCATGAACTTTCTCCTAACTTAAAATTTCAATCTGTTGGGCATGGAGTACAAGCTTCGCTTGACCACTCCGGGTCTGATGCCGGTTTAAAAAGCCTTGCACCCTGACCACACTACCCTGCATCAAATTGTGACTTTGTCTGCTCAACTCGCCTGTTACCACCACATGAATGCGCAGGTAACTGGCTCTGTTGTACCCTGCTTCCACTTGCATCGACTTGTGCTCAAGCACTACGTACAGATGCGGGACGCCGGCAGGACTCTCGCTCCGGTCGGGCTGACGGCAAATGACGCCAGTAATGACCAGACAGTTGTCCATCAGATTACTCGTCGTTTGCTACCTGCTCTTCAGCATCACGTGGAGCACGGTCACGACGTTCTTCACGTACTTTTGCCATTGGTGATGGCTCAGTGACAGCACCGTTAGTGCGCATGATCAGATTACGCAGCACAGCATCGTTGTAGCGGAAGTTAGTTTCCAGTTCATCGATCACTGCTTGTGGCGCTTCTACGTTCAACAGAACATAGTGGGCTTTGTGCAGTTTTTCGATTGGGTAAGCCAGTTGACGGCGGCCCCAGTCTTCCAGACGGTGGATTGAACCGCCAGCTTCTTTGATAGCACCAGTGTAACGTTCGATCATACCTGGGACTTGTTCACTCTGATCAGGGTGAACCATAAACACGATTTCGTAATGACGCATGGTAGCTCCTTACGGTTAATTAGCCTCGGGTGAGCTCGACCAGACTCGCATAGAGGCAAGGAACATGGATGTAGGTCGAAGGTCGCGTATTTTACGGATCGATCGGCCGAAATACAAGCAGTTAATCCGCTTTGGCGGAAAACTACCGGTCAATCTCAAGTTTTAACTGGTTGTGCGCTGGCGTACCGCTTCGTATAAGCAAATCCCGGTCGCAACGGACACGTTTAAGCTCGATACCGCGCCAAACATCGGGATTTTGACCAACCCGTCACACAACTCTTTGGTCAGACGACGCAAGCCATCGCCTTCTGCACCCATCGCGATCGCCAACGGCCCTTTCAGGCTCGCCTGATATATCGTCGTTTCAGTTTCACCAGCCGCACCCAATACCCAGACGCCGGCGTCTTTTAATTCGCGAATGGTGCGGGCAAGGTTCGTCACCGCAATGAATGGCACCGCTTCAGCAGCACCGCAGGCAACTTTCCGCACGACAGCGGTCAGCTTCGCAGCCCGATCTTTCGGCGCTATAACCGCATGCACGCCCGCAGCATCTGCACTACGTAAAATCGCGCCGAGGTTATGCGGGTCGGTAATTCCATCGAGGATCAACAAAAACGGCTGCGACTGCGTGTCGAGGAGCCGTTTTAAATCATGTTCATCACCGGCATCAGATAATCTTGCTTTGGCAACAACGCCTTGGTGCTGTGCGCCTTCAACTTTTTCATCCAGCGTTTTGCGCTGGCAAAACTGTACTGAGATCCCAAGCTTACGGGCTTGCTGGATCAACGGCGTCATACGTTGGTCTTCACGGTCTTTTAAAACAAATAACTCCAGAACGTCCTGTGGATTACGTTCCAGAAAAGCGTTGACCGAGTGCAGGCCAAAAATAAAATCTGTGCTCATATGAGATCTCAAAGTGCAACAGGCGCTCAAGCGCCTGTTGTGGTCGTTGACCAATAATGGTCAATGGGATGGACGGCAGTGTAGCAAAAATCGCGTTTGATTTCAGCCCGCTGTCTTTTGAAGCTATTTACTTGCCGCGACGTGGGGCTTTCTTCGCACCACCAGCGCCGGTTTTCGCTCCAGATTTGGCCCCTGTCTTGCTCCCGCCCCGCCCGGCTTTGGTTTTGCCGGGCCTTTGGGTCGGATCTGCAACTGCACGGCCCTTTTTACCAGAATGGCCTTTGTGAGGCTTACTCTCGCTGCCTGCAGCTAATTTTTTTGCTGAGCCTTTGCCGCTTTGTAATGTGGTCACGACACCCAAATCAATTTTGCGCGCTTCGAGATTGACCGCCAGTACTTTGACTTCCAGCAAATCGCCCATCCGATAGCTTTGTTTACTATGCTCACCCAGCAAGATTTGCCGTTCAGTATCAAAGTGATAGTAGTCATTTGGCAATGACGTCACATGCACCAGACCTTCGATATACAAATCTACCAGCCGGACAAACAAGCCAAAGCTCGTAACGGTTGCAACAACACCCTGGAAAGTTGACCCTAAATGGTCCTGCATGTACTCACATTTGAGCCAGTCGGACACTTCGCGGGTTGCATCATCAGCCCGGCGTTCAGTCATCGAACATTGTTCACCCAGCGGCACCATTTGCTCGTGGCTATAGCCACGGGCACCAGTGACCGGCTCGCCCTGTTTGTGCAAGACGGCTTTAATAGCCCGGTGTAACAGTAAATCCGGGTAACGGCGGATCGGTGAGGTGAAGTGTGCATAAGCTTCCAGCGCCAGACCAAAATGCCCTTGGTTATCCGGTTGGTAGACCGCTTGTTTCAGTGAACGCAGCAAAGTAGTTTCAATCAACTCTTTGTCCGGTCTGTCGCCAATCTTCGCCAGTAACTGCGTCAGTTCCAGTGGTGTCGGCTCTGCTGGCAAATCAGCCGTGATACCAAGCTCCAGCAGGAAGCGCTTAAAATTGGCAAAACGGTCACCGTCCGGTTGTTCATGGACACGATACAGCGCCGCGGTCTCATTTTTTTCCACCAGTTTCGCTGCAGCAACGTTCGCCAAAATCATACATTCTTCGATAATTTTGTGTGCTTCGTTGCGGTGGATGGGCACTATCTGCTCAATCTTACGATGGCTGTTAAAAATAAAGCGGGTTTCAACCGTTTCAAACTCGATAGCGCCCCGTTCCGCACGGACCTTCGCCATTTGCTTATATAGCGAATTCAGATTGTCGATATTGGTCAGATTCTCGGCATACTGCTGACGTAACTCCGGATCGCCCTGCAGAATTGAATGTACCTTGTTATAGGTCAACCGGGCTTTGGAATGCATAACCGCTTCATAAAAACGGTAGCTGCCTAGCTTGCCTTGCGCGTTGATATGCATATCGGCAACAAAACACAGACGGTCCACATGCGGATTCAGCGAACATAAGCCATTGGATAACGCTTCCGGCAGCATCGGGACCACGTGGTCCGGGAAATAGACGGAGTTGCCGCGGTCCAACGCTTCACGGTCCAGCGCAGTATCCGGCTGGACATAGGCTGTAACGTCCGCAATCGCAACCCACAAATGCCAGCCGCCGTCGTCTTTACGTTCACAATACACCGCATCGTCAAAGTCACGGGCATCTTCACCATCAATAGTGATGAGACCAATATCAGTTAAGTCAACCCGACCCGCTTTTGATGAGGCAGGAACTTCGGCTCCAAACTGGCTGACCTGCTGTTCAACAGCAGCAGAAAAGGTGTGTGGAATGTTGTGGTTACGGATAGCCACTTCTATTTCCATACCAGGTGCCATATGTTCACCCAGTACTTCCACCACCTTACCGACCGCATTAACGCGCTTCGACGGACGTGCCGTCACTTCCGCCAGCACAATTTGACCATGCCGCGCGCCATTTTCATCACCTACCGGAATTACAATATCCTGCGAAATACGCGGATCTTCCGGAACGACCACAGCCAGAGCAAAATCTTTGAAGTAGCGGCCAACAATAGGCTCTTTGCGTGGTTCCAGCACCCGAACTATCCGTGCTTCGACTTTGTCTTTGCCTTTAATTTCACCGGCACTGGCCAACACCACATCGCCCGGTAACAGGCGCTGCATTTCAAAATTAGGGATATACCAGTCAGGACCGCCCTGGGCGAGTTTCAGGAAGCCAAAACCCTCGCGATGCCCAAGCACAGTGCCTTTGACCAGATCCAGGTCGTCGACCAGACCATAGCGTTTGGTTTTGGTAAACAACAACTGGCCGTCTCGTTCCATTGCGCGCAAACGTTTTTTCAGTGCGAATAATGCTTCTTCGTCGCTTAGGTGAAGTTCTGCCGCTAGTTCGTCGAAGTAGGCAGGTTGTTGCCGTTGCTTGATGTGTTCGAGGATAAATTCCCGGCTCGGGATTGGGTTTTCGTATTTTTCTTGCTCACGCGCAAGATGCGGATCTTTGATCGTCATGGAGACTCTTTCGTTGAATAACTGCGGCAAGTTTAACAGCGTGGCGCAGATTTTTCACTGAAACTGCGGAAAACTTCAGCAAAGTGTCACAAACCCACCGAAACCGGCCGAGACACATGATTCAAAGTGGCTTCTTAGCCCGAGCAATGACGGCGGCAGGCATCCGCTCGGCAAGACCTTTGAGCGCACGATCGATACGCGCATGCATATCTTTATCAGCAGTGACAGAGTGATGCAGCCAGCGATAAACGGTCTCATAGTCGACCGGGCTGCCATGATTTGCCAGAAACAATTCGGCGAGCCTGACTTGCGCATTCAAATTGCCCATTGCGCCTGCTTCGTGCAAATAATGCTGGGCTTTAGCCAAATCTTTTTGCACCAGTTTACCTTGCTGGTAATAACGCCCCACCTGTTCAAGCCCTTCTGGCAAGCCCTGTAAGGCCGATGCCAGCATCAGGTCCCAGCCACGCTCTGCATTTTTGGGCACACAGACACCAAAAGCCAGCATGTCACCAAACAGAAATTGATAGGCAGGCAGTTTCATAATGTCGGCACGCGCTTCAATATCTTTGACTAGCTGGCAATCGTCAGCCTTTACTCGTTTTAAATGCGTGTTAGTCCGGATCATTTCCAGCAGCTCATCCTGCGTGTACAGCTGAACCACGCCGAGCTCAGTGAGGACTTCCTGAGCGATTGCAGGTCGTCCTGACAGCACAACCGATAGAATGATTACAGAGCAAGACCAAACAAATGTTTTCAAAGCAGCCACCCGGTCAGAACAATGACGCTATGCACGCGCATAGCAAATAATTTGAAAAGAATACAAAATTTATGCCTGATTGAAAGGATTCGCCTGCTCTTCGCTATCTCAGCGAAAATGGCTGCTGCATTTTCGGTATACCGTACATCCCGTAAATAAAAAAACGCTGCCGGAGCAGCGTTTTTTCTGATTACGCCTCGTAAGGGTGGCGTAGCACAATCGTCTGAACGCGATCGGGGCCCGTCGACACGATATCGATAGGGACTTCGGTCACTTCTTCCAGACGCTTGATATAGTTGCGAGCGGCCTGTGGTAAACCTGCCAGCGACTGCACGCCAAAGGTTGATTCGCTCCATCCTGGCATCGTCTCATACACAGGTGTGACCAACTCATACCCTTCAGCAGCCATTGGTGGCACTGTGGAAACTGAACCATCTGGCTGGAGGTAACCCACGCAGATTTTGACTTCAGTCAAACCGTCCAGCACGTCCAGTTTTGTCAGGCAGAAACCTGAAATACTGTTCAATTGCACCGCGCGCCGCACAGCAACCGCATCAAACCAGCCACAACGACGTTTACGACCGGTGGTTGCACCGAATTCATGGCCTTTCACGCCGAGGTACTCACCGATTTCACAGCCGAGTTCGGTCGGGAATGGGCCTGAACCAACACGTGTGGTGTAGGCTTTGACGATACCAAGGACATAGTCCAGGTAGCAAGGACCGAAACCAGCACCCGTCGCAACACCACCAGCTGTCGTATTTGAAGAAGTCACATACGGATAGGTACCGTGGTCGATATCGAGCAGAGTTCCCTGCGCGCCTTCGAACATGATTTCCTTGCCGGCTTTGCGGGCTTTGTCCAGCAAATCGGTGACATCGACAACCATAGACTTCAGCATATCAGCCAGCGCCAAAGCGTTGTCCAGCGTGGTCTGATAATCAACAGCATCGACTTTGTAATACTGCGTCAATGTGAAGTTATGCAGCTCCATCAGCGACTTTAATTTCTCAGCGAATAGTTCTTTATTGAACAGATCACCGACTCGCAGACTGCGACGAGCCACTTTATCTTCATATGCAGGGCCGATACCACGGCCTGTGGTGCCGATTTTCTTGTCGCCACGAGCCTGTTCACGGGCAACGTCCAACGCGACATGGAAAGGCAGGATCAGCGGACAGGCTTCGGACAGCACCAGACGCTCACGCACCGGCACACCGCGCTGTTCCAGCATGGTCATCTCTTTAAGCAATGCCTCCGGAGATAACACCACGCCGTTGCCAATCACACATTTTACGTTGTCACGCAAAATGCCTGATGGGATCAGGTGCAGGACGGTTTTTTCACCGTCAATTACCAGCGTATGACCGGCATTGTGGCCGCCCTGGTAACGCACAACGAAACTCGCCTTGTCGGTTAATAAATCGACAATCTTACCTTTTCCTTCGTCACCCCATTGGGTGCCGAGCACTACAACGTTCTTGGCCATGGTTCCTGCATCATGGAAAAAAATTAGGCGGGGATTCTAGCAAATTCAAAGTCAAAGTTCAGCCGCAAGGGCAAAAAAAAACCAGCTTATATTTCAGCTGGTTGATTTAACTTGGAATTATCATGAAGACGTCTGGATTTCTAGCCTTGATTGAGCCACCAAAGCCAGCAAATTCCGCTTAAAACCAACACAAATCCGAGCTGACGCAAATTTTGCGCGGGCTCGGCTGACAGTTTTCGCAGATAGGACTACCAGCGATTTGGAAACAAGAGCGGACCTATACCTTCAATGATCAACAGCAGAGCCAATGCTGGCCAAAGCCAATCCGACATCATACATCAGCCTGATTCAGGCAACTTAAATCAATGTCTGTAGCATCGTGATACATAGCAAAGCCAAATCGCAGGCGCTCACCCCGATAGTCCGTTTCAATCTGATGACGCTTCAGATAAGCAGATAATGCTGCGACGCTCTGCGGATCTGGGCCGCGGAATGTCAGAAAATGACCATGACAGGCCAAATCCATCACAAGTAAATTGTCTCTGGTCAGCCAAGGATGTTGTAACTGGTCCAAACGAGTCAGGAACACCTGCTGCAAATGCTGCACGTGCCGGTGGATGGCAGTAACAGTGACGGCATCAGCCGCGAATAACTCGAGCACGGCCTGGAGGCGGTATAGTGCTGTCAAATCCATAGTAGCACCGGCAAACTGATATCCATCAGCAGCATAACCAACCTGCTGACTCTTCACTCCGGCCAGTGCACCGAACTCGGCAAACCAACCGGTATACAGCGGCCGGAATTTATTGTTTGCGGGCACCAGCATAAAACAACAGCCTTCACCGCCCTGTGCGTATTTATAAGATCCTGCCAGATAAAAAATTCGGCCTTCTAAAGCAGATAAATCGGTGGGTAATGCCATGAAACCGTGATAACCATCGACGGCAATGGTCGCACTGCAGCGCTGCTCTAATTGGCTGACCAAAGGTTCCAGCTCCGCAATCGCTAACCCCGAGTTGAAAAACACCTGACTAAAAAACACTAAATCCGGCTGTAACTCAGCAGCAGCGTCGCAGAATCTTTGTGAAAATGTTGCGAAAGGCTCGGTTGGGACTTTCACCACCAGCACCGAGCCAACCTCCGCCAATCTATTGATTTGACGGGAGAACGAGTGAAATTCGCTGTCAGTGGTCAGCACCTTGAAGCCAACCGACCAGTCAAAACAGGTTAACAGCCGAAACAGTAGTTCATGGGTATTTGGCGCAAACACCCACTGCTGCGGCTGTCGGATCTGCAAAATATTACTGATGAGCTGCTGAACGCGCGGAACCTTCTGGCCAAACATCATGTGCCATTTATCATCAACAAGAGCTGCGGTATCGTCCCAATACTGCAACATCGCCTCACGAGTCACATCCGGCCAATAATGATGCGAGTGACAGGCATAATGCTGGGTCTGGGGATGGGCCTGGATAAAGCGTTGATAATATTTTTTATAACTCATTCATCTCTCCGGCAGCGCTTTACTAATAAGGATCTTTTATAAGACAGCCGGAAGCCCTCTGCTCCAGCTTGTTAATACTAAAAAAAAGGCCCGCAAGCGGGCCTTTTTCTGCAATAACATCAATTACCTGACATAGATTGCATATGCTTGAAGAACTCATTATCCGGCTGCACGATCAGCACGTCTGACTTATTCTGGAAGCTATTACGGTATGCTTCCATACTTCTGACGAAACTAAAAAACTCAGCATTTTTGCTATAGGCATCTGCATAAGTTTTTGCAGCCTCAGCGTCACCTTCACCTTTAGTCGTACGAGCATTACGCTCTGCGTCGGCCAGCATCACTGTGACCTTGGCATCGACATCAGAGCGAAGTACTTCAGCCTTCTCCATACCACGGGCGCGATGCTCTTTTGCAACGGCTGTCCGCTCGGCACGCATCCGCTGGAAAATGTTGTTGCTGATTTCGTCTGGCAGGTTAATTTTCTTCACCCGGACGTCGACAATCTCGATACCGAGTTCATCAGAGCCTTTAGAAGCCTGAGCCATCGCTTCAACCATCAGTTCCGACCGTTCGCCTGACACTATCTGCTGGATAGTACGGGTACCAAACTCAGTACGCAAACCGTTGTTGATATACTGTTTTAACAGATTTTCAGCACGCTCGGTACGACCACCTGTTGCCAGGAAATACTTACCAAAGTCTTTGATCTTCCATTTCACATAGCTATCGACAAGTAAGTCTTTTTTCTCTGACGTCACAAAGCGATCTGCCGGGTCGTCAAGCGTCTGAACTCTCGCATCGAGCTTGCGCACCGTTTCTACTAGTGGCAGCTTAAAGTGCATCCCGGGTTCAAATACACGTATCGCGCCATCAGCGGTCCGCTGAATTTTACTAAACTGAAACACAATGCCACGCTCGCCTTCCTGCACAACAAAGACCGACGACGTCGCAACAAATACACCTAATACAACCAGGCCTACCAGAAAATTTTTCATAGCTTATCCCCTCCCGGTCCGGCCACTATCTGAACGTGGCGTTGTTGGTAAGGCATCCATTGGCCGGTTCTCAGGCTGCTGCAACCTCGGATCTGCCGCTCGCGGTTGAGACGCAGCACCTGGGTTCGATTGATTAATCATTTTATCCAGTGGGATATACATCATGTTATTGCCATTTTTCACATCAACCAAGACTTTGGAAGTATTGGCATAGACCTGTTCCATCGTTTCGATATACATACGCTGACGAGTGACTTCCGGAGCAGCCAGATATTCCGGCAGAAGCTTTTGGAACCTGGCGACTTCACCCTGAGCTTTTAACAAAGTTTGTTGTTTGTATGCTTTTGCTTCCTGATCCATCCGGTATACCTGACCGCTGGCTCTTGGTTCAATTTCTCTGGCATACGCTTCCGCTTCACGGATAAATCGCTGTTCGTCTTCTTGGGCAGCAATGGCATCGTCAAAAGCAGCTTTAACTTCTTCAGGTGGACGTGCATCGCGAAAGTTAATGTCAACAATTTGCAAGCCAAGGTTGTACGGCTTGATAATACTATCTAACTCCACCCGGGTATTCTGGCGAATGACTTCACGGCCTTTTGTCAGGACATCATCCATCAAAGAATGACCAATCACATAGCGCAGGGCTGCATCGGTCGCCTGCAACAAGCTGCTGTCTGGATCTGTCACTGCAAATTTGTAAGCTCGCGGATCTTCTATCCGGTATTGCACTTCAAAAGTGACACGAACCAGATTTTGATCCTGAGTCAGCATAAAACCGTCAGTTTTCAACGTTTCTACGCTTGAAACATCAATCGGATAGACCTTGTCAATGAATGTTGGCTTCCAGTTAATACCAGGATTCACTTCACCGTGATACTGGCCCAATCGTAACACTACGCCACGTTCCGATTCTTTCACGGTGTAAATACCGCTGGCGAGCCACCCCAAGAGCGCAAGGATCAGTACCAAAGTGACAACGGCTGAACTTCCGCCATTGCCAGAACTGCTGGCACCACCGGAACCACCGCCGAAAATGCCACCGAGCTTTTTACTCAGATTGCGAAACACTTCATCCATATCAGGCGGGCCCTGATTACGCCCCCCCTGATTCCAGGGGTCATTATTCTTGCCGTTATTACCCGGCTCGTTCCAAGCCATACGTTACTCCGTGCTGCTTCAGAAGGTTAAAAGTTACTATATCAAAATCTTATTCAGCCAGAACACAGCTTTGCAACAATGCCTGGCTTAACTTATTCAATCGTTCCCACATGGCAACCGACAGTTGAATTTGCAACTGACAATTGCCCTGTTCGTCAAAACTTTCGTGCCTCACGCAACCTGCCTCGTGCAACTTTGCACGCCAGTTTAATGCATCAGGCGCCAATTGCAGTCGTACTGACAAAAACCGGTCTGATAGTCTTGCTACGATAGCACGAGTCAGTAAATCCAGCCCTACGCCTTTTTGTGCAGAAATATATACTGCCTGCGGCACGCCATATTCATCATATTCAATCCGGGCTTCCTGCTCAGTCCGATCAATCTTATTAAATACTTTGAGCTGGGGCAGTTCATCAGCCTCTATTTCAGTTAAAACATGCTGCACCTGAGCAATGTTGTCTTCAATCCGTGCATCGGATACATCAATGACGTGAAGCTGCAGATCTGCCTCTCTGGTTTCCTGCAAGGTAGATTTGAATGCAGCTACCAGATCATGGGGCAAATGTCGGATAAAACCAACGGTGTCAGCAAAAATCAATGCGCCAAAATCCGGAAATTTTACCTGACGCAAAGTCGGGTCTAAGGTAGCAAACAACTGGTCTGCCGCGTAAACCTCGGATTTGGTCAGCTGATTAAACAATGTCGACTTTCCAGCATTGGTATAACCAACTAACGACACTACCGGGACTTCAGCACGCTGGCGCGCTTTGCGGCCGGTTTCCCGCTGTCGGCTGACTTTGTCAAGCCGCTGCATTAGTGCACTGATACGCTCTCGCAACAGCCGGCGATCAGTTTCCAGTGCGGTTTCCCCCGGTCCACGTAAACCGATACCACCTTTTTGCCGCTCGTTATCAAAACCACGGATCAAACGTGAAGCTAAATGCTTAAGTTGCGCCAGTTCTACCTGCAGTTTTCCTTCAAAACTGCGGGCGCGCTGCGCAAATATATCGAGGATTAAAGTAGTTCGGTCTATGACTTTGCATTGGCAAAGACGCTCAAGATTACGTGTCTGAGCGGGAGATAAGCTGTGGTTAAAAATGATGACATCGGCGGCATATTGTTGAACTGCCAGCGCGATTTCCTGAGCTTTCCCGCTGCCGACAAACAATCGCGCATCAACAGTCTGACGCGGTCCTGTTACTACGGCAGCAGCGCGAACGCCCGCAGATGAAACCAACATCTGCAGCTCATCCAAATCTTCACGCGCATGTTCCTGCGGAAAAGTTATGTGGACAAGGATCGCTTGTTCAGCCGGCTGATGATGGTCAAACAAGCAATAATGCCCCGTTTACTCTTCCAGCTCGTCATCACCTGCGCCACTACCATGCGCTGTCATAGTGTTGACTGCTCGCGCCGGAACTACGGTAGAGATCGCATGTTTATAGACCATCTGACTCACAGTATTTTTCAGCAAAATCACAAACTGATCAAAAGACTCAATTTGGCCTTGCAGCTTAATACCATTTACAAGGTAAATGGACACAGGAATACGTTCCCGCCGTAAAGTATTTAAAAATGGGTCTTGTAAAGATTGGCCCTTTGCCATTTGCCGCTTTCCTTTTTCTTTGTTCTGATTCTTGATATATGGATTATTATATTATTTTCAAGTCGTTAAATAACGCTTTTTTTCTTCACCAACTTTAGCGTAGCGAAGTTAAAACAGCTTGCAAGTTTTCTTGCTGAGTTAAATCTGCATTTAACCAGCGCAAATTCTGCCAGCTGCGAAGCCATGTCAGCTGGCGTTTTGCCAGTTGTCTCGTTGCGGCAACACCACGATACACCATCTCGTCATAAGTCACTAGCCCGTCCAGATAGTCCCACATTTGTCGATAGCCAACACAACGTATAGACGGTAAATCCGGATGCAGATCAGTTCTTTGCTTTAAAAGCCGTACTTCCTGCTCAAAACCCTGACTCAGCATCTGTGCAAACCTTAACTCGATACGCCGGTGCAGCTCGGCCCGTTCGGTCGGCGCAATGGCAAATTGACATACCGGATATGGGAAAGGTTCCCCTTTTTCTGCGGTTAATTCAGTCAGGCTGCGGCCGGTCAGACG
>Ga0209812_10000592_pt1 | contig 31529 bp, 25 predicted proteins | sample JI71714BDNA_FD_187502 | JGI IMG/M metagenome (GOLD analysis project Ga0209812, IMG submission 187502) | Wastewater effluent complex algal communities from Wisconsin, to seasonally profile nutrient transformation and Carbon sequestration -... | ecosystem: Engineered > WWTP > Effluent > Algae...
CGAAAAGAAAATAGCTACCCTAAGCATAGGTAGCGATGGTAAGGCACCTTTTCAAACTCAAGTCGATGCTTACTGTAAAGCAAAGCATTTCAATTACTCTACAGCCGGAAGTCCTGAAGGACAGAAAAACTTGTTGTCTGACCTAGACGCTATGGATCTGGTAATAGTGGGCGTGACAGCTTTGAACAATTCAAATAAGGACAATTTTAAATTGGCCAAGGGTGCTGCTGAGTTTGTTGCGAAGCTGAGCGACTTGACCAAGGTCATACTTATTGTTTATGGTAATCCTTATAGTCTTAGCAATTTTATAAAACCAAATTCCGTCTTATGTGCATACAATGACGATGCACTCTCACAATCTTTGGGCATTCAAGCAGTCTTTGGAGGATTGCCTATCTTGGGCAAATTGCCTGTAACAGCCTTGCCCTATCCTTTCGAAAGTGGTCTTAATATCACCACAACGACCAGGATCAGTTTTGGTGAACCGGAAAGTGTAGGTATGGATTCAGAGACACTCAACCGTCTGGATGAATTGGCAAATGATCTGATCAAAAAGCAGGCTTCACCAGGATGCGAACTACTGGTGATGAAAGATGGAAAAGTAGTATACAGCAAGCAATTTGGTAAATATACGTATTCAAACAAATCTCAGGCCGTCAATGAAAGCACCCTATATGATCTTGCTTCTGTGACGAAAGTGGCAGCTACTACCATGGGCATTATGAAGCTATATGAAAACAGGAAGCTAGATGTTTATAAATACCTAGGGACTTATTTACCGGAATTAAGAGGTTCCAATAAGGAATTTATGGCGATACGGGATGTCATGGCTCATCGGGCAGGTTTATTTCCCTGGATACCTTTTTATAAAGAGACACTAGTCAATGATGGCAATAGAACTCGTCCATCTTCTTATTTCTACAATAGTAAGAAAAGTGATGTTTTCAATATTAAAGTAGCAAGCAGAATGTATATGCGCGGCGACTATGTCAATAGTATTTGGGATCAGATCATCACCGGACAAAATCTTCAAAGTACTGATTACAGATATAGTGACCTTGGGTTTATAATGTTGAGAAAGGTAGTCGAAGAAGTTTCAGGAATGCCTATGAATAAGTTTCTTGATGATACATATTACCGTCCAATGGGCCTTTATACAATGACTTTTAAGCCCTTGGAAAAATTCCCATTGAGTCAGATAGCACCAACAGAAGATGACAGATATTTCCGACAGCAAGTCCTTCAGGGAGATGTACATGACATGGCCGCTGCTATGTTAGGTGGTGTATCCGGTCATGCAGGACTTTTCAGTAATTCTATTCATTTGGCCACCTTGATGCAGATGCTAATCAATGGTGGCACATATGGAGGGCTTAATTACCTTAAACCTGAAACTATCAAAGTATTCACTACAAGGCATCCCGGAGGGACAAGACGAGGACTCGGCTTTGATATGCCACAGACAGATTGGAGTCTGACTCAGAATGTTACTGCCAAGGCTTCCCGGGAGACGTTCGGCCATATCGGATTCACTGGAACTGCCGTATGGGCCGACCCACAAGAAAAACTCGTATTTGTATTCCTTTCCAACAGAACGTATCCTACGATGGACAATAATCTCCTTGAAAGAAGAAATTATCGCATGAAAGCACATGCTATAGCTTATGATGCCATCAATAAATATGATCATTCCGGCGACTTAAATGCTTCCTTATGAAAATGATGCTTTTCATTCTTTTGTATGGTATGGGTAATTATTTTGCTGAGGACAATGCTGTGAGGCATCCATTCCACGTCAGTAATACAGAGATCAATTATAACGCTGTTGACAAAAACCTTGAAATAAGTTGTAAGATATTTACCGACGATTTTGAATCGGCATTGGAGAAAACGTATAAGCAAAAGGCGGACTTCTCTAATAAATCTATGGAATCCCAGATGGAAAAACTGGTCAAACAATATATGAAAGATCATCTAGCAATACACGTGGACAAAAAACAGATGCTGCTAACTTATATTGGATACGAAGTAGATCGGGAAGCAGTCAACATTTATCTTGAATCACCTTATCTTAATTTGCCGAAGACTGTAATCGTCCAGAATACGCTTAACTATGAGGTGTACGATGACCAAATAAGCATTATTCATGTTATTGTAGATGGTAAACGAAATACCAAGAAAATTACTTTTCCTGCCAGGTTAGAAACTTTCAATTTTTAAAAAATAGTTAAAACCACCGATCTTCGACGTTAATAATCAAACATTCAGCTAAAAATGATGTTTTGAAGTATCTAAAGCAAATTATCTCCATTCAATTTACCTACTTTTATTACTATATTTTCGTTCTAAATTAGACTATAAAACATTAAAATAATATCTATGAAAAAAGCGCTCATCATATTTACGGTTGTTCTGTCCGGCTTTATTGGCATGGGTGCAGCTGTTTATAATAATGATAAGTTGTTTGAGATCAGTAAAAATATTGAGATCTTTTCCAATCTATTCAAAGAACTCAACACCTATTATGTGGATGATATAGACCCTTCAAAACTTATGAAAGTGGGTATAGATGCTATGGTAGAAACATTGGATCCATATACCAATTACTTCAGTGAAACCCAAATTGAAACATGGCGCTATCTCACAGAAGGTAAGTATGAAGGCATTGGAGCTAATGTGCAGACCATTGGTGATGAAATCACTATTATCGAACCATATGAGGGTTGTCCGGCATTTGAAGCAGGGCTTAAAGCCGGAGACGTCATTGTGTCCATAGATGGACAGAGTACAAAAGGAAAAAATTCGAGTGACCTTGGAGTGTTACTAAGAGGAGTTCCCGGGTCAGCAATAACAATAGACGTGCGTAGACCAGGAGTTAAAGAAATTAAATCCTTCAAAATGAACCGTGGTGAGATAAAGATGTCCAATGCTCCTTATTCCGGCATTATCCGCGACCATGTAGGATATGTGTCGTTGACCACTTTTACTCAGGATGCAGGTAAAAACATTGCAGATGCTATTAAAACAATGAAAAAGGAAGATCCACTTTTAAAAGGTGTTATTCTGGATTTAAGAGATAATGGTGGTGGACTTTTGATGGAAGCGATCAACATCGTTAATATTTTTGTGCCGAATGGTGTAGAAGTGGTAAGTACAAGAGGTAAAGTGCGGGATTGGGATAAGACATTTACAACCCAAAGACCTGCCTTGGACGAAACTCTGCCGGTTGTGGTCTTGATCAATAAACATTCAGCGTCTGCATCTGAGATCGTCAGTGGAGCCATTCAAGATCTGGATAGGGGAGTGATCATAGGACAGAGATCATATGGAAAAGGATTAGTGCAGAATACTAAAGACATAGGTTTTAATTCTAAATTGAAATTAACAACGTCTAAGTATTACATTCCCAGTGGACGATGTATTCAGAGTGTCAGTTATAGAAATGGTGAACCGTTGGATGTACCTGACAACGAACGTCATGTCTTTAGGACGAAAGGTGGGAGAAAAGTGCTCGACGGAGGTGGTGTGACGCCTGATATTTTAATAGTTCCGGATTCAGGAGATGCACCTGTCAAGGCGCTACTGGATAATTATGTGGTGTTTAATTATGTTACGAAATATATCCAGACACATCCTACCATTGCCAAGGCGGAAGATTTTAAATTTACTGATTTTGAGGATTTTATGAAATTCGTTGAGTCCAATAATTACCCTTTCGAAACCAATTCAGAAAAAGAACTTAAGGAGTTGGAAGCCGATGCCAAATCAGATGAATTCCTCAAAATACTTCAACCTGATCTGACCGCATTAAAAAACAAGATACTTAAAGAAAAAAAGAATGTCTTAATGAATCACAAGGATCAGATAAATAGATTCATCAGTAAAGATATTGTAACCAGATTTTACAATCAAAAAGGCAAGATTGTCAATAGTATAAATAATGATTCAGAGGTAATTGATGCAGTCAAACTTCTGCAAGATCCTGCTAAATACAATAAAATCCTTAGTAAAAACTAAGCTTATTGATCTTAATAAAAAAGCCTGATTTACACTTCGTAAATCAGGCTTTTTTTTACTTACCGATTTTATTATTGCGCCTTTACAACCTTAGTGTAATAAGTCTTATTATCACGAATGATGCATAAGATATAAGGACCATCGGGGAATCCGGACAGATCAAGATTGATCTTATCTTTATCGATTAGATTTGTTTTGATTGATCTTTTTTCACCTGTCATGTTCATCATCATTACCTTGTCAATATTGCCATCTGTTTTATTATTTTCTATAGTTAGAATTGAATTGGCTGGGTTAGGATATATTTTGAACTCATTGCTTATCAATGCGGCATTTGATGAAGAAACCTGGATGATGATCGACTCAAAGTTTACAATACAGCCACGAGAATCTGTCACTTTGAAATCATATTTACCCGCATTTAATCCTGTGAGATCTCTTGTGGTGGCAAAAGGAATATTATCTTTTTTCCATTCATAAGTAAATGGAGGAGTACCACCGATCACATTAAGTTTAATAGAGCCATCAAAGTTATTGCTTCCGGGAATGATGACGACATTGGATAGTTGGATATAATCAGGTTCTTCAAGAAAGTATTGCTTAGATGCAGTGCATCCCAAAGTATCTCTTACCACGACCGTGTAGTTGCCTGCAGGAATATTGGTGATACAATCAGTGTGCTGACCATTGGACCAATCAATAGTGACAGGACCGAAATTATTAAAATAGTCCACACACAATTGGCCGGAATTACTTCCTTTGCACTGGGGTTCTAAAGGGTCTGTAATGTTGGCTGATATCTGACAATCAAATTGATCAACATTGAATTGAACAATTACCTCACACCCTTTCGAGTCTTTTACACTAATAGTATGAGGTCCCGATGGAATGCCTGATATAGTGATGTCACCGCCACTGGTATAATCTGTGCCATTATATGTAGCCTTATAAGGAGGAGTACCACCACCCGGTTCTAAAATAATCGTAGCTGTAGGATTGTCAGGCCCTGAAGGTTGAGTAATCTGGAATTGGACATCCACAGGATCCGGTGCTTTAATGCTGCCATTAATCGATATCATACAATTTGCATTATCAATGATGGTCACTGAATAAGTTCCTGTTCCTAAGCTGTCGAGAATAACATCATGTGTATCATCTGACCAAATATAGTAATATGGTTCTGCTCCGGGGATCTCTATTATAGGAAATAGTGCGCCATCTTTCATATTAAAACAACTCGGGTTGATAGCTAATAAGGAAGCAGAAAAAGCACAATTGCTAGGTACTACATTTATAGAGTCATTCGCACTGCAGCCGTTGTGATCAGTGACAGTTACGAAATACTCACCTGCTACAAGGTCTTCATCTGAATCAGTGGTAGATCCAGTACTCCAGATATATGTATATGGAGGCGTGCCTCCGATAGCTACAACACTTACTGTTCCGTCAGCGCCTCCAAGAACTTCTGGGGTAGAGTTTAGGGTAATGATTAGCTTATCAGGCTCAGTAACATTCACAGTTGTTGACTCAACGCAATTTTTTAAGTCAGTGACAAAAACAGTATATACACCAGCTTCAAGATCTGTTACTTGTGCACCTGTAGCGCCATTAGACCAATTATATTGAAATACACCGGCTCCACCTGTTGCAAATGCCAATGCCTGGCCATTGTTGCCTCCAAAGCATGTCACAGGGAAGGTGGATGTGAATATATTTATTTCATTCCCCTCCGTTATCGTCACACCTCCAGTTACAGTGCACCCATGGGCATCGGTCACTGTTACTGTATAAGCACCTGCTTCTATATTGAAAAGATTGGAGTTTGGACTATTATTATTCCAAAGGTATTCATAGCCTGGTGTTCCGCCACCTACAGTGGTGAAGACCATACCTGTACTTTGCCCATAGCATGTGATATCACTACCTGTCACTGTTAGTGTGAGGGTATTAGGTTGAGGAATAAATACAGCAGCCTGCCCGATACATCCTACAGCATCAGTCACGGTGACGAGATAAGCACCGGATTTAACATTAACGAGCGTATCCCCTGTCTGACCATTGGACCAATGATAAGTATAGGGAGCCTCACCACCGACTACCACTGAAGAGGCAGATCCATCGCTAAGGCCGTTGCAACTCACCGTATCGATTAGTGTGAGGGTTACGATCGGTATACCTACAGCCAAAATGGTTGTATCTCCTGAAAAAGTGCATCCATTGGCATCAATAACTTTGTATTGATAGTTTGCAGGTTGATATATGTTGACAGTTTGTTCTGTTTGAATAATATTATATGGAAATGTCCACTCATAACTATATGGAAGAACTCCTCCGACCATATCCTGAGTAGCTGTTAATTGCTGCGTATTACAATCAAGAATGGAATCCGATAATATCACCTTGCCATACAAAAGTGGTGGATCTAACAATTCAACACCTCCAGTGACAACAGTTCCCTCAAAATCAGTAACTGTGACTACATAAGAACCAGCATTTAAGTTTTTGATTGTATCTGTAGTCTGACCATTATTCCAGATGATAATATAAGGAGGAACTCCACCGGTTATAGTAGCAAAAGCAGTGCCGTCTTCTCCCCCATAACAATTAGTGTTGGTGTGTCCTGCGACAACTACTAAATCTTCTGCCTTAGCTTTTTGGCTAGGCTTCATATTTTCTGCCTGGATAGAAAAAGCTAAAAAACAAACAAAAAAAGTTAGGATCGATTGGTTGTTAACTCTCAAGGATGTGTAGATTTCCTTCATAAGAAATTTTATTTAGTTGATTTTTTTTTTGAACTATGCTTTATAATATTTTCACAATTAATTGAATATCAATAGAAAGTAATTTTCTAAGAGCTTCAAAATAAGGTGTTTTTAATTGTTGCAATAATTCTTTTCATAATATATGCAATATCTGTACCACATTTATTTACACATTACGAAAAATAGTGTTATTTGCCTAAATAATCAAAAAAAATGAGTTAATTTGATAAAAATTTATTTCAGAAATTTAATACTTCACCAAACGAAAAAAGGGAATTTCGGTCTTTACCGAAGTTCCCTTTTAAAATTTATTAAGCATCACCCTTTCCGTATTTGCCTCGAGTATATTCGAGCATCAAAAGTCAAGTTTTAACTAATTACTTTTGATAATGTAAAGTTGAAGTTTAATTTGATCCTAACCTTCATGGGATACAACCAAAATAATTTTTGGTAGTTTTACTGTATATCTTATTGCTTATTGACTGAAGTTTGTGAACAAATAGATTTCTAAAAATCTATTGATATCTCTTAATCAGTAGTCAGTAGTCAGTAGTCAGTAGTCAGTAGTCAGTAGTCAGTAGTCAGTAGTCAAAAAGTCCAACATTGCAAATAGAGTTCCTTCTCTGAGATAAGTATAACATATTATAGTCCTTATTTTGAAAAGCCTGGGAATGTTCAAAAAAGTGTGTCATGTTATAAAAATAGTTTTAAAATTCTATAGTCACGGTTTTCAATATTTTAATTCCTAAAAAGCGGAAAATAACCAATTCGATTTTCAAGCTTTTTCAAGGTGTTAAAATTGTTGAAAACGAGTTCTGTGTTTTATTCCAGTTCATGCTCACTAAAACGTTTCCCAAAATGTTGGTTCAAATCCTTTGATATATTTAACCACCCTAATACCTTTTTATTCCAGCTCTTACTTCCGTACATCAATATTAGATATAGTTGCTTAATTAGCGCCTTGTCGTTTACCCAGGAACCTTTGGTCTTTGTTACTTTCCTGATCTGTCGATGTAATGCTTCTACTGAGTTCGTTGTATAAATCATTTTACGGATACCGCTTCCATAATCCATAAATGCCATTAACTCTGTCCAGTTTGCTTCCCATTGTTTTGCAATTTCCGGATACTTGGCATTCCAAGTTTCTTTAAATGCTTCCAGCGCCATTTCCGCTCCTGATCTATCCACTGCTGAATAGATTTTTCTAAGATCAGAACATACCGATTTTATATATTGGTAGGAAACATATTTGGTGCTGCTTCTGACCATATGGACTATACATCTCTGTACGATCGCTTTTGGAAACACTTGCTCTATACTTTCAGAAAAGCCCTTCAGTCCATCAACACAACAGAACAGCACATCTTCAATGCCCCGCCTTTTCAGATCTTCAAGCACTCTGCCCCATTCATGAGCCCCTTCAGATTCCTTGATATATATACCTAGTATATCTCGTTCACCATTGGCATCTATGCTGTATATTGAATACAATACCTTTCTTGTAGATTTACCGCCTTCCCGGCTTGTAAAATACATGCCATCCAAAAACAAAACGCAGTATAATGACAATAATGGTCGCTGCTGCCAATTCACTACCTCGCCCCACACCTGTTCTGTTACCTCGCTAATAGATGATTCGCTATAGTCAACACCATATATTTCCCGTATTTGTCTTTTAATATCCGAGTAACTATTACCATGTGCATACATCATTAGAATGTGCTTATCTAGTCCTCCGCCCAATTGTCTGGACCATTTGCCAACAATTTGAGGTTCAAACTCTCCTGTCCTTTCACGTGGTGGGCTGATGTGCACTTCTCCTAGATCTGTATCAATTTTTTTATGTGTGTAACCATTACGACGATTGGGACGACCAACTTTTTTATCCTCCTTAATATGCGCTGTAACTTCACCTTCCAATGCAGCATTTATAAAGCGCTGCATCAATTTTGTGAATATACCATCTTCTCCAATCAGACCCTTGCCTTCATACAATCCATTAATCGCCTCTTTTTCAAATGATGCGTAATCGAATGGCTCTACTTTTTTCGATTGTTTGTTAACTTCCTTTTTCATTTACAAATATGTCATTTTGTTGACACACTTTTCTGAACAGTCTCATGGCTTAAAAAGGTCTGTCCTCCTTCATATGAATACCAATAATTAATGGACATTGATCTAAAGTTCTAATTCAATCCATACATGCCATCACTAACCACGAAACACTGACTACTTACCACTTACCACTGACCACTGACCACTGATCACTGACCACTATTCACTGACGACTGATTTTCATACTCATCATGTGGACCTCTCAACTTCACAGGTTGCTGTTTCTTACGCATCTTGATATTGAGAAATTCGACAAGCAAAGAAAATGCAATTGCAAAATATAGATAGCCCTTGGGAACCTCCCCTATTTCTGCGTCACCTGCCATAAAATGTGCCATATGTCCACCTTCGACAATTAACATAAATCCAATTAGGATCAAGAAAGAAAGACCGAGCATCTGAATCGTGGGATGATTATTGACAAAACGGCCAACGGGAACTGCGAATAACATCATGATTAAAACAGAAACTACTACAGCCGCAATCATTATGACCAAAGCTCCTTGAATTCCAGTTGTCATTCCAACAGCAGTAAGAATTGAATCGAAACTAAATACGATGTTTATCAATGTCATTTGAAGTATAGCACCAGCTATATTTTTTGATCCACCTTTTTCAGTTTTCATTTCATCCTCACCCTCCAACTTGTGGTGTATTTCAGAGGTGCTTTTATAAAGTAGAAAAATTCCTCCAAGTATTAATATGATACTTTGCCCGGAGAAAGCCCCTTTGAAAATCCAGAAATCAATAGAAAACCAAGGTTCCTTCATTGATATCAATACAGTGATACCAAGCAATAGTAATATTCTCAAAGCCATAGCTAACAACATTCCAATATTTGTTACTCTTGCTTGATCTTTTCTTTCAAGCTTACTAGCGACAATTGAAATGAAAATGATATTGTCTATTCCTAATACGATTTCAAGAAATGTTAGAGTCAAAAGGCTTATCCAAATTGTTGGATTTGAAAAATCCGGAAATTGTAGCATTAAAATTGCAGAAAGCATACTTTTTTTATTTGAGGCCACAAAGTTGTTTTAATTTTTTCAATTATTAGATTTTAACAATTAATTTTTTAAGTTTACTTACATTTGCCTATCAATGTCTTTGACAAACAAAGCTTGTCCAAAAAAATATTTTAAGATATGAAGTTCATAGTACAAACTTGTTTTATTCTAATGTTTCTTGTAGGAAATATAAATTCTGAAGCACAAAATAGAAAGGTTCTTGTTGAGCATTTTACGAATACTAAATGTCCTATTTGCAAATCAAACAATCCAGGTTTTTATACCAGATACAATAAATATAAGGAGAATGCTATTCATATCTCTATCCATCCATCTGTCCCTTATAGTAGCTGTGCACTATACCTAGCTAATGTTCCGGGCAATTCAGCACGCCAAAATAATTACGACTTATTCGGCACTCCAACTGCATATCTTGATGGTAAATCTGGCGGATCAAATCTACCTTCTGAAGCAGAATATATGAATGCAATTTCTAAACCTGCGAATTATGAACTGAAGTTTATTGATCCGAACCCCAGCCAAGTCAGGATGGAGATTAAAACACTTAATTCACTTCCTTCTGGAGCCTCAATTAAGCTTTACGTTGCGCTTACTGAGAAAGATCTCGAATACAATGCTCCAAATGGGGAGCAACATCATTATGATGTATTTAGAAAATTTTTGGATGAGAGCAATGATGGTATACAAATCAGCTTTCCTGCAGGAGCTAATGCAGGTGATGTTATATCTTATAGCTTTGGGCAAATAGATTATCCTGTTTCAAACTACAATGATTACAACCTAATAAGTTTCCTTCAATCGAATACTTCAACAGAAATATTGCAGGCGGAGATAACTGCAATAGGGCCTGGTGCATCTATCAGCCATGTCAATTTTAATAATATCAAACTTAATTCTTACCCTAATCCTGTTGTCTCCACGTTAAATATCGATTGGCAAAATGATAATTTCAAACCACAAAGCATTGAGATTTTTAATGAAAATGGTCAGCTAGTCAATAAAACACCTGTTAGAATTGTTAAAAACAAAACTACGATCCAAATTGATCAATTAAGTCAGGGTCTTTATTTATTCAAATTAATTGGAGATAATAATTCATTTGGTTACGGAAAATTTATAGTAAAATAATATGATGTTATTACAGGGAAAAACCGTATTGATTACAGGTGGCTCCAGAGGAATCGGTGCTGCTATTGTTAAATTATTTGCAGCACATGGTGCAGATATCGCCTTTACCTATGCGTCATCAGCCGAAGCATCTGAAGCCATAGTGAAAGAGCTATCAAGCACAATAAAAATAAAAGCTTACAAATCTGATGCCGCATCTATGACAGCTGCAGAGCAGTTGATTAAGGATGTTCTTGCAGATTTTGGCAAATTAGATGTCTTAATAAATAATGCAGGGATTACTAAAGATGGATTATTGTTAAGAATGACAGAAGAGATGTGGGATAGCGTGCTTGATGTCAACTTAAAGTCAGTCTTCAATCTGACTAAATATGCAGTCAAGCCAATGTTAAGAACTGGTGGAAGTATCATCAATATGAGCTCCGTAGTTGGTGTCTTTGGGAATGCTGGTCAGGCTAATTATGCTGCTTCTAAAGCTGGCATAATAGGTTTCAGTAAGTCAGTGGCAAAAGAATTAGGAAGTAAAAATATCCGATGCAATGCAATTGCCCCAGGATTTATAGCTACTGAGATGACTCATGTGCTGGAAGAAAATACAAAAGATGCATTTCTATCTAACATTCCTTTAAAAAGGCTAGGTGATGCAAATGAGATCGCTAATGCAGCATTATTCCTTGCATCAGATCTCTCATCCTATATCACGGGGCAAGTAATAAATGTCTGCGGTGGTATGTGTGTTTAAATAACATAACTGAAGCTTCGAGTCAATAAATTTCTTTGAAATCGTTGGTATCTTTTGCCTTAAAGTGAGAAGTGAGAAGTCAGAAATTAGAAGTCAGAAATCAGAAGTTAGAAATTAGAAATCAGAAGTTAGAAGTTAGAATATGACTTCGAATGCTGTGCAGTGCAGACATTTGGTCAGACAAATTAATTAAAATATCAATTGTTGGGAAAATCAATTTGACACCAAGTTATTACGATATATAATTATATTTATTAATATTTAACCTTACTCCGAAACTCCAGTAAAACAAAATATGTATGAGTACAATGCGGGATCTTGATCAATATGCTTCAGACAGCAAATTATGGATATTTACAGCCAATCGTGTCATGACTGCATCTGAGGTTACTGCAATCACTGATAAATTAAATCAGTTTACAAAGTCATGGGCAAGCCACAACAATCAATTAAAATCAACTGCATTTGTCTTACATAATCTGTTTATAATCATGGTTGTAGATAATTCTTTGGCGCTAGCCAGTGGTTGCTCTATTGATACAGCCATGAGATTTATACAGACCTTACAGATTGATTTTGATATTGACTTTCTTGATAGACAATCATTTGTGTACATAGATGATTCCAATCAGATCCACCTTGTCAGAAAGGATCAGATGCAAGAAAAAATAGCTTCTGGTGAGATCAACGACGATACCCTTTTCTATGATACTTTGATCCCTGACTTAGAAACAATGAGAACAGATTTTATTAAACCAAAGGGGAGCTTTTGGATGAAGAATATCTGAGAGGATCACGGCAATTAGGTTTGAGGTTTCTTTGAGGTTTGAGGTTTGAAGTTTGAAGTTTGTTGTTTGTTAGCTGATCAATCGCTGAGACTTTTTTCACTAGCCATCGCCTTACCCGCTGTGAAACCTGTGGACCATGCATTCTGAAAATTAAAACCACCCGTTATTCCATCCACATCGATCACCTCGCCGGAAAAGTACAATCCTTTGATCTTTTTACTTTCCATTGTATTGTGATCAATCTCAGAAAGTGAAATTCCTCCACAAGTGACAAACTCTTCCTTAAACGTTGTTTTGCCTTTGATCTGATGTCTATGTTCTGTCAGTTTAATGATAAGACTCTCAAGAGCTTTGTTGGATAGGTCTGCCCATATTTTTTCTTCTGAAATACCTGCTTCTATGACAAGAAACTTCCAAAGACGTCCTGGTAAGTTAAATTTGGAATTACTCGAAACCAAAGCTTTTGACTTGTTGTCTCTTAGCCGGGTCAGCTCCTCCCTGATGTCCTTTTTATCAATATTTGATATCCAATTAATTAAAATTTCAAAGTTATAGTCCCTCTCCTTAAGTATTCTGGCACCCCAGGCAGACAATTTCAATATAGCCGGTCCACTAAAACCCCAATGCGTAATCAACAAAGGGCCTGCCCATTCCAATTTACTTCCTAGTATCTTGATACGAGCTTCCGAGACAGCAACTCCCAACAATGAACAGATTGGGTTCGAAGGACTATTAAAGGTGAATAAGGAAGGTGCTGGATCTGAAATCTCAAGTTCGTGGGATCTGATCCAATCAAAACCTGATGCTTTAGGATAACCGCCAGTGGCAATTAAAACTTTATCGAAAGATCCAATAGTTCCATCTGAGAAAGTTACCTTAAATGAGTTTATACCGTTTTTCTTTTCCAATTCAAAATGCTCCACACCATACTTTGTCTTCACTTCGACCCCCAAAGTACTCACTTCCTGCTGAAGGCAATTTATAATTGATTCAGATTTATTTGATACTGGAAACATTCTTCCATCAGTTTCTGTTTTTAAGGCCACTCCCCTACGCTCAAACCATTGTATAGTATCATCAGGTCCGAATTCATAAAGAATCTTCTTTAAGAAGCGATGCCCACGCGGGTAATTTTGAGCAAAGACATCAACTTCATAAGGCTGATGTGTGACATTACACCTTCCTCCACCTGAGATCCTGACTTTGGAAAGCGTATTAAGGGTTTTCTCAGCTATCAGTACTTGGAGATCTCTATCTATTGCTGCAGCAGTAATCGCGGCCATATAACCAGAAGCTCCGCCACCTACAATTAAGATTTTTGAAGCCATTGAATTAATAAGCTCTTTCTGAGCTCTTTTCCATATAATTAATAAATGCCTTATTGACCACTTTAGTACCACCTGGTGTTGGATAATCACCTGAAAAATACCAATCACCTAAATTCTCAGGGCATGCAAGATGCAAGCCTTCAATAGTTTGGAACAAAACTTCCAATTCATATTTAAGATTAGCCGGACGGACGATGGCAGCTATTCTATCGCTTATCTGCTTGTCAGTAAACATGGCATATAATTCCTTGACATGGTTAACCATTTCTTCTTTAGGAAGATCTTCCTGAGCTTTGCATCTTTCATAAATTTCCTCGATAAAATCTTCTTTGCCCATTTCTTCGCAAAGCTCGATCATAGCCTGAAAAGCAACGAAAGACTTCATTACAGACATATCTATACCGTAACAATCAGGATATCTGATCTGTGGAGCGGATGATACTATGATTATTTTTTTAGGAAAAAGTTTTGATAAGATATTGATGATGGATTCTTTCAATGTTGTTCCTCTTACGATAGAATCATCCAATAACACGACTGTATCTTCATCGTTTCTTACGATGCCATATGTCACATCATACACATGCGACATGAGATCTCCTCTACTGGAATCATCTGCAATAAAAGTTCTTATTTTAGCATCTTTTACTACCAACTTTTCAGTTCTAACACGCATAGCCAGGATCCTGTCCACGGCATCCGCATTGGGATTAGGACCCAATTCCATGATGCGTTCCCGTTTTATCTTATTCAATTTTTTCTCTAGACCTTCTACAAGACCGTAGAAAGCCGTTTCTGCTGTATTAGGAATATAGGCATATACAGTATTCTCAAAGTCATAATTGACCATTTTTAAAATCGGCTCAGATAATTGTTCCCCTAATTGCTTTCGTTCTAGATATATGGTCTTGTCATTTCCTCTGCTGAAATAAATATGCTCAAATGAACATGCAATTCTCTTTACAGGATCAGTAAATGGCGTGACCTCCAGTTGACCGCTCTTTCTAATGATTAGAGAATGTCCTGGAGGGACTTCGTTTATATGCCGAAATCTAACCCCAAAAGCTGTTTGGAGTGCAGGACGTTCGCTGGCTATAGCAATCACTTCATCATCCTGATAGTAAAATGCAGGCCGAATACCATGAGGATCCCTTACCACAAATGCTTCTCCTGTGCCTATCATGCCCATCATGGCATAGCCTCCATCAACTTTCTTGAAAGCTCTTCTGATGACATTACTGACATTGAGATCATCTTTTATTTTTTCACTTATCTCTTGATTCGTATATCCAACTCTTTTAAAATGATCGAATAATTGCTGAACTTCATCATCCAGAAAATGACCTATTTTTTCCATCATGGTCACTGTATCCGAGCGCTCTTTTGGGAATTGCCCCAGCTCTATAAGTTCTTCAAACAACTCATCAGTATTGGTCATATTAAAGTTGCCGGCCATGACCAGATTGCGACTCATCCAGTTATTCTGTCGGAGGAATGGATGGCATGTTTCAATGGTATTGATACCATGAGTGCCATATCTCAAGTGCCCCATAAGAACCTCTCCTGCATATGGCATATTTTTTTTCAACCATGCCGGGTCAGCCAACTGTTCTTCACTGAGCTCATTAAAATGTTGATAAACTCCCTGGAATAGATCATCAAGGTAATTTGATGCATTGCTTCTTTTTCTGGAAATGTATCTTGTGCCAGGATAAGGGTCTATTTTAATGGTAGCCAGACCGGCTCCATCCTGCCCTCTGTTTCTTTGCTTTTGAAGCAAAAGATTGAGTTTATTAATACCGTACAAGGCGGTGCCATACTTTTGATGATAGTATTCTAATGGCTTTAAAAGTCGGATAAGTGCTATGCCGCACTCATGCTTTATTTGGTCGCTCATGGACGAGTATCTCCTTTAATTATGTTGCAAATGTAACGGTATAATATATTATTCACCATATTGTTTAACAGGAAAGGTTAAAAGATTAGTAACCTGAAATAATACTGAACCTTATTGATTTTATTATAAAAAAAATGCTGCCTCTCCTCACAAGAAAAGACAGCAATTTTATGACATTATTTACTAAAGTTTCGGCAGTTAAAAAACAAAGGTAGATGGCTGATGTTAGATGTTAGATGCTTGCCCGACTAGCCAAAGTGACGGCGGGGATTTTAGTCAATTGATTCATATTTTTTCTTTAATAGGTTTAATAGAAAAATATCCTTGTGATTGATGAAGGGCCATCTACAATCTGCCTTCTAACATCTAACATTTTATTAAAATCTAAAATTCTTCTTTAAAAAGGAAAATTTGACTACCGAAACTTAAGTTATTTATCTGATTAATTCAATTTAGCTTGTAAATTTTGATCCAATGCTTCCAAGAATTCCTCTGTATATAGATAATGTTCCCCATGGTTTACTTTATTACCATGGATACAAACTGCAAGATCCTTTGTCATTTTGCCACTTTCCACAGTCTCAACGCATACAGCTTCGAGTGCATGAGAGAAGTCGATCAATGCCTGGTTACCATCTAGTTTACCTCTAAATTCAAGACCTCTGGTCCATGCAAAAATAGAAGCTATTGGATTGGTAGATGTAGGCCTTCCTTTCTGATGTTCGCGATAGTGTCTGGTGACCGTGCCATGCGCCGCTTCCGCTTCCATAGTTTTACCATCAGGAGTAATCAAAACCGAAGTCATCAGACCTAACGATCCAAATCCTTGAGCTACTGTATCACTCTGTACATCACCATCATAATTTTTACAAGCCCAAACAAAGTTGCCATTCCACTTCAATGCAGATGCTACCATGTCATCGATCAGTCTGTGCTCATATGTAATAGCTGCAGCATCAAATTGAGCCTTAAATTCATTTTCAAAGATTTCCTGAAAGATATCTTTAAATCTGCCATCGTACTTTTTAAGTATGGTATTCTTGGTAGAAAGATATAATGGCCAACCTTTACTCAAAGCCTGATTAAAACAAGATCTGGCAAAGCCCATGATGCTTTCATCTGTATTATACATAGCCAAAGCTACACCATCACCTTTAAAATTGTAAACTTCAAATTCCTGAACTGTTCCATCCTCGCCTTCAAATTTGATAGTTAATTTACCTTTTCCTTTAGTAACAAAGTCAGTTGCACGGTACTGATCACCAAAAGCATGACGACCGATACAGATAGGAGCAGTCCAGTTTGGTACTAATCTTGGGATATTGGACATCACAATAGGCTCTCTAAAAACAGTTCCATCCAATATATTCCTGATAGTTCCATTAGGTGATCGCCACATTTGCTTTAAAGAAAATTCTGCAACTCTTTCTTCATCAGGTGTAATTGTAGCGCATTTGATTCCAACGCCATACTCCTTTATCGCATTTGCTGCATCAATGGTTACCTGATCGTTTGTCTCATCTCTGTATTCAACCCCAAGATCAAAGTATTTTATATCAAGATCCACATAAGGTAGGATCAATTTGTCTTTTATAAACTTCCAGATGATACGTGTCATCTCATCTCCATCCAGTTCTACAACAGGATTTGCTACTTTAATTTTTTCCAATATATTGATTTTGAATTATGAATTAAATATTTGTAATAAAAAGGCAAAAATATAAAATTGCCTGTAAAACAACAGCCTTATTACTACTATTTCAGAAATTTAGTAGAATTATTATCTAAAAATCTCCACTTTATTTCAATACAAAAAACTTAGCTGCAGCAGGCTCATAAGAGATATGTCTTACAAACGATGGTAGCCTCGAAATACTTATTGGAGCGATGTTGACATTTCTTTTAATGAGGCTTTCATCCAGATTTATGTACAATTCAACATCCTCCTCCGTGAGTAAATCAAATTTACTTAATCCAACTACGCATCTTACCTCAACTTTATTCGGGATAGATTTCACTTTACTATCAGAATTTTTAACACGAAGTGGCACAGTAAATATCTTTTCTGTGTATTCTTCAACTTCCAGATTCATTCTGACCATGCTCTCATCGAGTCTCAGCATTTCAGATTTAGGGCTTTCCAAAGCTACTGGCATTTCAACTATATTTTTATTCAACTTTGAAATATAGACTATTTCAGTATTCCATTGATTTATTTCCTTTAGCTGTTGTTGCGAGCCTGTCAAGACAACTGAATCAGGTGTAAAACGAATTTCATTCTTAATAAAAAAACCTGGAAGAAATTCAATATTCATCTTAGAAACCACAGGAACCTTTTTATTAGCCTGATCCTCCAGCAAAATATTGATATTGGAAGGCTTAATCTGTGAAACTGAAATTTCATTAGATGCCAATAAAGAATTTATTTTTTCCGCAATAGCACTTGAAGGAATTAGCTGATTATTGTCAGCACTTAGTTCAACCTCTATTTTATCACCTATGTTCTTAGCTGATTTAGTGACAATATCCCAACCCAGTCCCACCAAAGTCACCTCTACAGTGCTTGTTGGTTGCCTTTTGAAAACCTTTCCGTTTGGAATAGTATACCTTACAGAATACCTTTGGATAAATTTGTAGTTATTGGAGAGCTTCTGCATTGCCCAGAAGGTCGTAGCAACTACAACACAACCAATAAAAATCCATCTATCCTTATTGATTTTATTCACCTATACTTTATGAGTTAATAGAATCAGTGATGGATCCTTCCATTGCCTGAGTCAATTCTTTTGAAATGGACCCTTTTGTTACCTTGATATAGGTTTTAGGATCGATCTGTAAAGTTACTATATTGTTATCTATTTTATTGATACGGCCAATAATGCCGCTGGCAGTAACTACATCAAGTCCTTTAGCCAAAGATTCGCTAAACTTAGTTTGTTCTTTTTGCTTTTTGATCTGAGGACGCAACATAAAAAAGTACATCACACCGACCATACCTATCAATAATAATGGTGAAGAAATTGCTGAGAAATCCATATTTATCTGATTATTTTAATTTTTTGTTATTTCTGCTGTGACTGTAAGTGTATATTTTGAAGGATATCCGTTAGTGATAACTGTCACCGGTTTCGATTGATATCCTTCCTTATTTTCTGTATTGAATTTAACTGTAATTTCAGATTTTTCACCTGGCTGTATGGGCTCTTTTGGAAAATCAGGAACAGTGCAGCCGCAGGTAGATGTAGCATCTTTGATTATCAAGGGCACTTTCCCTATATTTTCAAATTTAAATGTGTGGCTCACTATTTGCGCGCCTTTAAGTTGACCAAAATCATGCATCACTTCTTCAAATCTTGCCAGGGCTACATTGACAGTATCAGCATTTTCATCTGCCGTAATCGGATTTCTAATTAGATCCTGATAGTCTTTGCCGTCGCCAAGGATTTGTTCAACCTTCTTCTCATCAACTTTAGGATCATTTTTACAAGAATAAAATGTCATTACACATGTGAAAAGAAGAAAAAATAAAAACTTCATTCGATAAATTATTTTGAAAAACAGTTTTGGAACTTTTACAACCCAATTATAAAACCATCAAAACAAAGGTAGTAAATTTTGGTTCATGAGTAAGTTAATTAAACTCAATCTAGTTCTTCATATATCTCAGGAATATTATGAAATAGAAAACAATCCACTTTTGTAAATTGAATATCTATAGAAAAATTAAAGGTCAATATAGCTTAATTTCTTTTACCATCTTGACTCATCTTGACTCATAGTATTATTATATATCACTAATTGGCAAACTAAATGTTATAATATTTAGTTATTTTGCAACACTAAACCTACTACTCTACAAAAGATAAAAAAATTGGATGCCTGAAACAAAAGTATATTACTTAATAGGAATGATGGGAGTCGGCAAGTCTTCGATAGGACTTGGTGCAGCCAGGAAATTAGATTTTTCTTTTATAGATCTCGATGATTATATTAGAAAATCAGAAAAATTTTCCATCAATGAGATCTTCAAAAAAATGGGAGAACAAGGATTCAGGGAGCTTGAGAAAAAATATCTTCGTTCATTGAATTTCGATGGAATGGACAACGTAATTGTCTCTACAGGAGGCGGCACTCCCGCTTTTAATGACAATATGGATTACATGAACGACAATGGCACTGCTATTTGGCTCGAAACATCAGTGAGCGAAATAGTCGAAAGGCTTAAGGATATGCAGGATGACAGACCTCTAATCAGCTCTATGAAGGGCAACCAATTGGAATTGCAGCTGCAAGCTATGTATGACTTAAGGCTTCCAGAGTTTGAGAAAGCCAAATTAAGATTGGAAAATGTTGGATACGATTATCAGGTGATTGAAAAACTGGTCTCAATGATAGAAGAAGATTCCAGGAAATAACCAATACAATTATTTTCTTACCATATATGTAATAAATAAAGTTGTATTATGCATCTTTGGCGGTGAATTCAATAATTATGGCAATTTATGGCTCATAGAATTCAAACTAAAGGACTTTGTTTATTATTAAATCAACAATTTGGCCTGAATATTATTTTACTATTAATAAAAATAAAATCACAATGGAGCAAACCCAGCCTTTAAAATGTCTTATCATTGGCAGTGGGCCTGCAGGCTATACTGCAGCCATCTATGCCGCAAGGGCAGGAATGAATCCTGTACTTTATACAGGAAGCAATCCCGGTGGTCAACTCACCATCACAACAGATGTAGAGAATTATCCCGGATTCCCTGATGGAGTACAAGGGCCGGAATTAGTCGAACTATTCAGGAAGCAGGCGATACGTTTTAATACTGAGATGCACTATGAGAATATTATGAAAGTAGATTTTACCGGACCTATACACAAGGTTTGGACGGAAGACGGCAAAGAAATAGAAGCTCATACAGTTATTATTTCAACAGGTGCTGATGCAAAATGGCTCGGTCTTGAAAGCGAACTTAGACTTACTAACAGAGGCGTTTCTGCATGTGCTGTATGTGATGGCTTTTTCTTCAAAGGTCTTGATGTGGCAGTAGTCGGGGGAGGTGATACCGCAGCGGAAGAAGCAATTTATCTATCTAAGCTTTGTCCAAAGGTACATTTGATCGTACGTAAAGATCAACTTAGAGCTTCTAAGATCATGCAGGAACGGGTATTTACAAATCCTAAAATCCAAGTACATTTTAATACCGAAACTCTAGAAATATTAGGTGGAGAGGAAGTTGAAGGCGCTAGATTTAGAAACAACTTAAGCAACGAAGAATTTACGATAGCCCTCAAAGGCTTCTTTGTAGCTATTGGACATAAGCCAAACACAGATATCTTTAAAGATTACATCACCACGGAAGAAGGTGGATATATTGTAACTATACCTGGCAAGACTGCCACAAATATTGCAGGAGTATTCGCTTCCGGTGATGTACAGGACAACGTTTACCGCCAGGCTGTGACATCCGCTGGTACAGGATGTATGGCTGCGCTTGAAGCTGAAAAATACCTTGTGGACATTGGAGTCGAGTAGATGAATATTGTAAAATCTCTTTCATCCAAATATAAATTTCAATAAATAAAAATTAAAATAATGTCAGCTATATTTAGACCGGGAGTATTACATGGAGATGAAGTTACAGAAGCTTTAAAACATGCAAATGATAATAACTTTGCTTACCCTGCGGTTAACGTAATCGGGAGTAGTTCCATCAATGCTGTTTTAGAAACTGCAAAGACTGTGAATTCACCTGTTATCATACAGTTCTCAAATGGTGGAGCCGTCTTCAATGCAGGTAAAGGTATTAAGAATGATGGCGAGAAAGCAGCTATATTAGGAGGCATTGCAGGTGCAGCTCACATCAACGTCCTAGCTGAAGCATATGGAGTTCCTGTCATTCTACATACTGATCATTGCGCTAAGAAACTCCTTCCATGGATCGATGGTCTGGTAGAAGCCAGCGAACGTAGTTTTGAAAAAAATGGCCATGCCCTTTATAGCTCACATATGATAGATCTTTCTGAAGAACCTATTGAAGAGAATATTGAGATATGTGTTGGTTATCTAAAAAGAATGGCCGCTATTGGGATTACACTTGAAATAGAGTTGGGTGTAACCGGAGGTGAAGAAGATGGCGTTGATAATAGTGACGTTGATAGTTCGAGACTGTATACGCAACCTGAAGAAGTGGCATTCGCATATGAGTCTTTGTTAAAAGTTAGTGACAAGTTTACCATCGCTGCAGCATTTGGCAATGTACATGGAGTATACAAACCAGGCAATGTAGAATTAAAACCGGTCATCCTGCATAATTCACAGGAATATGTCCAGCAAAAATTCAATACCGGCCCGAAACCGATCAACTTTGTATTTCATGGAGGAAGTGGATCAAGCCGAGAAGAGATTCGCGAGGCCATAAGCTATGGTGCAGTTAAAATGAATATAGATACAGATATGCAATGGGCATATTGGGAAGGTATTCGTGATTATTATGAAAAGAATAAAGCTTATCTGCAAGGCCAGATAGGAAATCCTGATGGTGCTGACAAGCCTAATAAAAAATACTATGATCCGAGAGTTTGGATTCGTTCAGCAGAGACCAACTTTGTATCAAGACTTAAAGGTGCATTTGAAGATCTGAATTGTTTGAATAGAAATTAAGAAAAATCCCATCCAAAATTTTGGATGGGATTTTTTATTCATTTCTAATTTCTACCTTAGATTGTTTAATAGCAATACTTTTAACATTTATTCATTATGCCGAAACTTCAGTTATTTAACACCTTCCTTTTCTAGTTCTTTATAAAAACCCTTTTTATCTATAAATCCTATATTGGAAAAACTTAATTGATTGTTCTTATAAAAATGGATAACCGGTATAGCATCAATTTTCATTGATTTTGCAAGTCCTGGGTTAGCATCGATATCAATTCTAACCAATTTTACCTTGTCTGACATTTTACTTTCCATTTCTTCAAGATAAGGCTTCATTTTTTTGCATGGACCACACCATTCCGCATAGAAATCTACTACTACAAGCTTATCACTCTCCAATAATTCCTCAAAGTCATTTTTTGACATTCCTTTTGGCTCCGCTTTCTTTACGTCACCTTCTTCAGGAAGTCCTGCATTCCTCCACTTAAGCATGCCTCCATCCATTTCATAGACAGTAGTAAAGCCATCCGAACGCATTTTTTCTGCAGCCTCATGACTCCTACCTCCGCTCAAGCAATAAACATATACCGGTTTTGATTTATCTATTTCTGAGATATTATTCTCGAAATTATCATCGTTCCAATTTATATTTTTTGAATTGGTTAAGTGCCCGCTAGAATACTCTTTTGGCGTGCGCACATCAATGATAATCGGTGATTCTTCGGTGGATACTTTTTCATTAAATTCTTTAGGAGACAATACATAGGAGGCAGGCTTTTGGCCGGTGGCGCAACTGAACAAAGAATATGTTACTGAAAGTAATAGAAATATACGGAATGTATTCATGATATTTTATTGATATTAATAATTTTTTAAATATGTTTTTTGATCGTCCAGAAATTCGCTTTTATTTCCATCATTGATCTTAAATTTTGTTTTGATCGTCTTCCTTCCTGACTTGTCAGGAATAAAGACAGAAAAGTGCAGATGAGGTCCTGTAGCATAACCCACATCGCCACTGATAGCAATTAATTGACCAGCCTTTACTTCTTCTCCGATTTTCACCCTTGCACCGTTCTTTATAATGTGGACGTATTCAGCAAATGAACCATCTTGATGCTCTATCACGACATAATTATTATTTTCAGCACATTCAGGTCTTGCACACCGGCCAGAATTCCCTTGTTCTATCTTGACTACTTTGCCACCAAAAGCAGCATGGATTTCATCACCTATTTTCAGTCCAAAGTCTAAAGAATTTTCACCTCTATGAGTTTCTCGCCCATTATAACCTTGAAATATTTTATAGCTCAATCCAGATTTAAAAGGAAGATCAAGTAAGAGATTATCGTATTTAGTTTTTCCAAGATCCCCATAGACCGCCTTTGTCTTTACTTTAAAAGACATTTTTCTATTTCCTATTGCAGTTAGTTTTGTTACAAAATTTCTTTTACTTAAACCTGGCATAACTATGAAAAAATCCTTTCCGGCTGAGGACTCCATTTCAATTAATTCTGCTTCAAATAATAAAGATATAGTACCTAATTCTAGATTGTCAGCGTAATAAACGATATCATTCCCTTCTTTTTCATAATAAATAATTGTTTCCAATTTCTGAGCATTGAGAGCTACAGTATTGATAAGTAAAACAAAAAGTATTGATCTCATGATCAAAGAATAATTAGTTATGTTCTTTAATAGAAGAATTGTTGAAAAGTTTAATTATTTTGAAATGTTTAACTTATAAATAAAAAAAGCCACACCCATTTAAAATAAATGAATGTGGCTTCAATTTTGATCAAATAAGTTTATATTTTTTGAAAGGATTTCACACCGCTGCCATCAATTGTAGTGATCTTTAACCAATAAGCTCCTGGAGACAGAGCAGAAATATTTACACTATTAAGCTGATTCAGTTGTTTAGTCAGTACTCTGCCTTGTGCATCTATTACTTCGATTTGTTTTATCTTAAGACTGGTCCTAATAAATACATCATTCTGAGCAGGACTTGGATAAATATCAACCTGTTTAGCTATATCATTTACTTTCGTAGAAGCAAAGAGATCAAGATCTTCCTTTCTTCTTGGCAATAGCTGATATCCTTCTGTATAAGGAGAACTGCTGTCAAACTGACCTCCTATTCCTTTCACACTGAATGTACCTACAGGGGCATCTTGCGCAGAAAGCGTCGTAGTATTGACCACCCTTAGAAGAACATCTATGGATCCGTTAGTTATTGTTGCATTGAAAGTTGATCCTTTAACCCATTCTGAAGGCGTCTTAAGTGACATATCTGTGAACACAACAAGGTCAGACTCTGCAGATTCATCCAGGGCCAGCACTTCTCGTGCATCATGCAATGAGGCATTGGTGCTATTGACCCAGATCGTATCTATTAATATTTGTGTAAGTCCGTTGAATTGATCTACGGTTCCTCTTATTGTAACATTATCAGACTCTTTGACTGTATACCCAAAAGTTTTGCTTGGGTTAAAGATGCCAATTCCATCCCTAGCACCATCAATGATCGTAGAACTCAAACCAGAGGCTCTCATATTAACGCCATAGATTATTCCGCTTACTTCACATTTTTTTCCAAGAGAATCTGCTCCTCCATCAACATTCAAATCATCTACCTGACCAATGGTCCTGATAGGATAAGTGACAGCAGGTGGTTTTGCGATTACATGCACCTTGCCTTTCATTCCCGGGGCATGGGGATCGCAATGATAATCATAGTCACCCGGTATATTAAATTGATGACTATATTCATATGGCGCATCTGCTGGTTCACCACTTCTGAATGATTCAGGATTAGCAGGAAAAATATTTTGATTGCCATTAACATTGTGCATACCTTCTTCAAACTTCCATTTTACACTCTCTCCTTCATTGATGGTAATGTCAGCAGGTGTAAATTGAAAATTAGCCACAATTACAGTATTTGGATCTACTACAGATCCACATTCTGCAGTATTGTCAGTTCCTGGACTTCCAAAAACTTCATATCCATTCACGATAATACCTGTTCCGGTAGTGGCTATCCCCCAACTGGAAGGAGCATTTACATCTCCTGAGAGATCACACAATTCCATTGATGGCCCTTCCCCATCAGCTTCCGGCACCCAACCTAATCCGGAATCTCCAAATGCAACAGTGGCAACAATACCTCCTGCTCCATTACTTAAAGTTAATGTTTCACCACCGTTATTAAGACTACCACTTTTCCATTGATGCGGCAAAAAACCAAAGACGATCTTAAAAGATGATGCTTTTTTCGCAGATACAAAATATCCATGTGCAGGAACTACATCATTGACACCAAAGGAATCTACGACTCCGGAGGTCATAATATGTCCCGCAAGTGAATAGTCTGTACCGGAAGTGTTTGCGATCTCGTAATACTCAAGAGAATCGTCGCCTGATTCAGGCGGATTGTACATGATCTCAGAAATGACTATTGAATTTTGGGCAGAAGCCATTCCGATCATGAATAAGTAAATGAAAAGAGAAGTAAATAATTTTTTCATAAGAAATATGTTTTTAGAATTGATAGCAAATGGTAAGCCTTAAAACTGATGTTAATTCAAGAATGCTTCAAGCATTTAGAAAAGGTGCAGTTGTTATTTTGATAGGTAAAATTAAGAATTTTTTTTCAAACAAAAAATTAGCTATCAAAATAAAGCCGAATAAGATCAATAGTGAATGAAACAAAGATGTTCTAAAAAGCAAGAGGCCACAAATTTTCATTTGTAGCCTCTTTATAATTTACTTTTATTAATTAAAAAATATACCTCGCACTTACTTGCATACCCCAAGTACTGGAAGTTGAATTGTTGTTTCTGAATGGTGTCGTAGCAAGTTTGCCATTGACTGTAGCCATTTGGAAAGTAGGAACGGTCGTCTTATTATCCACCACTTTCAGAAGTGCATAATTATATTGTGAACCAGCATTTAGCTCCTGATAAATACCCCAATCAGAGTTGATCAAATTAGCTAAGTTGAAAATATCAAGACCTAACTGCAATGTATGTTTCTTCTTGCCATCTTTACCACCTATTGAAAAATCCTGTAAGAATTTAAGGTCAAAGCGATTTGCCCAAGGGAATATACCAGAGTTTCTTTCCACATAGCCACCACGAGCTTCTTTAAGTTCAGGTACATTATTCACAAAAGCATCAAATGCTGCAGCCTGATCAGCTGCAGAGAAAGTAACGTCACCAACTTTTAGGTCAACAAAAGTTAATTCTGAAGCGCTTTGTGGGATATATAACAGATCCAGTGAAACACCGTCTGCATTGACATCTCCACTATAAGTATAAGCATATCTGAATGCATTCGATCCATTATAATATAAACCTATTGTAGTAGCTAAAAATCCGGCATACTCTACTCTGTAAGAAAGATTACCTCCTACTCTATTTGGCACTGCATATTGTGATAAACCGATCAAAGATTCATTTGGATCATTGACAGAATAGTTGTTACTCCATGCAGAGCTGGCAGATGATCCAGGATTACCGGTAATATCTTTTGATTCAGTGTAGCTATAGAATACACCTGCAGAAAATCCACGTACATTATTGATATTAGCACCAATGGTAGCAGAAAGTGAATATCCTTCATCTGTATTAGTCAATAGTGGAACAATATTATTTAGAGAAGTATTCTTATTGAATTTTGCATTTGCAGAACTACCCCAATAATCTCTGTTATCACCTGAATATGCTAATTTTTGCGTTGCCGGATTTCTGTTTACGTTATACTGCATTACTCCATTAAGATCTTTAGAATAGATTACATCTCCTGTCAATACTAAAGGAGTGGAAGGAACCTTGAAGTCAACTCCAAAGTTAGATCTCCAAATCTGTGGCATTTTAAAGTCAGGATCGATAAGCGCAAGACCACCCGGAGCTTTAGTGCTTGGTGTCTTAGGGAAATTCTCAGGCAATGCATTTGGCCAGAAATTAGGATCAGCTTCAAAATGGTCGATTTTTGCCAAAACTGAAGATGAAACCGGCTCAAAAGTGTTTTGAATAACTCCAGCATTGGTTGGCATATTTGTAAACCATACAAAAGGAATATTACCTGTGAAAATACCTGTACCCCCTCTTAATTGCAACATTCTGTCACCAAATACATCCCAATTCAAACCTAGACGCGGTGAAAATAATGGAACTGACTTAGGCCATTTTGATGTAGTATATTGAGTTACGTTGCCATCAGGACCTCTAAAATTCAGCGTGTCTACAACAGGATTAGAAGGTGGCGTATCATTAAATAATGCCATATCTGCTCTAATACCAACGGTAACATTAAATCTGTCTGTCACTGCTATTTTGTCTTGAAGATAAATCCCTGCCAGACCAAATTTTACCCGTGCATATTGATCCTGTCCATCATACAAGTATGTAGTACCGTATGATATCGGTGCTGCATCATTGACAAAATCATCAACAGAGTTGTATCTGTAATAAGAAGATGCAAGTCTTTGATAACTGTTGGCAAAATCCATATATTGATAACTTAGCCCTGCAGTAAATGTATGTTTACCCATAAGGTATGTAAGGTTATCTGTGGCAATTATATTGTTGTTGATCACATCATTATTATAAGAAAACAACTCTGTTCCAAAACTCATATAGTTGCTAAAACTAGATGAAGTAGTAGTTCCATCTCCTATATCAACAAATGGGAACAATGATCCGGGAGTACTTCTTGTATCCTGAATTTTACTGTATGTCACGATCAATTGATTACTTAAATTATTGGAAAGTCTCGTATTCAGTTCAGCTGCAACAGAACTCACCGTATTCTTAAAAGAATAATTTGCATTCTCGAAAGCTATGGATTTATCTGAGATCCTATTGTTACCTGAGCGCGGATTTGGTCCTGAGTTATTGTTAGTGCCCTGGTCATTTGTTCCTTGCATGAATGAATATCTTGCAGTCAGGGTATTCTTATCATTGATGTTCCAATCTAACCTGGCAAGAGCCTTATAGTTCTGATTGTTATATGTTGGAGCATAATTTTCATAAGCTCCCGGATCATAATTATACTTAGATTTTAGGTAAGAAGATACTCTGTCTAAGTCTACTGCTGTAGTTCTGGAAACATTTGGCTGTCCGGTATTAGTACCTCTGTCAGCCACCCAAGCATTTCCATTACTTTCTCTGTTTTCTGTTTCAAAGTTTACAAAATATAGTAATTTATTCTTAACAATTGCACCTCCTAATCTGGCTCCATATATTGTGGAGGATGAACGTGCATTTTCATTAATTTCAAAATCTTCCACTTTCAACCCTGTAAATGATTTAGGTCTGAAATAAGCATACGCTGAACCATGTAGTTCATTAGTACCACTTCTGGTTACAGCATTGATCCCAGCTCCTGTAAAACCAGTCTGACGCACATCGTAAGGTGCGACATTGACTTGGACTTCTTCAATAGCGTCCAATGAAACAGGCTGATTTCCACCTCCTGGAAGTGGGTCTCCACTTAATCCAAAAGCATTATTTAGGTTAGCTCCATCGATCTGTATATTGTTATATCTTCCATCACGTCCTGCAAAGTTGTTTCCGTTTGCCTGTGGAGTGATTCTTGTAAAATCGGTCAAACTTCTGCTCAATGTCGGCAGCCTCTCAAGGGTCTGTCGGTTAATGTTTGTGGAAGCACCAGTTCTATCACCATTGATTATGGCATTTCTGTTGCCTGTGATGACCATCTCGTCCAATTGAGTTGAAGTCTCAGCTAAAACTACATTATTAACCAATACATCTCCAAGAGCAAGATAAATGTTTGAAGTCTTGTTGGATTCAGACCCTACAGAAGTTACCTCCAAAGTATATGGTCCTCCTACTCTAAGATTGACTAGGCTATAACGCCCATCAGTCTGAGTAACTGTTCCATAAACTGTACCGGATGGTACATGAGTTAAAACCACTGTCGCACCGATCATGGTCGCGCCGGATGGATCTTTGACTACGCCTGTAATTCCGGAGGTTGTGACCTGGGCCATCAAACCGGAAGTGCAGATCATTAACAAAAATAAAATTGTACTTTTAATATTCATGATTTACTAATTTTGGTTCAAAAAAAAGCAATAAATTTTCCCAAAAATATATATTTAAGTTAAGTTATTGTTAAATAATCTATACATAATTTTCATATATATGCCAATATACTGAACATATGCTAAGTATACATTACATTAAAATAAATACTTTATAAAATTGCAAAGATTATTGTGGGAAAAATTCAGGGCTTCAATTAACACTAGAAAGCCACCCCAAGAGAAGCGATAAGACGCTGTGGATTATCTGAAAATGAATAATTTTTATTGCCAAATTTGATATGATTGCCAAATTTTGAGAAATTTCCCTCGTACCTTAAGTCAATAGTTAGGATCCAAAAATCAAAACCCATTCCGGCCTGCCACCCCCAAAGTAACTTTTTGAAATTTTCTTCATAGCCATCTATTTTAGTAAGGTCAGATGTACTATTGAGATGTAAGTGACCCACTGGACCTACATTCAATCTTAATGCTCCAGATTTAAAACCGATCATCAACGGTATATCCAGATCTCGGAATGTTTCACTAGCGAGCAAAGTATCAAGTGAATTAGGTAAATTTCCTGAAAGTTTATAATTGACTTTAGAAGAATTTAATAAAAATTCCGGTTGAATTATCAGCTTATTGATCTTAAGCTGAAGCGTGATGCCACCATGAAATCCAACTTCAGTGTTTGTAATATCTATCTTGAATGAATTTGGGTCACTGATCAACAATTCCTTTATGCCGTAATCTGCTTGACTTAAACCAACTTTTATTCCAAACTTGAAGCCAACCCCTTGACCACTGAGATTCAATGAGATAAATGCAAGAGCACAAATCAGAAATAATGACCTCATGTTAGTTTTAATTTAAATAGTTGGATAGTAATATATTACATGTTATAGCAAAGTTATATCTTTTAATTAATCTGACAAATTATTTGTCAAAAAAGATTAATTTCTTCTTTAATATCAAAAAGAGATCATTCAAATATTCGAAACAGACCCCAAAAACCAATTTTGTTATTAAACGTTTGGGATAGGAATATCTTGTATAAGCATGTATGTTATGACATCAAGTAAAGGTGTTAAAAAAATTTAATACTTTTGTCCCTCAATAAATATTCCAACCAAGGAAAACAATTTGTCAACACAATTAAATATAAAATTCATAGGAAGCTTTACCGCGCTATCCCAGGTACCTAAATCTGAGTTTCCTGAATTTGCATTCATAGGTAGGTCTAATGTAGGTAAATCTTCATTGATCAACATGTTATCAGGAAAAACACACATTGCCAAAGTATCTAATACACCAGGAAAGACTCAACACATCAATCTCTTTGACATAGATGGTCAATGGAATATTGTGGATCTTCCAGGATATGGGTATGCTAAATCCTCAAAGGCCAACCGTGCGACATGGAGCAAGATGGTAACTTCATACCTCACAGGCCGGGACAACCTTTCCATTTTATTCGTACTTTTGGATAGCAGACTTCCAGCTCAAAAGATTGACATGGAATTTATGGCATTTTGTGGTCAGAAGAATATCCCTTTTGTAATAATATATACGAAAGCGGATAAATCTTCTTTTAATCAATTAAATAAACAACTGGCTGAAATTCAAAAAGTCCTGTTACTTTCGTGGAATACATTACCTGAACAATTCATTACTTCGTCATCAAATAAAACCGGTCGGGATGAGATCCTTGATTATATTGACAGTATAAATGAGCAACATAGAGCAAAATAATAATATAGGAAACCCTATTACGCCGGAAAAAAAACAAACTTTTCCCCCTTTGATTGAACAGATCTCTGATTGGCCAATTAATAAATTGACTGAAGATAGGGACACTTTCGTCAAAGAGCTCGAATACTATACACTGCAGAACCTAAATCGTAAGTCACCTGACTTTATAAAAGAACTAATCCAGAAAACAATTTTTCAGGAAAAGATCCGGATGAAAGAAGAACCTTGGCGGATAGATCCACCCAACGACAGAATAT
>Ga0209812_10000595_pt1 | contig 31292 bp, 27 predicted proteins | sample JI71714BDNA_FD_187502 | JGI IMG/M metagenome (GOLD analysis project Ga0209812, IMG submission 187502) | Wastewater effluent complex algal communities from Wisconsin, to seasonally profile nutrient transformation and Carbon sequestration -... | ecosystem: Engineered > WWTP > Effluent > Algae...
AAAAAAGTAAAATTAAATCCGCATCCGCGTTTTGGTGATATGGATGAAACATTAGTTGTATATCCAAATCCAGCAAACGAAAATATTTATATTCAATTACCGGCATCACAAATAAATACAACATTTAGTTTAATCATTTCAGATTTATCAGGAAGAACCGTGTATTCCGATAACACAACATCCGACGAATCGGGATTAATGCATGTTCAGTTACAAAACAGCATCAGCAGTGGAACATATTTTATCCAATTAATTGGAGATAATTATAGCGCCACTACACCGATTGTGATAGAATAAAAAAAATCATAATAAAAAAGGTCACCACATTTGGTGACCTTTTTTTATGCAAAATATTTTATTTGCTTTCCAGTATTTCAATTGCCACTTTCAACAACAAAGTAATTTTTTTCACCGGCAAATCTTTTTCCGCATCAATCATAAATATTTTCATGCGCGAGCGTTTCTCCTGAATTAATTCCGGAAAATCCATTTTATTTCCATCTGCAAATCCGATATAGGGTTGTCCTGTTTTTTTGTTTGTCCATAAGTAACACAACATTTTTCCATTGTAATAAAAAAACGGCATGCCGTATTTCCATTCGGGGGTGATGGATGGGTGGTGATTGAGAATAAAGCCCCTCAATGCTAGTAAAGCAGATTGGGTCGGTTGTGGGAGGGATAGGAAAAAGGTGTTAGACGAGCCATGCATTAATTGATAATTATGTCTTTAATTAATATTAATTACAAAATTATCAATTAATTTCAGCGCGTTTGTATTGAAAATAATAATATTAGCCCCAACCAATCATTTTACTTAATTTCTCGGTTGGGGCTAATTTATTAGTTGACAATTCACTATAACTAAAACGTGTAGCACAAGGCGCCTCCTGGACTAAAATATAGTCCACCGCCATTAGAATTAAGCCCATAACCCAGTCTTACATCAGGAGTTAATAACAAAGAATTAAATATGGCAATTCCATAAGAAGCTTCAAGGCCTAATCTTAAATAAACACCGGTAGAAGTGTAGCCGTAATAATAATCATATTCTGTGGTTGATGCTACCCCTAAAAACCCCCCAAAACCAAGTCCCGTGAAACTTCCTGAGCTATAATACTTTAACAACCCTTCAAACAAAACAGCGGCGTCACCTTCATCTATTATAATACCAATATCGGCACCAAGTGCAGCATTACCAAGTAAGTACTCAAATCCAATTGTCCAATCAGAAAAGACGTATGAATTATCATCAATTTTTTGCACATCAAGATTTATTCTTCCTCTAATTAATGATTGACCAAAAACATTGCACATAAGCAATATTAAAGTTGTAGTTATTATCAGTTTTTTCATTGTATTATTTTTGTTTGAGTTTATCAATTATTGGTTGCAAATGTTTAAATTCTTGTGGTTCTATCAATCTGTCACATTTTGTTAAAACTTCATTATAGTTGGTTTGCAGCATAATTGTAAAGGGATTAGCCACGGTCGCATCCTTCATAATTAATTCCAATACCGAACCAGGACCCCCACATACCATATAGTTTGATCTTATCTCTCCTGTTTCTCCTTCCGGAATTTCAACGCTTTTACTCCATACCTTTTCACCACTAATAGGTTCAACGGCTACCATGTTAATTTTTCCATACATGGAAACATTACCACTATACTTATAATAATAAGAGCCTTGACCACAAGATAAAATTTGTGGTTTCCATCCGCCTGTTACCGTTTTAAATGAAGGGTCAATTGAAAGATCCAAAATAATGTCACATGCCTCTTTATCGCTAAAAACCATTTCGTCCCTTGAAGCGTAGGGCCCCCTAACAGTAAATCCACCTTCGGTTAGAAGTTCTAACATATCACTTTCAAGGCTTTTTTGATAACTCGCAAAGGGCTCGGGAATTCTTCCTCCCCAGTTTACAATATAATTTGGGGAGATTAGTGCGATTGTAAAGTCCGCCGATCCGGGCTGTACAGATGTTGATGGATTCCAATTAAATTGCGGCGCTATCATTGGCTCTTTAGGAGTTGCTGATGCGATTGCAATTAAAATCATAATTGAGCAAAAACCGATGAATACTATTTTTTTTGGGCTTTTCATGATAGTTGTTTTTTATATAAAATAAATATGTTAAAATGCCGGCAATGGTATAAGATAAAATATCAAAAAAATCAAAGGTTCCACCATACAAATATGGCTGTGCAAATTCTTCTAAAATTATAAGTGTGATTGAAAGAAACACCCAATATGCAGGAAGTTCTAGAAATCTAATAACCAATTCTGCCCATAAAACAAAAGTTATAGACCAACACATGTCTGGTAATACATATTTTAAAAAATAATTATCAGATTTAATTTGGTAATGATTGTCGGGGTTAATGTTTAACCAATTAAACACCATAATGAGTATAGGTGGTTTTGTCTCTCTTAAAAAAGAATATACTCCAATTCCAATCATCAGGAATACGGTTCCAGAAAGAAGCAACAATACATAACTTTTAATTTTATTTTGTTTCATCGGGGGTTCTTATAGGTATTTAGTATTTCCTCATTTAAATATTGATGGCACCTCAAGCAAATTGTTTTTTTTAAGTTCTCTATTGATGTAATTAGCAAGTTCAATTATTACTCTTTCCAATTCCGCTCTTCGTTGTCTAACCATGGCACGTTTCTCCTGATCTTGGTTTATAGCTTCCAGCATCGATTGCTCTAATAGCGTTGCAACTGCCGTTATGGTATATAAACTTGTTTGAGGGTAAACAAAATCTGCATTTATTGCAGCGTCTGCTACAATGCCTCTGGCAAATTCAATAATTTCTGCGGTTGACCTTTTCCTGAGTTTTAATACCACTCTAGCCATTTCTTCTTGCTGCCATTTTCAAGGCTAAAAATATTTCTGTGCTTAAAACCAAACAATGTATAATTTATTGCTATTTTCGATTATTAATCGGCAATACGTATTTTAATATATTGATTATCAATGATTTAGTGGATATATTGAAATTTAATATGCGTGTTGCATAGTTCTGAATAAACACTCAATTTAGCAATGGATAATATTTTTAACATTTGGACGCTCATTCAAAATATGACCCCCTTAGAAATTCGTGAAGTTGAATTTTCATTTAAACAAAGAGGCCCTCGCGCATTACAAAGCGATCCGGCAAAATTGTTTCGTGCGTTACAGTCGGTAAACGCCTATAACATCGAAACAATAGGCTATGCTTGGAGAAGGCAGTTTAAAGAAAAGTCAAAACCAATGGAAAGTAAAGCATTTACTGACGCAAGGTATATTTTGAAAGGTATTATACTGGATGTGCTGGTAAAGAGCAATTTTAAGTACTTGGGAGGTGAGGCAGAAAGGCTGCTTTATCACTCTGAAATACTTTCATCAAAGGGTATGTATGAAGAATCATATAAGGCGTTAAAACAAGCACTCATTGAAACAAATCACTGTGTTTCACCTTTTTATAAAAGTATGATTTTGCAAAAACTGTTAAACATTACGCCAAAAGTTTCGGGTAAAAACCTAGAAGAAAACGTATATTCTTTATTGCACCAAATTGAGCAGGATGCGCAAGATTTAAACCAATTTTTTTTAATAAATAAATTAAATTCTCATACAGCACTTACATTATTTAAAACTGCCATATTAAACGATGGCAGTGACTTGGAATTAATAAACGAAATCGCCGCCCATCCTTTAATAATAAATGAAACGCCAAATTTATCCTACTCTTCAAGTTTATATTTAGAAAAAACAAAATCATGGATTTTTGGACTAACTTGTCAATACGAAAAACAATATATAGCACAAAAAAAGTTATATCAATTATTAGCAACAAATGAACAGGAAAACTTAGATACCAAGTATGTCCAAATATATTTAACAGAAGTGCTTGACCTTGCACTTTTTTCTGCAAAATTTGGGAACGACACCGAATGCAACTTTTTAACAGATTATGTTTTGAGCAAAGCGCCGGCAGTGGGTGAATCATCCTCCTTATTTAACCTATACCCACAATTTATTAAAGTACTATCTCCATTTTACAAAAAAGAAATACCAAAACTACAAACGATGGTAAATGAGTATGAACCAGTTTTGTATGAACAATTTGAAAAATTGCCGATTCAGGCAAGGGATAACGTAAGACTTGGTATGATGAGAATTTTCATCTTATTAAACAGTCACACCAAAATAAAACAGTGGCACTATTTATTGAACGAGCCAAAGGTATATACCCGACTAGACGCAAATTTAGTTTGCCATATTGTTTATACCTGTTCTTTATATGAACTATCAACAATATCAGTCAATAAACAAAATATAACAACAATTCCGGGTTTACGTAAACAAGTTCTTGAGCTAAAAAAATTGTGCCAGAACAGGCCTAATACCTCGCCCGTAGAAGCAGCCATTATTAACACATTCATAAAAATCATGGATACTAACCTAATTCAATTTCACCTTGTGGAACTAAATAATTTAATGAAGTTTCTTGGAACAGAAAAAAACAAAAATGCACTCTATTTAAAAAGATTTCTTAATATGTTTGATTTATCTGAATGGATACGAAACCAATTGATGAAAATGAACACTTAAAAACCCAGCAACTATGAAAACGATATTACTAGTTATGTTTGCCGCTTCTGCATTCTTTTTTTCCATTGAAAACAGTATAAGTGGGTCCAAGGCAAAGTATACCCACGCTACCATTGACTCAAATTACCTCTTCGATCTGATTGACTCCGCCGACTTTCTTTCAAACACAGATGAATACGGTGCGCTTTTATTGTATGACAGTATCATTCAACTGGCTGATTTATACGGTTACCCCAATCCCAAAATTTATGCACAAATTAATAAAGCACAACTCTTGTTATTTATTGATAGTATTGATGCCGCAGATGAATTAATAAATAAGGCCATTTCAAATAATAATTTCTTTTCTGATTATTACTATCCTTTAAAGGGTTTTATAGTTAAGGCGGAGATTCAAAACTATTTAGGCGAATTTGATTCTGCCTTGTATTATTTAAATGCTGCAAAACCATTTGGAAATGATGAATATTATTTTATTGGCAGAATATATTATGATCTGGCCCAATTGTATTCCGATCAAAACAATTATGATTCAATGATTCAGTTATATTCAACTGCTCTTGAATATTTTAAATTAGCAAATGACCCTAATCGAACAATTAGTACCTATGCTAAAATTGGCGAGGCTTACAAATTAAAAGGTAATTTAGATAGCAGTTATAGTATTTTAATGGAGTGCGATTCAATGATTAACGTAACGCCAAACCTGTTTAATATAACAATCGCTCAAGCCTATCTAGATATAGGTGATATTTACAAAGCAAAAAGTCTATTCAAACCCGCTATTGATTACTACGAAAAGTGCATCCCACTTTTTGAGAGGGAATACGACTTTTATAACCTGGCCATTGTAAAGCAACGTATTGGAAATTTATTGATGGATAAAGAAAATTATGTAGATGGTAAAATATATTTATATAGCATGTTAGATATCTGTATAAAATACCAATATAATAACCTTATACCAAGGGTGTATAATTCTATCGCCAACATCGAAAACAGGAGTGGTAACTATGAAAAAGCCTTGGAAAATGCCAATACCGGGATTGCAATTTGCGAGCAAACAAACAATATTGGCACCACCTGGTCATTATTAATTTCTAAAGCAACTGCGATATCGGGGCTTGGCGACCACGTTTCAGCTTTACAATATTTTATTGAAGCTGATGAAATGAGTGAACGTGTTTCGGTATTTACCGCAAAATTTTTACCAAAATATAGTCTTGCTGCTGAGTATCAAATGACAAACAATTTGATTTTAGCGGATAGCTTTGCAAATATTGCATTAGTTATTGCTGAAACAGCAAAACAACAAAAAGAAATTTCAATGGCTAATAACCTGCTTTATAAAATTAATTTAGAAAATGGTAATTATAAAGCGGCGTTGGAAAATTATATCGCTGGTAAAATATACAAAGACAGTTTAAGAAATATTGAAAACAATTTCACCATTGAGACTTTAAACAAAAAATACCAGCTGGCAGAAAAGGACAAGATGTTGGTTGAAACTAATTTGAGAAATGAATTGGTTGAGCGTAACCTAAGAATACAATCCATTTCTTTATTAGAACAACAAACAAAGAATCGGGTAATCACACTTATCAACGATTCGCTCCAACGAACCACAGAACTTTCTAATCAGGCTTTTGAATTGGAAAAAGCAAAAGTAAAACAAGCAGAAGACCAAAAAAGCCTTGCCTTGCTAAAAGCTCAATCAGAAAAACAACAAAGAGAGTTGGAACAACAAAAAAGTGCCAAACAAAAAAATAGGTTTGTTTTGTTCAGTATCTTGTTTTTTGTGATAGCCATTTCAATTATTATACTGGTGAAGCAAATTGGTAAAAAGAAGGTGTTGCAAATTAAAAACAATTTTTTATCGTATTGGATGAACACCCATTTTATTGCAAATAACATTGCGCTTAATAAAGGCGATACGCGCGAGAATCCCGAACGAGCAATTCTGCGTGGAGATTTACTTTCCTCAATTACTACAGATATCTTCCATTTTGCGAAAATAGATAAGATTACGCTTCGTGAAGAGTTAAACATAGTTGAGAAGTTCATCAAAATAGAAGGCCTCCGGCTTGAAAATAGGTTTAATTACTCAATTAAAATATTTCCTGAAAATGCCCCTTTACAGGATATTGTCATAAAACCGCCACTAGCAATTCAAACCTTGGTAGAAAACACAATTAAACATGCTGTGGAAGCTAGTGATTACCATATTAATATTGAGGTTGCCATAAAAGTGTTTGAATCGTTTATTAAAATTAATGTTATTGACGACGGACCCGGATTTAATAAAGACGTAACGCTTGAATCGATTTTACAAAACAAAGAGCCAAGTGCGATACAAATTATTTATGAACGCCTGCGTATTGAATGTAAAAAGAAGAAAATAAAGGATTTTATTAAAATAAATTACATAAACCATGGTAGTAACATTGAATTAATTATTCCATCATCTGTAAAACTCATGTAATGCAAGGTTCAATTGTAATTATCGAGGACAACCCACAACATGTTGCCGATTTGGTGCACTTACTAAAAAAATTTTATCCGTTGCTAAACATTAGGGCGGTTGCAGATAGTTATGCAACGGCATTGGAAGCTATAGAAAACCATAAACCGGATTTAGTGTTTTTAGATATAGAACTAAACGGCTCAAAAACAGGTATCGATGTTCTTAAATTTTACCACAACCTTAACTTAAATGTAATTTATACCTCACGCTTGGATAAAGGAGTTCAAGCGTTGAACTTGGGCGCCAAGTATTATTTGACAAAACCGTTTACGGAAGACGATTTTATCGAAGCCATTCGCGCCTGGGAAAAGCGCCGAAACAATACGGTAACCATTGAAACCAAATACATTTATTTTCCCGAGTTAAACAACCCGATTTTTAGGATACAAATTTCAGAAATCATCGCACTAAAAGGGAATAAAGATTATTCCATCCTGTATTCATCGAACGCAAAATTAAATAATATAACTGTCTCAAAACGTTTGAGCATATTAGAAGATGATTTTAATAAAAGTGGCTATTCAAATATAATAAGAACCAGTAAAAGTTATTTAATAAATAGCGATCACATAGAAAAAGCAGAAAAACAATTCAACTTAATAGTAATGAGTAATCAATTGCAGGTTCCGGTTAGTTTTACTCAGGCCAGAGAAAAAATAAAGAATATATTTTTGCATAAATAAACACTTTCGTCGATTAAAAATCTATTTCATCGAATCTTTTACCTCTTGGTCGAATACCCATTGTATCCGATAAAATCGTAGTGACATTAGTATCATAAAATTTGATTTTATGATACAAACAATTTTGAACAACCTATCCGGCAAGGCCGGTAAGTTAGCTGCACTGGTTCCGGTGCTTTCTTTTTTATTCCCGTGGTGGGACATTCTTTTTCCACCTAAGTAACTAATGTTAAGAGGCTATTGTATAGAAATAGCCTCTTTTTTATTTGTTGCTTTTTATAGGATTTATTTAACTTTTATTAATTGTTGCAATGAGTTTAGCGTTTAAGAATTAATTAAAATTAACGTTAAGCTTGTTCATCTCTCATTTTATAAAATTATCCCTAACAATTGCTTATTACATAAAATTATATTCTTTGCTCAATCGCGTCAATTTAGTAGACTTTTTTAAAAAAATAACCGGTAGTGGGATGAAATCCTGCTACCGGTTATTTATATGATCAATTTAATTTATTTGGTGCCTTTACCAAATTAATCGTTATAGATGGTCAATGCATAATTACAAATTTATTTGATTGTACATTAACGCCATTATTAAAGATTAATATATAAGCTCCCGACGCCAGATTACTTACATTTAATACCAACTTATTTGGGTTCTCAGTTGTAATTATTGGCTCAACTAATTGCCCCACGGCGTTTATTATTGAAATATTTACATCTTGCCAGCTCGGAGATATTACAAAGATTTCTTTGTCAACCAATGTTGGATAGACTTCAATATTTAGTGTGTTAAACGTTTCGATTTCTATAATAAGTGGTTTTATTGTTAAATAATCACACGACCAATTGTTTACTTCATTTCCCTCTACCTCATCCTCTTCTGAATCTGCATAGGCAACTATGGTATATATTGTTTCTTCATCTACCGCTGGTGCGTCAAAAGAAAATTCAATTTCTTCCTCATCACCGGCACCTAATGAGCCAACAGGAGCATCATCAGCCTGAATGTGATCTGAAGGGTCAAAGTCATCACAATCCAATTCATATGGTATTATAAAATACGAAACGGTGGTCGAACCCGCATCTCCGTCTCCCGTATTTTCTACTGTTACAATTATTGTAACCTCTTCACCTGACATAACATCTGATGGACTGGCAGATACCGAAGATTCTAAATCAGGTAATTGGGTCACGATTATTGTAATATAATCACATGACCAATTATTTACTTCATTATCCTCATCTTCATCCTCTTCCGAATCGGCATAGGCCACTATGGTATATATTGTTGCTTCATCTACCGCCGGTGCATCAAATGTAAATTCAATATCTTCCTCATCACCGGCACCTAATGAACCAACTGAAGCATCGTCTTCCTGGTCGTAATCTGAAGGATCAAAATCATCACAATCCAACTCACCTTCAATTATATAATACGAAACTGTGGTTGAGCCCGCATCTCCGTCTCCTGTATTTTCTACTGTTATAGTTACTGTTACTTCTTCGCCGGACAAAACTTCTGATGGACTGGCAGATAACGAGGATTCTAAATCAGGTAATGGATTAACAATTATTGTAATATAATCACATGACCAATTATTTACTTCATTATCCTCATCTTCATCCTCTTCCGAATCTGCATAGGCAACTATAGTATATATTGTTTCTTCATCTACCGCCGGTGCATCAAATGTAAATTCAATATCTTCCTCATCACCGGCACCTAATGAACCAACTGAAGCGTCATCCTCCTGGTCGTAATCTGAAGGATCAAAATCATCACAATCCAATTCACCTTCTATTATATAATATGAAACCGTGGTTGAGCCTGCATCTCCGTCTCCTGTATTTTCTACTGTTACAGTTACTGTTACTTCTTCACCAGACAAAACATCTGATGGGCTGGCAGAAACCGAAGATTCTAAATCAGGTAGTGGGGGAGGTGGTACCGCATTTACAGTTATATAATCACATGACCAATTATTTACTTCATTATCCTCATCTTCATCCTCCTCTGAATCTGCATAGGCAACTATGGTATATATTGTTTCTTCATCTACCGCCGGTGCATCAAATGTAAATTCAATATCTTCCTCATCGCCTGCATCTAATGAACCAACTGAAGCGTCATCCTCCTGGTCGTAATCTGAAGGATCAAAATCATCACAATCCAATTCACCTTCTATTATATAATATGAAACTGTGGTTGAGCCTGCATCTCCGTCTCCTGTATTTTCTACTGTTACTGTTACCGTTACTTCTTCACCGGACATAACATCTGATGGGCTGGCAGAAACTGAAGATTCTAAATCGACTGTTGTTGGATTGCATTCCGGATCGTCAGCATATAAACATATTTTGAAATCACCTTCATTAATAATTACACCATACTCCCAAACGCGAATTAATAATTCTTGGCACGCATAATCACTCAAGTCAATATCTTCTTCAAAAGGCATATATCCATTACCGTTCCCTATACATTCAATATCATCAATATCTTCACAATCAGGTGATTGTTCGTAAAATGCCAAACCCAAATCTGCCCCTACAATATCAATACTTTCTGTATAAACAGAAACTATTCCGGATTCGGGAACAATAAATTTAAACCAGACATCAATATTACCCGGGTCGTCACATGTAGGAATTGTAATTCCAGACTCCGAAGCGTCCTCAATTGTGTATGTTTCTTCATCACAAGATGTATTAACTATTAATTCAATAGCACCACATGGATCGTCATTTTCAACACCCCCTACAACTAATTCGCAATCAGACATATAGTCATCAACAGATGCTCTTATATCCGGTAGCTCTGCATATAAATTAGATCCGGGGCAAGCTGTATAACCAGGGCTGCAACCATCTTTATGGCCTGCAATATTTTTGAGATTCGAACCTGGCGAATCATCATCGTGAAAAGATTCACCGAGCGGATCAATATCGTTTAAACAACAACGCCATCCCAATAATTTTATTAATGAATTTTTTGCGTCTTCAGGTATGGATATTAACTCCATATTACCAAGTACACAAATGCCCATAGTATTTCCGTTTGCACCACACATATGTGCGCCTTGAACATTAATTCCTCCTCCTCTACCTTCATAAATTACCCCATCATGGTCAATCAACCAGTTGTATCCTATATCGCACCAGCCATTATCATATACATGTGTAGTCCAAATTGATTTAACGCGGTCGTCCCAACCTCCCGCCGGTTCGGTATTTGAGCCCGCTTCATGATGTACTATTAAATGGGTTACTGAAGTATAAGCAATTTCACCGTCATCACAAGATGCGTCATCACCGTCTGGGCAATTCCAATCACTTCGGTCTTCATATGCTGGTAAAGCACATGAACATTCCGCCCCAGCCATTTTCAAGGATTCTCCTTTGTCTATATTTGAATCTTTAAAATTAAAAATTCGGTATTTTAAATACTCAAATTGAGTTTTATCAATTACATTGCTCGTAATTATTTTAAACTTAATAAATTTTGAACTAACATCTACAAAAACTAATTCTAAGTTTATTACATCATTATCTGTTTTATGAAACAAGTCGTGGTTCACCCCAAGTTGTTGCCAATTACCCCAACTCTTATTGTCAGGTGAAACAACATAATAAACCTCAAAAACATTGTTTAATATTTTTTGGTTAGGTGAACTCACTTGAGTGCTTACCCATAAATCAGCGCCTACCTTGGGCAAGGTCATTTCAATTGGGGCAGTTACAAACTCAACAAGATTGCTATTCTGTAATTGAGAAAGCATAAACTCATTTGCATTTAATTTCCCTTCTTGGTTGACAATGTCGGAATTAAATTGCCCAAAAGAAAAAAAACTTAAGAAAATGAGGCAGAAAAAAATGGTGGTGTTTTTCATAATTCTAAAAATTAAATTGGTGATTTTATATACAAAATCAAATTTAAAATCAACTTAATCTTTATGAAAGCAAAATAATATGTTGTTTTCGTATGAAAAACTTAAAAAACACTTGCAAAATATTGATTATCAATATATTAATGTCGTTCTTAACTAGGGCCTGTTTAGTGTATAATTGCAGAAAGAAAGGTATTTAAAGGAAGAATTTTTAATATTGTCACTTATTCTAACGGTGTTTAATACATCTAGCAAAATTTGCTCAAACAACCCTTGAATCAACACCCCAAAATTAAGGTAAATATATATTTAGCCGCTATTGGCGAAAAGCTAGACGATCAATTATAAATTTTCACCCACTTCACTCCTTCTCCAAAAAATACCAAAACATTTTTTCTGTCAACTCAATTAATTGTTGGTGTTGTTTTGGCCATTCTGATTTATTTAGCGGGTCGTTTTCGTATAATCGAAGTATAATATTTTGTTTGTTGCGACCAGGTATAAAATCCCATTCAAGGGTGCTGCCAAATATAGCGATGGACTCCTCTTTGTATTTTTGCTCAAGGCTTTGATAAATTGCTGAAGCATTGTTACCTCTTAATATGTAAATAAGTCCTATTCTTTTATCTCGTGCATTTGCAAATAACCGCATCCGTCGCTCGCCACTGCCCCAGGTAATTATATTAAAATAGGTTGGTGATGGCTCACGCATTTTGTACGGTTTTGCTTCTTTATCCATCAGCGATTTTAAGTTTTGCCAATATTCAAGTTGGATTAAATTTGTATCGCTGTTAACCTTGTTGCGGCTACTTCGTTGTAAATTTCTTGTCCAGTTATTTGGCTTTGATACTAATTTAAACTGAGGAGCCGGTAGCGAATCGCCAATTTTAAATACAGCAATTTCGACACCAAAAAAATTTATGTTTTGTTCAGTAATACTGTTTAACCAATCAAGTGTTGCCCGATGCTCTTCGGTAAATGTTTCGGCTATCCAAATAATAGTAAATGTTTCAAGTCCTGCAGCATAGGTCAGCAATTGACCCAGATGTTTGTGGTCTGTTGACTCAAGTTGGTTTTCAATGAGCACCAAACTATCGTCTTCAAGATTTTTGCAAACAATATCTGCTCTATACGGCCCTACGGCTTCCTCTTTACTAATCACCTCAATCTCTAAATTAATTGCATCTGCAAGTAGTGATATGTTTTCATTCTGTGCCAACCAAGGTGTGAAATTTCCCGCTTCATTTTTCCATATTTCACGAAGCCTAACTTGTTGAAGTCTTGATAGCTGCATACATTGAGTTATTTACCATAAATATATTTTATTTTGTTGTGATTGCACAACTTAATTACAAGGAAATCGCAATTATACAAACCCTTTAGGTATAAGCATTAAATGGGTGTTTTTTGAATGATGAATTCTTATAGAAAACATCTTATAAAGTAGATTAAAGAAAAGTTAGGTTGCAATCATTAAAAAAAAGGAAATCATTACCCCTCTGATACAAAATTGGAGAGGTAATGATCCTGCGGTGGTTTTTTACTTAAAACGTAGTGTGAACTTATTAATTAAAAGCGTTCTATCTTTTTTACATCTTCACAAAACCCTTGGTTTCAAATATTCCCTCATTATTAATCAGTACGGTGTAAAATCCAACCGGTAGTTGCTCTAAATCAATATCCAATTTATTGGCGGAAACATTTTGTGTGAACACCACTTGTCCAGTAGCATTAATAATTTGAAGGTCAGTGTTTTCCTTTAATCCGGTAATGGTTAGCAATGCATTTGCCGGGTTTGGAAAACAATTAATATTATTAGTTGCTTCAACATTTTCAGGTAAGCGCAAATTAATTTCTGAATATTTGCTGATGGTTAAATAATACGATGTGCCATCGTTCGATAAAATTGAACAAACTACATCACCAAAAGAAGTTTCTCCTTTTACCTTTTCACCTTTAATATCATCAAGCTTTATGTAGCCGGAGCTTCCGGTTGTGGATTGATAACGCGAGATAAAAATATTATCTGCTGTTGTTCCAAATGCATACACATCGCCATTTGATTCATCAAATAAAATATCGCTGCATGATTCGAAATTTCCGGGTGCTGCATTATTAATAGTTTTATTCCACAACACATTTCCTGCGGCATTCATTCTCCATATTTTAGCATTCCTTCCCGCGGCGCCATCCGTAACGTTGCCCGCAAAAGCCAGTCCGCCGCCAAGTGTATTGCCACTTGCACAGACTACAGTTTCACTACCGGGTGTTGCTTCACCCACTCGTTTAGTCCATACCGCTTTGCCTGTATTCGGATTTATTTTAATCACTGCAATATGATTATTCGCCCCAACATTATCTTCCGATTGTGCAATACAAAAAACATTATTCGAGTTGTCTTTAACTAAATCAATTGGAAGATCATCTTTTCCCGGATATCCGGAAATTGTTTTTTTATACAATATTTCTCCGTTTTCATCTATGCGTGTCACTAATATGTCTGTATTTCCTCCATCAAAATAAGCTGTAAAAACTATATCCGTGAATTCAAAATTTAGCAGTTTGCTTGGATAAGTATCCTTGCCGGGCATATTAATTTCAATAAACTGCCCCTCAGAAAATTCATTGGTGATTTTATTATAAGTATGTTTTAATAATAATGATGTCCATTTTCCGGTTGACGTATTTTTTGCCTTCATGTAAACAAAAATGACTGTTTCCTCAACGAGGTTGTTATTTAAACAGTTCACATATGTGAATTCTTCATAGAGTGCCGGTATTGCAGTTTCTACTTGTGCTATTCCATAAGTGTCATTATCCATTCTTATTAAACCAAAAATGGCATCCGCTTCATCGAAAAATGAAACATAGGTATGGTTGTCGACTACCTGCACAGCTTGCACTTCAGAAGTTAAATCCAAAACAGTCAAATCGGGATAAGTAACCGGCACACCATTGGTATCTAAAATTCCAACTCCGCTCGATTCGGGACTGGTGGTAAACCCGAACATACAAGAATCATCGGTATAGTCCATAAATCCGGTTCCGGTTGGGCCTAATGGTAAAGCTGTGGTGGTCCAATCGTTTACTAAATCAATGATTTGTGCTTTTGTTGATGTTGTGCTCAGCAGCATTGCGCCGACTAAAAGGGTAAATAGTTGTTTTCTCATGTTTTTATTTTGCGGCAAATGTAGGTGCGTAAATAAAGGTGGTCAATACCAAAAATGATAATTTTCGTTATTTCAAGGGGGGTGGTTTTATTTATATGTTACTGATTATCAATATTATATGATACGTTGGTTTTACAATTCGGAGTAGGGGTTTTTAGCGTTTTTTAGCGTTGGGGCGAAAGATTTTTCGCCCTTACGGGGTGGGGTAGATAGATATGTATAGGTAGTTGGGGCGAAAAATTTTTCGCCCGTGCGGGATGGGTGGGGTAGATAGATGTGTATAGGTAGTTGGGCGAAAAATTTTTTGCCCGTGCGGGGTGGGGGGGTAGATAGATTTGGATGGGTAGTTGGGGCGAAAGATTTTTCGCCCTTACGGGGTGGGTGGGGTATTTAGATATGGATTGGGGTGGGTGGGGCGAAAAATTTTTCGCCCGTGCGGGGTGGGGGGTTTATTTCTACGTTCCACGTGGAATGGTTGGGCACGGACTTAAATTAGGGGCGCCCACGTGGGGACGCCCCTACGAGGGGTGGGGGATTTATTTCTACGTTCCACGTGGAACGTTGGGCATGGATTTAAATAAGGGTCCCATGTGGGGATGTCCATACGGGGTGGTTTTTGGGTGTTTGATATCGTCGGGGCGAAAAATATTTCGCCCAGGCGGAAATTGTGATTTTAAATTATTGTTCCACTTGGAACGGTTGGGCATGGATTTAAATAAGGGGCGCCCACGTGGGGACGCCAATGCGGGGTGGCCTGGGAATATTTTTTAGATTTTTATATGGGGCGAAATGTTTTTCGGCCTTGCGGGCTTGGGATTTTATTTCATTGTTCCACGTGGAACGGTTGGTTATGTATTTAAATTAGGGGCGCCCACGTGGGGACGCCCCTACGGGGGTGGGGGGTTAACCATTCTACACGAAACACTCAAACAATAAAAAATCCGCGACCATCAGCAAAATCCGCGACCCGCCCCGCCGGGATCCGTGCCCGCCTGCCGATAGGTAGGTTCCCTATGTTCCACGTGGAACTTTAATCCAATACTTCTTAATTATCTTTGCATCAGGATGTTCAAAGAATATGATGTTATAGTTGTGGGTGCCGGTCATGCCGGTTGCGAAGCTGCCGCTGCTGCCGCTAATATGGGGGCGAAGGTGATGCTTGTGACCATGAACATGCAGACTATAGCCCAAATGAGTTGCAATCCCGCTATGGGAGGTGTGGCGAAAGGTCAGATAGTGAGGGAGATTGATGCATTGGGTGGGTATTCGGGGATTGTGACCGATAAAAGTGCCATTCAGTTTAGGATGTTAAACCTGAGTAAGGGACCAGCCATGTGGAGCCCAAGGGCTCAAAGTGACAGAATGATGTTTGCCGCAGAATGGAGATACATGCTGGAACAAAACAAAAATGTAGATTTCTGGCAGGATACTGTGGCCGGTTTGCTGATTAAGGATGGGAGAATTGCGGGGGTGCGGACAAGTCTGGGAATGGAAATACCATCTAAGGCGGTAGTGCTTACCAATGGAACTTTCTTAAATGGCTTAATACATATTGGAGAGAAAAACTTTGGTGGTGGTCGCGTTGCGGAAAAGGCTGCGACAGGTATCACCGAACAACTTATAAGTCTGGGATTTGAAAGCGGAAGAATGAAAACCGGAACTCCTCCCAGGGTAGATGGAAGAAGCTTGAACTACAATCTCATGGAGGAACAACTAGGGGATGAAGTTCCTCAGAAGTTTTCTTATACAGATACTAAGCCCCTAGCTAAACAAAGAAGCTGTTGGATTACCTATACTTCAGATGCAGTCCATGATGTTTTAAGAACAGGGTTCGACAGGTCACCAATGTATTCGGGAAGGATTAAAGGTCCGGGGCCAAGATATTGCCCTAGTATAGAAGATAAAATAGATCGTTTTGCTTCAAAAGAACGCCACCAAATATTCGTAGAACCGGAAGGTTGGAATACTGTGGAGGTATATATAAACGGTTTTTCTACCAGTCTGCCGGAAGAAGTACAGTATGCTGCCTTAAAAAAAATACAAGGATTTGAGGATGTGAAAATGTTCAGACCGGGTTATGCTATTGAATATGATTACTTCCCACCGGTGCAATTAAACCATACGTTGGAGACAAGATTGATAAAAAACCTATTCTTCGCTGGTCAAATAAATGGAACAACCGGGTATGAAGAAGCTGCATGTCAGGGACTAATGGCCGGTATTAATGCAGCCCTTTCTGTAGCTGAAAAAGCTCCTTTCCAAATAGACAGAAGTGAAGGGTATATAGGTGTATTGGTAGATGACTTAATTAATAAAGGCACCGAAGAACCATACAGGATGTTTACATCCAGAGCTGAGTATAGGGTGTTGTTGCGACAGGACAATGCAGATATTCGACTTACTCAAAAGTCCCACGCTATAGGACTGGCATCTGATGAAAGATTACAAAGAGTGAATGAAAAGATTTCAGCTACAGCAAAATTGATAGATTTCTTACGCAATCTTTCGGTGGATCCGGACCAGGTAAATGGCATGCTGGAGACAAAAGGTTCAACAGTAATTAAGCAAAAAACTAAAGTCGGGCAGTTGCTAAGCAGACCACATATTGGGCTCAACGACTTAATTGGTTTAAACAAAAATCTCGATACCGAGCTGCTTCAATACGAAACTGAATTTAGAGAGCAAGCAGAAATTTCAATAAAGTACGAAGGGTACATCTCTAAAGAAAAAGAACTCGTAGATAAAATGTTGCGTCTTGAAAATATCATCATTCACGATGCCATCAATTATCATCAATTACATTCCATATCATCTGAAGCAAGAGAAAAACTCAGTAAAATAAAACCCAAAACCCTTGGTCAGGCCAGCAGAATAAGTGGCGTTTCACCAAGTGATATTGCGGTACTGATGATTCATATAGGAAGATAATATATTTTGTTATAAACGATTGATTTTCAATTACTTATAAAAGTATTACGTAAATATTATCTAATCCCTTCCCTTATTTTTTAAGTAAAAGATTTTCGAATAAACAATCACTTTGACATTACAGCCGTTAAGTGAATTTCTATCTTTGCAACACCAATGCGAATTTTCCTTTTTACTATAGTATTAATAATAATAGCGGGTTGTGCTAATCAGGTTGCACCATCGGGCGGGCCAAAAGATATCACACCACCAACAGTATTAGATTATGAACCAGACTCAGCTTCTGTATTATTTACTGCAAAAACCATTTCCATAAAGTTTGATGAATATGTAATTCTAAATGATGTGTTTAATCAGATTTCCATTTCACCACCGTTAAACGAAACACCTGATTATAAACTCAAAGGAAAAACATTAACCATTTCTATAAAGGATACTTTAAAACCGGAAACCACCTATACCATAAATTTCGGGCAAGCAATAAAAGATAATACTGCGGGAAATGTAAAGGAAAATTTTACTTATGTTTTTTCAACCGGTTCCTATATTGACTCATTACAAGTTTCCGGAAAAGTAGTTGATTTACTAACTGCAGCACCGGCAACAAAAGCATATGTAGTATTATATTATGAACCAACTGATACGTCGTTCACCACTACAAAACCTTATTACTTTGCAAAGACAGATGTATCAGGTAATTTTTTAATTAATAATATAAAATCAGGGTCATATAAATTATATGCAATAGAAGACCAAAATTTCAATTACTTCTACGATTTGCCTAATGAAAAAATTGCATTTCAAACATCAACCCTCATAATAGATAGCAATATCACCAATCAAAAATTATTTCTTTACTCAGAAAATAAAACGAAACAAAATTTACTTGAAGCTAAAAGTAGCCGATATGGTCAGACTAAATTGGTTTTTGCAACCAACACATCCGACACTAAAATAAATTATACTGGGAACGATACTGCAGCATATTTATTTACTCGCAATATTACAAACGACACCATTTTGTTTTGGCATACAAATTATTTGTTAGATACCCATCAACTTGCAATAAGCTTTGATACCACTTTAATAGAAAAAATAATAGAGACTAAAGAATTTCCGGCGGACTCCAATTTCTATAAATCCACAAACACCTTTACCAAAAACGTAATAACATTATCACAAGGTAACGACCCAAATTCCCGTGCAGAGTGGGTACCTGAAAAACCAATAGACCTTCTCTTTTACAATCCAATTAAAACATTAACAACAAATAAAATAACTATCTACCAGGATTCAATTCCCTTGTCTGATTATACATTAAATATTGACACACTTGATTCTCGCAAATTGCGTATCAACTACAACTGGAAACCGGAAAAGAACTACACCATAATAATACCAGAAAAAGCTACAATCGATATTTTTGGATTGCATAATATTGCCGATACGATAAAACTTACTGTCAAAAAAATAGATGCCTTTGCGTCACTTTCTACTACTATAAAAAACACAAGTGGTAGTCCTATCTTATTTCAATTTATGAAATCAGACTTGACAGTTCTCGATGAGTTTTATTTACCAACTACAAAATTTGAAAATGCAGATAGCACCTATATTGTCAAACAATTATATGTAATACCCGGCGTATATAAAATTCGTGCAATATTAGATACTGATAAAAATGGCAAATGGAGTCCTGGAGATTTGTCACAAAATCGCCCTCCGGAATCAGTTATTTTCTTCCCTGTAGATCAAAATTTACGCGCGAATTGGGAAAATGAAATTGAATGGCATCTAAAATAACCAGATTGTTGCTTGTCCCAAAAAATAAAAAACCGCGAAAAAAACGAGCTTCACATTTGCCCTCAGTTAAAAGATTTTAAGTTTTTTGACCCATGGTGTCACCCACGAACAACGTCTCTCAGAATTAAAATAACGGCCAAATAATACAAATTTAGTCCGGTGAGTCGCAAAAAATGGTTTACTAAAAGGATGAACCATTAGTCCAAAGTAGTTAGTATAAAAAACAGTTTGGATTGAGATAATACAGGGAAAACTCAATCAATATCCAGTGGAATTTCAGGAGCAGCCGTTTTACAATAATTTAAACCAAAACGCGTGATGCACCATTTTTTTAATTCGGTGATTTCTTCACCGATTAATTGGTCGAGCGCCTTTTTTAATTCTATTCGAAAAAGGTTCATATCAAAACTCACCTTCTCAAGGATCATTTTGCAATATTCTAGCATCGTCATTTCTTTGAAATTATATGATTAAAACGAGTATAATTCACAAATGTTGCAAAATTTGCTTTTTTAACAAAATAGGTCATTTTAACAAAAAAATGACGATTATACACAGAATAAGACAGCAAAAAAATTCCTTATCTTTATTACGATTTTAACAATCTAAATTTCAAGGTTTTATGAAGTATTGTTACTCACTCCTTTTACTCCTCTTTGTTTACACTTCAACCAAAGCTCAAATAACGGCTTATCCGGATACGAGTATTTGTCCGGGCGAAACGGTTCAACTCGGTACGACGCTGGTTGATGACTGCGGCAATTGCTACACCTATCAAAGTTTAGCTTACGCCCCGGAACCTATTGGCGGTGAAGCCATAACAATGGTTGATGATACTTATATTGGTCCGTATCCAATTGGTTTTGATTTCTGTTTCTTTGGAGTTGAATATGATGAGTTTTATTTATGTTCAAATGGATGGATAAGTTTTGTTAATCCGGGTGCATTATGGGCTGGAAACTGGACACCTGATGGGCCAATTCCTGATGCTGCTCCTAATGTTCCTCGGACAGCCATTTTTGCCTGCTGGACCGATTGGAATACAGGCGCAATCACATGTGATGAGTGTATTCATTTTGAAAATGTAGGCGTTGCACCAAATCAGCGATTATTAGTAACCTGGGATGAAGTTCCTTTATATAGTGATGCTTGTGCCGATGAGTTAGGTACTTTTCAGATTATTTTACATGAAACAAGTAATTTTATTGATAACCATTTTACAGATGCAATGGTTTGTCCCACTTGGGATGATGGGGTAGCTACTCAAGGTTTACAAAATCAAACCGGAACAATTGCGTTCACTGTAGAAGATAGAAATGCAACCGCTTGGGAAGCACACGACGAATCTTGGAGATGGTATACCAGTACTGTAGAATGGTTTGATGAAGATGATGTGTTGTTGGGCGTAGGCCAGGTATTAGATGTTACACCTGATGTAACTACAACATATACCGTGGTACAAACAATGTGCGATGGAACAACCTATACCGATGATGTTACAGTTGAAGTAGGTGCTGCATTTGATACAGAAGTTTTAACAACAGATATAACATGTGGGGGTGATGACAACGGAACAGCAACAGTTGATGTAACCGGAGGATTAGAACCATATACTTATGAATGGAGCACAGGCGTTACCGGAACAAACACACTGAGCGGACTTGATGGTGGCACTTACTCAGTAATTGTTACCGAAGCAGGTGGTTGTCAAAGAGAATACACATTTACTATAAACGAACCTGAAGAATTAGTTGCCAACGCAACAGATATTATTGATAACCCATGTTTCGATTATGAAGAAGGGGCAGCAACTATCGAAACTTCAGGGGGAACCGTTCCTTACGCTTATAGTTTAGACGGAGGTGCAAACACAATTTTAAACACCTTTGAAAATCTTGCGGCCGGCACTTATACGGTAACGGTAACAGATGCTAATGGATGCACGGTAGATGAAACCTTTACCATTGAAGAACCGATATTATTAACGGCCAATTTAACTGCGGACGATAATTCCATTTTTGTTGGCCAAACAGCATTAATAACATTAACTACAAGCTTGCCGGGTATTACTTCGGTAAGTTGGGATCCGGAAGTACCATGTTTAGATCCTCCTTGTTTTTCAACAATAGTAGCACCTACAACTACTACAACTTATGAAGTTACAGTAATTGATGACCAGGGTTGTGTGGCTACAGATACGATTACCATTTTTGTAGAATTTGTTCCGGAAGTGTTTTTCCCAAATGCTTTTTCACCAAACGGTGATAGTTTTAACGATCAATTTGCTGGTGTATCTTATAATGTAACAGATTTTCATATGAGCATATTTAACCGATATGGTGAAATGGTTTATGAAACAAATTCATTTATCTTGGGAACAGGTTGGGATGGTAACTTTGAAGGTGAACCACAAGAAATGGGAACTTACGTTTGGCAAGTGACTGCATCATTTAATAATGGAGATGCCTACCAAGGTTCAGGTAATGTAATTTTGGTGAGATAATATATTAGTATTTTTATATATGCATTATCCTAAAGCGCTTTATTGATAATGCTTACGACAAATTTTATAACCCGTAAAAGAACTTTTTTTTACGGGTTATTTTTATGCCTTATCACGCAACAAACCTTGTAAACAATTTTATTTTTTAATCATACTTATGTTCAATTAAATCCGAATGACGGATAAAATGAAGGACTTCAAACAATATTTGTTGACAGATTGTGAATTTCGCAAACTAAATCCTATCTTTGCATTCCCAAAATAGTAAGCGATGAAAAGGACGTTTCAACCTTCAAGAAAGAAAAGAAGAAATAAGCACGGTTTCCGTGAGCGTATGGCAACTAAAGATGGTCGTGCTATTATTGCACGTCGTCGCCGTAAAGGACGTAAAAAATTGACTGTTTCTGACGAAAGAAATATCGGTAAATAAACCAACTTCAGGCTCTGAAAACAGCGCTGGTCGTATGTTTACACGAGCTACACTTAGTAAGTCCGAGCGACTTACCAAAGAACAACTTATTGCCTCGCTTTTCGAAGCGGGGCAAAGTTTTTTATCCCCACCGTTCGTAGTTCATTATCAAATTACCTCTCTTCCGGACAGGGTTCCTGCACAGTTTTTAGCATCTGTGTCGAAACGTAAATTTGCGAAAGCAACAGACAGAAATACGTTGAAACGCAGAATGAAAGAGGCTTATCGATTAAATAAAACCTCTTTATATACACACTTGCTGAACCAAAACAAGCAGTTAGCTGTAGCTTTAATATACAATGAGAAAAAAATAACATCTTTTAACGACATTGAATCTAAAATCAAAGTAGCTTTATCCGAACTAATTTCAAGGATATAACAAAAGCACAATATAATCGTTAGATGAAAGTCTTATAGGTTAAAACACAATGAAATACATCAGCAAGTTTTTTGGTTGGATATTGATTTTACCTGTTAAAATTTATCAATTAGTATTATCACCAATACTCCCGAACTCTTGCCGGTATACACCAACCTGTAGTCATTATATGGTAGCTGCAATTCAAAAACATGGACCCATAAAAGGTTTATGGCTTGGAATTAAAAGAATAAGTCGTTGTCATCCGTGGGGTGGCCATGGACACGATCCCGTTCCTTAATTAATTTAAATTGTTTTTATTTTATGCAAAAAATTAAATCATTTTATCAATCAGCAAGAGGTAAGTTTATTATTACCATTACAGGTATTTCATCAATATTTGTTTTAACCTCTGCAGTAACCAGTGCAGATTTATTTGAAATAGGTAAAAACATAGACATATTTACTTCGGTATACAAAGAATTAAATACTTATTATGTTGATGATGTAGATCCAAATAAATTAATGCGTACAGGTATTGATGCGATGCTGGAAAGTTTAGATCCTTATACGAATTACATTTCTGAAGCTGAATTAGAAGGTTATAAATTCCAAATTACAGGTAATTATGGAGGAATTGGCGCTAGCATAAGAACTATTGATGGACAATCAACAGTTGTGGAATGTTTTGAAGGTTTCGCCGCAGAAAAATCCGGCCTTATTCCGGGAGATATTATTTTAGAAATAGATGGTAAAAAATTATCGGATGTAAATCAAGATGGTATTAGTGATTTATTACGTGGTTCTCCGGGAACAACATTAACATTAAAAGTAAATCGTCCTTTAGATAATAAAACATTTGACTTAGCAATTGTAAGAGAAGATATTGATGTACATAACGTTCCTTATTACGGTTTTGTTGAAGATGGTATTGGGTACATAATTTTAAATCAATTTACAGAAGATGCGGGGCTAAATATTGGTAATGCGGTGAAAGAACTCAAAAAGTTAAACCCGGCTATGAATGGCATTATACTTGACTTGCGTGGGAATCCAGGTGGGTTATTACGAGAAGCAGTAAATGTTTCCAATGTGTTTATAGATAAAGGAGAAGAAGTATGCAGCACACTAGGTAAAGTAAAAGAATGGGATAAAACATTTAATACTTTAAATGGAGCTATTGATAGTAAAATTAATTTAGTGGTATTAACTAATAGTTCATCTGCCTCAGCTTCGGAAATTGTTGCGGGCACTATTCAAGATTATGATCGTGGAGTAATATTAGGAGAAAAAAGTTTTGGTAAAGGTTTAGTGCAAACAACAAGAGATATTTCATTTAATACAAAACTAAAACTTACTACTGCTAAATATTATATCCCGAGTGGCCGTTGTATTCAGGCATTAGATTATTCACATCGCAATGAAGATGGCAGTGTAGGTAAATTACCGGACTCATTAAAAACTGCATTTAAAACAAAAAACGGAAGAACAGTATATGATGGTGGTGGAATTGACCCGGATGTAAAAGTGGAAAGAGAAAGTTATAGAGATATCACTATCAGCTTAATTCGCAAAAATCACATCTTTAATTACGCTACTATTTATCATCATGATCATCCTGAAATTACCAATGCAAAATCATTTACTTTAACCGACAAAGAATATGAAACATTTGTTGAGTGGCTAAAAGGAAAAGAATATGATTATACAACCGCAACTGAACAAGATTTAGAATACTTAGAAGCAAGTGCAAAAGAAGATGCATACTACGATGCATTAAAAGATGATTTCACCAGTTTAAAATCTAAAATTACCCACGATAAAGAAAAAGATTTATACAAGTTTAAAACAGAAATAATGGCTGAACTTAATGCTGAAATTGTTTCCCGTTACTATAATGAAGACGGTCGAATTGAAGCCAATTTTGATCAGGACAAAGAAATTATAGAAGCAGTTAAGCTGTTAAAAGATGAAAACCAGTATAAATCTTTACTTCAACCGAAATAATCAATATTGTAAAAATTGATAAAACCGGGCAACGGGGTAACTTTTAATCCTGTTAATTCAGTCAAGAATAACTTACTTTGCATAATATTTGTTAAGTAACGTTATATGAAAAAACTATTTGCAACAGCAATCCCTGTTTCTCTATTATTAATATCAACTATAGCCACATTTGCACAGGCTCCGGATTTAAAGGCTATTAAGCAACATGTGGAGTATCTGGCAGCAGATGCACTGGAAGGCCGTGCAACAGGCAGCAAAGGTGAGCAGGTGGCAGCAGCCTACATAGCAGAACAGTTTAGCGCTTTAGGCTTAACTCCGGCAGGAAGTGCAAATACCTTTTTGCAGGAATTCGATGCACATGCTGGCAAAGCATTAGGCGCCGACAACTATATAATAGCCGGAGAAAAACTGGAAAATATAACAATCATATACCCTCACCCTATGAGTGGTAATGGCGTTGTTACAGGCAAATTAGTTAAAGTAGGGTTTGGGATTGTTGCACCAACGTTGAATTATGATGATTATGCAAATGTGGATTTGAAAGGAAACATAGCATTAATACAATTGTCTTCACCGGACGGCACTCATCCACATAGTAAATATATAGATTACAACGATGAGCGTTTAAAAATAAAATCGGCAGTAGAAAAAGGAGCAATTGCAGTAATCTTTTATAATGAAGATGAAAATTATGAAGTTCCAGTTGCTGATTATCGTCGTACAACTGCAGCAGAAAATATTCCGGTAATGATTGTAGACAAATCAATAGCTACTCAATTAATAGCCAATAACAATAATTGCACAGTTAGCACTTCATTAAATCCGGTAATTAAAAAAGGACATAATGTAATTGGTTACATTGATAATAATGCACAGAGTACTATTGTAATTGGTGCTCATTACGATCATCTTGGTCATGGCGAAATAGAAGGATCTTTATACCGCGGTGCACCGGCTATTCACAACGGAGCTGATGATAATGCAAGTGGTGTTAGTTTAATAATTGAACTAGCTGAGGAGCTCAAAAATTCATCATTAAAAAATAATAATTATTTATTTATTGCTTTTAGTGGAGAAGAGATGGGACTCTTTGGCAGTAAGGCTTTTGTTAATTCAACTACAATGCAAAATTATCAGATAAATTACATGTTGAATTATGATATGGTGGGCAGGTTAGACAGCACTAATACCATAATTATTAATGGTGTAGGCAGCAGTACTAATTGGGATGTTTTAAATAATATTCATTACGGCGATTTAAAATTAAAAACAACTGAATCGGGAATTGGCCCTAGTGATCAAACTTCATTTTATTTAAAAGACATTCCGGTATTACATTTCTTCACCGGTTCACATAATGAATATCACAAACCTACTGATGATGCCAATTTGGTAAACTACGATGGTATAGGAAAAATATTATCTTATAGTTATGTATTAATTGATTCATTAAACAATGAAGGAAAAATTAATTTCACAAAAACTAAAGAAGAAAATAATGATAATGCTCCTAGGTTTACTGTAACATTAGGTATTATTCCTGATTATGCCTATTCAGAAAAAGGTATGCGTATAGACGGAGTAACTGAAGGAAAACCAGGGAGTATTGCTGGCATCCTGGCTGGTGATATTGTGATTAAAATGGGTGAAATTGAGGTATTAGATATGATGAGTTATATGCAGGCACTCAGTAAATTTTCAAAAGGTCAAAAAACCATGGTGACAGTAATACGCAATAACGCAGAACTACAATTGGAGGTACAATTCTAATTGGCACATATTTTACATATCGAAACATCTGCAGCAATATGCAGTGTGAGTGTTGCCTGCGATGGTAATTTAATCGCCGTAATAAATGGGGCACTAGTGAATGATCATATTGCTCAACTTACCACTTTAATTGCGCGTGTTTGCGAAACCTCTAAAATTACACTACAACAACTAAATGCTATTGCAGTGAGTGCGGGTCCCGGGTCATATACAGGTTTGCGTATTGGTGTTTCCACTGCTAAAGGTTTATGTCATGCATTAAATATTCCGCTAATTGCCGTAAATACTTTAGTAAGTATGGTAGAAGGTATTAAGGATACATATCCTGAAAAAAATATACTTTTTTGTCCTTTAATTGACGCACGTCGTATGGAGGTGTACACTTTGCTATCAGACCACTCCGGCCAATTATTAATTCCGCAACAAGCTTATGTGATGCAGGAAGAACACATATTTAATTCGTATTTATCATGTCACAAAATTGTTTTTTTTGGGTCAGGATTAAATAAGTGTAAAACATTTTTGAATAATTTAAATGCATTATTTCATGAGGATTATTTTCAGACTGCAGGAAGTATGCATTTATTAGCAAATCGTCAATATTTATCGGGTAAATTTGAAAATATGGCGTATTTTGAACCTTCATACATCAAAGAATTTTACACAACGTTAAAAATTAAATGAGTGTAAATTTGAATTAGTTTGTTTTTTCAGTCTACATTTTATAGTTTTGATAGCAGAACGCCACGTGGGTAACGACAACCGGTAAAACAACGATATGCCCGCTATAAATTCCATTAAACTCACTTCGGACAACGGAGGAGAAATAAAACTTGAACACAACACACTCCGAAGAACCGTTTTGGTAATTCGGTCGGTTGACCATAAGCTACGCCAGCAGATAATAAAAATGTTGGAAGAAACTCCGCGTTTAACCGTTACTGAAATCTATATTAAATTACGTATAGAACAAAGCATTGCATCGCAGCATTTATCTATATTGCGACGCAGTGGTGTAGTTATCAGCAAACGAACAGGTAAGTTTATATATTACTCCCTTAACAAAGAACGTCTTGTTGAAATAGGTAATTTAATAAAAGAACTCGTTAAGTAACATGGGAAAAGCAGGGATAATTGTTTTTAATGATGTGGAAAGCGGCGACTTGCATAGTGCAGGTATAATATTACGTGCTATATCACATCCATTGCGATTAAAAATACTCGCCTATATAGATAAAAACCGTCCGGTTAATGTCCATAGTATTTATACGAATTTAAATTTAGATCAAAGTATTGCATCGCAACAATTAAATATATTACGTGCATCTAATCTCGTAAAAACGACAAGAGAAGGAAAATTTATTTACTACACATTGAATTATGAAAATATTCAACGAATTAATAATTTAATCGAGCAGTTTAAAAAATAATTATAATCCTGCTGCTGCAGAAATATCTAACATGCGCTGAATTGATTTTCTTGCCTGAGAAATAGTTGGTTCTGCAATATTAATTTCAGGTAATTCATATAACATACAATTATACAGTTTCTCCAACGTATTTCTTTTCATATGCGGACAATCGTTACATGCACATAAATTATCAGGTGGAGCCGGTATAAAAGTTTTATGCGGACTATCTTTTTGCATTTGGTGAATGATTCCGGTTTCAGTTACCACGATAAATTCATTACAATTATCGTTAATGGTATATTTTAGTAAACCGGTGGTACTACCAATAAAATCAGCTATTGCTAAAACAGGTTCTTCGCATTCGGGGTGCGCAATAACTTTTGCCTGAGGGTGACGGTGTTTGAGTTTAGTTATTTTTTCCAGTGAAAAAATTTCATGTACCATACAGCTGCCATCCCACAACACCATTTTTCTGCCCGTTTTTTTCTCAATATAACGACCAAGGTTTTTATCAGGTGCAAAAATGATAGGTTGGTCTTTTGGGATACTTTCTACAATTTTAACCGCATTACTGCTGGTACAGATAATATCGCTTAGTGCTTTTATTTCAGCTGTGCAGTTAATATAACTTATCACAGTATGCCCAGGATGCGCTTCAATAAACTTTTTAAACAATATTGGAGGACAACTATCAGCTAAGGAGCAACCAGCCTTAGAATCAGGCATAATCACTTTTTTATGTGGGTTTAATATTTTGGCTGTTTCGGCCATAAAATGTACACCGGCAAAAACAATCAGGTCTGCAGTTGTTTTAGCTGCATTTTGAGCTAATCCCAAACTATCACCAATATAATCGGCAATATCTTGTATTTCACCGTCCTGGTAATAATGTGCTAGAATAACCGCATTCTTCTCTTTTTTGAGTTTGCGAATTTCTTCGAACAAATCTAAACTTGGATCAACCGGACTATCGATAAATCCTGTTCGCTCCAAAATGGCATTATCCACAACCTTTTCCCCCTTATGAATCATGATGTTATTTTTTAAATAAATAAAGAATCATCATCAGTGCTGTGTATTCGTTGATAAGTACTTAATCACATCTTTGATAAATAAGTTTTCCATACTTTAATTAATGCTGTCCACAATCAACTAACAGCACTTTATCAATAAAATATGGGATTAAGCGACTAATACACATCCTGTTGGTACAAAGTTAACAGGAAAACTTTTGAGAAATACACATTTATTGAACGTACGTACACTGTTGGTACAACGCAACATCTCCACAAAAAAAGACAGCCCAACTTTTTGAATGATGAAAAAGAACAACTTATCCATACGAGTTAACAATTGTACAACACATTATTAACATCTACTTTACAACAGTTAAAAGGCTTACAACCAAATAATTATAAAATTGGAATTAAGTAATCTTTTTAAAATATCTAATAAAGTATACGTTTACTTGTAAAAGTGCATTTCCAGTAAATGTTGCCAAACTTTATCCGGAACCAGGTAACGAACAGATTTTCCCGCTTTTATTTGTTGGCGAATATAGGTAGAAGAGATAGCGAGTAAGGGTAAATCAAACAAACGGATATCGCCTTGCAGGTTGTCAGGAACCTGGTCGATACTATTCCTTTTATATACCAGCACCGGGTGTTGCGCTAAAATTTTTTCATAATTTTTCCATTTATGAAAAGCCGGAAGGTTGTCGCTTCCCATAATGATACTAAACCTATGTTCCGGATATTTTTCCTTCAGGTAAGTGAGTGTATCTATAGTATAACTTGGTTGTGGCAGATGAAATTCGATATTGGATGCCTGGAGTTGATAATTGTCTTCAATGGCCAGATTAACCATATACAGTCTGTGTTTTTCATCTAACAAGGATGCCTTTTCCTTAAATGGATTTTGAGGAGAAACAACAAACCAAACCTGCTGTAAATCAGCGTTTTCTGCAAAATAATTGGCAATGATGAGGTGTCCGGTATGAATAGGATTAAATGAGCCGAAAAACAGACCAATGTTCATTCCTGTAAAGATAAACGGGATTATAGAGGATAAAAAGAAAAAACACCATAAACAGCATCACCAAAAGAAAAGAATTTTTGCGGGTAAAATATGGCAGCAATTTTGTCAATATATCCAATAGCGGAAGCGACGGATATAAAATTTTATTATTTTTAGGGAATAAAACAATGTTATGAAAAGAATAATGGTATTGATTTTTACACTGAGTATAGCCTTATCATCAAAAGCCCAAACATGGCAGGACGCTTGTATTGGTGGTTGGATAAATGGAGATGGTGACGCAAAAATTGAAATCTACAAAAAGGATAATAAGTACTACGGCAAAATTACCTGGTTGCGCGAACCAAATGAAGAGGATGGCAAACCAAAACTCGACGACGAAAACCCGGATGAAACGAAACAGAGTCAGCCGATTATGGGATTGGTAATTTTAAAAAACTTTGATTTTGAAGATGGTTTCTGGAAAAACGGGACCATTTATGACCCCAAAAACGGAAAAACCTACAAATGCGAAATGTGGCTGGACGGAAAAACCGGCTTAAAAATTCGCGGTTATTGGGGAGTAGTATATAGAACAGAAACCTGGACCAAAGCGAAATAAATTTCGCAATCATGAAGTACGGCATACTTTTTTTACTGTTTTTTTACGGGCTGGGGAAACTTTCTGCTCAGGGAAATGCTAATGCTATTGTGGGCGTATGGTTGTCAGAAAACAAAAGGCTGAAGGTTGAGGTATACGAGTCGAATAAAAAGTATTTTGGAAAAATTCTCTGGCAGTACGAAAAAATAGATCCCGAAACCGGCAAACCGAAGCTCGATAAAGAAAATCCGGATCCGGCAAAAAGAAACCGACCACTAATTGGATTGCAGGTATTAAAAGATTTTGAATTTAAAGATGGCTTTTGGAAAAACGGGTATGTATATAATTCTCAAAACGGCAAAACCTATTCCTGCGAAATTTGGATGGAAGGAAAGGATGTTTTGGTATTAAGAGGGTATTGGGGATTGGTATATCATACTGAAAGGTGGATGAGGGTGAAGGGGTAATGTGCTGATGTGCTGATTTGTTGATGTGCTAATTGAACAGCCGGGGGATGTACCAATGTACCGATGTGCGAATGTACCAATGGA
>Ga0209812_10000597_pt1 | contig 31189 bp, 29 predicted proteins | sample JI71714BDNA_FD_187502 | JGI IMG/M metagenome (GOLD analysis project Ga0209812, IMG submission 187502) | Wastewater effluent complex algal communities from Wisconsin, to seasonally profile nutrient transformation and Carbon sequestration -... | ecosystem: Engineered > WWTP > Effluent > Algae...
GACGGTCAGATAGCTGCGCTGCGCCAGTTCGCGCTTCCACAGCCAGCGACCGAGAAAATGGCGCAAGTCGCCGAGATAGGCCTGCACCTCGACATCGGCGGCGAGGTAGTCGCGGACCGCGGTATCTCGGCCGGTCAGGGGCCGCAGCCGCGCGTCCCAGTGCGGGTTCGGCAGCGCGCGCGCGTCGAAGACGAAGTCGGCATCGGCCGGTACGCCGCGGCGGAAGGCGAAACTCTCGAACATCAGCGTCGGCGGCGTGCCCTCGACCTTGAGCAGCTCGATCACCTGCCGGCGCAGCTGATGGACGTTGATGGTGCTGGTGTCGATGCGCTGATCGGCAATCCCGGCGATCTCGCGCAGCAGCGCCCGCTCCTCGGCGATTGCCTGCGCCAGCGGCACGCCGAGGCGCGACAGGGGGTGACGGCGGCGGGTCTCGGAGAAACGCTTGACCAGCACCTCGGCCGTCGCGTCCAGAAACCAAAGCTGGGTCGGGATCTCCAGCGCGCCGATCTCGCTGAGGTACTCGGGCATCCGCGCCAGATGCTCCGGCCGATTGCGGGCGTCGATGCCGACCGCCACCGACGGGTAGCGCTCGGGCTGCTCCTTCAGGGTCTGCTGCACGAAGGCCGGCAGCAGGCCGGCCGGCAGGTTGTCGACGCAGAAGAAGTCCAGATCCTCCAGCGCATTCAGCGCCACCGTCTTGCCGGCGCCGGACAGGCCGGACAGGACGATCAGCCGCGGTCCGCTGCCGTCCATCAGCGGCTCCAGCGCAGGTCGCGGCGCAACTGGTGCGCCTGGCGGTCGATGAAAGTCTTGGCTGCGTCCATGCCCTTGTTCTTCAGTGCGAAATTGCGGACCGCGGCTTCGGTCAGCACCGCCAGATTACGGCCCGGACCGACCGGGATCGTCAACTGGGGAATGTCCACTTCGAGGATCCGGCGCAGACTGAAGTCCCCATGCAGGCGGGCTTCCGGGTTGGTCTGGTCGTCGCCCAGCTGTGGCGTCAGATGCAGGATCAGCCGCAGGTACTTGTTCGGTTTGACGGCGGTGTCGCCGAACATCTCGCGGATGTTGAGCAGGCCCAGCCCGCGAACCTCCAGCATGTCGCGGATGTTCTCCGGACAGGTCGCGTCGATCACGTCCGGGGCGACGCGGGTGAACTCCGGGCAGTCGTCGGCGACCAGACGATGGCCGCGGGTGACCAATTCCAGTGCCAGTTCGCTCTTGCCGACGCCACTGGCGCCGGTGATCATCACGCCGATCGAGTAGACCTCCATCATCACGCCGTGCAGCAGCGTGCGCGGCGCCAGTGCACGGGCGAGGTGGTACTGCAGGTAGGTCAGCAGTTCGTGGCCGCGGCGGCTGGAGCGCCACAGCGGGATCCGGCTGCGCTCGGCCAGTTCACGGATGTCGTCCGGCACCTCGAAGCCGCGGCTGACGATCAGCACCGGCGGCCGCGAGCGGCCGATCCGCGACAGCGTGCTGCGCCGCTGCTGGACGCCGAGCCCGTCGAGAAACTTCAGCTCCTCGCCGCCGATGATCTGCACCCGGCTGGCGTGGATCAGGTTGAGGTAGCCGACCAGCGAGGGCCGGCGCGAGGCGCGTTCGGGCTGGTCGATCCGCCGCTCGGCGCCGGCCTGTCCCGCAACCCAGCTGAGGTCGAGGCGCTGCGCGAGCGCTTCGAACAACTGGGCCACGGTCAGGCTGTGTGTGCTCACGGACACCTCGAAACGCGTCGGTGGGGGTAGGTCCGGGTGGCGGCGAATGCCGCGCCTCGCAGGACTCTGCAGTCCCGCGCCGGAGATTTCAGGGAGCGTCTCATGTGCGGCGCTGGAACCAGCGCTCCAGCAGCTGGTACAGCGCCAGATTGCCGGTGGCACTGCGCATCGCCTGGACCTGGGCATCGTCGGAGAACATTTCGGCCACGCGGGCCAGCAGGCCCAGGTGTTCCTCGGTGAAGTAGTCGGGAATCACCAGCGCGAACACCAGATCGACCTTGATGCCGTCGATCGCGTCGAAATCCACCGGCTGGCGCAGACGCAGCACCGCGGCGGTCGGGGCGAAGTCGCCATGCAGGCGTCCGTGGGGCAGGGCGATGCCGCCGCCCAGTGCGGTCGGACTCTGACGTTCGCGGCTGACCAGAGCGTCGAAAATCTGCTCCTGCACGAGGGCGCCACGGCCATCGGCGAGCAGTTCGCTCAGGTGGTCGAGCAGCTTCTTCTTGCTGCTGACGCGGAGGTCGACCCGCACGCGTTCGCTGGTCAACAGATCGATCGGTTCCATGGGGGCAGGGAGCCAGTGGCCGGACCGGCGTGATGCTGCGGTCCGGCTGCCGGCCTTCGGATCAGTTGCGGTGCTCGGTGATCTTTTCCTTGTGCTTGACCAGCTGGCGGTCCAGCTTGTCGACCAGCACGTCGATCGCCGCATAGACGTCCTGGCCCTCGGCATCGGCGTGCAGCGTCTTGCCGGACAGGTTCAACGTGCACTCGGCGCGATGGGTCAGCTTCTCCACGCTCAGGATCACATGGCCGTCGAGGACGTGTTCGAAGTGACGGCTCAAACGCTCGACCTTGCCGCGGGCGTACTGGCGCAGAGGATCGGTGACTTCGACGTGGCGGCCGGTGACGGACAGTTGCATGAGATTTCTCCTGACTCGGGAAGATGGCCCCGCGGGGCCGTTGCGGTAACGCCGGGGCGGCCGCAGCGCAAGCATGCGCCGAAGCGCCCGGGCATGGCCGGGGTGAAATGTCGCAGGGGGCGCGGTGGGCCTCAACGGAGCCGGACCCGCTCGCCGGAGGCGGGGATGTTCAACATCTCGCGGTACTTGGCCACCGTTCGGCGGGCGACCAGAATGCCCTGCGCCTTCAGCGTGTCGGCGAGGTGCTGGTCGGACAGCGGCTTCTGCGCATCCTCGCCGTCCACCATCCGGCGGATCATCGCCTGGATCGCCTTGGCCGAGGCTTCGCCGCCGTTGCGGGTGGCGACGTGGGAGGAGAAGAACCAGCGGAACTCGAAGAGGCCGCGCGGCGTGTGCAGGTACTTGCGCGCCGCAATGCGTGAAACTGTGGATTCGTGCAGGCCGACCCGGTCGGCAATGTCGCGCATCACCAGCGGACGCATGCGCTCGGCGCCGTGTTCGAGAAAATCCTGCTGCTCCTCGACGATCGCCCGGGCGACGCGCAGCACGCTGGCCTCGCGCTGCTTCAGGCTCTTGAGCAGCCAGCGCGCTTCCTGCAGCTGACCCTTGAGGTACTGCGCGTCGTTGCCGTTGCAGCGGCCCATCAGCCGCTGGTAGGCGCCGGACAGCCGGACCTGCGGCGAGCACTGCGGATTCAGATAGACCTCGTAGCGGCGACCCTGCCGCTTGACGTAGACGTCCGGAATCACGACTTCCTCTCGGCCGCCACCGTAGCCCTCTCCCGGACGCGGATTGAGGCTGCGGATCAGCGCGATGGCCTGTTCGAGGCGACATCGCGGCACCGACAACGCCGTCGCCAGCCGGTCGAGATCGCCGCGCCCCACCTGCTCCAGATGGCCGCGGACCAGCACCAGCGCCAGCTCGTGCTCCGGATGTTCGCGCTCGCCGAGCTGCACGGCCAGACATTCGGCCAGCGTGCGGCTGCCGACGCCGACCGGGTCGAAGCGCTGGATCCGGTGGCGGACGGCTTCGATCTCGGGAGCCTCGACCACGAAGGCCGGCGCCACGGCCCGGGCGATTTCCTCGTCGCTCTCGCGCAGGTAGCCGTCCTCGTCGATCGCATCGACGATGGCCTCGGCCAGTGCGCGGTCGGAGGGGGTCCACGGCGTCAGCTGCAGCTGCCAGGACAGGTGGTCCTTCAGCGTAGCGGCTGCGGTCTGCTCGGCGGTCCAGTCCTCGTCACCGGAAGCGGGGCCGGATTCGTTCCCCATCGGCTCCGGTTCGAGGCTGGGCAGCTCCTCGTCCAGCGCTTCCACCGTCGGCTCGGCCGCGGCTTCATCGGTGGTCGGATCGCTCTGGGCCTCGTCGGCCGCATCCGAGGGCAGGTACTCCTCGGCCGGATCGGCGTAGTCGGCCGCCTCCATGAACGGGTTGGATTCCAGCGCCTGCTGGATCTCGGCCTGCAGCTCCAGTGCGCTCATGGCCAGCAGCCGGATCGACTGGCGCAGCTGGGGCGTCAGGGTCAGCTGCTGGCTTTGCTTGATGACGAGCGCTGGACGCATCCGCAGGAAAGGGCCGTGAAACCGACGGCAAGTGTGCCAGCGTGGCGGAAGCGGCGGGAGCTACCTCGTTCGGGCGAGGCGACGACGCTTCCTCCACTGCCGTCAAAGGAACCTCGCGCCTCCGGAACCGTACGAGCCGACACCCATGACGACCCCCGACGCGGCCGCAGGTGCCGCCAGTCCCCGCCTGCAACGCATCCTCGACACCGTCGAGCGGCTCGGCAACAAGCTGCCGGACCCGGCGGTGCTGTTCGTGCTGCTGATGCTGATCGTGTTCGCCTGCTCGTGGGCGCTGTCCGGCATCGATTTTGGCCTGACCGACCCCCGTAGCGGCCAGCCGCTGGTCGTCAAGAACCTGCTGGATCCGGCGACCTTCACTGCCTTCATGAGCAGCCTGGTCACCAATTTCACCAGCTTCCCGCCGCTCGGCGTGGTGCTGGTCGCGCTGCTCGGAATCGGTGTCGCCGAGGCCTCGGGCTTCATCAACGCCGGCCTCCGGGCGGTGATGTCGGTCACCGCCAAGCAGCTGCTGACCCCGATGCTGATTGCCGTGGCCATCATGAGCCACGCCGCCAGCGACTCCGGCTACGTGCTGGTGATTCCGCTGGGCGGGGTGATCTTCTACGCGATGGGCCGGCATCCGCTGGCTGGCATCGCCGCGGCCTTTGCCGGGGTGTCCGGCGGCTTCTCGGCGACCTTCCTGCCGACCAGTCTGGAGCCACTGCTGACCGGAATCGCCCAGAGCGCGGTCAACATCCTCGACACCGGGCACCAGCTCAACACCCTCAACAACTATTACTTCACCGCGGCCAGCGCGGTGCTGTTGATCGGCGTGGGCTGGTTCCTGACCGACAAGGTGGTGGAGCCACGGCTGATGCGCACGGTGCCGATCGATGGCGACACCAGCGACCTGCCGAAGCTGGAAAAGTTGAGTCCGGTCGAGTCGCGGGCGCTGTGGGCCGCCACCGGCTCGATGGTGCTGGGTCTGGCGGCGGTACTGGCCTTTGCCGCCACGCCGGACTCCGCCTGGCGCTCGCCGCCGCCGGAGCTCTCGATGACCGCCGCGACCGCGCCGCTGATGCGCTCGATCGTGCCGCTGATCTTCGTGTTCTTCCTGCTGCCGGGCATCGTCTACGGCGTGATGGTCGGCAGCATCAAGACCCATCGCGATGTGATCGGCGCCATGAGCAAGAGCATGAGCACGATGAGCTACTACATCGTGCTGGCCTTTTTCATCGCCCAGTTCATCGCCGCCTTCAGCCAGAGCAACCTCGGCGTGCTGCTGGCGCTCGAAGGCGCGGAGTTCCTGAAGGCCGCCGGCCTGCCGGCCAAGGTAACCATCGTCGGGCTGATCTTCCTGACCGCAACGATCAACATCCTGATCGGCTCGGCCTCGGCGAAGTGGGCGCTGCTGGCGCCGGTCTTCATCCCGATGTTCATGCAGCTCGGCATCTCGCCCGATCTGACCCAGGCGGCCTATCGCGTCGGTGATTCGACCACCAACATCATCACCCCGCTGATGCCGTACTTCCCGCTGGTGGTGGTGTTCTGCCAGAAGTACGTCAAGAACACCGGCGTCGGCACGCTGGTCGCGCTGATGCTGCCGTACTCGGTGACCTTCCTGATTCTGTGGACCCTGTTCCTGCTCGCCTACTGGACGCTGGGTCTTCCGCTGGGTCTCGGCGCCAGTTACGTCTACCCGCCGGTCGCCGGCTGAACGGGCATGGCCCCGGCCTGCTCGTGAGAGCGTCCGGGGCCACTTATTCACCCGCCGTTGGCGAGTGCATGCCTGTGGCTATACTCCGCGCGCTTTCCGACCTGGCGGCGCGCGGAGTCTCTCGACACGCTGCGCTGCCCATCCCGAGCAGCACCCGTCCCGAGGAGTGAGCATGACCGACAATGCCCTGATGATCGCGCTGATCAGCGCGGCCGCGGCGGTGATCTATGGCGTCTGGCAGGCGCGCTGGATCCTGACCATGAGCACCGGTAACGCCCGGATGCAGCAGATCGCCGCGGCAATCCAGGAAGGCGCCAACGCCTACCTGAAGCGGCAGTACACGACCATCGCCATCGTCGGCGCGGTGTTGTTCGTCGTCGTCGGCGTCGCGCTCGACTGGGCGACCGCCATCGGTTTCCTGATTGGTGCGGTGCTCTCCGGCCTTGCCGGCTTCATCGGCATGTGGGTGTCGGTGCGCGCCAACGTCCGTACCACCCAGGCCGCTACGGTGGGCCTCAATGAGGCGCTCAAGGTCTCGTTCCGCGGTGGCGCGATCACCGGGATGCTGGTCGTGGGTCTCGGATTGTTCGGCGTCGCCGGCTACTTCTGGCTGGTCGGCGGCATGACCCAGACCGAAGACGCGGTCAGCAAGGCGTTGACGCCGATGATCGGACTGGCCTTCGGCAGCTCGCTGATTTCGATCTTCGCGCGACTCGGCGGCGGCATCTTCACCAAGGGCGCCGACGTCGGCGCCGATCTGGTCGGCAAGATCGAAGCCGGCATCCCCGAGGATGACCCCCGCAATCCGGCGGTCATCGCCGACAACGTCGGTGACAACGTCGGTGATTGCGCCGGCATGGCGGCCGACCTGTTCGAGACCTACGCGGTCACCGTGATCGCGGCGATGTTGATTGGCTACATCGGCTGGGCGACCACCGGTTTTGCCGGCGTGGTCTACCCGCTGATCCTCGGTGCGGTGTCGATCTTTGCCTCGATCATCGGCACCTTCTTCGTCAAGGTCGGGGACGACCGCAAGATCATGAAGGCGCTGTACAAGGGCCTGATCGTCTCCGCCGTGCTCTCGGCGATCGGTTTCTACTTCGTCACCGCCAACATGTTCGCGGCCGAGCAGGTGATGGGCATCTACGCCTCGGCGCTGATGGGTCTGGTGCTGACCGCGCTGCTGGTGATCATCACCGAGTACTACACCGCCACCGAGTACGCACCGGTGCGTTATGTCGCCGAGGCCAGTAAGACCGGTCACGGCACCAACGTCATCGCCGGCCTCGCCGTGTCGATGAAGTCCACCGCCTGGCCGGCCATCGTGGTCGCGGCGACCATGTACACCTGCTTCCAGCTCGGCGGCCTGTATGGCGTGGCGATCGCCGCGACCGCGATGCTGTCGATGGCCGGCATGATCGTCGCGCTCGACGCCTACGGCCCGATCACCGACAACGCCGGTGGCATCGCCGAGATGAGCGAGTTGGGTCCGGAAGTGCGCAAGACCACCGACGCGCTGGACGCCGTGGGCAACACCACCAAGGCGGTCACCAAGGGCTACGCGATCGGCTCCGCCGGTCTGGCCGCGCTGGTGCTGTTCGCCGACTACGCCCACAAGCTGCAGGAAGCCGGCGGCGCCAAGGTCGACTTCTCGATCGCCAATGTCGACGTGGTCATCGGGCTGTTGATCGGCGGCCTGATTCCGTACCTGTTCGCCGCCTACGCGATGGAAGCCGTGGGTCGTGCGGCCGGTTCGGTGGTCGAGGAAGTGCGCCGCCAGTTCCGCGAGATCAAGGGGATCATGGACGGCACTGGCAAGCCGCAGTACGACAAGGCGGTGGACCTGCTGACCTCGGCGGCGATCCGCGAAATGATCGTGCCGTCGCTGCTGCCGCTGGTGGTGCCGGTGCTGGTCGGCCTGACCCTCGGTCCGGCAGCGCTGGGTGGCCTGCTGATGGGCTGCATCGTGTCGGGTCTGTTCCTGGCCATCTCGATGTGCACCGGCGGCGGTGCCTGGGACAACGCCAAGAAGTACATCGAGGAAGGCCATTTCGGCGGCAAGGGCTCGGAGGCGCACAAGGCCGCCGTGACCGGTGACACCGTCGGCGACCCGTATAAGGACACCGCCGGCCCGGCGATCAACCCGCTGATCAAGATCATCAACATCGTGGCGCTGCTGCTGGTGCCGCTGATGATCTGACGCCGCAAGGCCGCCCTCGGGCGGCGCCAGCCTGAATCCGTCGGGGCCGCGCGAGCGGCCCCGATGCGTTGCGCGACACACTTCCGCCCCCCGATCGACCTGTCTGCTGGAGCCCCCATGACCTCGACCTCGACTCCGACCGCCGCCTTCGTGGGACTGGGCGCGATGGGCGCGCCGATGGCTCGCCACCTCGCCGCTCGCGGTGGCCTGCGAGCCGTCTGGAACCGCAGCGCGGAGAAGGCGCAGGCGCTGGCCGCCGAACTCGGCGTCGCCGCGCCGGTCAGCCTCGCCGAGGTTGCGCCGCTGGCCGACGTGATCTTTCTCTGCGTCAGCGCCGATGCCGATGTCCGCGCGGTGGTCGAGGCGCTGAAGCCCGGTCTGCGCGCCGGGCAGGTGGTGGTTGATACCTCCACGGTCAGTCGCGAGACCGCCGTAGCGCTGGCCGCCGAACTCGCGCCGCTCGGCGTCGATTTCCTCGATGCGCCGCTGACCGGTGGCGTCGAGGGCGCGAAGAATGGCCGACTCTCGGTGATGGTCGGCGGCGATGCCGCGGTGCTGGAGCGGGTCCGGCCGCTGATTGAGGCCTTCGCCGCGCGGATCACCCACATGGGCGCGGTTGGCGCCGGTCAGGCCTCGAAGGCGGTCAATCAGGTGCTGGTCGCCGGCATCGCCCAGGGCGTCTGCGAGGGCCTGGCCTTCGCCGAGGCGCTGGGCCTGCCCACCGACAAGCTGCTGGAGGTGCTGACTGCCGGCGCGGCCAATGCGTGGTTTCTGGAGAAGCGCGGACGCACCATGCTGGCCGATCACTTCGAGGGCGGCTTCAAGCTGGCGCTGCTGCACAAGGATCTGGGCATCGTCCAGCAGATGGCCGAGTCGCTGGGCGCAGCGCTGCCGATCGTGGATCAGGCGCATGCCGACTACGCCGTGCTGAAGGCCGAGGGCCGCGGCGATGAGGAGATCAGCGCGCTGATCCGCCGGAAGCGGCAGCTGTTTCCGGCGCGCTGAGGCCGCAGTGGAGACGCCCGCGCTCGACGATCCGCGCTACGCCGGCATCGCCCGGCTGTATGGCACGGCGGGTCTCGCCCGGCTGCGTGCCGCCCATGTCGTGGTGGTCGGGATCGGCGGTGTCGGTGGCTGGGCCGCCGAGGCGCTGGCGCGCAGCGGGGTCGGGCGGCTGACGCTGATCGACGGTGACGATGTCTGCGTCAGCAACACCAATCGGCAGGTGGTGGCGTTGGTCGACACGGTCGGCCAGCCGAAGGCGGCGGTGATGGCCGCGCGCATCCGCGCCATCGACCCGGCCTGCCAGGTCGACGCGCTGCAGGCCTTCGTCACGCCGGCCAACTTCGCCGAGCTGCTGCCGACGGCGGATGGCGTGATCGATGCGTGCGACGCGTTGAAGGCCAAGCAGGCGCTGGTGGTGTACTGCCGGCGCCGGAAAGTCCCGATCGTCACCGTCGGTGCCGCCGGCGGCCGCACCGATCCGACCCAGATCCGCGTCCGTGATCTGTCGAAGACCGAGCACGACAAGCTGCTGTCGTTGCTGCGGCAGAAATTGCGCGATGACAACGGCTACACCCGCAATCCGAAGCGCTACTTCGGCGTGCCGGCGGTGTATTCGCTGGAGCACCCGCGCTGGCCGGACGCCGAGGGCGGAGTCTGTGCCGCCAAGCCCGGCGTCGCCGGCGAGGCGGCCGGGCTCGACTGCGGCGGCGGGCTCGGTTCGGCCACCCACGTCACTGGCGCCTTCGCCTTCGCCGCGGTGGCGACGCTGATCGTGCGATTGACGGCGCCCCCGAAACCTCCGGCTTGAGATCGGGGCCACGAGGGCGGACTCGGCATCGCCTCGCGGGGTGCGGCATCGGCAGCGGCGCGAAACCCCGGCGGCCGCACGTCCGGGCTCGCCCCGAAGCCGGCTACCCTCGCCGGACCTCGCCCGCGGACCCGCGCCATGCCTGATCGCCGCCTGATCTTCTTCATCTCCGACGGCACCGGCATCACCGCCGAGACCATCGGCAATTCGGTGCTGACCCAGTTCGACGGCATCAACTTCGTTGCCCGTCGACTGCCTTTCATCGACAACGAGGACAAGGTCCGCGCGGCAGTGCACGAGATCCACGCCGCGCAAGTCAGCAGCGGCACCCGCGCCATCGTCGTCAACACGGTCGTCGACCCGCACCTGAGCGCCCTGCTGGGCGAGAGCGGCGCGCTGATGCTCGATGTCTTTGCGCCCTTTATCGGGCCGCTCGAAGCCGAACTCGGCTACAAGCGCAGCCCGAAGGTCGGCAAGGCCCACGGGATGACCGATCCGGAGGAATACGAGCGGCGGATGAATGCGACGAATTACGCGCTGACCCACGACGACGGCGCGGACGTCAACTTCACCGAAGCCGAGGTGATTCTGATTGGCGTGTCGCGGGCCGGAAAGACGCCGACCTGCCTGTATCTGGCCCTGCATTTCGGCGTCAAGGCGGCCAACTGGCCGCTGGTCCAGGAAGACCTGGAAGAGGGCACGCTGCCGCCCCGTCTGAAGTCGCTGAAGCACAAAATCTTCGGCCTGACCATCGACCCGGTGCGCCTGACCCAGATCCGCACCGAGCGCCGCGCCAAATCCCGGTACGCCTCGATCGAGCAGTGCCGCTGGGAGGTCGAACAGGCCGAACGCATGATGCGCCGCGACGGCATCCCCTTCCTGTCCTCGACGCATACGTCGATCGAGGAAATGGCCAGCAAGATCATGCAGGCGCTGGGCTTGCAGAAGTCGCGGTATTGAGCGTCGATTCTGCGCGCGAGACGAAGGCCCGGATCTCGTCTTTCCTGCGGAAGCGGGGTTCCATGCCCGCCGGTCAGCCCGCCGACGGCAGTCGCAGCACGAAGGCGCTGCCGCCCCCGGGGCGGGCTTCGGCGTGGATCGTTCCACCCAGCACCTGCGTGACCAGGATGTGCACGCGGTGCAGGCCGAGGCCGATCTGGCCGCGATGCCGCGCGGTGGTGTAGAAGGGATCGAACAGTTTGCGGGCGTCCGTTTCCGGCAGGCCGCAACCATCATCTGCCAGGCTCAGTTCGACGGCACCGTCAATCCGATGAGCGCGAAGTTCGATCGTCAGCGCGCGGTCGATGACTGGCGCGGAGGGTCCACCCGCATGCTGCAGCGCGTTGTCGAGCAGCTCGTCGAGGATCTCGCCCAGCACGCCAGGTGGAATCGACCCGCTCAGTCCGGCGTCGATCCTGCCGATCAGCTGGTGGCCTGCGGCCTGCACGCCTGAGCGTCGTGCCTCGGTCCAGCTGTGCAGGCTGCTGGAGAGCGGTAGCCGGACCGAGCTGCTCGAATCCACTGCGGCGGCGATCTGCCGGAAGCGGTTCACCAGACCGGCCATGCGCTCCAGGTTGCCGCACAACAAGCTGCTGCTGTCTCGCGAGATCGCGAGGAAGCGGTCGAGCTCGGCACGACGCAGCGTTCCCGCGAGTTGCTCGTTGGCAAAGCGCCGCGATGCATCCTGCAAATGCGAGGCGGCGGTCACGCAGATGCCGAGCGGGGTATTGATCTCGTGGGCGACGCCGGCGACCAGTCGGCCGAGGGCCGCGTGCTTTTCTGCTTCCACCAGTTGCTGCTGGGTGGTGCGCAGCCGCTGCAGCGAGGCTTCCAGCTCGGCGGTGCGTTCGGCGACGGTGCGCTCCAGGGTCAGCTGGACCCGGCGCCGATGCAGCGCGGCGCCGCAGGCTTCGGCGAGCAGGGTCAGGACGCCGGGGTCGGCGTCGTCATAGCGGAATCCCGGGGTGTAATCCTGCAGGACCAGCGCACCGATCGCCTCCTTGCCGATCAGCATCGGTACGCCGATCCAGTCGGTCGCATTCGGACCGAACTGCAGGTCGGCGGCGGTATCGCCGTGCCCGGCTTGTTCCAGCAGCTCCTCGGTGTGGCCGCGCAGCACCCGGCCCGAGGCCACCACGATGGCCGACAGCAGTCCCTGCAGGCGACCGTCCAGAAACCGCACCGGCGCCCAGCTGGAGATCCGGTCGTACTCGTCGCAGTAGTACTCGAAGTGCAGCCATTCCCGCGGCTCGTCGAGGACGACGACAAAGAAGTTCTCGGCACGCATCAGCTGGCGCAGCGCCACATGCACCGCCGCGAAGGCGTCGCGCATCGAACTTGCCCCCTCCAGCGCATGCGCCGCGGTCAGGGCGTTGCGCAGCACCTCGGCGCGGCGGGCGCCACCGGACAGATGGGCCAGACGATCGTGGACAAGGGCTCGATCCAGCGCGGTGCGGTGCTGCTCGATCCAGGCCCGCAGGTGTTCGAGATCCTCGGGGCTGATGTCCTGCCCGAACTCGACCACCAGCGCACCGATCCGGCGGTCACTGAGACTGACCGGCAGCCCGGCGCGGGTGGCCTCGCACAGCGGCTCGGCTCGCAGACAACAGTGGCGGGCGAGGGCGCGGTCGGCGTCGCCAATGTCAGCGCCGCGGGTCGCGTGCGGATGCAGGCCGCGATCATCGTCGACCCACAATTGCAGGCGCCGATCACGTCCGCCGAGCCGGTCGGACAGCGCCTGCAGCAGGGCCGGCAAGGGCGAGTCGGCGAGCTGGCTTTCGGCGGCAGCAAGGTGGGCCTGCATGGGTGCCGCCTCAGCCGACCAGCCGCCATTCGACCAGCAGCGCGATCGCCAGCAGCAAGCTGCCGCTGCTGATCAGTGCCACGGCACGGGTCGGCCAGCCCTCGATCTGCCGCCATCGGTAGAGCGTCCAGCCCATTTCGGCCAGTGTCAGCAGGGTCGCCAGCAGCAGCATCCGGGTCGCGCCGGTCAGCAGGGTGCCGGGGAAGGTGTAGACCAGCAGCGTCCCCTGCGCGGCGGCATCGGCCAGGGCCAGACCGAGTGCGGTCAGCGCGCTGAGCCAGACCAGCGCCACGGCGAGGCGCAATCCGCTCAACCCGCGCGGCAGCCAGCCTTGCTGCCACCAGCGCCAGATCGCCGCACCGATCCGGGCGGCAGCAACGAGCGCGGCGCCGAACAGCACGAGCAGCAGCAGGCCGTGCGAGGACCAGAGCCCGACCGGTTCGAACACGGCAACGCCGGGATCGGTCACGAAGCGGCCGTCGGGACGCAGCGTCAGTCGGCCGTGGCCGTCGACCTCGCGATAGACGCCATCGCCGAGCGGGAGATAGTGCGTGGCGCCGCCGACGCGGATCAGCGTCAGGCTGCCGTCGGCGGCACCGCGCAGGCTGACGGCGGCGCCGAAGCTGGTGAACAGCCTCTCTGCGCTGCTGAAGTGGCGTCGATTCGAGCGGTAGTCGCCGCTCCAGCTGCGGGTATCGACGACGCTCGCCAGTTCGGGCGGCGCGGCCGGCTTCAACTCCGGATGCAAGCGCTCGACGATCAGTCGGGCCATCCGTGCCACGGCGGCTCGCGCGTTGTCGGAGTTGGCGCTGACGAACACGCCGAGGCGCTGCTCGGGCAGCAATTCCATCGCGCTGTGGAACATCAGCGTCGCGCCGCCGTGACCGTAGGCGGGCGCGCTTCCGTACTGGCCGGTCAGGAAACCGTGGCCGACCGCCGCGATGCCCGGCGCGTTGGCGTGCAGTGGACTGGCCAGTCGCCGCGCACCGGCGCTGTCGAGCACCCGCACGCCGTCCAGCTCGCCGGCGCCGAGCAGCATCGACATCCAGCGCGCCATGTCGGCGGCGCTGGCGCTCAGGCCGCCGGCGGCGGCGCCGTGCGCCAGATGCTCGAATTCGCCGGCCACGAACCGGCCGTCGATGCGGCGGAAACCCTGCGCCAGTTCGGCGACGGCTGCCGCCTGCAGGGCTGCGGGGTGGCCATCGGGCAGTGGCTCGCGGAAGCTCGCATGGCGCATGCCGAGCGGTCGCAGCAGCGTGGCTTCGACCTGCTCGATGTAGCTGCGGCCGCTGCGTTCGGCGATCACCGCGCCGAGCAGCGCGATGCCGTAATTCGAGTACACCGCTTCGGCCCCGGGCGGCCGGACCCGTTCCGGCCGATGCCGGAGCAGATAGTCCTCCGGGCTGAGGACGCGGGCCGGGTCACGGACGAACAGATGCCCGAGCGCCGAATCCTCGAAACCGGCCGTGTGGCTCAGCAGGTGACGGATGCGGACCGGTTCGGGACCGTCGGCGTCAGGCAGGCGCAGCGTGGCGGGCAGGTGCTGGTTGACCGGGTCGTTGAGGGTGAGCTTGCCCTGCGCGACCAGCCGCATCAGCGCGACGTAGGTGACGGTCTTGGAGATCGAGCCCACCCGGAAGCGGCTGGTCCATGGATCCGGGGGCTGCCTCGGCAGGTGGGCGATGCCGTGGCCCGACAGATGCAGGATCACGCTGCCGCGGACCACGGCAATCACCATGCCGGCCAGTTGCTCCTGCGTCAGCGTGGCCTCGGCCAGCCCGTGGACATAGGCCGACAGCGCCGCCGGATCGTCGAGCGCGCGTTCGATCGGCGCTTCCGGCGGATCCGGCAGCGGGGTGATCGACAGTTGCGCCGGGCCGCGCGGGTGCTGGCCCTGTGCGGCACCCATCAGCAGCATCAGCAGAACCAGCAACCGCGCCGCAATGCGGGCTCCGCTCACGCGGCGCGCCCTGTGGTGGCGAGGAAGTCCAGAGTCCGGGCGCGTGCCAGTGCCGCGCAGGCCGTGTCACCGTCCGGGTGGCCGAGCCGATTGAAGCCGTGGCCGGCCGGATAGAGATGGCAGGGCACCTCGGGCAGGGCCGCCCGGATCCGGGCCACCGCATCGACCGGGATCGAGGCATCGCGCTCACCGAAGTGCAGGAGCAGTGGCGCCTGCGGTCGCTCGTGCAGGTACAGTGGTGTCCGCGCGCCGTAGTAGCCGACCCCGGGCAGGCCGAGGCGGGTGGCGGCGAGATAGGCCACCGTGCCGCCCCAGCAGTAGCCGATCACCCCCAACGGCGCGCCAGCCGGCAACTCGCCGCGCAGCCGCGCTGCGGCCGCATGCACATCGCGTAGCGGCGCATCGACACCCAGCGCGCCGACGATCTCGCGGCCCCGTGCAAACCCCTCCGGACCGTAGTCGAGCTCGACGCCTGCCTCGATGCGGTCGAAAAAGGCCGGTGCCAGCGTCAACCAACCCGACTCGGCAAAACCTGCGGCGACCGCGCGGATGTGGGCGTTGACGCCGAAGATCTCCTGCACCAGCACGATCCCGCCGAGCGGCGTACCGGCGGGTCGCGCCAGCAGGCCGCCGATCTGGCCACCGTCCAGCGCGGTGAGCGTGACCGATTGCGGCATCAGCGGTCGATCAACTCGACGCCGTCCATGCCGCTCGACAGCGTGTGGGCGTCGCCGCCCTGCGCCAGCTTGATCCGCAGGCGGACCTCGTTGGTGCTGTCGGCGTGGCGCAGGGCGTCCTCGTAGCTGATCTCGCCGGCCTGATACAGCTCGAACAGGGTCTGGTCGAAGGTCCGCATGCCGAGGTTGGTGGACTCCTTCATCACGTCCTTCAGCCGGTGGACTTCGCCCTTGCGGATGTAGTCCTGCACCAGCGGCGTGCCGAGCAGGATTTCCATCGCGACCCGCCGGCCTTTTCCGTCCGGTGTCGGGATCAGCTGCTGGGCGACGATGCCCTTCAGGTTCAGCGACAGGTCCATCAGCAGTTGCTGGCGCCGATCCTCCGGGAAGAAGTGCAGCACGCGATCGATCGCCTGATTGGAGTTGTTGGCGTGCAGCGTGCACAGGCACAAGTGGCCGGTTTCGGCGAAGGCAATGGCGTGGTCCATCGTTTCGCGGGTCCGGACCTCACCGATCAGGATAACGTCCGGCGCCTGCCGCAGCGTGTTCTTCAGCGCCATCTCGAAACTGTCGGTGTCGATGCCGACTTCACGCTGGGTGACGATGCAGCCCTCGTGCTTGTGGACGAATTCGATCGGGTCCTCGATGGTGATGATGTGGCCGGTCGAGTTCTGATTGCGGTAGCCGATCATGGCCGCCAGCGAGGTCGATTTGCCGGTGCCGGTGGCGCCGACGAACATGATCAGCCCGCGCTTGGTCATGGCCAGCTGCTTGATGATCGGCGGCAGGCTCAATTCCTCGACCGAGGGAATCTTGATCTCGATCCGGCGCAGGACCATGCCGACGTGGTTGCGCTGATAGAAGGCGCTGACGCGAAAGCGGCCGACGCCCTGCAGCGAGATCGCGAAATTGCACTCGTGCGTCTTCTCGAACTCCTCGCGCTGCGCCGGCGCCATCACCGACAGCACCAGATCGCGCGCCTGCTGTGGCGTCAGCGGATTCTGGGTGATCGGCGAAATGCGGCCATGGACCTTCATCGAGGGCGGCACGCCCGCGGTGATGAACAGGTCCGAGCCCTTCTTGTGGACCATCAACTTCAGGAAGGAATTGAAATCCAGGCCGCTCATCGCATCGGCTCCCGTCGGTAATCGCTGCTGCTCACTCGAAGTTCTTCTTGTCCTTGGCGTATTCCCACGCCTGATGGCGCGTGATCAGGCCGCGCTTGACCAGATCGCTCAGGCACTGGTCCAGCGTCTGCATGCCGTAGGAGCCGCCGGTCTGGATCGAGGAATACATCTGCGCGACCTTGTCCTCGCGGATCAGGTTGCGGATCGCCGGGATGCAGACCATGATTTCATGGGCGGCGACACGACCGCCGCCGACCTTCTTCAGCAGCGACTGCGAGATCACCGCACGCAGCGACTCCGACAGCATCGAGCGGACCATCGGCTTTTCGCCGGCCGGGAACACGTCGATCACGCGGTCGATGGTCTTGGCCGCCGAACTGGTGTGCAGCGTGCCGAACACCAAGTGGCCGGTTTCCGCGGCGGTCAGCGCGAGGCGGATGGTTTCGAGGTCGCGCATTTCGCCGACCAGAATGTAATCCGGGTCTTCGCGCAATGCCGAGCGCAGCGCTTCGGTGAAGCCGTGGGTGTCGCGGTGCACCTCGCGCTGATTGATCAGGCACTTGTTCGAGGTATGCACGAACTCGATCGGGTCTTCGACCGTCAGGATGTGGCCGTACTCGTTCTTGTTGATGAAGTCGATCATGCCGGCCAGCGTGGTCGACTTGCCGGAGCCGGTCGGACCGGTCACCAGCACCAGACCCTGCGGCTGCTGCACCAACTCCTTGAAGATCTTCGGTGCCGCCAGATCCTCCAGCGTCAGGATTTCCGAGGGAATCGTCCGGAACACCGCCCCGGCGCCGCGGTTCTGGTTGAAGGCATTGACGCGGAAGCGCGCCAGACCGGGGATCTCGAAGGAAAAGTCGACCTCCAGGAACTCCTCGTAGTCGCGCCGCTGCTTGTCCGACATGATGTCGTAGACCAGACCGTGGACCTGCTTGTGGTCCAGCGCCGGGATGTTGATGCGGCGGACGTCGCCATCGACGCGGATCATCGGCGGCAGGCCGGCCGAGAGGTGCAAGTCACTGGCGCGGTTCTTGACCGAGAAGGCCAGCAGTTCGGCAATATCCATGAAAGCTCCCAGCTCTTGCGAGGATTGACGATGCCCCCGACGAGGCCCGCCGACGCACGGCGGCGTGCATCTGGATTTCAGTATATCGCCACGCCCGGCCGTTCCTGCCGACTCCGGTCCGCGGGGCGCCGTCCGTGACCGCCTTCGCAGAATCCGCCCTCCGCGACCGCCTGGCCGCGGTCCGCGCCGAGATCGCGGCCGCCGCCGCGGGGCGCGCGGTGACGCTGGTCGCGGTATCGAAAACCCGCAGCGCCGCCGAGGTCGCCGCGCTGGCCGCGCTGGGCGTCACCGATTTCGGCGAGAACTACGTGCAGGAGCTGGTCGGCAAGCGCGCGGAGGTTGCGCCGCGGCCGGTCTGGCATCTGATCGGGCCGCTGCAGTCGAACAAGGCCGCCACGGTGGCGCCCTGCATCGATTGGATGCAGACGCTGGACCGGCCGAAGCTGATCCCGCTGCTGGCCGCGGCGCGCGCCGGCCTGCCGGCCCTGAACGTGCTGATCCAGGTCAACGTCGACGCCGAGGACAGCAAGAGCGGCATTTCGCCGACGGTCGATGCCGTGCTGCCGCTGGCCGAGCGGGTGCTGGCGGAGCCCGGGCTGCGCTGGCGCGGGTTGATGTGCATCCCCGAGCCCGGCGCGCCGGCGGCGAGCTTTGCGCGGATGCGGGCGCTGTTCGATGCATTGCGTGAGCGCGTCCCGACGCTGGACACGCTGTCGATGGGCATGAGTGACGACTACGCGCTGGCGATCCGCGAGGGTGCGACGCTGGTGCGAATCGGCAGTGCCCTGTTCGGGGCACGGCCAGCCAAGGGAGCCTGAGATGGTCGAAATCCTGGTTGAACAGGTCTTCAAGGCGGCTCCGGCGACGGTTTTCGCCGCTGTTTCGGATCATCCGAACTTCATTGCCGGGCGGGGACTGGTCTGCCGGCGGACCCGGGACGGTCAGCCGGACGTCAATGGCCGCGGCGCGGTGCGCGAGGTTCGTTCCGGTCCGGCGACGCTGATCGAAGCGATCACCGGGTGGATGCCGGGCGAGGGCTACGACTACCGCATCGAGCGGATCCGGCTGGGTCCGCTGCCGCTGCCGCTGCCCTTCGTCCACGAACTCGGCGAAGTTCGTCTGACGCGGGAAGCTGGCGGCACCCGGGTGACCTGGCGCTCACGCTTCCGCGTGCCGGTGCCCGGGGTCGGCGGTGCGCTGGAGGCGCGACTGGCCGCGGGCGGTCGCAAGGCCTTTGCGGTGCTGTTGCGCCGCGCGGCCGAGCGACTGGCCGGCGGGCGCTGACCGCTTCAGCGACGCAATACCGCCAGCCAGCGCCAGACGTTGAGGATCGCCAGCAGCGAGGCACCGACGTAAGTCAGTGCCGCCGCCAGCAGGATCTGCCGCGCCGCGACCAGATCTTCGGTGTCGAGGTAGCCGTTGGCGAGGATCGGCAGCGCGCGGCGGAAGCTGGCATCCCATTCGACCGGCAGCGTCACCAAGTGCACGAGTGCCGCCGAGCCGAAGGCCAGTGCCCCGCCAATGAACATCAGCGCGCCGCTCATCGGCGTGCGGGTCAGGATCAGCAGCAGCGGGATCGCCAGCATCAGTCCGCCGCCGAGGCGTTCCGCACGAATGGCCCAGCCGACCAGTTGCGTGCGGGTGCTCAGGCCACCGACGCCGTGGTGATGCTCGATCGCGTGGCCGACCTCGTGGGCGGCGACGGTAATCGCGGTCAGCGAACGCCCGGCGTGGTTCTCCGGCGACAGCCGCACCATCCGCGCCGTCGGGTCATAGTGATCGCCCCGATCGGTCACCTCGACGCCGACCTCGGCCATCCCGTGCTCGTCGAGCAGATGACGCGCAAACGCCGCACCATCGCCGCGAAAGTCCGGCCGATGGCTGGAATGGCGGCGCATCACCCGCCGGACCCAGAGGCCGGGCAGCAGGACCAGGGCAAAGACCACGAGCAGGACGATGATCATCTTGGCACTGTGACAAGCCGACCGGTCCAGCGTCAGTGAAGTGCACGTTGCGCCAGTGTCTCGACTCAGCGCCCCGCGGCCTCCGCATCTGCGGCCGGTTTGTCCTGCTGCGCGGCGTCATGCGCCTTCACACACGCCTGGATGGCCACCTTCTGGTCGACCCCGGCGTCGATGCGCGTGATGCCGCATTCGCAGACTGACGTGGCCCAGGCCTCCGGCATCTTGCCGTCACGGGTGATGGTGGACACACAGGCCTTGATCGAAATCAACCGCTTGCCGGCGGGAAGGCTGAGGAACACCAGCCCCGAAAGCACCAGCAGCGACGCGGCCGCAGTGATCGAAATCAATAGGATCTTCAGCGGTTTGGCCATTTCTGCTCGGGGCGGTGGTTGGTGATTGCGGATCGACCGGCATCAGACGGCGATCCGGTCCTGGTCGCGACCTTCGGCCTTGGCGCGGTACAGCGCAGCGTCCGCGCGTCGAATGGCGGCCTCTGCGGACTCGCCCGGATGGACGCTTGCAATGCCGGCCGAGAATCGCAGCGGGGGCAGGTTGCTTCCCGCCGGCAGCGCGGGACCGCGGAGTCTGTCTCGCAGTCCAGCCAGCAATCCAGCAACTGCGCCCACACCACTCTGGTCAAAGGCGAGCAGGAACTCCTCGCCGCCGACGCGCGCGCAGAGGGCAGGGGCGGGTGCCAGTTCGCGCAGGGCGGCGGCCATGGTCTGCAGCGCCAGGTCGCCGGCGGCATGCCCCAGCGTGTCGTTGATCTGCTTGAAGTGGTCGATATCGATCAGCACCAGCGTCGGCGTGGCGCCGGTTGCGAGCAGTTCGGCCAACCGTCGATCCGCCTCGCGACGGTTGGCGAGGCCGGTGAGGCTGTCCTCGCGGGCCTGGCGACCGAGCTGCGCCATCAGCTCGGCGTTACGCGCGCTGGCGCGAGCCAGGGCGTCGCGCTCGGCTTGCAGCGCGGCGGTGCGTTGCTCGACCAGTTGCTTGAGCTGCCGCGCCTGTCGCCGCAGGCTGCCGATGCGCCAGCGAATGCCGCCGACGATCAGCAGCAGCGTGAGCGCCGCCAGCGCCAGTCGCGTCCAGCCGCGCTGGTGCCAGGCCGGCAGCACCTCGACCGCAACGTGGAGTCGCTCGCCGGCGGCAGGCTGATCGATCCAGCCAGCTTGCAGCTCGAAGTCGTAACGGCCGGGCACGAGGTTGGTGTAGCTGGCGAGTCGCTCGCCATCGGCGGTCTGCCATTCGGTATCGAAGCCGGCGAGCCGGTAGCGCAGCTGCAGTCGGTCCGGCGCCGAATAGCTGATGCCGCTGAAGCGGAACTGGAGCCGCTGCTGGCCGGGCTGGAGTTGCACGGTGGTCGCGGCGGGCTGGGCGCTGCCGTCGATCACGAAGGCATCGAGCACCAGCCGCGGCGGTGTCAGCATCTCGTCGGTGCGGACCTCGGCGGGCTGGACCACGCCGACGCCACCGGCGGTGGCAAACCACAGCCGTCCGTCACGAGCACGAACGCCCGCCGGCTGCGAGCCGCCGTTGGCCTGTGCGGCCGGCAGCCCGTCGGCGCGGCCGTAGCGTCGGCCCTCCAGTCGCTGGCGCCGGCCGTCGAGCACGGCAATGGCCTGGTCGGGGTCGATGCGCTGGATGCCGCGATTGCTGCTCAGCCACAACAGGCCGTCGTCGTCTTCCAGCAGTGTGAACACCGCATCGTCGATCAGCCCCTGTGTGGCGTCGAGCAGCCGGACCTGATCGCCCTCGATCAGCCCGAGGCCGCCGTCGCTGACCAGCCAGCGGCGTCCGGCGCGGTCGACGTGGAAGCCGAACACCGTGCGGCTGATGCCGTCCGGCAATTCCAGCGCCTGGAAGCCGGTCGCGGTCTGCCGGCTGGCGCCGATCGAGCTGCCCACCCACAGCAGCCCGTCCGCATCGCGGCTCAAGGCGGTGATGTACTGGCCGCCCAAGCCGTCGTCGGTGGTGTAGCGCCGGCAGTGGTCCTTTACGCAGTGGCTGAGGCCGCTGGTGCTGCCGTACCAGACGCCGCCGTCGGCATCGGCGAGGATCGCGCGGACCTGGTTGGCGCCGATCTCGGCCGGCGCCTGGAGGCGTGTCAGACCGTCCGCGCCCAGCGCCCAGGCGCCATCGGCCGAAGTGCCAACCAGCAGCCGGCCGTCCGGCGACTCGGCCAGGCTGAGCGTCGGTCGCGCGCGCAGCTCGGCGGGCCAGTCCGCCGGTGGCGGCTGGACCCGGCCCTCGCGCAGCAGATCCAGCCCGCCGGCGCTGGCCACCACCACGCTGCCGTCCGCGCGTTCCAGCACGGCACGCACATACGGGTCGGACAGGCCTTGCCGCTCGGTGATCGCGCTGAACGGCGCTGCATGCAGGCGAGCCAGTCCGCCGTTGGTGCCGAGCCACACATTGCCCTCGTGGTCGTCGAGGATCGCGGCGATCCGACCGCTGGGCAGGCCATCGCGACGTTCGAGCGATTCGATCGTGTCCCCACGCAAGCGCAGCAGCCGCTGTGGGTCGGCACCCAGCCAGATCTGCCCTTGCGCGTCTTTCAGCATCCGGCTGATCGGCGCCGCCGGCCCGACGCGCGCCGGAGTCATCAGGTCTCCCTCCAGCACGTGCAGGCCGGCCAGCGTCGGCAGCCAGAAGCCGCCGGCGCGCCGAGCCTGGAGTCGCTGCATCTGCGGCGGCTCCTGCGGCCAGCGCACCTCCAACGCGACGCCGCGATCGCCCTCCAGCTGGATCAACCCGGTGTCGCCACAGGCCAGCACACGGCCGTCCACGCTCTGCGCGAGGCCGGAAATCAGCCGCGGCGCCGTGCCGTCGACGATCACCCGGCGGAAGCGCTCGCCCTCGAAGAGCCCGAGCACGCCATCGCTGGTGCCGATGTACAGGCGGTCGCCGCCCAGCGGTAGCAGCACCACCACATGGCCGCGCAGGGGATCGCCGGGCTGCGACAGCGTCTGCCAGCGACCACCCTGCAGGCGGTACACGCCGCCGCCCTGGGCGCCCACCCACAGACTGCCCTGCGAATCGCCCGCCAGCGCCTGGATGCCGGTGTGCTTCAGGCTGGCCGGCAGCTCGGGCGGCTCGCTGAAACGGCTGCCGTCGAAGCGCAGCAGACCCTCCCAGGTACCAATCCACAGATACCCGTCGCGCGTCTGCGCCAGCGTCAGCACGGTGTTGTGCGGCAAGCCGCGATCGGCCGTCCACAGCTCGATCTGCAGGCTGGTGAGCGGCCTCGCCGGTACGACGTTCGCGGCGCAGCACCACAGCAAGACCAACAGAAAGAGTCGACAAACGGCCATGCAGCGAGTCTAGCCGCTGCCTCATGCAGCCTGCGGCAAGTTGGCGCAGGCGGGAACCGTGGGTGCCAGCGGCCTACGATGACGGTATCCCCGCTTGAGGAGCTGCCATGAACGCCCCGGTCCGTCCCGAGGAACTGCTGGAATCCGCCGCCTGGCGCGGTTTTCGCTCCGGTCAGTGGCAGCAGCGCGTCGATGTGCGCGATTTCATCCAGCGCAACGTCACGCCCTACGGCGGTGATGGCGCCTTTCTGGCCGCCGCCACCGAGCGTACCAGGGCGCTGTGGCAGACGCTGACGCCGTTGCTGGCCGATGAGCGCCGCCGCGGGGTGCTGGCGGTGTCGCAGGTGCCGTCGAGCATCGTGGCCCACGGTCCGGGCTACATCGACCGCGAGCACGAGCTGATCGTCGGCCTGCAGACCGATGCGCCGCTGAAGCGGGCGATCATGCCGCGCGGCGGCTGGCGGGTCGTCGAGGACAGCCTGAAGGCCTACGGCTTCGAGCCCGACGCCGAGGTGCGGCACATCTACACCGCGCTGGTGAAGACCCACAACGACGCGGTCTTCGACGCCTACACCGACGAGATCCGCCGCTGCCGCAAGGCCGGCATCGTCACCGGTCTGCCGGATGCCTACGGACGCGGCCGCATCGTCGGCGATTACCGTCGACTGGCGCTGTACGGCCTGGATTTCCTGATCGCCGACAAGCAGCGCGAGCGCGCCGAGCTGGACCATCACCGCTCCAGTGAAGAGGTGCTGCGGCTGCGCGCCGAACTCGCCGACCAGCTGCGCTCGCTGGAACAGATCCGCACCATGGCCGCGGCCTACGGTTTCGACGTCTCGCAGCCGGCGGCGTCCGGCCGCGAGGCGGTGCAGTGGACCTATTTCGCCTATCTGGCCGCGATCAAGGAGCAGAACGGCGCGGCGATGTCGGTGGGTCGTATCTCCAGCTTCCTCGACGTCTACCTGCAGCGCGACATCGACGAGGGCCGGCTGGATGAGGCCGGTGCTCAGGAGCTGATCGACGACCTGGTGATCAAGTTCCGCATCGTCCGCTTCCTGCGCGGGCCGGAGTACAACGCGCTGTTCTCGGGCGACCCGACCTGGGTGACCGAGTGCATCGGCGGCATGGGCCTGGATGGCCGGCCGCTGGTGACCCGGAGCAGCTTCCGGATGCTCAACACGCTGTACACGCTGGGCCCGGCGCCGGAGCCGAACCTGACGGTGCTGTGGTCGCCGCGGCTGCCGGAGGGCTTCAAGCGTTTCGCGGCGCAGTGCTCGATCGACACCAGCTCGATCCAGTACATCAGCGACGAGCAGATGCGCCGCAAGTGGGGCGACGACGCCGGCATCGCCTGCTGCGTGTCGGGCATGGCGCTCGGCAAGCAGATGCAGTTCTTCGGCGCCCGCGTGAACCTGCTGAAGGCGCTGCTGTACGCCATCAACGGCGGCCGCGACGAAGTGTCCGGCGAGCAGATCGGCCCGCCGCTGGCGCCGGTGACCGGCGAGATCCTGGACTACGACACCGTGATGCAGCGCTTCGACGCGATGCTGGACTGGCTGGCGGCCACCTACGTCAGCGCGCTGAACTGCATCCACGACTCGCACGACCGCCATTGCTACGAAGCGGCGCTGATGGCCTTCCACGACCGCGACATCCTGCGCACGCTGGCCTGCGGCATTGCCGGCCTCTCGCATGCGGCCGACAGCCTGTCGGCGATCCGCGATGCCACGGTGAAGCCGATCCGCGATGACCGCGGCCTCGTGGTCGACTACGCGGTGGAGGGCGACTTCCCGCGCTACGGCAACAACGACGAGCGCGCCGATGAAATCGCGGCCGATCTGGTGCGGCGGATGATCACCAAGATCCGCCAGTACCCGGCCTATCGCGGCGCGAAGCACACCCAGTCGGTGCTGACCATCACCTCGAACGTGGTCTACGGCAAGCAGACCGGCAACTCGCCGGACGGCCGTCGCGCCGGCCAGCCCTTCGCGCCGGGCGCCAACCCGTCGAACGGGGCCGACCACAGCGGCGCGCTGGCGGCGATGCTGTCGGTGGCGAAGATCCCCTACGACGACGCCGAGGACGGCATCTCGCTGACCATCTCGATGCTGCCGAACGCGCTGGGGACTAACGGCGAACGCGCCGATGCGGTGGTCGGCGCGCTGGATGCCTACATCGTCTCCGGCGGCTTCCACAGCAACCTCAACGTGCTGAACCGCGAAACCCTGCAGGACGCGATGGAGCACCCCGAGAAGTACCCGCAGCTGACGGTGCGCGTGTCCGGATATGCGGTGAGCTTCGTCAAATTGACCCGCGAGCAGCAGCAGGACGTGCTCAACCGGACCTTCCACGGCGCGGTCTGATGGCGACCGATCCGCGCGGCAGCCGCGCCACCCCGGCGATCGGCAGCCGCTATCAGCTGCGGGTCGACGCCGGCAGCGCGGCTGCCACGGACTATCACGCCCTCCAGCCGGCCGATCTGGCCGCGCTGGAGGCGCCTGACGTGGCCGACGCGAAGCTCATTGGCCACGTCCATTCGGTGGAGGTCGGCAGCACCGTGGACGGCCCGGGCATCCGCTACGTGCTGTTCCTCACCGGCTGCGCGCTGCGCTGCCAGTACTGCCACAACCCCGACACCTGGCACCTGTTGAACGGCCGGCCGCACACGCTGGCCAGCGTGCTGAAGGACATCGGCCGCTACGCCGAAGCGCTGACCGTCTCGCGCGGCGGCGTCACGCTGTCCGGCGGCGAGCCGCTGCTGCAGACCGCCTTCACCCGCGCAATCTTCAAAGGCTGCAAGCGCCTCGGCCTGCACACCTGCCTCGATACCTCCGGCTTCCTCGGCGCCCGCTTCAGCGACGCGGACCTCGACCTGGTCGACCTGCAACTGCTCGACATCAAGTCCGGCGACCCCGACACCTACGAACGCGTCACCCGCCAGCCGCTGCAACCGACGCTCGACTACGCCCGCCGCCTGTCCGACCTCGGCCGACCGACCTGGGTGCGCTTCGTCCTCGTTCCGGGCCTCACCGACGCCTGGGACAACGTCGAAAAGCTCGCCGATATCTGTGCTGGCATCACCAGCCTGCAGCGCGTCGAGATCCTGCGCTTCCACCAACTCGGCCGCGACAAATGGCACCGCCTCGGCGTGCCCTATCCACTGGAACACACCCCGACGCCGGATCTGGAACTGGTCGATCGCGTCCGCGGCCAATTCCGCGCGCGGGGGCTGACGGTGTATTGAGGTGTCAGGCCCAGTTGTCGAGCATCAGCGGAGCCTGGATCCGCTGGTAATGGCGGCTGTTGTTGCTGACGAGCACCGCGCCGGCGGACAGCGCGTGTGCTGCGATCATCATGTCCAGCTCACCGATCGGTTGGCCTGCGCTGGTCAGCTGATGACGTATCTCCGCGTACCAATCCGCCGCATCGGCGTCCCATGGCAATACGCGGACGATCTTCAGGAACTGGCGGACGGCCAGGTGCAGCCGATGTTCAACCGGAAGGCGCTTGAGTCCGTATTGCAGCTCCGCCCGGGTCATGACCGAGATACAGAGGTTCCCGGGTACCAGCGTGGCCATGCGTGCTTCGATCGACGGCGACTTGCCCTTGAGCAGATAGCTCGTGATGTCGGTATCCAGCATGTGCAACATGCTCAAGCCCCGGGTGAAGTCGGTGGATCCTCGTCGAAGCAGCCGAGGGCTGCAGGCGTCAGGTTCAAGGGGCGATCTCGGAGGAAGTCCTCCGGCACCTCGGTCCCGCGCAGCAACTCGAAGAACTCCCGCCACGCCTGCGCCCCCGGGCGTGTGGACAGCACCACATCACCGGTCGCGGCGTCCCGGCTGACGTAGACCTCATCGCTGTCGAAGCGGAATTCAGCCGGCAACCGGACTGCCTGACTGGCGCCGTTCCGGAACAACCTCGCCGTGCGTGTCTCAGCCATGGTCTGCCCCTGTGCTTGGCCAGTCAGTATATGCCTGCGCATAGACACCCGGGAGTGCGTCAAACTCCGCAAGGCTCGCGCAGCGGTCGGGGGCCTGAGCGCTTGACGGAAACACCGGCATCTCCTCGAGAGTCGGTTCCGTGGCCCGACGACCAAAATCCCTGACGAGAACCACCCGACCATGGACGACCCCCACGATCTGAATCGCTTCCTCCTCGCCCAGGCCCGCGATTACGGCACTGCCATGGCCGAGCTGCGCGCCGGCGCCAAGCGCTCGCACTGGATGTGGTACGTGTTCCCGCAGGTCGACGGGCTGGGGTACAGCTCGGTGTCGAAGCAGTACGCCATCCGGAGTGCCGATGAGGCGCGCGCCTATCTCGCGCATCCGGTGCTCGGCAAACGCATCGTCGACTGCTGCCGCGCAGTGCTGATGGTGAAGGAGCGGACCGCGCGGCAGATTTTCGGCACCCCGGACGATCTGAAGCTGCGCTCCAGCATGACGTTGTTTGCCCAGGTGTCCGAACCCGGCTCGGCCTTCCACATCGTGCTGGACCGCTACTTCGACGGCGTGCCCGACCCGCGGACGCTGGAACTGCTGGCCGGGAAGTAGGAGTCAAACGCCCGAGCGGCGCGGGCTGGCCGCTATCTCCGGATTGTCGACGTCGATGTACCTGAACTACCGGACCACCGACGAGATCCGCCGCGTCGCGGTCGGCCTGCTGGAAGGCCGCGAGGCCGACGACCTCGACGGCGGCAGCGACGACAACCGCCGCTACAAGTCGCTCTCGCACGGGCCGGCACCGGAGCGCGTCAGCGCCGCCGACAGCGCCGAGGCTTGCCGCATCGGCGTGGCGCGCGCCGCCGACTGGGTCCGCAGCAACGGTGACACCCCGCCGTCGATCTGCGTGATCGTGCCGACCAAGCACGACCGTGACCGCATCGCTCGCGACCTCGGCGCACTGGGCATCGAGGCCCGCGTGGTCGAAGCCGACACCGCCGACACCGGCGACTCGCGCGCGGTCCGCGTCGCCACCATGCACCGCGCCAAGGGCCTGGAGTTCGACCGCGTCATCGTCCTCGACCCGGCCGCATCCACCGCCGAGTCCGCCGCGCTCTGCTACGTCGCGCTGACGCGGGCACGGGCGGTGGCGCTGCTGGTGTCGGTGGGGTGAGCGGGCAGGGTGTTCGTTGCCGCCTACACTGCGCGGCTGCAATGGTGATTGCCATGGAGGCCAGCCGATGAAGATCCGCAGCGTGACCCTGCGTGGCTACAAGTCCATCGCCATGCTGGAGGATTTCGAGCTGCGCGGGCTCAATGTGCTGATCGGCGCGAATGGTTCGGGCAAGAGCAATTTCATCAGCATTTTCAAGCTGCTGGCCTCCTTGGCTGATGGCAGGCTGCAGACCTTCGTGCAGCAGCAGGGCGGCCCGGATGCGCTGCTGTTCGGCAGTCGCAAGCGCACATCGCAGATTGATGCGGAAATCTGTTTCGAGAAATTGGGCGGGAATGACAATGGCTATCGGATCAGCCTGATGCCCACGCTCGACAATCGGCTGATCTTCTGTCGGGAGGAGATCTGGATCGATGGTCGTGTTGCCGGAAATGGGCATTCGCTGGGTGCCGCACATGATGAAGCGAGACTCCGCGAGGATCCGCGGCCGATCAGCAAGTACTTTCGCTACTTCATGCAACGCTGGCGGCCGTATCATTTTCATGACACCAGTGAATCGGCTGCCGTCAAGCGCCCGCATGGCAGCAACGACAATTTACGACTGAAACCAGCCGCGGACAACCTCGCTGCTTATCTGGCCGAGCTTAGCCAGCAATGTCCGGCGGAGTATCAGCGTATTGTCGACACTATCCGCTTGGCCGCGCCGTTTTTCGGCGGCTTCATCATCCGCGATCCCTTGCCGGAGCGTGTCGAGCTGGAATGGTACGAGTCCGATGATCCGGATACGCCACAGCGGGCACATGCGCTGTCGGACGGCACCTTGCGTTTCATCTGCTTGGCCACGCTGCTGTTGCAGCCCATCGAACTGGTGCCCGAAGTCGTTCTGATCGACGAGCCGGAACTGGGCCTGCATCCCTACGCAATCAACCTGCTGGCCGACATGTTGAAGCAGGTGGCCGAGAGCAAACAGGTGATCGTGTCCACACAGTCCGTGGAGTTGCTGAATGCTCTTGATGCCGAAGATGTCATCGTTGTCGAGCGTGAGAATGGCGCCTCGGCATTTAGGCGCCTGGACCTGGAATCCCTGCGGGATTGGCTGGATGACTACAGCCTCGGAGACCTCTGGAAGCGCAACATCCTCGGCGGGAGACCGTCGCGATGAAGCGGGTTTGTATCGTCTGCGAGGGTCAGACCGAAGAGACCTTTGTCAGAGAGGTTCTCGCGCCGGCCTTCTATCCGCTGGAACTGAATCTGATGGCCGAGTTGGTCGGGACCTCGCCGGGCCATCAGGGCGGTGCGCTGAATTACGACCGGGTCAAGCGTCATTTGCGCAACACCTTGCGACAGCAAAGCGCCCCCGTGGTAACGACGCTGCTGGATCTGTACCAACTGGACCGCAGATTTCCCAGCTTCGAGGTCGCCCGCAAACAGACCGACTTGTCGCGGCGCTTGAGCATTCTGCAGCAGGCCCTGCATGCCGACGTGGTCGCCGAGGCAGGCTGCCAGCCGGATCGCTTCATCCCGCACATCCAGCCCCATGAGTTCGAAGCCTTGCTGTTCAGTGACGTGTCCACCCTGACGCGCGTGGAGCCGGGTTGGCAGACGGCCACAGCTTCACTCACGGCGGTGCGCACCGCCGCCGAGTCGCCCGAGCACATCAACGATCGCCCGGAATCCAAACCGGCCGCTCATCTGAAACGGGAGCTGCGTCATCCCGGCTATCACAAGCGCCGGCATGGTCCGATTGCGGCACAGAAGATCGGCTTGGCCCGGATCGAAGCCGAGTGCCCGTTCTTTTCGGCGTGGCTCGGGAAGATCCGTGCGCTGGCGACGTCGCCACAACCGTGATCGATCGCCTGTCATGCGACGCTGGCCGTCTACCCCGCGAGTCGAACGCCATGCCTGACCTGATCCTCCAGCTCCCCACCGACCGCATCTACAAGCTGCTGCGTGGCCCTGAGTGGCAGGCGCTGCGGCAGCGGGGCCAGACGCGCGGTTCGGCCGACGACGAGCGCGATGGCTACGTGCATCTGTCGACCGCCGAGCAGCTGCGCGGGACGCTGGAGCGCTATCTCGCGGATACGCCCGATTTGTGGCTGTTGGCGCTGGAGCCTGTGAGTCTCGGCGACGCGTTGCGTTGGGAGCCTTCGCGCGGCGGGATGTTGTTCCCGCATCTGTACGGGCCGCTGCGATTGGCGGATTGCGCGGTAGTGGCGACGCGGGCGCGAGCGGGCGCGGCGTGGTGCGCGGTGGTGGTGGATCCGGGCTGAAGGGATCGAGGCCGGAGCGCAGGGCGGTGAGTCGCTGACGCGGTCCGCAGTGCTCACCAGGACTGGCGGCAACGACTTCAGGGCCCGCGGCTACGCGTCGCGGGCCGGGAAGATGCCGCCCTTGCCTCAGGCCGGCTTGAACACCATCGCCACGCCGTTCATGCAGTAGCGCAGACCGGTGGGCTTCGGGCCGTCGGTGAAAACGTGACCGAGGTGGCCGCCGCAGTTGGCGCAGTGCACTTCGGTGCGGACCATGAAGAAGCTGCGGTCGGTTTTGGTGCCGATCGCGCCCTCCAGCGGCTCCCAGAAGCTGGGCCAGCCGGTGCCGGAGTCGAACTTGGTCGCCATGTCGAACAGCGGGTGGTCGCAGCCGGCGCAGTGGAAGACGCCGGGGCGCTTTTCGCGGTCCAGCGGGCTGGAGCCGGCGCGTTCGGTGCCGTGGTCGCGCAGGACGCGGTACTGCTCGGGGGTGAGTCGCTGCTTCCACTCGGCGTCGGTCAGTCGAAAGGGGAAGGTGGATTCCTCGGCGGCCTTTGCGCGTCCGAACAGGCTCATGGTGCAGACTCCCGTGGTGAGACCCAGAAACAACAAGTGGCGGCGGTGCATGGTGGACTCCCTCGGCGGATGGGCCTCCGCGCGATCAGGCAGCTTGCGACGGGCTGCGTCAATGCGTGGTGGCCGGTGAGCGACGCTCGGGCGGTGGATTCTGGACTGTCGGCGATCGTTCCGCTGGCTCCCGGCGAGCAAGCCTGGCGCGAGCTGCTGCCGCGGCTCACGGCGCTGCGTGGGGTGGACGAGGTGCTGCTGGTGGCGGTGGAGGGTGCCGACCCGGCGCTGGAGGCGGAATTGGCGGCGCTGCCGAGCACGGGTCCCGCCGTGCGGCTGCTGCGCGCGCCACGCGGGCGGGCACTGCAGCAGGAGGTCGGGGCGCAGGCGGCGCGCGGTCGCTGGCTGTGGTTCGTG
>Ga0209812_10000604_pt1 | contig 31013 bp, 43 predicted proteins | sample JI71714BDNA_FD_187502 | JGI IMG/M metagenome (GOLD analysis project Ga0209812, IMG submission 187502) | Wastewater effluent complex algal communities from Wisconsin, to seasonally profile nutrient transformation and Carbon sequestration -... | ecosystem: Engineered > WWTP > Effluent > Algae...
ATCATCAACCGTGCTGATTTAGGTATGGAAGTAATGCACGAACGTAACGCGCACAACTTCCCATTAGATTTAGCTGCAGGTGAAGTATTACCAGTTGCTTTAACAGCTCCAGCTGTTAACGGTTAATCCTCCATTTTATATAAACCCTTAATATTAAGGGTTTATATATTTTAAAATTTTTTGCTTGACAAATATTATATATTATATTATACTAATGTATCATTTAGTGAATATGAAAAGGGAATGTGGTGAAATTGGTAGACACGACGGACTTAAAATCCGTTGCTTAGTGATAAGTGTGAGGGTTCAAGTCCCTCCGTTCCCAAGTTAGTTTAATAATTTCAAAAATAAGCGAAAGTCTTAATGAAATTTTTTTGAATATGTTAGGTTTTAAAAAATATAGTACATTTTTAAGATTACATTGTAGCAGAGATAAAATTAGTAAAAAGAGTCGTAGATATAAGTTAGATTTTAATAACTTGCATTATTAATTATAATTGATTTCCTTATAAATATGTAAATCAATTAGCTAATTAAAATAATTAATAGTCCTAACACATCCACTTCATTTTTATCTAAATTATTAGAATAGTAGCTACTTCCTTATAAAAATTATAATGTTTAGAAACAAAGATTGATTCAACAACTATTTATAAACTACATTTTTAAACTAAGAAGTAAGTTTATGCTATCAAATTTATTTAATAACATAAACTTAAATAATCGAAATGGGCTTGAATTATTATTATTTGAATTTGTTAAGAAAAGTAATGTTAACAGAACAATTTTTTAATAAAAACGTTAATTACACTTGATTCCATCTTTGTAGACAAATGGTACGAGAGTTATCATCATGTTCTTTTATTTCTACAGGTTTAAAACCTTGTTTTTGTGATTCTCCAACAATAGTCTCAGTTGCATATTCTTGTGTCACTCTTGCAAGAAAGTGATTGACTGAATATTTCTGGTTCCAATAATCTGAATCTATACTTAGAGCAAAAGCCTCACCATCCCAGTTAAATGTAATATTATTATTTTCCCCTTGAGGTAAAACAAGACCCTTATTTTTAGCTAATTGATCGTTTTTGAAATTTGGAATTTCTAATTTATTTAAAGCTTTTTCCAAATAAAATAGATTTTGAAAGCACGTTTGGATATTTGTAAAATGAGACATAATATTAATTATAAATTAAATTTGAAAGTTCAGATTTTCTCTTTTCTTTTAAAACACTCTAACTAATTATTATTTTACATAAAAGATTCTTTATATATACGTCTATTAATATTATTGAGTCTTAAATCTTTCCTTCTTTAAGATATTTTAAAATATCTTAAAGAAGGAAAGATTTAAGACTCAATAATATTTGATTTTTTTAATAAATTAAAAACAGTTAATGTGGGTTTAACGCCAACTTTTAACCAATTTATTATTTTTGCAGTATCAAATGATGACTGTTTTGTAATTGGATTATAATATCCAACCTCATCAATTGGTCTACCATCTCTTCTAGTAGCAGATTCCATAATAACTAGACGATATGAAGGTGAACCTTTTCTTCCTATTCGTTTTAAGCGTAATTTTAACATAATTGAATTTTATTTTAATAAATGAATTTAAAAATTTAAGTTTATAATTATCGACGTGAGTAGTACTCAATTACAAGTAATTCTTTAATATCTAAACCAACGTCACTACGATCACAATAATCTAAAATAGTTGCTTCTAATTTTGATTCATCAAACTTTAAGTGACCTGGTAAATCTGGTTTTTTATTCGCTTTAAAATTAGTTTCCACAAGATTTTTGGAAACATTTTTTTGTTTAATAGCAATAACATCATTTAATCGACATTGAAAACTTGGTATATTTACAACTTTTTCATTAACTTTAATATGTCCATGATTTACAAGTTGACGAGCTTGACCTATTGTTGACGCAAATCCTAACGTATAACAAAGAGTGTCTAAGCGCATTTCTAATAATTGAAGTAAAATTAAGCCAGTAACACCTTTACGACGACGAGCTTCTTTAATATATCTATATAATTGACTTTCTGTTAATCCGTAATTATATTTTAGTTTTTGTTTTTCTTCTAATCGTAAACCATATTCTGTTGTTTTTTTACCATTTTCGCTGTTAGCTTTTCCATGCTGCCCTGGTCGAATATTGTCATTTTTCGAGTGTTTTCTTGTTAAACCCGGTAATGCACCTAATCGTCGAGTTATACGTAATTTTGGTCCTCTATAACGTGACATATAAAAGTTTTATATATATATTATATTTTATCAATCTTAGTTTTTTATTTAGGGCGAATGATCGGACTTGAACCGACGAATGGTGGAACCACAACCCACTGCCTTAACCACTTGGCCACACCCGCCATATAATATAAATGTATAATATCAACTAAAACTGAAATAAGTCTAGTATTTTGTCAAAATTTTTATAAATTTTTAATTCTATTTTTCACCTTATGAATAATAACAAAAAAATTTTTCTGAACGGTTACCAATTTTTGATAAATAAAGATTTAACACTTAAACAAATTCTTGATTATTTTAATTATAAAAATACTCTGTTTGTTATTGAATATAATAATTTAATTTGTGATCGGACTGAATTTTCAAATATTAAAATTAACTCTAATGATAAAATTGAAGTTATAACTATTGTTGGAGGTGGATAATTCTAAATTTTTTAGAATTATCCTAATTAAAAAAGATCAGTTAATATTTTTTTGAAAATTCAACTTTTATTGAAATATCCAACCTTATTGAATTTGAAGATTAAAATAAATGTTTAATTTTAATTAGTCTAACTAACAATATTAAACATTTATTTTTATTGATTACGAAAAGTAAAACCTTATAAATATTAACTCTTCTAACTTGAAAAGTTAATATTTATAAGGTTTAGGAGATATAAAATAATTAACTATTATATAATTGAAATTTATTAAGAATTATTATTTCAATTATATAATAGTTAATTATTTGAACAATTTACTAAGATTAAAGTTATATTTTTAACTTTTTTTCAAATTAAAATTTATGTTGCTTTAGAAAAAACTAAGCCATTTGTTTGTCCATATCTTTCCATAAATCGCATAAATCTATCCCAAGCTTCAGGAGTTTTCATAATATAAACTGATTCAATAGCTTCAGGTTTACCATTTACAAATCGTGCATTCACATCACGTGTTTCTAATATTCCCTCTTCATCAATAAGATACATACCAGTAATTTCTCCCTGTTTAGCGGTACTCTTATCTAAAATATTTGGATTTTTAAAACGAAACGTTGCAGTCCCAGTACTACCATCACGAGATCTTGTTAAACGAACATCTGGTAATACTTTTTCATCTAATCCTTGTATAAATTGAATTTTAGCTACCATAAATTTGTCCTTAAAAACTAAATAAATACTTATGTTATCTACTTTTAGATAATTTGTAAATTATTAATCAAAGATTTTTTTTTCATGAAAACTGGGGTGGCAGGATTTGAACCTACGAATGGCGGAGTCAAAGTCCGCAGCCTTACCACTTGGCGACACCCCATACAAAATTAATTATTAAATACTCTATACAAGTTTAAATTATTGGGCAAGAAGGGATTCGAACCCCTGACACCGTAGTTCGTAGCCACGTGCTCTAGTCCACTGAGCTACAAGCCCAAGCATATAAACTTAATTTATACTATTATAATAATCTATAGAGTTTAAATTAGTAAAGTATTTCTAAAAAAATTAAACATAATTAACAATTTCACTTGCAAAACTATTCTTTTTTCAATTAAAGTCTATTTCACAATTAATTATAAGCTTTATTAATATTATATATGGCAAAAAAAATTTTATATCAAGATAATGCACGTCGTGCTCTTGAACGCGGTATGGAAATTATGGTTGAAGCTGTTTCAGTAACACTTGGACCAAAAGGTCGAAATGTTGTTTTAGAAAAGTCATATGGTTCTCCACAGATTGTAAATGATGGTGTTACAATCGCAAAAGAGATTACTTTACAAGATCATATTGAAAATACAGGTGTTTCATTAATTCGACAAGCAGCGGCAAAAACAAACGATGTTGCTGGAGATGGTACAACAACTGCTACAGTTTTAGCTTATGCTATGGTTAAAGAAGGGTTAAAAAATGTAGCAGCAGGCGCTAATCCAATATCAATAAAATTGGGAATGGAAAAAGCTACACAATATTTAGTTAGTCAAATTAATGAATTTGCACAACCTGTAGAAGACATTCAATCAATTCAACAAGTAGCATCAATATCTTCTGGTAACGATGAGGTAATCGGTACATTAATTTCAGATGCGCTTGCAAAAGTTGGTAAAGAAGGTGTTATTTCATTAGAAGAAGGTAAAGGTATTATTACCGAACTTGAAATTACAGAAGGAATGAAAATTGAAAAAGGATTTATTTCTCCTTATTTTATAACAAACACTGAAAAAATGGAAGTATCTTATGATAATCCATATATTTTATTAACAGATAAAAAAATCACTTTAGTTCAACAAGATTTGTTACCGATTTTAGAGCAAATTACAAAGACAAAACGTCCCTTATTGATAATTGCAGAAGATGTTGAAAAAGAAGCTTTAGCAACTTTAATTTTAAATAAATTACGTGGAATCATAAATGTTGTAGCTATTCGTGCTCCAGGGTTTGGAGAATTAAGAAAATTAATGTTAGAAGATATTGGAATTTTAACTGGTGGTACGGTTATTACTCAAGATGCAGGCTTAAGTTTAGATAATATTCAACTTACTTTACTTGGAGAAGCACGTCGTATAATCGTAACAAAAGATAGCACAACTATTGTTGCTGACGGATCTACTTTAAATGAAATTAAAATTCGATGTGAACAATTAAGAAAACAAGTAAATGTTGTTGATACAAGTTATGAAAAAGAAAAATTACAAGATCGGATAGCAAAATTATCTGGAGGTATAGCGGTTATTCGTGTAGGTGCTGTTACAGAAACTGAGATGAAAGATAAGAAACTTCGTTTGGAAGATGCCATTAATGCAACTCGAGCTGCTGTAGAAGAAGGAATTGTTCCTGGTGGTGGAACAACGTTAGCACACTTATCTGAAAATGTAGTGACCTGGGCTAAAAATAATTTAAAAGAAGATGAATTAATTGGTGCAATGATTATTTCAAAAGCTATTCTTGCCCCATTACGTCGAATTGCAGAAAATGCTGGAATTAATGGGCCAGTTATTATTGAGAAAGTTCAACAGCAAGAATTTGAGATTGGTTATAATGCTGCTAAAAATACATTTGGAAATATGTATGAAGAAGGAGTAGTTGATCCGGCTAAAGTTACACGTTCAGGTCTTCAAAATGCAACTTCAATTGCAAGTATGATTTTAACAACAGAATGTATTATTGTCGATGACACAAGAGTTTTAAACGAATCCTAAGATTCGTTTAAAACTTATTATTATTATTATAAATCATTTAAATCAGACATTGGGTTTGATTCATTCGAATCAGTAACTAAAGGATCTGGCGCAGTTACCATATCTTTCATTTCAGATTTTAAATTTTCAATAGCGGTTGACAAAGCTGTTATGTCATCGCCTGCAGCTGTTGTTTTAACTTTTTCAATTAAAGAACGTACAGTTTGTTCTTTATCTTCACTTATATTTGATTTAAATAATCCTAGTTCTTTTTCTGCTTCAAAACATAAACGTTCTGCTTGATTTTTTAAGTCAATACCTTGTTTCTTTTCTTGATCAACTGAAGCATATTTTTCTGCATCAGATAACATTTTTTCGACTTCTTGTTCATTTAAATTCGAAGCTCCCTGAATTGTGACAGATTGTTCGATACCAGTTTCTTTTTCTTTAGCTTTAACTGATAATAAACCATCGACATCAATATCAAAAGTTACTTCAATTTGTGGAACACCACGTTCTGCTTCAGGAATACCATCTAAGCGGAAATTTCCTAAACTTTTATTTCCTGCTACTAATTCTCTTTCCCCTTGTAAAATGTGAATTTCAACATTTGACTGATTATCTACAGCTGTAGAAAATAATTCTGATTTTTTAACAGGAATTGTTGTATTTCGAGAAATAATTTTAGTCATTACACCACCAAGTGTTTCAACACCTAATGATAATGGAGTTACATCTAATAAAAGAATATCTTTTATTTCACCGGCTAAAATACCGGCTTGAATTGCTGCGCCAATAGCAACAACTTCATCAGGGTTAACAGATTGATTAGGTTTTCTATTTGTTAATGATTCCACTAAATTTTGAATGGCAGGAATACGCGTAGATCCACCTACAAGAACAACTTCATTAATTTCGGATTTATCAAGTCTAGCATCATTTAAGGCTTTTTCAACAGGAATTTTGCAACGATTAATTAAATCTTTACATAATTTTTCAAAAAGATCACGTGTTAATTCTTTTTCTATATGTTTTGGGCCTGTCGCATCCGCCGTAATAAATGGTAAATGAATTTGTGTTTTATCTACGGTTGATAATTCCATTTTAGCTTTTTCAGCTGCCTCAGTTAAACGTTGTAGTGCCTGAATATCATTACTTAAATCTATTCCTTCTTGATCTAAAAAATCTTTCATTAACCAATCAACCAAGGCTTTATCAAAATCATCTCCTCCTAAACTTGTATCACCTGCTGTTGATAAAACTTCAAAAATACCATCTCCAACTTCTAAAATTGAAACATCAAATGTACCTCCACCTAAATCAAAAACTAAAATAGTTTGATTTTGTTTTTTGTCTAAACCGTACGCTAATGATGCTGCAGTTGGTTCATTAATAATTCTTAAAACCTCAATACCTGCAATTTTTCCAGCATCCATAGTAGCTTGACGCTGAGAATCATTAAAATAAGCTGGTACGGTAATAACGGCTTGTTTTACTTCCTGGCCTAAATATGTTGTCGCATCATTAATTAATTTTCGAAGTACTTGTGCAGAAATTTCTTCGGGGCTGAATTCTTTATCTAAAGATGAACATTTAATTTTAATATTATCATTTTGATCTGTTCCGACTTTATAAGGTAATTTTTTTGATTCTGTAGAAATTTCAGATTCTTTTGAACCAATAAATCTTTTAACTGAAAAAAATGTATTCTCTGGATTGATAACAGCCTGTCTTTTAGCAATTTGACCTACTAATAACTCTTGTTTTTTTGTATATGCAACAATGGAAGGGGTTGTTCTTAAACCTTCAGCATTAGTAATTACTGTTGGTTGACCCCCTTCAATAGCGGCTACTACTGAATTTGTCGTACCTAAATCTATACCTACAACTTTTGCCATATTATTATATTTTTTAGTTATTTTAAAATTAATTATAATCTTAGTTTAATTTATTAATTGGGTGATATATTTATTCTAAAATTTTAATTTTATAAAACTGTTAATTTTTCTTATATGGACAAAATTGTATCAATTTTTTAAACTAATATAAAGTTATAAAATTGAGACCTATGAATATTATAACTTTCTAGTTAAGATTCAACAATTTTTAAAAAATAAAAAAAAGAGTAAGTTAATTTTAATTAGCTTACAAATTTAAATTTAATTACTTTTTATTTTATTTAATATATGTACTTTAGCTTGGAGGAATAAATGAGTCTAGGGTTATTAGGAAATAAAATTGGAATGACACAGATTTTTGATGAGTTTGGTAATATCACTCCAGTAACCATTTTAAAAGTTGGACCTTGTGTTGTAACACAAATTAAAACTGTTTTAAAAGATGGTTATAATTCGATTCAAATTGGTTACGGAAAAACTACTAGTAAATCCTTAAGTCAACCTGAATTGGGACATTTACAAAAATCGAATATTGAACCATTAAAATACTTAAAAGAATTTCGAGTAAACAAAGATGTTGAAAATTTCGAGATTGGACAAATTTTAAACGTAGATTCATTTTCAATAGGCCAATTGGTAAATATACGTGGTAAAAGTATTGGTAAAGGATTTTCCGGACTTCAAAAACGTCATAATTTTACACGTGGACCAATGACACACGGATCAAAAAATCATAGAGCTCCAGGTTCTATTGGTATGGGGACAACACCAGGACGTGTTTTACCTGGTAAAAAAATGTCTGGTCAATTAGGAAATACAATTACAACTATTAAAAAACTAAAAGTAATTCAAACTAATAGTGAAGAAAATATTTTAGTTGTAAAAGGATCTGTTCCTGGTAAACCAGGAAACTTATTAAGTATTATGCCTTTCGAATAAGTTAATTGAAATAATTAAAAATTGAAAATACAAAATTTTAAAGTATGAGTGTTCAAAAAGTAATAACATACAATCCCGTAAATATAACAGGAGACAAATTAGATTCCACATATGAATTAAAAGTCAAGATTCTTGAAAATTCTGGAAACTATTTAGTTCATAAAGATATTTTAAGACACCATATCGCAAAGAAACAAGGAACTGTTTCAACAAAAACGCGAAGTGAAGTTCGAGGTGGTGGTAGAAAACCTTGGAAACAAAAAGGTACAGGTCGTGCTAGAGCAGGGTCAAATCGTTCACCTTTATGGAAAGGTGGTGGTGTAAGTTTTGGTCCAAAACCAAAGACTACTCATTACAAATTAAATAAAAAAGAACGTCGTCTAGCTTTACAAACTTTACTATACAACAAAAAAGATAATATTTTGTTAATTGAAAATTTAGAAAATAGTTTTGAAACACCAAAAACAAAAGATTTTTGCAAGACATGTAAAAATTGTGGAATTAATTTAAATCAAAAAACGTTATTAGTTGTTTCAGAAAAAAGCACAACTTTAAAACTATCAGTCCAAAATATTAAAAATTTGGAATTAATTTGTGCCTCACAGTTAAATACATTAAGTTTAATCAAAGCCAAACAAATTATCTTAACGCCATTAGCTTTAAATAATATAAAGGAGACTTTCTGTGAATAACTCATCAAAATATCATCTTAGTAATGAGCAAGTTGTAAAGTATCCTATTATTACTGATAAAGCTACGCGATTACTAGAAAATAATCAATATACATTTGTTGTGAATCGTTATTCCGACAAAATTACCATTAAATCAGCTATTGAAAATTTATTTGACGTAAAAGTTACAAAGATAAACACTTGTCGTCTTCCAAGAAAAAAAAAACGAGTAGGTAAATATATCGGTTGGAAACCACAGTATAAAAAAGCTATTGTAACTTTGTCTGAAGGTGATGTAATCAACTTATTTACCGACAACTAATTAATAATTAATAAAGCAAAGAATTACATTTATGGCTATTCGTCTTTATAAATCATATACTCCAGGTACAAGAAATCGTGCATTGTCAGACTTTAGTGAAATTACGAAAATTAAGCCCGAAAAAAGTTTGCTTCGTAAAAATCATCGAAACAAAGGTAGAAATAATCGTGGTGTTATAACAATTCGCCATCGTGGTGGTGGACATAAAAGACAATATAGATTAATTGATTTTAAACGCAATAAAAAAGAAATTGAAGGGCGTGTTGCATCCATTGAATATGATCCAAATCGAAATGCAAGAATTGCATTGATTAATTATTTAGATGGAGAAAAAAGGTATATATTACATCCTAAAAATTTAAAAGTTGGTGATTCTATTTATTCAGGTTCAAATGTTTCTTTAAATATTGGAAATTCGATGCCATTATCTGAAATTCCTTTAGGAACTTCTATTCATAATATTGAATTAATTCCCAATAAAGGTGGACAAATTGTTCGAGCTGGGGGTACTTCTGCAAAAATTTTAGCTAAAGAAGGAGATTATGTAACGTTACGTTTACCTTCAAAGGAAATTCGTCTTTTAAGAAAAGAATGCTCTGCCACAATTGGAGAAATTAGTAATAATGATATTTTCTTAGTTCAAAGTGGAAAAGCTGGTCGAACAAGATGGTTAGGAAAAAGACCAACAGTACGTGGTTCGGTAATGAATCCATGTGATCATCCTCACGGTGGTGGGGAAGGTCGAGCTCCTATTGGACGAACACGGCCATTAACTCCTTGGGGGAAACCTGCCTTAGGTATGAAGACTCGAAAAAATAAAAAATTAAGTGACGCTTATATTCTTCGTCGTCGATCATAGTTAATTAAAGATTAATAAAAAAAGTTTAAAATTAAAATGTCACGATCATTAAAAAAAAGTCCTTTTGTGGCTTATCATTTATTAAAAAAAATTAATCAAGCAAATACTAGTGGGAAAAAAGATGCAATTATAATTACTTGGTCAAGAGCATCTACAATTTTACCTAGTATGATCGGATTTACCATTTCAGTTTACAATGGAAAACAACATGTACCTATTTTCATTTCTGATCAATTAGTTGGTCACAAATTAGGGGAATTTGTTTCAACGCGTAACTTTAAATCACACATTAAAGCTGATAAAAAAGCAAGACGCTAATAAAATTTTAATTAAAATAATAAGCGTTTTATATTTTTCAACCTGCTCACTAGATCGAAATAAATAATATTATGTCTGAAAAAGAAAAGTCTGAGTTAAATCCAAAACAAGAATGTTTAAGTTTACAAATAGATAAATCTACAGAAACTAAAACAAAGATATGCTATTATTTAGATTTACCAAAAAGTGAACGAGAGAAACATCAGCTCTCAAAAAGTGAACGACTAATATTGCGTAAAAAACGATATAATTTAAGTTTAGAATCTGAACGATGCGTTTTAGATAAAACAAAAATTTGTCAAAAAAATTGTCGCGAGTTTGAAGGTCAAGATGAAAAAAAAGTGAATTGCAAAGACAAGTGCATTTTAGATAAAACTAAAGTTTGTCAAAAAGATTGCCGTGAATTTGAAGATCAAGATGAAAAGAAAGTGAATTGTCGAAACAAGTGTAAATTAGATGAAAAAAAACCTTGTATTCGATTTGAAGATCGAAATGATTTTTCAAGAACCCTTAGTGTAAAAATTAAAAAAAGACCTTGGGAAAATCATCAAAAGTGTACGGCTCAAACTTATCAATGTTATTGTAGTGAATTAACTAAATTAATAGACGATGAAAAAGATACTGTAAAACCTACTCGAACAGGGTTAAGCGATGGAAAACCTTTACCCTATCAAGATGGAATTAAAATAAAGTTAAAAGATAGAGGTGAGTTTAATGGTAAATCTTTAAAAACATTTAAATTAAATGATGATTCATTAAATGGTCAGTTTTTAAAAACATTTCAAATTCAATATAATACTCCTTTATCATTAACTGCACGTAATATTTTAACAAGCTTCACCAATAAATATATTTATTATGCTATTGATGATCTTTTATATTTATTAAATTCTAATAAAATAGAAAGAGATAATTTATTAGCAATCTTGTATTCTTCTATGCTATCGTTACATAATGATTTTTCAATCAATTTTTTTGATATTTGGATTGATTCAGTTTATTTAAATGATACTTATCAAGCAAATCGCTTTTTAGATAATGAATCAAAAGATTCAAACAAAACTAGTATGACTAATATAACTTTAAAATTACATTATCTTACACGAACACCAATTAAGAAACCAGAACCTATTTGGTAATTTAATTTTTTATAAAAAAATTTAAATTTTAGAGTTCGAAAAGAAAACACGTTATAAATATATAAAATTTGACTTGTTTAAGAAATTTTATTCAAAATAATATAATAGATTATGTCGAACAATCAATCAGTTAAAGCCAAAGCAAAATATATTCGTATGTCTCCCCATAAAATTCGACGAGTTATTGATCAATTACGTGGCCGTTCATACCAAGAAGCCTTAATGATTCTCGAATTTTTACCCTATGATGCAAGCGGTCCTATTTGGCAAGTTATTCATTCTGCTGCTGCAAATGCAAAACATAATTATGGATTAGACAAAAAGAAATTAATTGTTGATCAAATTTTTGCGGATGAAGGTCCAAAAATAAAACGTATTCGACCACGTGCACAGGGACGCGCATATAAAATTTTAAAACCTACTTGTCATATTACAGTAGTGTTAACAGAAACAAATTAAATATTAAATTTACTTGAAAGAAGGATTAATTCTATGGGGCAAAAGACACATCCTTTAGGATTTCGATTAGGAATTACACAGGAACATAAGTCAACTTGGTATGCAAATTTTAATCAATATTCAAATATTTTACAAGAAGATGATAAAATTCGCACATATTTAAAAACAATATCTAAAACGAATAGTATTTCAAATATACGTATTAATCGAAATGGCTTAAATGATCAAATTCAATTGAATATCGAAACAGGGAAACCTGGAGTTCTTATTGGAGAACTAGGTACTGGGCTTGAAAAATTATTAAATAATGTTAAAAAACTTTTACCTACTGATAGACAATTAACAATTAATGTTTTTGAAGTTGAACAAGTAGATTTAAATGCCGCTCTTTTAGCTGATTTAGTAGCAGAACAGTTAGAAAAACGTATTGCATTTCGTCGTGCTATTCGTGAAGCTTTACAAAGAGCACAAAAACAAAATGTCAATGGTATTAAGATTCAAGTTTCAGGACGTTTAAACGGCGCGGAAATGGCAAGAAGTGAATGGATACGTGAAGGTCGTGTACCTTTACAAACTTTACGAGCAGATATTGATTATGCAACCACAGAAGCTCATACAATTTATGGGATTTTAGGAATCAAAGTTTGGTTATTTAAAAATGAAATTTTAACGAAATAGAATTTTTTATTATCAAAATTAGTCTAACTTTATAAAAATAATAATAATTATGTTAAGCCCAAAAAGAACAAAATATCGAAAATATCATCGAGGTCGTATGCGAGGTACGGCAACAAAAGGAAATGTAATCTGTTTTGGTGATTTTGGATTACAAGCTCTTGAACCTACATGGATTACATCGCGTCAAATAGAAGCAGCGCGTCGTACAATTACTCGATATACAAAACGTGGGGCTAAATTATGGATCAGAATATTTCCAGATAAAACCGTAACAGCAAGAGCAGCAGAATCGCGTATGGGTTCTGGTAAAGGTGCTGTAGATTATTGGGTTGCTGTTGTGAAACCAGGAACAATTTTATTTGAAATTAGTTCAGTTCCAGAAGAAGTTGCTAAAGCGGCTTTTAGTTTAGCTTCATATAAATTACCATTAAAAACAAAATTTATTATTAAAGATACAATTAAATAATTTATGAGTTTATCTAAATTTGCTACTATTATTTCTCTATCGAACAAAGAAATATCCGAGGAAATTATAAAAACTGGAAACGAAATTTTTAGTTTACGCTTTAAAAAAGCGACTCGTCAAAGTTTTAAATCAAATGAACTAAAAAATGCCAAGCGTAAACTAGCTCAATTAAAAACTCTTTTAGGTATTAGATTACAAGAAAAAGAAAGTGACGAAGGCAATATCGTTAACGAATTAATTCCAAATTAAAAACCGATTAGTAAAATTCAAGGAGTTTTAAATGCCAGTAAAAGAAGAAATTGGTGTGGTTATTAGTAATAAAATGCAAAAAACTATAGTCGTAAAAATTGAAAATAGATATCCGCATCCTATTTATTCAAAAACGATTTTACGAACTAAAAAATATCTGGCACATGATGAATTAGAAGAATGTAAGATTGGTGACCAAGTATTAGTTCAAGAATGTCGTCCAATAAGTCGTCGAAAACGTTGGAAATTGGTCAAGATTATTTCAAAATCATCTTTAATTAGTTAAAAAGTACTTTTATGATTTATCCTCAAACAATGCTAACAGTAGCAGATAATACTGGCGCAAAAAAAATTATGTGTATTAGAGTTCTTGGTGGTAATAAAAAATATGCTGAAATTGGTGATACTATTATTGCAGTAGTAAAAGAAGCGATTCCAAATATGCCAATTAAGCGTTCTGATGTTATTAGAGCAATTATTGTTCGTACACGAAAAACAATTCGTCGCACAGATGGTATGTATATTCGTTTTGATGATAATGCTGGTGTTATTGTAAATTTAGATAATAATCCACGTGGTACAAGGGTTTTCGGACCAGTCGCTCGAGAAATTCGTGATAAAAATTTATCAAAAATTGTATCTTTAGCACCGGAGGTTTTATAAATGATAAAACAGTCAAATATACATGTGAAAATAGGAGATACTGTAACAATTATTTCTGGATTTCATAAAAATGAAACTGGTGAAGTGTTAAGTATAAATAAAAAAACAGGAAAAATTGTCGTAAAAGGTATTAATTTTAAATTTAAACATATTAAACCGAGAACGGAAAATGAAGTAGGGGAAATAAAGCAATTTGAAGCCCCCATTCATCATTCAAATGTTAAATTATCTAATTAAAAAATAATATGCTAAAACAACATTCAATAGAAGAAATTGCTGAAATTCATAGCTTGCTGGATGATATAAAAACCGAATATAAGAATGGGATTAAGCCCATTATTCTTAAAAATAGTCCAGAATTATTCAATAACCCACATACAGTTCCAAAACTTAAAAAAATACAAATTAATCGTGGTCTTGGTTTAAGTGCACAAAATACAAATGTATTAAAAAAAAGTATTGAAGAATTTGAAAAAATTACAGGTCAAAAACCAGTCTTAACAAGGTCAAAAAAAGCAATTGCTGGTTTTAAGATTCGTGAAGATATGGAATTAGGCTTAACAGTAACGTTACGTGGTGAGAAAATGTATTCATTTCTAACAAAATTAATTTTCTTTACTTTTGCTCAAATACGTGATTTTCGTGGTTTGTCTCTAAGAAGTTTTGATAAAGCTGGAAATTTCAGTTTTGGTTTTAAAGAACAATTAATTTTTCCAGAAATTGATTATGAAGATGTTGATCAAGCCCAAGGTATGACAATTACTATTGTTTTAGAAAATTGTTTACCCAAATATAGAACAACTGTAATGGATAGAATTTTAAATGGAATGATTCTTTTTAAATTTTTACGCTTTCCATTAAATGATAGTGGATATTACGATAAACATACTTCATTTTCAGAAATTAATCGTGTCTGGGATAATAAACGTCATTTAAAAAGAAAACGTTGGTCTCAAGAATAAATTGAAGAAAATAAACATTTAGAAGGAGTAAAATGTGGTAACAGATAATATTTCAGATATATTAACGCGAATTAGAAATGCTAATATGGTAAGACATCAAATTGTGCAAGTACCTGCTACAAAAATGTCATTGTCAATTATAACAATTTTAAAAGAAGAAGGATTTATTGAAAATTATGAGAATTATGATGAGAATCATAAAAAATATTTTTTAATTTCTTTAAAGTATTTTGGAAAAGAACGTCAACCTGTGATTTCAAAATTAGAGAGAATTAGTAAACCGGGTTTAAGAGTTTATGCTAATTCAAAAAAATTACCAACCGTTTTGGATAATTTAGGTATCGCTATTATTTCTACATCAAAAGGAGTAATGACAAATCTAAAAGCTAAGGAATTAGGGATTGGTGGTGAAATTTTATGTTATATATGGTAAATAAGGAGTTTCTATAATGTCACGTATCGGAAAATTACCTATACAAATACCAAATAATGTTGATATTAATTACAGTAATTCACAAATTACGATTAAAGGAAAATTTGGAAGTTTAGAACTAACTATTCCTAGTAGTATTGAATTAATACAAAATGAAAATAGTCTTAATGTTAATTTAAAAGAAAATACTAGAAGTACTAAAGCACTTCATGGTTTGTATAGAACTCTAATTAACAATATGGTTATTGGAGTATCAGAACAATTTGAATTAACATTAATTTTAAAAGGTGTAGGTTATCGAGCAACAGTACAAGGAAAAGAAATAACATTAAGTTTAGGATATAGTCATCCTGTTAAAATGGAAATTCCAGAAACAGTTACAGTTGAAGTTGTTCAAAATACAACAATCAATATAAAATCATGTGATAAAGAATTATTAGGTTTATTTGCTTCTAAAATTCGTTCATGGAGAGAACCTGAACCTTATAAAGGAAAAGGAATCTTATATAAGAATGAACAAATTCTTCGTAAAGCTGGTAAATCTGGTAAATAACTAGAAATAGATAAATTTTATAGATTTATTTCTGAAAAATGTCAGATAAATAAATTATATTTTAATATTTAAACTTAAAAGTTAGAATTATGAAATTCTCGAAACAAGCATTATTAAAGTTAAAAAATAAAAATAAACGTTTAAAACCAACCAAATATAAAATTTTTAAACGTAATACATTACGCGGTCGTATTAAAGGGACGCCTGATAGACCAAGATTATCAGTATATCGTTCGAACGAAAATATTTATGCGCAAATAATTGATGATACAACAGCGCAAACTCTTGTATCATGTTCAACATTAGACCGTAGTATAAAATTAAAAGTTGAAAATGGGCGAACATGTACTGCTTCTAAACTTATGGGTGAAAAATTAGCAGAATTAAGTTTGAAAAAAAATATTACAAAAATTGTTTTTGACCGCGGACCATATTTATATCATGGTCGTGTTAAGGCTTTAGCCGATGGCGCTCGTGTGGGTGGTCTTCAATTCTAATTTAACATTTAAAAAAAGTAGCAAAATCAAAAAAGTTTTATGAGTAGTGATTTAAAACAATTAAATAAATTGAAAAAAAATTCGCAACGTAATAATAAACCACAAGAACCTAAATTTGTAGAACGATTAATCAAAATTAGTCGAGTTTCAAAAGTAACTAAAGGTGGTAAAAAGTTAAGTTTCCGTGCAATTGTTGTACTTGGCGATGAAAATGGTACAGTTGGTGTTGGCGTAGCTAAAGCAGATGATGTTGTAAATGCTTTTAAAAAAGCAAAAACAGATGGTAGAAAAAATTTAATAAGTCTTCCATTAACAAAATCATTAACTATTCCACATGATGTAATCGGCCAATTTGGGGCATGTAAAATTATTATGAAACCCGCGATTGAAGGTTCTGGTGTTATCGCAGGTGGGGCAGTTCGTATTGTTTTAGAAGTTGCAGGCGTCAAAAATGTTATTGCAAAACAATTAGGTGCAAACAATTTATTAAATAATGCTCGAGCTGCAATTTGTGGTTTAGAACAATTAACAACAAAAGCTGAAGTTTCAAAAAAACGAAATCTGAATTTAAAATAAAAGAATGATTTTTAAGAATATAAAAATCATATAATTGAATTAAAAACAAAAAAGTGAAAATTCTTAATAATATAAGTCTTCGTATTATCATACAACGGTTATTAATTAGCTTAGCTGTTATTTTATTTATTAGAATTGGAAGTTTTCTTCCGATTCCAGGAATTAATCATACAGATTTGGCACTTTATATTCAAAACAATCCGTTTGCACGAAATATTGTAAGTACATTTTCGGGAAAAGATACATTTGTAATCGGACTTTTTACATTAAGTATTTTTCCGTATATTAATGCTTCAATTTTTATTCAACTTATCATTGCGTTTTCACCTTCTCTTTCAAAACTACAAAAAGAAGGTGATTTAAATGCACGCCGTTCATTAAATCGATTAACACGTTTTGTTACATTAGTTTGGGCCATAATTCAAAGTTTCGGGTTAGGACTTTATTTAAGACCCATTCTATTTAATTGGAATACAGAATTACTTTTTGAAATTGTTGTATGGTTAACTACGGGTGCAATGATCGTATTATGGTTAAGTGAATTAGTTACAGATTATGGGTTAGGTAATGGAGCATCGTTACTTATTTATACAAATATTGTTTCAAGCTTTCCAAATTTATGTAAAACATTGATAACTGAAAATTTAAACAATTTAACTCTTCCTTCTATCACAATTATTAGTACTTTACTTATTTTATCATTATGCGGAATCGTACTTTTACAGGAGGGTGTCAGAAGGATTCCAATTGTATCTTCAAAGCAATTAAATCAACGTCGAATAGGTTCCTCAAATATAATTAATAATTACATACCTGTTAGGTTAAATCAAGCAGGTGTTATGCCTATTATTTTAACAACTACAGTTTTAGTTCTTCCAGGTTATATTAGTAATTTAGGATTATTACCTCAATTGAATTTACCCATTAATGGTATCTTTGGAAGACTCTTATATTGGATATTTTATTTTGGGTTGATTTTATTATTTAGTTCATTTTATTCCACAATTGTTTTAAATCCAAAAGATATAGCAGATCAATTACAAAAAATGGCTGTAACAATTCCAGGAATTCGACCAGGCGTTCAAACTACTTTTTATTTAAAAAAAGTAATGAATCGTTTAACGATTTTAGGAGCATTTATTTTAGCTTTATTAGCTACTCTTCCAAATTTAATTGAAGTTATCCTACAAATTTCAAGTTTAAATGGCTTAAGTACTACTTCATTATTAATTATGGCAGGTGTTTTAGTAGATTTGTCAAAAGAAATTGATGATATTATATATTCAAACATTTACAAAAAAAAATATACTTAAATTATAATTCAAATTTCCAATGAAAGTTCGTCCATCAGTAAAAAAAATGTGTGATAAATGTCGTGTCATTAAGAGACATGGTAAAATTATGGTAATTTGTTCGAATCCAAAACATAAACAACGTCAAGGATAATATTTAAAAGGAGTTAAGATAATGGTTAGATTGGTTGGTGTAGATTTACCAAGAAATAAAAGAATAGTGTACGCACTTACATATATCCATGGAATTGGTCTTACTTCGGCTAAAAAAATTCTCGAAGTAGCCAATATTAGTTCTGAAACAAGAACTACGGATTTAACCGTAGAAGATACGATTGCTTTACGTGATGCAATTGAAGATCCTGCACTAGATTTAAAATTAGAAGGTGACCTTAGAAGGTTTAATGGTTTAAATATAAAACGATTAAATGAAATTAATTGTCATCGTGGAAAACGTCATCGTAACAGTCTACCTGTTCGAGGTCAACGGACACGGACAAACGCAAGAGCAAGGCGTGGTTCTAAAAAAACTGTTACAAATAAGAAAAAATAAAAATATTTGCATTAATGATTAAAGTTTTATTTTAATATGGCTCAAACAAATAAAAAAACATCTAGTAAAAGAGATAAAAGTAACTACATAAAAGGGATTGTTCATATTCAATCTACATTTAATAATACTATTGTAACAATTACAAATTTAGTTGGAGATACTGTTTCATGGGCTTCGGCCGGAAGTGCTGGATTTAAAGGTGCAAGAAAAAGTACACCTTTTGCTGCTCAAACTGCTGCTGAAAAAGCAGCTCTTGAAGCAGTTAGTACTGGTATGAAAAGTGTTCACATTTTAGTAAAAGGACAAGGTTCCGGACGTGAAACTGCGATTCGTGCTATTGAATCTGCAGGTTTTGAAATCAGTGCAATTGAAGATATCACATCAGTACCACATAATGGGTGTCGACCACCAAAAAAACGTCGTGTTTAATTTTTAAATTACTATAACTAATTTTTAATAGTTTAACATGAACAATCTATCTTTTAAGCCAGTAAAATCAGAAAAACTTCAATCAGGTGTTTGCTATGGACAATTTTTGATTAACGAATTAGAACCTGGGCAAGGAATAACTATTGGTAATCAATTACGACGTGTCCTATTAGGTGATTTAGGTGGAACTGCTATCTCTGCTGTTAGAATTGTTGGTATTCGTCATGAATTTGCAACTATTCCAGGAGTTCGAGAAGATATTTTAGAAATATTATTGAATCTTAAAGGAATTATCATTAAAAGTAATACGACTGACATAAAATTCGGCCGTTTAAAAGTACAAGGACCCTTAGTTGTTACTGCTGATTTAATTGATCTCCCTACTGGTTTAAAAATTGTCAATCCAAATCATTATATAGCAACAATTTCAACTTCAATAAATTTAGAAATTGAATTTAAAATTGAATACGGTACAGGTTATAAATTAGCTTCTCAAGTTTTGGCAGAAGAAGATACAAACTTTTTACAAATAGATAGTATCTTCATGCCAGTCCAAAAAGTAAACTTTAAAATTGAAAATGTTTATGAGAATGATAATTCGATAACTGAAAGATTATTTATCGAAATTTGGACGAATGGAAGTATACAACCTATTGATGCGTTTAAGAAAGCTTGTCAAATTATTATTAATTTCTTTACTTCTTTAATTGAAACAAAAAACACTCTAGAAATAATTGAACCTAAACAAACTAATGGTTCATTAAGTATTGAACCATATACAAATATTGCTATTGAAGAATTACAATTATCAGTCCGAGCATATAATTGTTTAAAAAAAGCAAAAATTAATACTGTTGGAGATTTATTACAATATTCTCCAGAACAGTTACAAGAATTAAAAAACTTCGGCCGAAAATCTGCTGATGAAGTTTTTTCAACATTAAAAAATAAATTGAATATTATTCTGAAAAAAAATGATCAGAATGATTAATTTAAGATTTTTATAAAGTATTAATTAAAGAAAAAAATTATGAATTCTTTAAACAAAACATTTTTACCAAGTTCAAAGTATGAAACTCGAAATTGGTTTGTTATTGATTGTAAAGATCAAAAATTAGGACGTTTAGCTACCCTAATTGTAGCATTATTAAAGGGAAAAATTAAACCCCATTATGATCCATCCACTGATATTGGTGATTATGTTATTTTAGTAAACGCGGATTCAATTATTGTAAACAAAAATAGTACTCATGCAATTGTTAATAATCCAGGTCGTCCAGGTCATTCACTGAAAATTAAAAAAGCTATTGATTCGCTTCCACAGTTCACTATAGAACGAGCAATCAAAGGAATGTTATCGACTACAGAAACAAAACGCTTGATGCGAAGATTAAATATCTATAGTGATGACAATCATCCTCATGCAGCTCAAAATCCAATTAAATTGGATTTGACAAATATCTCATTAGATAAGATTAATCTATAAATAACAATTTACAAACAAAGTATTAATTAAATTTGAAACTCTATGAATGCTAATACAAATTTAGTCTTCCAAAAAAATAATATTGGACTTGGAAAACGAAAAGAAGCAGTTGCCCGAGTTTTTCTAGTTCCGGGTGAAGGTAAGATCATTATTAATAAAGTTCCAGGAGAAAAATATCTACAATTTAATACGACTTATTTAGATATGGTAAAAGCACCTTTAGAAAAATTGCAATTACAAAATCAATTTGATATTATTGCTGTTGTGAAAGGTGGTGGTCTTACAGGTCAAACTGAATCAATTCGATTAGGTGTTGCTAGATTATTATGTAAAATTGAAACGACAAACCGTCCGATTTTAAAATCATATGGATTTTTAACACGTGATGCACGTATTAAAGAACGCAAAAAATACGGGTTACGAAAAGCAAGAAAAGCTCCACAATACTCTAAACGTTAATTTTATAATTCTAAAAACAATATGCCAAAATCTGATATACATCCCAAATGGTTTAATGATAGTAAAGTGCTTTGTGACGGAAAACCTCTTTGTTTAATTGGATCAACAAAACCTCAATTACAAATTGATATATGGTTAGCAAATCAATCTTTTTACACTAATTCATTAGTTATGGTCGATAGTGAAGGGCGTGTAGAAAAATTTATGAAAAAATATCAATTAGATTCTACTGATTAAAAAAAATTTTAATATATTCAAAAATTAAGTCATATGCCAACAATTCAACAATTAGTACGGTCAAGACGTATTCAAATAAATAAAAAAACTAAATCTCCTGCTTTAGTAAAATGTCCTCAAAGACGTGGAGTTTGTACGCGGGTTTATACAACAACTCCAAAAAAGCCAAATTCGGCAATTAGAAAGGTTGCACGTGTTCGTTTAACATCAGGATTTGAAGTAACAGCATATATTCCTGGAATTGGTCATAATTTACAAGAACATTCAGTTGTTTTAATTCGTGGGGGAAGAGTTAAAGATTTACCTGGGGTTCGTTATCATATAATTCGTGGCGCACTTGATACAGGTGGTGTAAAAAATCGAACTCAAGGTCGTTCAAAATACGGTGTGAAAAAACCAAAAGGATAAGTAAAAATATAAATATTGAATAAATAATTATGTCTCGTCGAAATATATCAAAAAAACGATTTCCACAACCTGATTCACTTTACAATAGTTATCTTGTAAGTTTATTAATTTCAAGAATTTTAAAATCAGGTAAAAAAAATTTAGCTAAGAATATTGTTTATCAAGCTTTCGAAATTATTAAGAAAAAAACTGATCAAGATCCATTAACTATTTTTGAAAAAGCCATTCAAAATTCAAGTCCAATTGTTGAGGTGAAAGCTAGAAGAGTTGGTGGTTCGACTTATCAAGTTCCTGTTGAAGTAAGTGGTTTTAGAGCAACTAATTTATCTTTACGATGGATTATAGAATATTCACATAAACGCGTGGGTAGATCTATGGCAATTAAATTAGCTAATGAAATTATTGACACATCCAATGAAATTGGTAATACTATAAAGAAAAAAGAAGAAACACATAAAATGGCAGAAGCTAATAAAGCCTTTGCACATTTCCGTTATTAAATGGAAATTTTAAATCTCGCTAAAAGCCTCAAAATAGTTTACTTTTCTATTATTAAACATTAAATTAAAAAATTATTAGATTATGGCACGTGAAAAATTTGAACGTACAAAACCACATGTTAATATTGGTACAATTGGCCACGTTGATCACGGTAAAACGACTTTAACAGCGGCAATTACTGCTACTATGGCATTAGATGGAAATGGTGTATTTAAAGCGTACGCTGATATTGACGGCGCTCCAGAAGAGCGTGCTCGTGGTATTACAATTAATACTGCTCACGTTGAATATGAAACTGATACACGCCACTATGCACACGTAGATTGTCCAGGTCACGCTGATTATGTAAAAAATATGATTACTGGTGCTGCACAAATGGATGGTGCTATTTTAGTAGTATCTGCTGCAGATGGTCCAATGCCTCAAACTCGTGAACATATTTTATTATCTAAACAAGTAGGTGTTCCAGATATCGTAGTCTTTTTAAATAAAGAAGATCAAGTTGATGATGAAGAATTAATTGAATTAGTAGAATTAGAAGTTCGTGAACTTCTTTCTGCTTACGATTTTCCAGGTGATGATATTCCAATTTGCCCAGGTTCAGCCTTACAAGCTATTGAAGCAATTTCAGCAAATCCAGACATTAAACGTGGTGATAATACCTGGGTCGATAAAATTTATGCATTAATGGATGCGGTTGACGAATATATTCCAACACCGGAACGTGATACAGAAAAAACATTTTTAATGGCAATTGAAGATGTTTTTACAATTACAGGTCGTGGTACTGTAGCCACAGGTAGAATTGAGCGTGGTATTGTTAAAGTTGGCGATAGTGTTGAAATTGTAGGTATTACAGAAACACGAACAACAACAATTACTGGAATTGAAATGTTCCAAAAAACTTTAGAAGAAGGTTTTGCCGGTGATAATGTTGGTATTTTATTACGTGGTTCAACACGTGATGATATTGAACGTGGGATGGTATTAGCAAAACCTGGTACAATTACACCACATACTAGTTTTGAATCTGAAGTATATGTTTTAACAAAAGATGAAGGTGGTCGTCATACACCATTTTTCACTGGTTACAGACCACAATTCTATGTACGTACTACTGATGTAACTGGTGCTATTACTAAATTTACCGCTGATGACGGTTCTACGGTTGAAATGGTAATGCCTGGAGATCGTATAAAAATGACTGCAAAATTAATCTATCCTGTTGCCATTGAAGAAGGTATGCGATTTGCCATTCGAGAAGGTGGTCGTACAATTGGAGCAGGTGTTGTTTCTAAAATTGTTGAATAATTAATTTTTATTATTTATGGTAAACTCAAAAATTCGGGTCAAATTAGAATCATTTAATCATGAATTATTAAATTCATCATGTAATAAAATGATGAGTTTAATACAAAATATCCAATTAAATTCTGTAGGAATTGTTAAATTACCTACTCAAAAGCGAATTTATTGTGTTTTACGTTCACCGCATGTTGATAAAGACTCACGTGAACACTTTGAAATTCGTACTCATAAAAGAATATTAGAAATCTATTATAATTCTGAAAATGATAATAACTTATTTGATTTATTATCAAAAGCGGATTTACCATCAGGTGTCTTTTATAAATTAGCTGTCTCAAATACAAATTAAAGTATTAGAAATGTTGAATAAAACTTATTCAACATTTCTAATACTTTAATTTGTATTTTTAGAAAATACTTGATATTTAAATTAATTGAAGTAAAATGAATATTATAAAAATTATTATCGGCGATATGGCCAAGTGGTAAGGCAGTGGATTGCAAATCCTCTATCCCCAGTTCGAATCTGGGTGTCGCCTTTTAAATTATAATATTCCAACATACTTTTTTAATCGTGTTATATTAATAAAAACATCTTTTAAAACTTTAGTTTGGTATTTAACGATTTATAATAAAAAATTGTAATTATCGCTAAAATTTTGTATAATCTTATTTAGAAATATAATAATATTTATTTATTAGTGTTCAAAATATGGTTCTTTCTTATATGAACTTTATATATTTCAAAAATAATTAAATGTACATAGTAAAACCATTTTATTAGTTATTACTTGTTAAAAAATAATAAAAATTTATTCATATTAACTAGTGTAACTTTTTTTATACAAAGGAAAATTAAATTATGTTTGAACGCTTTACTGAAGGTGCGATCAAAGTTATAATGTTATCGCAAGAAGAAGCCCGCAGAATGGGTCATAATTTTGTAGGTACTGAACAATTACTACTAGGTGTTATTGGGCAACGTCATGGAATCGGTGCAAAAGCTTTAAAAAAAATGAAAGTTTCTTTAAAAAAAGCGAGAAAAGAAATTGAAATGTATATTGGAAGAGGGACTGGATTTGTAGCTTCTGAAATTCCATTTACGCCACGAGCAAAACGTGTTTTAGAAATGGCTGTTAATGAAGGAAAAGACCTTGGTCAAAATTTTGTTGGAACAGAACATATTTTATTAGCTTTATTAGGTGAAACTGATGGAGTTGCTATGCGTACGTTAGATAAATTAGGTGTCGATACTAAAAAATTACGTGATATAATTTTTAGTTATATTGAAGAAACACAAGAAGAAATTTTACGTCCACTAACTCAAGCTGAAAAGTTCTTATTAGAACGTGAACGAAAAGGTAGTCCGACCCCAACATTAGATGAGTTTTCAGAAAATATTACAAAGGAAGCTGTTGATGGCAAATTAGATCCAGTTATTGGGCGAGAGAAAGAAATTAATGATTTAATTGCTGTTTTAGCAAGAAGAACAAAAAATAATCCAGTTTTAATAGGCGAACCAGGTGTAGGTAAAACCGCTGTTGCTGAAGGTTTAGCTCAATTAATTTTAAATGAAAACGTACCTGATTTTTTAGATGGTAGTTTAATTATGGCTTTAGATCTTGGTTCAATTCTTGCTGGTACTAAGTATCGTGGTGAATTCGAAGAAAGATTAAAACGTATTGTTGAGGAAGTTCAAAATGATAGTGCAGTTATAATTGTAATTGATGAAATTCATACATTAGTTGGTGCTGGTGCAGCAGAAGGTGCTGTTGATGCTGCAAATATTTTAAAACCGGCATTAGCACGTGGTAAATTCCGTTGTATTGGTGCTACTACAAAAGATGAATATCGCAAATATATTGAACGTGACCCAGCATTAGAACGTCGTTTCCAACCAGTTAGTGTAGAAGAACCAAGCGTAGGTACAACAATAGAAATTTTACAAGGATTGAAACCTAAATTTGAACAACATCATACTTTAACTTATGAAAGAGAAGCAATTGAGCAAGCAGCAATACTATCAGATAAATATATTCCAGACCGTTTTCTACCCGATAAAGCTATTGATGTATTAGATGAATCAGGAGCACGTGTTAGATTAGAGAATCGTCGATTACCTGAAGGTTTACGTAATTTAATGAATGAATTACAAACGGTAATTAAAGAGAAAGAAAATTCAATGAAAACTCATAATTTCCCTCTTGCTCAAAATCAATTTGATCGAGAAATGGAATTAAGAACACATATTCGTATTATGAAACAATCAGCATTAGCTGATGAAATGAGAGGATTTAGTCGAAAAGAAATTGACAAAGTTTTAGAAAATGATGTAGCAAATGTTGTTTCGAATTGGACAGGCGTTCCTGTAAATAAAATTAGTGGTTCAGAATCAGAACGATTATTACAAATGGAACAGATTTTACGTGAACGAATTATTGGCCAAAGTCAAGCTGTAATTTCAGTAGCAAATGCTATTCGTCGTGCTCGTGTAGGATTACGAAACCCAAATCGTCCTATTGCTAGTTTTATTTTCGCCGGTCCGACAGGGGTTGGAAAAACAGAATTAACAAAAGCTGTTGCCGAATATATGTTTGGTGATGAAGATAGTATGATTAGGCTAGATATGTCAGAGTATATGGAAAAACATACTGTAGCAAAATTAATCGGTTCACCCCCAGGTTATGTAGGTTATAATGAAGGTGGTCAACTTACAGAAGCTGTACGTACAAAACCTTATTCAGTAGTTTTATTAGATGAGGTTGAAAAAGCTCATCCTGATGTTTTTAATTTATTATTGCAAATTTTAGATGATGGAAGACTTACAGATTCAAAAGGACGAGTAATTGATTTTACTAATGCTTTAATTGTAATGACTACTAATATTGGTTCTAAAATTATTGAAAGAGAAAGTGGGGTTAAAACAAAAGAAGATTCTCAAGCATCAGGATTAAAATTAATGATTAATGATAATCCATTTGGGGATTGGGAACCTGAAGAAGAAGCTGAAAAAGACACTGAAGTGGTTCGAAAAACAACTAAACTTGTTAAAGAAGAACTGAAAAATTTCTTCCGTCCTGAGTTTTTAAATCGTATTGATGAAATTATTGTATTTAATCATTTGTCAAAACATGATATTTGGGATATTTCAGCAATTATGATTAAACAATTGGTAGATCGATTAAAAGATAAAGGTATTAATTTAGTTGTTACAGAACCAGTTCGAGCATTATTAGTAGAAGAAGGGCATGATCCTATTTATGGTGCTCGACCATTAAGACGGGTTATTATGCATTATTTAGAAGATCAATTAGCAGAACGTTGCCTTTCTGAAGATTTAAAACCTGGTACTAGAATTCTGGTAACACGGAAAACTCTAAAACAATTAAAATCAGAAATGAAAAGTACTAAAGAAGTTAGTGAAGTCCGAGATATTTTAAATACTGCAGTAGTTACTTCAAGTTCTGATAAAACTGAACGAAAACTAATGATTAATCGATTATTTAGTTTTACTTCGGATTCAAATAATAGTACTCAAATATCAAATGATCTAACAGCTGAGTTAGAAAAAGTACAAAACTTTACTAATACACGTGATAAATTTGAATATTTAGATCAAGAGTATGAGAATCCATTTGGTATTGCAGATGACGAAACATTCACTGATGAAATTTCTATTGAAATTGATAAAAGTAGTGTTTCTTTAAATACAAATCTAAATGATGAAATTGATACTTCATTAGATGATCCTTTATCTAATTGGCAAAAACCAAAACGTCCAGAACGAGAACGAGTTTTACCATCATCTAGTGGCACAGATGGTTTAGAGAAAAAACCTCAGACAGATATTACATCATCTTCTGATAACCTAACACGAGAAAATGTTGTTGAATATGATTATAAACCATTATTTAAACGTCTTAGATTCCCTGATATTAAAAACCCAGTTGTAAGATTCTTTGTAAGTGTTATTAAGAATGGTCTTTACTTAGCGTTATATATTGTAAGATTTATCGCATTTGCACGTCATAGATTACCAAAAGATATAGTAAATGGTTTAACTGGTTTATTATTTGGGAGAATGTGGTTAAAGCAACGTCCGATTAAAACTACATATTTACTAAGAATGTATAATGATATTGTAAAAGAAAATAGAGTTAAAGCAAAAAACTCTGACGATAAAAAAAAAGATAATGAATAATTTGAAAAAATAAGTAAATTCTAAAATATCATAGCAAGTAACTATAATCTATAATTAGTTACTTGCTATGATATTTTAGAATTTACTTATTTGATCTAGAGGCGAACTTGGATTTGCGTAATATTTTTTTTCCATTCTACCAGCTATATAACCTAACCTTCCTGCTTTAACAGCTAATTTCATAGCAGTTGCCATTTGACTAGGGTTTTTAGACTGTGCTACTGCTGTATTCAATAATACACCATCTGCACCAAGTTCCATTGAATTGGCTGCTTCACTAGGTGAACCAATACCTGCGTCTACAATGACTGGGATACTAGCATTTTCTATAATAATTTTAATATTAGCTAAATTATTTAATCCTTGTCCTGAGCCAATTGGAGATCCCAAAGGCATAACTGTAGCACATCCTAAATCCTCCAAATGCAATGCTAACATTGGATCTGCATTGATATAAGGAAGAACGGTAAAACCCTTTTTTACTAAAAATTCAGCAGCTTTTAATGTCCCAATAGGATCTGGTAATAAATATTTTGGATCAGAAATAACTTCTAATTTCACAAAAAAATTATCAGGTTGGCCTAACTGACAAGCTAATTCATGTCCTAAAAATGCCATTCGAATAGCTTCTTCAGCTGTCTGAGAACCTGCTGTATTAGGTAAAAGCCAAAGTTTTTTCCAATCCAAAGAACTTAAAAATGTTGTATGATCATTTTTTAAGTTTACTGGTAACCTTCTTATGGCTACTGTGATAATTTCACATTCACTATTTTCAATACTATTTATTGCATCATTAATTGTTCTATATTTTCCAGTTCCAAGCATCAAACGTGAGTCAAACTGTTTGTGACCAATTTTTAGTTTATCTAGATTTTTTCTCATAATTCAATTATTTTTAAACTCCCCAGGTAGGACTTGAACCTACGGCCAATCGGTTAACAGCCGATTGCTCTACCACTGAGCTACTGAGGATATAAGGACTGACTAAATAGTAACATAAACAGCTCCAAAAGACAAATATTTTTTAGTTACGATTGTTTTTTTAATTTTAAAACTTAACTAAATAATCGTAACTAAAAATTTAATTTTTTTTCTATTTATTCAAAACTAAAAAACGTAAAACTTTAGAATCCATTTTCAAATTATGTAAAAACGTTTCTATGTATTTTGGCATACTAGAAAAATTTAATTGAATATAATTCCCTTTTAACTTTTCATTAATAGAATAAGCTAATTTATGTTTTCCACGTGAAATAACTGAAATATCACAAACATTAAATTTTCTTAAATTTTTTGCATAATTAAAAACCCAACTTTTTAATTCGCTATCATTAAATTCTTCAGTTAATAATATCATTATTTCATATTTTCTTGATAATTCCATAATTAAAATTTTTATTTTTTATAACTAAATAGATATTACTTTGAACTAATTGGCAATGTCAATTATCTAATAATATAAAACAAAATTTTAGTCAATCATTTATCAGTTAAATTCTGTAAACTTCTATAACTTTTAAATCACTAATCGATAAAAATTCTTGATATTAGTAGTATAAATTTGATATCTTTTTAGTAGAATAGTATATTAAAAAGTATCTTATTTAAAAATTTTATTGGAGAAAGCTCATGGATTGGAATGAAATTCAAAATTCGTTATCAAATATTGTATTCGCAATATTGTTAATTGCAATGATTTCTTATTGGGTTAATTTATCTTTTTTTAATAAAAACAATATTTTATCCGATTTTGGGAAATTATGTGCCACAATTGCTAATCTTCTGTTATTTGTGATTCTAGGTTCACGATGGATTGTTGCTGGATACTTTCCATTAAGTAATTTATATGAATCTTTGTTATTTTTAACTTGGACACTGTTAACATTATATCTTTATATTGAATCTCAAACGAAAAGTAAATTGATTGGATCAATTTTAATTCCTGTAGCATTATTAATAAATGCTTTTGGAAATTTAACTCTTACTCCAGAAATGCAAAAAGCAAGTCCGCTAGTTCCTGCATTACAATCGAATTGGCTAATGATGCATGTTAGTATGATGTTGCTAAGTTATGGTACACTTATTATGGGATCATTATTATGCCTTTTATTTTTAGTTATTTCACAATATCGTGAAGTTGACTTAAAACAAGTGGATGAAACTTCAGTCCCGTTATATAATATTATGCTAGATTATTATGAAGCAAAATTAGTATTGCCGCAAACTAATGTTTCGGAATTAGGGAAGCTTAAACTTTTACAAAGCTTAGATAATTGGAGTTATAGGATTATTGGTTTAGGATTCCCATTTTTAACTATTGGTATTATTGCAGGTGGCGTTTGGGCAAACGAAGCTTGGGGTTCTTATTGGAGTTGGGATCCAAAAGAGACTTGGGCTTTAATTACATGGCTTGTTTTTGCTACTTATTTACATGCAAGAATTACCAAAGGTTGGGAAGGTCGAAAAACAGCAATATTAGGGGGGTTAGGCTTTTTTGTCATTTGGATTTGTTACTTAGGTGTAAACTTTCTTGGTAAAGGTTTACATAGTTATGGTTGGTTTTCATAAAAACAAAGGAATAATAATAAATTATTCCTTTGTTTTATTTTTAAATTAATTGAAAATTTTTTTGTTAGTAAGCTAATCCTAAACTTCTTGTTGTTTCTGCCCCTAAATAAACACGTACACTTAAAAAGTCTGTAGGGCATGCTGTTTCACAACGTTTACAACCTACACAATCTTCTACTCGAGGTGACGAAGCTATTTGACCTGCTTTACATCCATCCCAAGGTGCCATTTCTAAAACATCTGTAGGACAGGCACGAACACATTGAGTACATCCAATGCACGTATCATAAATTTTAACTGTATGTGACATAGTTAGATTTTTTTATAATTTTTAATTTAATAATAATAGTACTTTTTAAAAGTCAACTGTAACTGAAAATTTTTTCGGCTACTAGCTTTTTACCGTGATAATCTTTGAACTTGTTGAATAGCTAACCGACCAATATTAAATAAAGCCCATGATGCAGCA
>Ga0209812_10000611_pt1 | contig 30691 bp, 19 predicted proteins | sample JI71714BDNA_FD_187502 | JGI IMG/M metagenome (GOLD analysis project Ga0209812, IMG submission 187502) | Wastewater effluent complex algal communities from Wisconsin, to seasonally profile nutrient transformation and Carbon sequestration -... | ecosystem: Engineered > WWTP > Effluent > Algae...
TTTGAGGCCTTTAGCTTCTTCGTGGTAATTTGGTATCGGTTGTTTGTAATAATTTTTATCACCACGAAGTCTCAAAGGGGCGCTAAGTTACACGAAGGATTATTGTGATATTTACTTAGCGGAACTTTGAGGCCCTTAGCTTCTTCGTGGTAATTTGGTATCGGTTGTTTGTAATAATTTTTATCACCACGAAGTCTCAAAGGGGCGCTAAGTTACACGAAGGATAATTATGCTATTTGCTTAGCGGAACTTTGAGGCCTTTAGCTTCTTCGTGGTAATTTGGTATCGGTTGTTTGTAATATTTTTTATCACCACGAAGTCTCAAAGGGGCGCTAAGTTACACGAAGGATTATTGTGATATTTACTTAGCGGAACTTTGAGGCCCTTAGCTTCTTCGTGGTAATTTGGTATCGGTTGTTTGTAATATTTTTTATCACCACGAAGTCTCAAAGGGGCGCTAAGGTACACGAAGGATTATTGTGATATTTACTTAGCGGAACTTTGAGGCCCTTAGCTTCTTCGTGGTAATTTGGTATCGGTTGTTTGTAATATTTTTTATCACCACTCATTCCACATCACTCATCCTCATCTCCACACTCTGGTAGACAAATCAAATTGTTCTGGGAAAGTAATCAGCCAGCGCAAACGCTCATAAAATTTTTCGATATTGGCTTCGTTGTGTAAATCGGTAAACACGCCCGGTGCAAATAAATCGTCGGGGCTTGAAATAGCGAGATAAATTTTATTTTGGATAAAAGATATATGTATATCCTGATAAAAATGTTGTTTCAATTCGGTGATGCGTTCAATTAATTTCGGAGATAAAATAAATCGGGCTTCCACGGCATCTGTTGAGTAAACAGCAAATAATTTTTCAAACACAGGATCTTCCATAATAGCCAGTTGCAGGGCAGGTCGATGTATTAATTCGTTGATGCGTTCAGCTGTATTTTCTCCAAATAACATTCTTGCACTGTCCGGGAATACATAAGTTTCGCCCTGGGTTTGTTTGTTGAAATCGGTGACAAATAAATAACCTTTAAACAATTGCGAATATTTCGTTTCCGATTTTCCGTTGCTCTGCGTTTGTTCAATTTGCATTACATCTAAATAACTGCCTTCAAAGGTTTTGTCTGCATTGGCAAAATAATCGCGACATTTAAATGTATCTATTCGCTGATAAGTAAATAATTTGCTATTGACAAATTGTTGTTGTGTAAGTCCGCTACTTGCTTGATATTGAATTGTTTTATCAATTGAAGGTAATGATAAGCTGAATAATGTTTCTTTAAAATGATTGGTAAATCTGTCCTCTAATTTTTTGAGTAAAAAATAGGGGCCAAGGAACACAAATACTGACCCAATTGCGAGCATCCATTTCAACATAAAACTGAGGCCAAATTCAGACCCTAAAAATAAAGTCCCAATTAAATAACCACCACCAATTGCTATTGCACTAAAAATTAACGTCAAAACGCTAACCCGTGTATTATTTAAAGCCAATTTCGGGTCAATTTCACCTAAACGTTTTTTTACTTGTGAATTAACCAATCCCACCACCACGATAGTCAACACGAAATACATAAAATACCGAATAGCCCCAAAAAAACTATCGCTCACACCATCCTGACTACTAAACATATCTAGAAACCCCAAAAACAAACTCACCACCATGGTGACAAAATACAATTCAAAAATGCGGCAAATAAATCCCGCTATGGTAGCTGTCTTGCGCTGTTTATTCAATCGCGCTATGGCAGGTTCTAAGGTGGAAATGTAGTGGGTGTGGAAGGTGGACAAAGTATATGTATTTGTTACAAAAAAATTAAGCAACAAATATAATAATGATTGTCATGAACTACAGCGATACTCACATCGCCTCATACTCAAACCTTCTCACAATAATCTCCTGTTCTAAACCATCAGTAGGAGTGGTGTCGATCCAAGGGAGCAGCCAGAAATTAATACGGGCATTGGTATTGGGGCCCGGGCCGGGAATTACGATGGCTTCAGATGAATTGCCACCTTCGTTTTTTACACGAGCCGGATTGTCGAGGTCGAAACTCCAGTAGGCTGTTTCATTAAGCGGGTCGGTAGAATCGCCTTTATAGCTGCGCCATTCAATTAAAGTATCAGTCCAGGTAAATACGTGGGTTGTTACGCCAACTAAATCACCTGGCTCGGTAAATGCATTGTGCGTGCGTTCAGGATAGGTAGGACCAAAAGCAACAGGTTGCACAGAATAATGCAAAGTAGTTGCTAAATCGGGATTACCCCATTTTGAAAATTCAATATCTACTTCGCTGTTCGCTTCTGCAAAAAATGATTCATTGTCCCAGGTAAATAATCCAACTGTTATATTTTCAGGAATATTTTCTAAATCGGCTTGCATCACCCAAGTGTATTTACCATAACCTAATGTGTCGCGACCAACAATTTCGCTGCTGTACCATTTGCCATTGTGTTCGGCAATACGCATGTGTAAATATCCGTTATCATCAACAAACACATCTTCATAAAAACCAGAAAAATAATTCGGTCCGGGACCAACTGCATATTCGTTGATTTTAACATCCCAAACATATCCTGAAAAATTTACCACATCGCCTTCGCGACCTAATACATCTTCAGGGTCTGATTGTTTACATCCATTCAACCACAAACTAATTACCAATAATCCGAATATTTTTTTCATACTTTTTATTTTGATAAATAAAACGAAGATTTTTCACTGCCTAACATAATATCAAACCAACCGGCTTCGCTAATCCATTTTTCATCGCGACCAACAAATGCAAGGTCTTTGGCACTTATTGTAAAAGTTACAATATGTGTTGCACCCGGCTTAATTTCAACTTTTTCGAAACCGCGTAATCTTTTTACAGAAGGCGTAATACTTGCATATCTGTCGGCAATATAAAATTGCACAACTTCTTTTCCTGTTATTGTTCCTGTGTTTGTAACATCAACACTAATTTGCAAATTGCCTGTGCTCAGCGTATCGTTTGAAATTTTTAAATTGCTGTATTGAAAAGTAGTATAACTTAACCCATAACCAAATTCCCATTGCGGATTAAATGCTTTTCTACCAAATGTTTGGTCTAAAGTTTCAGTATGTTTATGGTCGTACCATAACAACGATGCTTCATGGCGAGGATAAGTAAATGGCAATTTTCCTGAAGGATTTACTTTTCCGTAAATAATATTAGCCAGTGCTAATCCACCGTAATCGCCGGGTTCATAGGCGAGCACAATAGCATCACATAATGGTTCAATATCATTTACAATTAAAGGGCGATTTTCTACTAGCACTAAAACAACAGGTTTTCCTGTAGATTTTAATAAACCCACTAATTGCTGCTGATTGTCAGGCATGGTTAACGCATCAATATCACCCACTTTTTCAGTCGATGGTTTTTCGCCGAGACAAATAATAATTACATCACTTGCTTTAGCTGCGGCAAACATTTTTTCACGTACATCGGCATCACTCATATTATCGGAAGCAATAAATGTTGTTGTTGCAGGATTAAATGCTTCGCGAATGGTGTATTTACTTTGGTCGTTCCAGATAGTATCCGTTCCCTGCCATGTTCTTGTCCACGCACCATTTAAATAGGTCATACTATTTGCAGCAGGGCCGGTAACTAATATTTTTGCGGATTGCTGTATAGGTAAAACCTGATTATTATTTTTTAATAAGGTAATGGATTCTTCCGCCATATTTTGTGCAGCACGTGCAAATTCGGCAGAACCAAATTTTTTATAATCAGTATTGGCAGGTGTAAATGGCTGTTCGAATAATCCCAATTGTTTTTTCAATTCCAGAATTCGTTTTACAGAAACATCTAAACGCGCTTCTGATATTTTTCCTTCTTTCACTAATTCAGTTAATAAAATCGTGAAATCATAATCATTAGGAACCATACACATATCTATTCCTGCATCAATTGCCATGTAAACAGCATCTTTTAATGTTGGTGCTACCATATGAATATTATTCAACTTCATAATATCTTCCCAATCGGTAACTGCTACACCTTTAAATCCTAATTCGCTGCGTAATAAATCGGTTAGAATTTTTTTATCGGCGTGAACCGGAATACCATTTAATTCACCGCTGTTAATCATTACAGTTGCAGCACCGGCATTTATAGCAGCTTGAAAGGTCGGTAAAAAATATTCGCGTAATTGAATTTCATCTATGTAAACAGGCGTTCTGTCTTTACCTGTGCGCGGCATGCTATACCCTAAAAAATGTTTCATACATGCAGCAACATGATAAGCATCAGCTAAATTATTTCCCTGATAACCTTCTATTGTTGCTAAGCCCATTGCTGTAGCTAATAAAACATCTTCGCCATAAGTTTCAAATAATCGCGACCAACGTGGGTCACGACCCAAATCTAAAACAGGAGAAAAATTCCATGGAATACCTGTTGCACGCACTTCATAAGCAGTAATTTCACCTCCGCGTTTCACCATAGCTGTATTCCAGCTGGCAGCTTGAGCTAATGGTTGCGGAAATAAAGTTGAACCTAATGTATAATTAGCACCATGAATGGCATCAATACCATAAATCACCGGAATTTTTAATCTGGTTTCAGTAGTTGCAACTTGTTGAATGGTATTAATAATGGTATGCCATTGGTCTAACCCGTAAGCATGGCCACCACAATTTAAAATTGAACCAACATGATATTCTACTAATGCTTTATGCAATTTAGCAGGTTCAATATGATGTGGTTCAACTAAATTGTAAATGCCGCCTTCGCAAACTACATCTAAATTTAATTGTGTCATCTGACCAACTTTTTCTTCGATGGTCATTTTTGCTATTAATGCATCAATATCTACATTCGATTGTGCATGCAGGGTAGTGGTGATAAAAAAAATACCAATACTGTTTTTTATCTTCCTTACAACATTATTTTGTAGCTGTTTCATTGATTATCCGCATTTGTCCCCACAGTTGAGGTGATGTGTGAAAACCTTCATTATATGGATTGTTCCATCTGTATTGTTTATCTCTGCCTTTGGTTGTTCCGGCATCGAGTGCAATTTCTATCTGATAATTATTTCCTGCCACAAATGGCGCAGCAATAAATTGTTCCATAGGAATTACAGCTTCTATTACATAACCTGTTTTGGTGGTTTTGGTAATAACTGTTCCTTTTGCATTTGATCCTGTTCGCCAGTTCCATAAAACTGGAGTGGAGGTTGCACGAATGCCAAAATGCTGGTCACTTAATAAAAACGCTTTTCTGTTTGTTCCGGCATTACTGTTTGTTGAAAATGCAATTTCCAATGCATCGCCATTCCAGATATCTTTTCCGGTTTGATTATTTTGTAAAGGTGTTGCATCCTGAACATCTGCAAATAATAGTACATTTTTATCGTTAACGGCAACCCATACGGTGCCATTTTCTAACTGAAATCCTTCACCTGTAAAAAAAGATTCTTTAACTCCATCCATGGTGGGCAAAGTATTTACATAAGGTACATCCAAACTTTTAGATGCTATAGTTTGTGTAGGCACAATTTTTAATTCATCTAAGAATATTTCTCCTTCCGATTCAAATTGAATAATTAATTGTTTGATACCTGATTTATCCGCATCAAATTGATTAAAATCAAATGCAGTTAATGGAATTTGTACTTTAGTCCACTGTTCAGTTATTTTTCCGCCTTCAATAAAATTGGAAAATACACCGGCCCAAGCCTGACCGCCGCCAAAATCTTCAAAAGCCATTGCCCATGGTAATCCGGGTTGAGTGCCTTTAGGTGAGCGCACCATAAATTGTATGGCCGCTTCATTATAAATTTCCGTTAAATTTTTTCCGTTCCATCCATCCCATCCAATACCTATTCCAACCCAATCGCAACCACCGGAAGTTTTATTCCATTTTAAATATAAACCACCTGCACCAATCATACTGCCGTCGAATTTGTTTTCCACCTGCAGACATGCATTGTTTTCAGTTTGCCATAATTCACTGGTTACATAATCGCTAAAAATATTTACGGCATATACATTTTTTATATGCGGAATACTGTCGCTTTTAGACGTATCATAAATGGTTACTGTTTTTGTTGCACACGAAAATAATGTTGGTGCAATTAAACCAGCCAACAATAATTTTATGATATTGCCTGTAGATGTCATTATGGTTTAAATGGTTGATTTTCGGTAAATAACATTAAATCCATGTAGGCTTGAGCATATCCGGAAACCGGGTTAGCAAGCATTAATATTGAAACCTGAATTAATTTTTCCGGTTCGTATATACCGTTCCCAATCGCGTCTACAGGAGCGCCATTTAATAAAGTTGGCATATCAGCATATTTGCTGCTGATTAATTGCCATCCATCTTCATTATTTAAAGCTACTTCTATAGAAAATAAATCTTCTTCACCATCGGTATAAACCCCATCGCCATTATCATCTTCGCGGAATTGGAATAATACTAATCCATTATTTAATCCCGGAATTTTCGATAACATCACGTTAAAATAAACATTATTCGGATTGTTGTTTAAAGCAAATGTAGTTGCACCATAAGCACTGCCGGGAATATCAATTAATCCCAACAACCAATCCCAATCTACTGTGCCACCCATATCGTAATATTTTGAACCCTGAGCTGCGGGGTCTGAATCGGTAATTAAAAAACTCATATCGGCACCGGACTGAACAAATGTGTTCCAGCCAGGGTTAAATTCACCTTCAAAATCGGATAATATTAATCCTGTAATCACTTTTGTTCCTAAAACAGATATTGGAGCTGTTAATGTATCATCTTCACCATCAATAGTTAATTGTGCCATACAATCTTCACTGCGAAACATAGGTAATGTTGTTGCAGAACCATCCCAAATGGCATTGGTAGCATCTATCAATCTCGAAAATCCTTCAATGGTATAAACTGCACCCGAAGTATTTCCTGTAATAGCAATTTTCCAATTTACATTTTTCGAAAATTCAGCCGAAAAAGTCAGTTGTTGTCCTGCACTAAAATCTACGGTTGCAGCGCTGGCACTCAGGCTGTCTAAAATGCTGAAATCGCCATAAATATCGTTGAGCGAAGGGCCGTCAAAACCGGAATCATCTTTGGTACATGAAGCCAGTAATAACGCGGCTGAAAACAGAGGAAGAAATATTTTTTTCATATCGCTTAAAATTGCATACTATAAATGAAAGCAAAATTGTTAATAGTGTATGATGGTAAAACATCGTCAACCAGATTATTGTTCTGCGAAAACTGGTTAAATTGTCCCATGAGGTAGGTTTTTTCTGAAAAATTCCATCTTAAACCCCCGCCAATCATTTGCTGACTGCCATCCACAGTGTATTCGGTAAAGTTGATAATCTGGTCGTATTTATCGGTTTGATTCACAAATTCAAATCCTGCATAAGTATGTTGTTGTAATCCCAAAACAATGTCTAAATCGGAAACAATATTTGCACTAAATCCTAAACTTAAAACATCGGTTTGTAGCTCTACTGAAGGAACACCCGCTTCGCCATCGCGACTGGTATTATCGCTGCGCATGCCTGCAGTTAATTCAATTGATTTTTTCCATTTTAATAATTTATTAATGGCGATTGTTGCATTAGCATCCATACGCGCAAAATTTCTCAAATTCAATGTTCCTTGACCGCGAATTTCAGATTGTGATAAATAGGAGCCATTTAATTTAACCGCTTCTTTACATCCTACCCAATTTAAGCCCACTTCAAAACCCTGGCGGTTCGGACTTGCTGCACCATAAGGTGTAATATTATCGTAGCGCGCATCAAAAGCCATTAAACCATTTTGTAATTGTAAATTATATAAATCAGCTTCGCGCAATAAATCAAACATTGTTGTTTCGCGCAAAATTTGATCATTGGTAATACGTTCGTATGCAGCAGGAGTGCCATCGAAATTAATTCGTTTGGTTTGTGCACCTGCACTTCTAAAATCAGCACCAACACTTTTCATTCCAATATAAATACCTAATTGCCAAGGTGTATATTTTGCTTCAATTTTGGTGTCAAAAAAGTTGCCATCTAAAACAGGAGCAAGGCTATCGTTTTTAATTTCATTATGCGATTTTCCCATTTCACCATTTGCGGTTAACGCAATATCGCCAAATGTATAAGCCACTTGCGCATTACCTGTAACTACCGGATTTACATACTGCTCAGTTGTGCTGGCTGTTCCCGGAAAATCATAAAAATTCGCATAATTAACACCGAGCGAAAGATATTTACTTTGCAAAAGCGTCATGTTTGCAGCTGAAAATAAACGTTCGGGCTGATTGCCTCCGTTTGTTGCTGCAACGCGACCGGTAAATACATTCCAATTAATTTCTTGTACGTATTTATTAAATACTACACCAAAATCTACAGCAGCACCTTGCTGACGCCAGGTATTATCACCTAAATAAAAATTATCGTAAGATACCTGGTCTAATAAATGTGAAAAAGCACCGGGTGTATAATTACTTAATTCACTATCGTTATTATAAAAAGTATAAGGCGTTAATTTATAATGCACATCACCAACCTGATAACGCACAACATCTTTTACAACACCTTTCACATATAATTCGCGCACATCGAAAGTAACACCTGATCCCCAGAAACCGCCAAAATCGTTGCGAATACGCACACTGCTTTGAATAGCAATATTATCTCCCGGGCGAATTAACATCCCAAGGTCCACCAATGTATGCGACGATAAACTTTTCGGCGCGGTAATGGTGTCGGCAACCTCAACATCTTGCGACAGGTTGTCTAAAAACGATAAGGTGCGTGCCGAACCGTTTAAACTGAATTTTTTTACTTCAGTCTGAGCTTGTATCGTTAATGCCGAACACAAAATCAAACCTGTAAAAATGGTTGATGTTATTTTTTTCACTAGAAAAATATTTTTAATTCAACTATAGTTTCCTGATTTCTAAAAGTATCATCTGCAAAACTGGCATCACTAAAATTTGCCCAGCGATTGCGGATATATAAAATGGCATTGCGGCCTAAATCAATATCTAATCCTGCGCCATATCCATTGCCTGTTTGGTTGCGCGGACGACGAGTTACTTCATCAATATCGGTTAAATAATTGCCGATTGTACGCTCGTAACCATAATAACCACTTAATACCAACCCGTCCGTTATGCTGTAATATATTTCAAATTCGCTCGCATATTGTCTGATATACGCATCTTCATTTAATACCGGAATTGCACTCCATTCGCGCTGCACAGTGCTGTAATAGCCTAAAAAGAAAATATACACAGGGCGATTAAATGCCACAGTTTTAAATTTTATTTGCGGCTCAAATACCGAAAAATATTTTTTATTTACGGCAATACCTGAACTATCATCACTTAAATTAACCGTTTCATAAACATCGCGATAAATAACAGAATATCTGTCGTACGGACCAACATTTGATGGAAACGCAAAACGCCAGAAACGCGCGCGTGTTAAACTATTAATAGGATGCGAATAGGTAATTACATTCGACATAGGCGTAATTTCTCCATTCATACCAAAACCGATATTAAATGAAATATTTTCCCATGTTTGTTCAATATTTAAATCTAAACCTTTGCGATTATTCGACATCATACCCATGCGCAACATGGCACTGCCCGTTGGTCGCAACACAGCACTACTCCCAATTGAACCTGCAGGAATATCGTTGGTAGTATATTCTGTTACGCTGCTATTTAAAAATACCGCGTTGTTATTAAAAACTTCGGGAGCAATACTAAATGCATGTAAACTAATAACCGGAATATTTTTTTTAATGGGAGATGTAATTGTTCCGCTCAATAGTTGGCCCCAGCCTTCGTTGTGGAGCGGACTAAAATACTGCGCCATACCGGCTTCTACGTGAAGGCCAAAAGATTTAATTTTTTCGTTTACTTCAAAAGTGATGGTGTTGAATCCCACTTTTTCTAATGCTAAGCTATCGGCGTAAGTAATACTGCTGATGGTGTTGATTCCATAATATCTGCCATTATTTAATTGTTTAACTAGTTGTCCTCCGTACGACATATTAGGTGTGCTGCTAAAGCCGCCATTTAATTCTGTTTTGCCGATTAAAATTTTCGCTTTTAAATCAGCGGGTAATTCGGCACCTTCCAATACAAAACCTTTAAATGCGCGATTACCCCAACGCACATCCTGGTCAACAGCACCTTCATTATAATATTTATCATAACGGCCAAAAACGCTATTGGTAATTGGGTCCCAAGGGTTGCGTTCAAACAAAGTGAAACGGTTATATCCGCGAAACGAACCCATTGTCAAATCACTGAGCACATGCCATTGAATACCACCGGAGCGCAGCGTAAACGACCCGAAGCCCGTTTCGTGTGTGGCAGTAAAATTGATACCCAAATTTAAAATCATACTTCCGCCCAATCGCGTGCCTTCAATAGGATTTTGAATAGTTGGGCGTAAACTATCCACCACTTGCTGTCCGTAAGCACTTCCGAGTGCACCATTTAAATATTGATACGTATAAATATCGAACGACCATGATGTTTTTAAAGTAGGTCGGCCTGAAACATTCAGTTGCAGCGTTGGTAATTGAGTGTCGTCGCCAATAAACAGTTGATTGGTTGGGGTAGTTTGGCCACCGGCGGTGCTCAATAAATAAGGGGTAAAATTGCGGGTTTGAGTGCCATAAAACCGGTAAAACCCCGAAACCGCAACACGATACAGTTCATCAGGTGCATATTTCGGAAATAATCCTACCTGCGGCGTAACCACCGACTTGCTTGAATCAGACTGCCCAAACCCCAATACAGGCAGTATGGCAGCCATGGCAAACAATCCAACTATTTTGTTTAATCTTTTCCCCAACACAATAGGTTTAGCGTATTAAAATTACACGTTTATTAATCAAATGTAATACTTTTTGTAAAAATTACAATTAGTCCCCAATTTTTTCTCGCCTCAAGGTTGAAAATTTATTGGGCGTTTCCCTATAGTAGATTAATAATTTGCCCCCGCAAATGGGAAAAATTATATTGGGCGTTTCCCTATAGTGATTAATAATTTGCCCCAGCAAATTATTAATCTACTATAGGGACGGGCTTTACGTTCCAAGTCCTCGTCCGCCGGAAAAGGCGGCCTGTGGGCTTTCCACTGCAATCCCTAACGCAATGACTGCTAGCCATGTAATGCTTAAAAAGAATTTCAGTTTGAAACTGTAGTGTTATGTTTATCTCGTCCGCCGCAATGAAATGGAGGTGGCTTGCCCGCAGTAACATCGTGAAGGTGGGATCCCTAACGCGATTCAGACTGAACATGACATTTCGTACAACATTTACACTATCTGATTAACTTGGCCTCAGCTGATTAACCTGAATATTATAATTGCGGTCGATTTGGATGAAAATCAGGGCGTAATTTGTAGATTTGATGAGAGAAGTGCGCTAAGAAATACTTCGCTAATTGCGTAAATATGTTTAAAATTGGGTGGATTTGCGTGATGGATTACGGGTATAATATGTTACCGCCAATGGTAAAAAAACGACCGTGCAACTTTGACAAGGACGAAGAAAATTTAAACCGACAGACCATTTAACAGCTTTGCGGTTGACTGAAAAACGGGCGACACGCAAACCGACCCAAGAAAGATTTAAATTTTGCCCCCTCGCTTCGTTTAGCACATTTGCGGTTTAGTTTTTAAAATGGGTAGGAAAAATTACGCATTTTAAAAACTTGCTTTGCACCTCCAGCAAAAGAGCTAAACCCTACCCACAAACAAAAACACGAGCCAAAAATCTTCCAACACACTGGATTCTAAGCACTAAAAAACTCTTGTTGAGACTAATTTTTACCTATATTTGTAGCCAATGAAGTTTTTCGCACTCATATTCAGTTTCTACTTCCTTGCTTTGCCAGTGATGCCTTGCAGCGACCAAGACGACTGTAAGTATCCGAGTGTTGAACAATCTGCATTTTCAACTACCGACCATTCCGACCATGACCAAGATACTGAAAACTGCTCACCCTTTTGTATGTGTGCCTGTTGTGGTCATTCTTGCACAGTTCAATATTTCCAAACTGCTCTAAACCTTATCCCTCCAACAGGGTCACAGAAAATTACGCATCATTCAACCTTCGTTTCAGAAGTTTCCTTTTCCATTTGGCAACCGCCAAAAATCAGTTAATGAATTTATGATGTTTTGCTAACGCAGAACAAAATAAAACTATTTGTAGTGCTGACGCACCACAAGTATTCTCTTATTCATTCATTAAAGTAATTAAAAAATGTTAGATAAAATAATTGCGTTCAGCATAAAAAATAAGTTCATCATTGGTGTGATGACCTTAGCACTCATCATTTGGGGAGGATGGAGTGCCTCAAAACTGCCTATTGACGCCCTTCCCGACATCACCAACAATCAAGTGCAAATTATTACGGTTTGCCCTACCCTTGCAGGACAAGAGGTAGAACAATTGGTAACTTACCCCATAGAACAAAGTGTTGCTAATCTTCCTGATTTGGAAGAATTACGAAGTATTTCCCGCTTCGGACTATCGGTAATTACAGTAGTCTTTGACGAAAAAGTGGACATTTACTTTGCCCGACAGCTCATTACCGAAAAATTAAAAGAAGCGCAGGAAAAAATCCCGAAAGGTGTTGGTACACCTGAATTGGCACCAGTTAGCACCGGTTTGGGTGAAGTATATCAATACATTATTCACCCTAAAAAAGGAAGTGAAGATAAATATACTGCAATCGACCTACGAACCATGCAAGACTGGATTGTTGCCCGACAGCTATACGGAACTCCAGGTATTGCTGAAGTAAACAGTTTTGGCGGACTGTTAAAACAATATGAAGTGGCAGTTAACCCTGACCGTTTGGTTGCGATGGGTGTAACAATACCCGAAATTTTTACGGCATTAGAAAAGAACAACGAAAACACAGGCGGGGCTTACATTGACAAAAAACCAAACGCTTATTTTATCAGAGGCATAGGATTGGTAAGCTCATTTGAAGACATTAAAAACATAGTTGTAAAAAATAATCCAAACGGTATCCCAATTCTCATTAAAGATGTTGCCGAAGTGCATTTGGGAAGTGCCGTTCGCTATGGTGCAATGACATATAACGGTGAAGCAGATGTCGTTGGAGGTGTGGTAATGATGCTCAAAGGTGCGAATAGTGCCGAAGTGGTAACAAGGGTAAAAGAGAAGATGCTAACAATTCAAAAATCATTACCTGATGATGTAATTATTGAACCCTATTTAGACAGAACCGATTTGGTCAACAGAGCCATTTCTACCGTTGAAAAAAACCTTATTGAAGGGGCATTGATTGTGATTTTTGTGTTGGTTTTGTTCCTCGGAAATTTCAGGGCAGGACTTATTGTTGCTTCCGCCATTCCACTATCTATGCTGTTTGCCTTGGGTATGATGAATATTTTTGGAGTAAGTGCAAACCTAATGAGTTTAGGAGCTATAGATTTTGGTTTGATTGTGGACGGTGCTGTTATTATTGTAGAGGCAACAATGCATCACTTGGGATTAAGGAAAGCAAAGGGAAAATTAACCCAGGAAGAAATGGACGGTGAAGTACTTGTGTCCGCAGCAAAAATCCGTAAAAGTGCCTCCTTTGGTGAAATTATCATCCTAATTGTATATATCCCAATTCTGACTTTAGTAGGTATTGAAGGCAAAATGTTTGTTCCAATGGCTCAGACAGTGAGCTTTGCCATTTTCGGGGCATTGATTTTATCTTTTACTTATATTCCCATGATGTGTGCCTTGTTTTTATCTAAAAACATTTCACATAAAAAGAATATCAGTGACCGCATGATGGATTTTCTACATGGACTTTATGCTCCATTATTGGATAAAGCCATTCGTTTCAAAAAAATAGTAATTGGTGCAATGGTAGCTGTCTTTATTTTCTCCGTTTTTATTTTTTCAAGAATGGGAGGCGAGTTTATCCCGACATTAACGGAAGGCGATTTCGCATTTCACTGCATATTACCACAAGGCACATCTTTATCACAAAGCATAGAAACCTCTATGCAGGCATCACGGCTCATCAAAGAATTTGACGAGGTGAAAATGGTGGTCGGTAAAACAGGAAGTGCCGAAGTCCCTACGGACCCAATGCCTCCTGAAGCAACAGATATGATGATAATTCTGAAACAGCCCAGCGAATGGAAAAGGGATATTTCTTATGAAGAGTTAGCAGATGAAATAATGGAGAAACTCGATGTTATTCCGGGCGTATTCTTCGAGAAAAGCCAACCGATACAAATGCGATTTAACGAACTTATGACGGGTATTCGCCAAGATGTAGCTGTTAAAATATTTGGTGAGAATATGGACACACTACTTGCTTATGCCAATAAAGTAAACACAGTCATTCAAAGTGTTGATGGAGCAACTGAACCAACAGTAGAACGGGTGGCAGGTTTACCACAAATAATCATCAATTACAACCGTACGCAAATTGCCAATTACGGGTTGAATATTGAAGACATCAATCACATTGTAAGCACCGCATTTGCAGGTGGAGAAGCAGGAGTTGTTTTTGAAAACGAACGTAGGTTCGACTTAGTGGTTCGGCTTGACAGCACCCACCGTAACAATATTGAAGATGTAAGCCATTTATTTATTCCAACAGCAAACGGAACACAAATACCGTTATCACAGGTTGCCGAAATAAAAATGGAACTCGGTCCTGCACAAATCAGCAGAGAAGATGCAAAGCGAAGAATTGTTGTCGGCTTCAATGTAAAAGACAGAGATGTAGCAAGTGTGGTAGAAGATATTCAGAATCAACTCAACGAAAAAGTAAAACTTCCCGAAGGTTACTATTATACCTACGGAGGGACTTTTGAAAACTTGCAAGCAGCATCCAAACGGTTGATGATTGCCGTGCCTGTGGCATTGGCACTTATATTTATGCTGCTCTATTTTACTTTTACTTCTGTAAAACAAGCTACTCTTATTTTCACAGCTATTCCAATGGCTGCTATTGGTGGCGTATTTGCTTTGATGCTTCGTGATATGCCTTTCAGTATTTCAGCAGGAGTAGGTTTTATTGCTTTGTTTGGAGTTGCCGTCTTAAATGGAATTGTGCTAATAGGCACTTTCAATCAGTTAAAAAAAGATGGTATTACAGATATTTTGGAGCGTATTAAGGAAGGAACAAAAATTCGTTTACGACCTGTTTTAATGACAGCAACTGTTGCCTCTTTTGGGTTTTTACCAATGGCACTTTCACACGGTGCAGGGGCCGAAGTGCAAAAACCATTGGCAACAGTCGTCATAGGCGGTCTAATAACAGCCACATTTTTAACGCTGTTTGTTTTACCCTTGTTGTATTTGATTTTTTCTACCCCACTCAAACGTAAAATCAAACCAACCATTACAGCCTCAGCAACCCTGTTTTTTCTTTTTTCTTTCGGAAATGCAAATGCCCAAATGCAGGTAAAGGAATTAGGCGTGGAGAATGCAGTAAAAATTGCTTTGGAAAATAATCTGGAATTGCAGTCACAACAACTCAATGTGCAATCTTCAACCTATTTGAAGAAGTCAACTTTTGAATTGCCCAAAACCAATGTCAATTTTCAATATGGACAGTATAATAGTTTAACCAACGACAAGGCTTTTCAAATTAATCAATCCATTCCTTTTCCAACCTATTATTCGGCAAAAGCAAATTTATACAAAGCCGAATCGCAGGGAAGCCAGTTACAACAGCAAGCTACAGCCAACGAAATAAAAGCACAGGTTCAATTTTGGTTTTATCAGTTACAGTATTTGCAGTTTACCAAAAAGCAATTGCAATCATTAGACAGTTTGTATAATGATTTTGTAAATGCAGCCGACTTACGATACCAAACTGGTGAAACCAATTTGTTGGAAAAAACTACAGCCGAAACCAAACGGGGGCAACTTTTGCTCATGCTTCAACAAAATCTGACTGATTATTCAAACGCTTATGCTTCATTAAAAGCGTTGCTCAATATAAATGAAGATTTTACAATTGGTGTTGATGAAATATTTCAACCTATCATGTTAAGTAATTCGTTTGACACTTCACTAGTTGCCAATAATCCTGCACTAAAAGTGATGTATCAGCAAGCTGTAATTGCAGAGCAAAATAAAAAAGTAGAAACGGCATCAACATTTCCTGACTTTAATATTGGTTATTTCAATCAATCGTTAATTGGAACGCAAACCGTAAATGGAACAGATGTGTTTTTTGACGGCAGCAAGCGTTTTCAGGGCATCAATGTGGGGATTAGCATTCCGTTAACTTTCTTTAGTAATTCTGCTAGGATAAAATCGCTTGATTTCAAACAACAGGCATTACAAAAAGAAGCCGACAACGGAAAACTGATTTTGCAAACGCAATTGCAAAATGCTTTTCATCAATACAATCAAAACTTGTCGCAATACAACTATTTCAATTCAACTGCTTTGCCCAATGCCGAAACAATTACCAGCACGGCAACGCTTGGTTTCAGCAGTGGAGAAATAGGGTACATTGAGTACTTGCAGGCATTGCAAACCGCTACTGATGTCCAGTTAAGCTATCTGCAATCGGTCAATCAGCTTAACCAATCTATCATCAACATTAATTTCTTAATCAACCAATAAGATTCAGAACAATGAAAAACATAATATACATAGCAGCCCTTGCAACATCAATATTATTTGCATCCTGCAGCAGCAAAAAAACAGTAGGTCATGGTGAAGAAACCGAACACCACGATGAACACGAAAATGAGAACACAGCAATCCTAACTGACGAGCAAATGAAATCCATAAAAATTGAGTTCGCAAGCATTGAGAAAAAGCAGCTCACCGCTTCACTCAAAGCCAATGGACTGCTTCGTGTTCCTAACAACAACAAGGCAAACACCACATCCCTATTTGGTGGAATAATCAAAACCATTTTAGTGCAAATTGGAAATACGGTTACAAAGGGTCAGACTATTGCAACTATTTCAAACACTTCTTTTATTGTTATGCAGGAAGATTTTTTAAGCACTTCGGCAAAAGTGGATTTGGCACAAATGGAATTTAAACGCCAAAAAACCCTGAAAGAGGGAAACGCAACAGCACTTAAATCATATCAGCAAGCAGAAGCAGAACTTAAATCGCTGCAAGCAAAAAAAGCAAGTTTACAAAGTCAGTTGGCATTAGCAGGTATCAATACCGCCACGCTTACCAATGAAAATATCCAATCTGTAATCAATATCACAAGTCCGATAAGCGGAACAGTAAGCACCATTAATGTTAACATTGGAACTTATGCTGATGGCAATACTTCCATTGCTGAAATAGTTGACAACAGCCAATTGCATTTAGATTTATACGTGTATGAAAAAGATTTGCAGAAACTAAAAGTCGGGCAAACTATTCATTTTACGCTCACCAACAATCCGGGTAAAGAATACGATGCAGAAGTTTACGCTATTAGCAACACTTTTGAAGAAAACACCAAGGCAATTGCCGTTCATGCAAAGGTGAAAGGAGACAAACAAGGACTGATTGACGGAATGAGCATTACAGCATTGGTTAGTTTAGAAAATGCCACCGTTGATGCAGTTCCAACCAATGCCATTGTAAACCACGAAGGGCAGGACTATATTTTTATAGTAACCGATGCTCACAGTGAGGAAGAACATCATGAAGAAAAAGAAATAACCGGACACCAGCATGATGAACACGGGCATGAGCACAGTGAAAAAGAAGAAGAACATCAAGAAGATGGCGAACACCATGAAGAAGAAGGAACCACTTTTGAAAAAATTCCGATTCGTAAAGGCACAACCGATTTAGGGTATAGCGAAATCACCTTACTAAAGGAAATTCCTGCAAATAGCAAAGTTGTAGTGAATGGAGCATTTTTCATATTGGCTAAAATGAATAATAAAGGGGAAGGACACGCCCATTAAAAATATACTGGCGAAGGCTTGTTTTCTTTTTCATTTTAAAAGGATTTTCATAACCAAGTTCTCTCGCCCGCCAAACTAAATAATAAATTATTCAAAAAAATACTGGATATGAAACTACCAATAAAAGACAAAAAATTTATCTTTCTTCTTTTGGCAATCACAATAGTGGTTGCCTTAGAAATTTTATCCATTATCGGCATCGACATACCAATGCCTTTCGCACCTTTTGTTTTTACAACGTTTATTATAGGCATCGGTTACAAAGTTATTTGGAGTGGGATACAAGCACTTTTCAAGCTGCAGTTCAGTAACATCAACTTGCTCATGCTTATTGCTGTAATCGGGGCATTTTATTTAAAAGAATTCCCCGAAGCTGCGGTATTAATTGTGCTGTATGTGCTGGGCGAACGCTTAGAAGATATAGGAATTGAAAATAGCAAATCGGCCTTGGATGAACTGGTGAGTAAAGCACCCAAAACAGCTTTTGTAAAATCTCAAAATGCATTTATTCCCATTGATAAAATTGCAGTGGGAACAATAGTTCAGGTAAAACCCGGAGAAATGATACCACTTGACGGAAAAATTGTTTCTGGTGAAACTACAGTTGACGAAGCTGCTATCACTGGCGAACCCATTCCTAAAGACAAACATAAAGGCGACCATCTTTTTGCAGGAACACTCAACAAAAACGGATTTATTGAGATAGAAACAACCAAACTTTCTGTTGATACCACTTTCTCCAAAATTATTCGTCTCACTTTTGAAGCATCAGCCAATAAAAGTGAAACGCAAAAATTCATTCAGAAATTTTCAAGATACTACACTCCGACAATGATATTGTTGGCAATATTATTATTCATTGTTCCTGTTTTTGTTTTGCATCTCGATTTCGACCATTGGTTGCTACAAGCCATAACACTTTTAGTAATCGCTTGTCCATGTGCATTAGTTATATCTACACCAGTTGCCATCTATGCAGCAATCGGAAACTCATCAGCAAAAGGAGCTTTGATTAAAGGTGGAAAATACATAGAAGCTTTAGCATCAATCAAGGCAATTGCATTAGACAAAACCCGAACCATCACATTCGGAAACCCAATTGTATCAGATGTACTTCCACTCAACGGAACAAGCCGTGAAGAACTTTTGGCTTGCACCGCAGGAGCAGAAATTTTCAGCGAACACCCATTGGCTCAAGCAATAGTAGATGCAAGCAGAAAAGAAGGGTTTGAACCACATAAAACAGAAGGTTTTAAAAGCATTATGGGTAAGGGTGCAACAGCAAAATGTTTGGTGTGTGAAGACGAAACAATTTATGTTGGCAAATTGGATTTTATAAAAGAACATCAGCATACTGATAGAGAAGCTGAAAAAATTGTAGAGCAACTTTCATTACAAGGTAAAACCAGTGTAGTGGTAAGTTTTGGAAATGGAGTGGCGGGCATCATAGGGTTAATGGACGAAATAAAACCCGACAGTGAAGCGGCGCTGAAAGAAATAGAAGCAATGAACATAGAACCCGTAATGCTCACAGGCGACAGTGAAAAAGCGGCAAACTATGTAGCACAGCAAGTAGGTATCAAAAAAATATTCGGAAATATGTTACCCGAAAACAAATCCGAAAAAATCAAAGAACTTTTGCAGCAATATAAATTTGTAGCAATGGTAGGCGATGGTATAAACGATGCACCAGCATTAGCACAATCCACCGTAGGCATAGCAATGGGAGCAGCAGGTAGCGACACTGCAATAGAAACCGCAAACATTGCATTGATGAACGACAAACTTTCACTCATTCCGTTTCTTATTCGGTTAAGTAGAAAAACTTTAAATAGAATTAAATTCAATACCATTGGAGCAATAGCAGTCAAATTGATATTCATAACACTGGCGGTCATTGGTTACAGCAATTTAGTTTTCGCCATAGCAGCAGACGTAGGAGTAACACTAGTTGTAATTATGACAAGTTTAAATTTGATGAAATTTGAAGTTCAAAATGAATAATAGAACCCAACGCTTCTTTTTGTCATACTTTTTGTGCCGACACACTTTTAGCTCTTTGCCGTCCTTGTTCCTGCGGGTGGCAAAGAGGTAAAGCCGACACTCAACCAACAATAAATAATATAACAACATGAGAAAACTAATAATGTGGAACGTAATGACCCTTGATGGTTACTTTGAAGGAAATCAAAATTGGGATTTATCATTTCATAATCTTGTTTGGGGACAAGAACTTGAAAAACTTAGTCTTGAACAACTAAAATCTGCAGATTATCTTGTATTCGGACGTGTAACTTATGAAGGTATGGCTGCATATTGGACTAAGGCCGAATCAGAAACTGCAGAACAAGAGGTTGCTAAACTGATGAATAGTATACCAAAACTCGTTTTTTCTAAGACCTTGAAATCTGCCGAATGGAACAACACAACAATTATTAGTGAAAATGCTTCAGACGAAATTCGGAAACTAAAAGAGCAAGGTGGAAATGATATGTATGTTTTCGGCAGTGCCAATCTCTCAGAAACATTTATAAACGACAACCTGTTTGATGAATATCGTATTGGTATTGCCCCAATTATTTTAGGCAGCGGACGACCTCTTTTCAGAAAAGGTTTTACTGCTAAAAACTTAACACTTGTTTCGACACAACAACTTTTGACTGGCGGTGTTATTTTGAAATATTCAAGCAATGGAAATTAGAATATTTAATAAAGTTTGTATAAGCAAGAGCAATTAACGAACTACAAGGAAGTCGACTGAATTCCAACATATTACAATAGTTGGAGTTTCCTGCACCCACAATCATCCGAAGATGGTGGTTGCTAAAAATTTGTAACTTCGAATAAACATTTGAGCTGAAAAACCGGTGTTGTCATTTCAAAGGCAGAAGATAAATTATGGTTTTTAGCGAAGTTAAAATAGCAGACATTAAACAAACTAAAATCATAAGAAATACGGCAACAGGAAATATTTTGTCAAATCCAAACCTGATAACAGACCAAAATTTTGAATTGTTTATTTCAATGAGTGTTCAAGGATGGGTATTGGAAATTGATTAACAAATTGTAGGGTTTTCAATTGCAGACTAAAAAGAGAATAATATTTGGGCTTAATTTTTAGACCCTGAAGTTGAAAGAAAAGGTATTAGGCAATTATTACACAATACCATGTTGAATTGGTATTTTCCCCAGACTAAACTACTGTTTTGTTTGGAACCGGGTTTAATACAATAACTGAAACAGTTTACTGAAAAGCCAGTTGGCCAGAAGTTGAGACTCACAGAACTTACGAAATAAAGTTTGAAGGGGCTTATGATGATTGGACAAAAAATCGGAATTACTAATACAGATTTATCAATGTGTGTGTTACTCTTGAAAGCTATCTCTATCGGCAGTCATTCCAAAATTGAGGTTTGGATTTCTATTCAACTTTTGTAAATTAGCTATATATTTCGGCTTCGACAGGTCACAGGTCCAAACAAACAGGCACTATTAAAATCATTATTATGGCAACAAGTAAAGCAATATTACCAAATACCACCTCCGATTTATTTTTAACTGATGGAGGCCTGGAAACCACCTTGGTTTTTCTCGAAGGTTATGAACTTCCATGTTTTGCAGCTTTTGATTTATTAAAGGATGAAAATGGGATTCTTGCAATAAAGAATTACTATAGGCGGTATTTAAATATTGCTAAAAATTTCAAAACAGGGTTCATATTAGAAAGTCCAACATGGCGAGCAAATCCTGATTGGATAAAAAAAATAGGCTATTCAGCTTCATCAATTACAGAAGTGAATGAAAAAGCAGTTCAGCTACTTGTCGACCTTAAACATGAATTTCAAATCGATGTTCCTAATATTATTTTAAGCGGTTGCATCGGACCTCGCGGAGATGGTTATATACCTGAAAATACAATGACTGCAATCGAAGCGCAGCAATATCATTCTATGCAAATTGAGGTGTTCAGGCAAACCTCAGTTGACATGATTTCGGCTATAACCATGAATTATGCAGAAGAAGCAATTGGAATTACTTGTGCAGCATCTGAAGTTAATCTTCCGGTTGTAATTTCATTTACTTTGGAAACAAATGGTAAACTTCCAACCGGTATGAGTTTGAAAGAAGCAATTGAGTTGGTTGATAAAAGTACATCAATTCCCCCAATTTATTATATGATAAATTGCGCTCACCCATCACACTTCATGTATGAATTGCAAACAGGAAAGCATGATGTTTGGATAAACAGAATAAAAGGGTTGAGAGCAAATGCTTCTTGTAAAAGTCATGCTGAATTGGATGCAGCAACAGAATTGGATAGAGGAAATCCACTTGAGTTGGGTAGTGAGCATAAAAAACTTAAAGAAATGTTGCAGCAGCTAAATGTTTTTGGCGGTTGTTGTGGAACCGATGAAGAACATGTTCTTGCTATTGCAAGCCAGGTAGTAACCAAGTAATGCGGTTAAATTGTTATTCACCAAAAAAGAAATTTGCGTGTTTTAATTTTGGGCGTTTCATTCAACATTATGTTTTTAAATCAACATTAATGTTGAAATATTTTGCTGTAGGAAACATGTAAACCACCACAACCAACCAAATAGACTTTACTAATTTTTTAATTGCAAACATTCATAAAAACAACAACGTGGAAAATGCAATAATGAAACCACATAAACACTAAATGGGCAACTGATGCTGTATTTCCTATTTGTACTTATGTTTTTCGCCGTGCTTGTACTTATTACAAGGCCATTTACTGTGATTTTCCATGAGCTTGGACATGCAATTCCGGCAATTTTAATGACAAGACAAAAAGTTTCAATTTATATTGGTTCATATGGGGACCCGAAAAAGAGTTTGCATTTTAGAATCGGACTATTAGAAGTTTGGTTTAGGTATAATCCATTTTTGTGGGAACGTGGACTTTGTGTACCTTCATCTAAACAAATTTCTATCAACAAACAAATCATTTATACTTTTACTGGGCCATTAGCTTCTATTGTAATAGCAGGAATAGTTAGCAGTTTCGCTTTTTCAAATGATATACACGATTTTCTTAGAATCTTTTTGATTATATTTATTGGTTCGGCAATCTATGATTTATTTGTAAACCTTACACCAAGTGACACGCCAGTACAACTTTGTAATGGTGATATTACGTACAATGACGGGTACCAATTAAAGCAACTGTTTCATTACAAAAAAATGCCTAAAGCATTCCAGCAAGGTGCTGAACTATATGACAGTCAACAATATAAAGAAGCAGCTGTTTTATTTAATAATATACTGGTAAGTGGAATAAAACATGACAACATTTACAGATTTGCAATTAGCGCATTTCTTCAAGTAAAAGACTTTCAAAATGCAAAAAATTTGGCTGAAGAGTTTCTAGTGCATGGCAGCCTAAATTCTGATGATTATTTAAACGTAGGTTTAGTATATTCTCATCTCGAAGAACAGGATAAAGCTATTATGTTTTACGACAAATCTTTGCAGCTAAATCCACACAACATCTATTCAATGAATAATAAAGGATTTTCTCTAACCTTACTTAACAAATTTCATGAAGCTATTCCGCTTTTAGACAAGGCAATTGAAATTGATAATAAATTTGCCTATTCCTACAACAACAGAGGGCTTGCAAAAATAAAAATAGGTAAATTGGAAGATGGACTCGAAGACATAAACATTTCAATCCAACTTGACGAGAACAACGCGTATGGTTATCGCAACCTGGGTATTTACCATCTTGAAAAGGGAGAATTTCGGAAAGCACTTGATTTATTTTATAAAGCAAAAGAACTCGATTGCTCAACGTATATGATTGAAGAATTAATAATTAAAGCGGATATGTAGACATGAAATATATGCAACAGTTAATTACTGATTGGGGAGCATAAGACTGGTCACATATAGAAGGTGGATCTTCCGAAGCAAACCGTTTAACTATGAGTCAATTCCCTAACTTTACATATTATTGGCATGGTTAATAATTAAATTGAACACAATATCGCAGAATGAATATGAAACGACTTTGACTTGCATGAAATTACAAATAGATTGAAAAATTTTGTCAATTGACTAAACAGATTTCACAAAACACAGGTTCAGGAATTTTGTCCTAACGCAAAAAAAATTGCGCAAATATGAAAAAAGTCACTAAAAGCATAATTATTCTTGTTTTGCTGCTATCATTTGGCGATAACTTAACTGCGCAGAAACAAAACTTTGATGTTGTAAGGATATCTAAAATTAGTTACCTGAAAACACCGTATGGGGAAGTTAAACAACAAATACTGATTGAACTTGAAAGTAACAAAGTTTACCAAAGGAAGAAAATTAATGGAAAATATAAAGCGCTTGAAACTAAAAAAGACATTACTATTTTCTCAGATAGCGCAAAAATTAATAAATTGAAAAACTACTCTGCTCAAATTGCTGATGAACAATACACCGGGCTTTATCACAATGAATACGGGTATTTCAAAATAGAATTTATTAAACTCAATTATCAGGATGAGATTTATAGCGAAGCATTCCTCATCAATCAACCATATAAAACCAAAGACGATGAGGTGCGGAAGTTAATCAACGAATACTACGAGTTGATTAAATCCTTATTTGCTCAATAAATATAAAATTTCAAATTTTTAATAAATAACTCACTCTGGAATTATCCATATAAGTTGTTCCTGGATTTTGATGGCAAAATTATTATTTTGTTATGCAGCGAAATTAGTTAATTATTGAAGAAAATATGTTGGATTATAAAATTACCAATGAAATGATTTTATTTTTTGAAAACAAACATGACGCCTGCAAGTTTGTAGCAAAGATTAACTATAGCTAACTACAACATTGTTTTTGTTGGATTGAAGTATTTTCTCAATTATCCAAAAATTTGTAGTTTTATTATGTATTTAGCATAGGTGACAGTCAGCACAGTGTTAAGAACCTAGGCGGCAACCTTAAGTTATATTCATACAACACAACATGAAAATTTTTACCTTATTATTTTTTTGTTCCACAATAACATTCGCCCAAAACTCAAAATTTGTAAATGTTTTTATTGGCACTGACGGAACCGGGCACACATTCCCCGGGCCATCTATGCCTTTTGGAATGGTGCAGCCCGGACCTGACAACAAAGATTATGGTTGGAATCATACAAGCGGATATCAATACAATGATTCGGTAGTATTAGGTTTTTCGCAAACCCGGTTTAGCGGAACGGGAATTAATGAAATGGGTGATGTTTTATTACTTCCAATCAATCCTAAAAAACGAAATCTTAAAAATGCCTGTTATAAAAACACCGAAATCGGTAAGGTTGGATATTATGCAATGACCAAAAAAGATGATGTAAAAGTGGAACTTACCTGCTCCGAAAGGGTAGCCTTTCATCAATATACTTTTCCTGAAAATGAAGCACAGGTTTTGGTAGATTTACAACATGGGTTACGATTTGTTTTTGATGAATTAAATCAAAAAGGATTAGTCGTAGAAAGTGATGTGCAAATTGAAAATAACAACACTATTTCCGGTTATTGCGCTACACAAAATTGGGTAAATCGTAAATACTTTTTTACGATAACTTTTGACCAGACATTTGTTAAATCAACTGTTCTTGATAAAAAAGAAAATGAAAAAGCGCCAAGATATCTGTTAGACTTTTCATTAATGGATACCAAAAATCTAAAGGTTAAAATTGCTTTGTCATCGGTATCGGTAGAAGGAGCAAAACTGAATTTAGCAACAGAAATTCCGCATTGGGATTTTGAACAAGTTTATAAAAACAATCTAACAACTTGGGAAAAATATTTAAATAAAATCAGCATAGATGCACCTCAGCAGCAGAAAGAAATATTTTATACTTCACTCTACCATTTATTTTTACAACCATCGAATATCGCAGATGTAGATGGGAAATATCGTGGTGTAGATGATAAAATTGCGATTGCACCTAACAACGCATATTATTCAACACTTTCAATTTGGGATATATATAGAGGGGCGTTCCCGTTATTGCAAATTTTAGCACCTGAAAAAATTGATGATATTATTCAAACGATGCTTATTCACCATAACGCAAAAGGTTTTTTACCCATTTGGACTGCTTGGGGGCAAGATAATTATTGTATGATTGGCAATCATGCCATTCCAATGATATTATCGGCTTACCAAAATGGGTTTACCGGGTTTGATGCAAATGAGGCACTAAAGAGTATGGTTGAAACTTCTACTGTTTCTCATATTAATTCCGATTGGGAATTGTACACTCAATATGGATTTTATCCTTTTGATAAATTAGATAACGAAGCAGTCTCCAGAACTTTGGAAAGTGGTTATGATGATTGGTGTGTAGCAAAAATGGCGGCAAAACTTGGAGAAAAAGAAATTGAATATAGGTTCACTCAAAGGGCTAATTACTACCAAAATATTTTTGATAATCAAACACAATTTTTCAGGGGAAGAGATAGTAAAGGGAATTGGCGTACTCCTTTTAATCCTTTATTGGCAACTTCGCCATTAAATAATCCGGGTGATTACACTGAAGCCAATGCCTGGCAATATTTCTGGACCCCAACTCAGTATGAAATAAATGGTGTAACAACACTGTTAGGCGGTAAAGATAATTTCACTAAAAAACTAAATGAATTTTTTTACCACCGAAGCTGCAAACCCTAATAAATTCTTAGGACAAGAAGCAATGATTGGTCAGTACGCTCACGGCAATGAACCCAGCCATCATATTATTTATTTATATCCCTATACCAACGAACCTAAAAAAGGTCAAAAATATATTCATCAGGTCATCAATGAATTTCACAATAACACACCCGATGGTATGATTGGCAACGATGATTGCGGACAAATGAGTGCTTGGTATATTCTTTCCACTTTAGGTTTTTATCCTGTTAATCCTGCAAGCGGCGAATTTGTTTTGGGAAGTCCACAAGTGGAGAAAGCTGTGATACATCTTTCAAACAACAAAAATCTTACTATTCAAGCCAAAAACTTTTCTGAACAAGCCATTTTTAATGATATTCGTGAATTAAATGGAAATAAATTGGTAAACCCATTTGTAACGTATCAGGAAATTATGCAAGGCGGAAACTTAACCTTTTATATGTCTAACCAATGAGAGTAATTACATTATCCATAATTTTACTATTTTCAATGAGATTGTTTGCTCAAAATACTACAGAAAAATTAACAGCTTTACCATTTGGAAGTGTAAAGCCTACCGGTTGGCTGAAAGACCAAATGCAAAACGACATCAATGGTTTTGTAGGCAATCTGGATCAAATTGTTCCTGCATTAATTAATGACCCGATTTATAGCACTGGTCGATTGCAAAAACATTCCGAAGCTAAAGATTTAGGAAATTTAAAAGAAGGGGATATTGCCGGTGACGAACAATACAAATGGTGGAATAGTGAAACTCAATCTAATTGGTGGGATGGTTATTTACGTAATGTTTTTTTATTAGAGGATAAAGCAGGTATAGAAAAAGTAACAGCTTATGTTGAGGTTATATTGTCAACTCAGGATGAAGACGGCTATATTGGGATTTACGACAAAGAACTTCGATACAATTTTAATAGTGAAAATGGTGAATTATGGTCAAAAGCAACGTTATACAGAGGTTTATTGGCATATTATGAATACACCAATGATGAAAAAGTTTTTACCGCAGTAGAAAGAGCTGTAGAAAATGTGATGGTGAATTACCCAATAAATGCATCGAGTCCATTTTATTCGGGTAACTCTTTTAATGGTGGTGTTTCTCATGGACTAACTTTTACGGATGTTTTAGAACGATTGTATTTTCATACCAAAAATGAAAAATACAGAGATTATGCCGTATTTCTTTATCAGAATTTTTCAAACACCTATCAATCGGAGGAAGATGTCCAATTAAAAAATATGTTTAATGCAAATTATAAACTGAAATCTCATGGCGTGCATACATTTGAGCATATCAGGGCGTTGATTATTGCAACATATGCATCCAAAAATCCGGAGCTTTCTAAGGCATTGAATGTTTATTTAGATAGAATTAAAAATACAACAACAATTAGCGGAGGTGCTATTGGCGATGAATGGATAGCTGAGAGAACCGCAGATGCAACTCATACGGGTTACGAATATTGCTCGCTTCAGGAATTGTTGGATAGTTATAGTTTGTTGCTTCAAAAAACCGGAAATGCAACGGTTGGAGATGATATAGAAAATATTTTTTACAATGCCGCACAGGGCTCAAGAAATCCGAATCATTCTTGTATTGCTTATCTAAAAACCGACAACTCGTTTGAAATGTTAGGCACAAAAAATGGGGAAGTAGAGCCTGATAGAAAACAAACCCGGTATAAGTATTCACCGGCTCATCAGGATGTTGCAGTTTGCTGTAGCCCCAACGCAGGAAGAATTTCGCCTTATTTTGTACAAAATGCGTGGATGAAAGAAAGGGAAACTACTTTAGTAGCTACCTTATTGATGCCAAATATTTTAAATACAAAAATTAATGAAAATGATATCCAAATTGAAAACATAACTGCATATCCAAATCAAAATTATTTCACACTTAAAATAACGCAGTTAAAGCCATCGAAATTTACAATTAAAATTAGAAAGCCAAATTGGGTAAAAAAGGTAATTACGAATGAAAAGTTTACAATAGAAGCAGATTTTATTGTAATTGAAAGAGAATTTATGGCAAATGATAATGTACATATTTCGTTTGATGCTGAAATTGAAATTAAAACTGATAATAACGGCAGTCATTATTTTACTTATGGTGCATTACTTTTTGCATTGCCAATTAGCGCGAATGAAATTGGCGGTAGAAACTACTTGAGTAATTTTACAGATTTCACCTATGAACCTACATCAAACCTGAGATATCAATTTAAGAGCAATACAAAAACTCAATACATTAACGGAAAAATTCAAACAGAATTAATCAATTTGAGCAATAATAAGGTAGAAGTTGTTGAGCTAATCCCATTTGGCAAGACCATATTGAGGCAAACAACATTCTAAGATCGTTTAGCTATTCAAATGAATTAGAATTGGAATGAAGCAATTCTGATAAATTAATTATTATATTTATACTTTGATGTTGCTATTGTAACAGGTTGCAATAATCAGCCAGCTTTGATTATTCAAATTCCACCATTGAGCATACCATAAATTCGACAATACAAACACCTAACAAATGAAATATCTAATAACAACTTTACATTTATTTCTGGTTCTTTTTACCGCGTGCAAGGGACAAACAAATTATTCGGAACAAACGCTTGAAAAAATCAGAGAAGTTGAAAATAATATTACTGGTAATCTCATCCTCAATGACGAAGCGCCTAGTAATATTTTAGAACGTATGCAGAAATATAATGTTAAAGGAGTTAGTATCGCAGTTATTGAAGATTATAAAGTGGTATGGGCAAAAGGATATGGTTGGGCCGATGAAGGAGAAAAAAGACCTGTCACTCCGGAAACATTATTTGAACCGGGCTCAATTAGCAAATCTTTAAACGCTGTGGGTATTTTGAAATTAGCACAGGACCAACAAGTAGACCTATATACTGACATAAATACTTACCTGACTTCTTGGAAATTCCCTTACGATTCCCTTTCGAACGGTAAAAAAATTACATTGGCAGACATTTTAAGCCATAACGCAGGGTTGTCTGTTCACGGATTTCCCGGACATGATATAAATGACCCATTTCCAACTGTTATAGATGTTTTAGATGGCAAAAAACCTGCTGTAACAGACCCTGTTCGTAGTATGTTCGAGCCGGGACTTATGTTTCAATATTCAGGAGGGGGAACCACCATATCTCAATTAATTCTAACGGATGTTACCAAACAGCCTTATGATACCTGGATGTATGACAACATTTTAAAACCTATTGGAATGGTGAATAGCTCATACAGTCAGCCACCTTCAAAAAAGAATCAACCATTTTGTGCTACAGGTTATTTAACTGATGGCACACAAATATCCAATAAATATCATGTTTATCCTGAATTAGCGGCTGCCGGACTTTGGATGACCCCAACAGATCTTTGTAATTATATTATTGATATGCAATTGGCTTATCAGGGCAAAAAAAATTCAAAAGTATTGAATGATGAAATGGTTAAAAAACATTTAACGCCGTACAACAACGGACCAACTTCAATGGGCTCATTTATCGTAGATATCGACGGCGCTAAATATTTTGAACATGGCGCAGGTAACGATGGATTTAGTGGTGATTTTTATGGCAGTCTTGAAGATGGTTATGGCTGTGTTGTTTTTATAAATTCAGAGGAATATAGATTGATATCTGAAATTATAAATAGTGTCGCTAAAGCATATAACTGGAAAAATTTCTATAGAGAACCTAAAAAGAAAACCAGTATCGCTGTTACAGATGATTTAATAAAACCGGCAGAAGGAATTTATCTTTATGATCAAACCTGGGCAGCTGTTGGTAAAAGAAATAATGAATATCATTTCTACACAAGTGGCATTTATGCGAAAATGTATTTCAGTGCTCCCAATACATTTTTTAATGAGGAATTTCCGGCAGTCAAAACCTTTATAAGTGACTCAGCGGGTAATATTACCGGTTATAAGCGAAGTGTAGATGGTAGAGAGTATCCAAATGCAATAAAAATCACCAACCCCGCAACGTTAAAATCGGAAAGTGTTGTGCTTCATGAAATAAGTTTGTATTTATTTGAA